>Ga0079224_100006361_pt1 | contig 15655 bp, 13 predicted proteins | sample Stecom2015_FD_80414 | JGI IMG/M metagenome (GOLD analysis project Ga0079224, IMG submission 80414) | Agricultural soil microbial communities from Utah to study Nitrogen management - Steer compost 2015 | ecosystem: Environmental > Terrestrial > Soil > Agricultural land | place: USA: Utah...
ACACGCCGCCCTCGGGTTCGAAGAGACGGCGCGGATTCGCTGCTTCAGAAAGAAGCTGTAGAGCTCAGGGCGCTCCCCTGTCGAAAACGCCGATCCCCGTTCGACAAGCATGCAGGAGGAAGAGTCCGATGAAGTACATGCTGATGATGATGGTGCCGTACGGCGCCGGCGCGCGGGGCGTGGCCGACTGGAAGCCGGAGGAAGTGAAGGCGATGGTGTCCTTCATGCACGACCTCAACAAGGACCTGGCCGCCTCGGGCGAACTCGTCGCGGCCGAGGGACTCGATAACCCCAGCCAGGCCCGCATCGTGCGCGGAGGCGAGAACGGCGAGCCGATGGTCACCGACGGGCCGTTCGCCGAAACGAAGGAGTTCCTCGCGGGCTTCTGGATTGTCGACGTGCCGAACGACGCGCGCGCCATCGAGATAGCCGCGAAGGCATCGATGTCGCCCGGTCCCGGCGGCGGACCGATCCGGATTCCGATTGAAGTGCGGCGAATCGGAGAAGCGCCAGCGTAGCGAAAACGAGACCGCACGGACGGGCCGCGCACGAGCACAGCTCTCACGGCACAATATCCGTCATGCGCTGCACCTGGCCAGGCAACGATCCGCTGTATCTCGAGTACCACGACACCGAGTGGGGCGTGCCGCTGCACGACGACCGGCGTCTGTTCGAGATGCTGATTCTCGAGGGTGCGCAGGCGGGTCTCAGCTGGATCACGATTCTGCGCAAACGGCCTGCGTACCGGAAGGCGTTCGATAACTTCGACCCGAAGAAGGTCGCGCGGTACGACGCGCGCAGAAAGCATCAACTGCTCGCCAACGAGGGCATCGTCCGCAACCGGCTGAAGATCGACGCCGCCGTCGACAACGCACGCGCCTTCCTCGACGTGCAGCGCGAGTTCGGCTCGTTCGATCGCTACATCTGGAACTTCGTCGGCGGTAAACCCATCGACAACCGGCCAGAGAAGATGGGAGACGTGCCGGCGACGTCGGCGGAATCGGACGCGATGAGCAAAGACCTCAAGCGGCGCGGCTTCCGGTTCGTCGGCTCGACCATCTGCTACGCGTTCATGCAGGCGACGGGCATGGTCAACGACCACCTGGCCACCTGCCCGGCCCGGCGCGCGGGCCGTTCTCGACGCCGACCTTGACCAGCGTCGAGCACATTCTTCCCGGCTACCTGCGACGGCCCTTCACCGTTACGAACTCGAGCGTGACCGGTCGACGAGCACATGGCGGTATGCCCCGCCGCAGGGCTCAGGGCGCTGAAGGCGCGCTGACCGGCACGACTACCGTCGCGTCGACCTGATTGTTGTTCGCGTCGGTCGCGTGCAGGACCAGCGTCAGGGTCGTCGCCCCGGTGACGTCGGCGCGCGCGACGTGCATGGTGAACGGCACCGTTGACGCGCCGTTCCCGGCGAAGGTTACCTGTATCCACGGCGGCGCGATGGTGCCGGTGACCAGCACGGTCTGGTCGGCATCGCGTCGCAGCGTGAACGTCACGCTGTTCACCCGTCCCGAAACCCCTCCGGATTCAGCGAGCGTGAGTGACACGGCGATCTCGAAGCCAGGCGTCGTGCATTCGGGCGGATCGCAGGCGCGGAGCGGGACGGGCGTCGGCGAAGGCGTAGCGGCAATCGACGCGCGGCCGCTCGAGGACGAGGGCTGTGCCGGCGCACCACCACCGCAGGCGGCCACGACGGCGACGATCAGGATCCACAGCGAACCGTACACGCCCACGCGAGTCATGCGCGCATCGTAGCGGCGGGATCGACCGGACGGCGGGCGATGGGTCGGGTCGTGTGCGCGCCGCCACGGGCCGGTGCGGGGCGCAGTCCGTCAGAGCGAGCGTGGAATCTTCGGTGCGGGCTGGCCGACGCCGAGCAGCGGCCCGAGAATCATGCCGGCGATGAAGCCGCCGATGTGCGCGAGATACGCCACACCGCCTCCGCCCGTCTCGGGCGTCGTCGCGAGCGACCCCGCGCCGTTGATGAACTGGATGAAGATCCAGAGCCCGAGCATGAAGACCGCCGGTACGGCAGCGACGCCGCCCCAGGTCAGCACGTAGACGCGATTGCGCGGAAACATCACCAGATAGCCGCCCAGCACCCCGCTGATCGCACCTGACGCGCCGACCGTGGGCACGATCGACCCCGCATTGAAGAAGATGTGCGCCAGCGACGCCGCGACGCCCGTCGCCAGATAGAAGACGAAGAAGCGCACGTGTCCGATGCGGTGCTCGACGTTGTCGCCGAACACCCACAGAAACAGCATGTTGCCGAAGAGATGTCCCCATCCTCCATGCAGGAACATCGACGTGAAGAGCGTCGACCAGATGGGATAGGGGATCGTCGGCGGCAGGTCGCGTCCCTCGGTGAATTCGAGCGGCACGACGCCCCACGCCTCGACGAATGCCTGCAGGGCGGCCTGTGAAGGCTGATTGATCTCGACGAAGAAGGCGACGATGTTCAGGGCAAGGAACGACAGCGTGACGAACGCCGGTCCCTGCCCTTTGATGTTGTCGTCGCCAATCGGCAGCACCGACAGAGAATAGCGGATCTAGCGCGCCAGGGTGGGCTCCTCGGCCAGCACCGGACTCAGCCACTTCTCGATGTCGCCGGCAGTCCATCCTTTGCGCTTGGCGTAGGCTTCGGCCTGATCGCGCCCGATGCGTCCGACGTTGAAGTACTTCGCCTCGGGGTGGCTGAGGTAGATACCGCTCACGCTGGCCGCCGGCCACATCGCACACGATTCGGTGAGCTCGATGCCCACGGCGGGCGCGTCGAGCAACCGGAACAGCTCGCGCTTTTCGGTGTGGTCCGGACACGCGGGATAGCCGAACGCCGGCCGGATGCCGCGGTACGCCTCGCCGATCAGCTCGTCGTTCGTGAGTTTCTCTTCGGCGCCGTAGCCCCAGTCGCGCCGTGCCTGCGCGTGCAGGTACTCGGCAAACGCTTCGGCCAGACGATCGGCCAGCGCCTTGACCATGATCGCGTCGTAGTCGTTGCCTTCGGCTTCGAGCTTCTTCGCGAGCTGCTCGGCGCCAAGACCAGCCGTCACGGCGAACGCGCCGACGTAATCCGGCGCGCCACTGGACCCCGGCGCCACGAAGTCTGCCAGGCTCCGATTCGGCCGACCGTCGGCGATCTCGTCCTGCTGCCGCAGCATGTGGAACCGCGCCAGCTCCTCGCGCCGCGAGTCGTCCTTGAACAGGACGATGTCGTCGCCGTCGCTGTTGGCCGGCCAGAAGCCGTACACGCCGCGCGCCTGCAGCGTCTTCCCGCGCGCGATGCCATCGAGCAGCTCGAGCGCGTGGTCGTAGAGCTCACGCGCCGCCTGGCCGTACTTCTCGTTCTCGAAGATCGCCGGGAAGCGGCCCTTCAGTTCCCACGCCGAGAAGAAGAACGTCCAGTCGATGTACGGAATCAGCTCGTCTATCGAGGGCTCGACGACGCGCCGGCCGACGAACCACGGCGCGGGAATCTCGAGGGTGTCCCAGTCGGTCTTCAGGTGATTGGCGCGCGCCGTCTCGTACGGAATCACGGGCTTGCGCGATCGACCGGCGTACTTCGCTCGCGTGGCCTCCTGCTCGGCCCGCACCTTCTCGATATAGGCGTCGCGATTCTGCTGGCTCAACAGGCTCGATACGACGTCGACTGCGCGCGATGCGTCGAGCACGTGCACGACCGGACCCGAGTACTCGGGCGCAATCTTCACCGCCGTATGCTGCGGGCTCGTGGTCGCGCCGCCGATGAGCAGCGGCATCGTGTAGCCGCGGCGCTCCATTTCCCTGGCGACGTACGCCATCTCATCGAGCGACGGCGTGATGAGGCCGCTCAGGCCAATCATGTCGACCTTGTGTTCCTCGGCCGCGGCGAGAATGCGGTCGGCCGACACCATGACGCCGAGGTCGATGACTTCGTAGTTGTTGCAGCCCAGCACGACACCGACGATGTTCTTGCCGATGTCGTGCACGTCGCCCTTGACCGTGGCCATCAGCACGCGTCCCTGCGCCCCGGCACCCGCGCCAATCGAGATGGCCTGCTGCTTCTCCTCTTCCATGAAGGGCTCGAGGTGCGCCACCGCGCGCTTCATCGCGCGCGCGCTCTTGACGACCTGCGGCAGGAACATCTTGCCGGCGCCGAACAGGTCGCCGACGATCTTCATGCCGTCCATCAGCGGCCCCTCGATGACGTCGAGCGGCCGCGCAAACGTCTGCCGCGCCTCTTCGGTATCTTCGACGATGTAGTCGACGACGCCGTGGACGAGCGCGTGGGCGAGCCGCTTCTCGACCGGCTCCTGCCGCCACGACAGATCCTTCTCCTGCTTCTTCCCGGCCCCTTTCACGCGCTCGGCGCACTCCATCATCCGCTCGGTCGCATCGGGACGCCGGTTGAAAATGATGTCCTCGACGCGTTCCAGCAGCTCGGGTTCGATGTCTTCGTACACGACGAGCTGCCCGGCGTTGACGATGCCCATGTCGAGGCCGGCCTTGATGGCATGGAAGAGGAACGCCGAGTGGATGGCCTCGCGCACGTGGTCGTTGCCGCGGAACGAGAACGACAGATTGCTGATGCCGCCGCTGATCTTCACGCCCGGACACGTCTCTTTGATGATGCGCGCCGCCTCGATGAAGTTCACGGCGTAGTCGTTGTGTTCGTCGAGGCCGGTGGCGATAGCGAGGACGTTCGGGTCGAAAATGATGTCCGACGGATCCCAGCCCGCCTTCTCGACGAGCAGCGTGTAGGCGCGCTGGCAGATTTCGACTTTGCGCGCGATCGTGTCGGCCTGGCCGGTCTCGTCGAACGCCATGACGACAGCCGCGGCGCCGTAATCGCGGATGGTGCGCGCCTTCTCCAGGAAGTCGGCCTCGCCTTCCTTCAGCGAGATCGAGTTGACCACGCCCTTCCCCTGCACGCACTTCAGGCCGGCTTCGAGCACCGACCACTTCGAGCTGTCGATCATCACCGGCACGCGGGCGATCTCGGGCTCGGTCGCGACGTAGTTGAGGAACGCCGTCATCGCGGCTTCCGAATCGAGCATGCCCTCGTCCATGTTGACGTCGATCATGTTCGCGCCGCCGCGCACCTGATCGAGCGCAACATCGATGGCCTCGGCATAGCTGCCCGATGTGATCAGGCGCGCGAACCGCTTCGACCCCGTGACGTTCGTCCGCTCGCCGATCATCTGGAAGTTGCTGTCGGGCAGGATCACGAGCGGCTCGAGGCCGCTCAGCCGCGTGTGCGGAACGGCCTCGGACTTCGCCGGACGCGGCCGCGGCGCGACGTCCTTCACCGCCTCGGCAATCGCGGCAATGTGCTGCGGGGTCGTGCCGCAACAGCCGCCGACGATGTTGACGAAGCCGCTGGACGCGAACTCGCGAATGAGCTCCGCTGTCTGACCCGGCTGTTCGTCGTACTGGCCGAACGCGTTCGGCAACCCGGCATTCGGATAGGCCGTCACCCAGCACGAAGCCATGCGCGACAGCTCGGCGAGATAGGGACGCATCTCAGTAGCGCCGAGTGCGCAGTTCATGCCGATCGAGAAGGGCTCGGCGTGCAGCATGGAGATGTAGAACGCGTCGAGCGTCTGGCCCGACAGCGTGCGGCCGCTGCGATCGGTGATGGTCACCGAGATCATCAGCGGCAGCGACGTGCCCTTCTCGCGCTGCACCTGCTTGATCGCGACAATCGCCGCCTTGGCGTTCAGCGTGTCGAAGATCGTCTCGAGCAGCAGCAGGTCGACACCGCCATCGATCAGGCCGCGGACCTGTTCCGCATACGCATCACGCAGCGTGTCGAAGGTGATGCTGCGGAACGAGGGATTGTTGACGTCGGGCGAGATCGACAACGTGCCGTTCGCCGGACCGATCGAGCCGGCGACGAAGCGCGGACGCTCGGGAGTGCGCGCGCTCACCTCGTCAGCAACCGTGCGCGCGAGCCGCGCAGCCGCCACGTTCATCTCGTACACGAGCGGCTGCAGCGCATAGTCGGCCTGTGAGACGGCCTGCGCGTTGAAGGTGTTGGTCTCGATGATGTCGGCCCCGGCGTCGAGGTACTCACGGTGGATCGCCGCGATGACGTCGGGCCGCGTCAGCACCAGCACGTCGGCGTTGCCTTTGAGCTCGCGCTCGTGGTCGATCAGCCGGTCGCCGCGATAGTCCGCCTCCTCCAGCTTGTACCGCTGGATCATCGTCCCCATGGCGCCGTCGAGCACGAGAATGCGGCGGCCGAGAATGTCGTCGAGCTGTTCGATGGTCATTTCCTCTTTCCAGTGTCTTTCGACGGCAGGGTGCCGCCAGCGACGAGCACCGTGAACGGGTCGCCCACCTTGCGCGCGCCCACGCGGACGACGACGCGCTCGAACCCTGCGTCGATCAGCAGGCGCTCGAGGTCGGCGTCCTTGAAACCCAGCCAGCGGTCGCCGAGCGTGGTCCTGACCCAGTCCTGATCGTGCTGTCGCAGGTCGAGCACGAGCAGGCGGCCGCCGGGCCGCAGCACGCGTGCGGCTTCGGCAATCGCGCGAGCTGGATCCTCGGCGTGGTGCAGCGCCTGCGAAAGGATCGCGATGTCGACGCTGTGATCGTCGAGCGGCAGCTGTTCAATCTCGCCGCGCTTCCAGGTGATGTTCGTGACCTTGCGCCGCTTCGCGAGCGCGCGGCCTCGCGCCAGCATCTCGGCGGATCGATCGATCGCCACGACACGCCGCGCCCAGCGCGCGGCTTCAATCGTCAGATACCCGTCGCCACAGCCGATGTCGACCACGTCGACGTGCGGGAGCAGATAGGCCGTCGCGCGCGCCCACGCCGGCCAACTGCGGCCCGGTACGAGCTGGCGCGTCTCGTCGGCCGCACCATGCTCCGCGAAGCTTTCCTTGCGCAGCCGCAAGACCTCCTGCAGCTTCGCATCGTCTGCCGCGAGGGCGGGATCGGCGGCGCCCGCAAACTGGGTGCTGAGCAGCGACCAGAGCGGACTCTGCGGCTCGCGCAGCGACGGGTTCAGGCGGAACCAGGTGTAGCCGCCCGAGCGCTCTTCGGTGACGAGACCGGCGTCACGCAGCAGGCCCAGGTGGCGTGACACACCCGACTGCGCGATGCCGACGATGCCGGTGAGTTCGGTGACGTTGAGCGCCTCGGCGGCCAGCAGCCGCAGGATGCGGAGCCGCACTTCGTCGCCGAGCAGCCGGAACAGCCCGGCGGACGCTCTCATATCCATAAATGTATATTTATGGATGAAAGATTGCAAGCCTCGGAAGTCGTTGTGTGCGCTATACTTAGCCGGCCGCCTGTGACCGGTGAGTACACTTTCGAGACCGCCCATGGGCCCCTGACAGCCCGGCGGTATTCCGCCCACGCGACGCGCGGGACGCTGGTGCTCGCGCATGGTGCGGGCGCCGGCCAGCAGCATCCCTTCATGCGCGACGCGGCGGCCGCCTTCGCGGCGGCAGGCTTCGAGACCATCACGTTCGACTTCCCCTACATGGAGAACGGCCGGCGGGTGCCCGACGCGGGGCCGGTCCTCGAGGCGGCGTTCGCCGCCGTCGCCGCGGAATGCTGCGCCCGCTGGATCAACGGCCGCGGTTACTTCGTTGGCGGCAAGTCGATGGGCGGACGCATCGCATCACAGGCCATGGCACGCGGGCTGTTCGAGCGTGCGCCGGCCGGTCTGGTGTTCCTCGGCTATCCGCTGCATCCACCCCAACGTCCCGAGAAGCGGCGCGACGCGCACCTGGCATCGATCACCACCCCGATGCTCTTCGTACACGGCACGCGCGATCCGTTCGGATCTCCCGATGAGATGCGCGCACTCATCGCGCGTCTCCCCAGCGCGACGCTCGCCCTCATCGAACACGGCGGCCATTCGTTCGAAGCGCCGAAGCGCGATGGCGGCGATCAGCGCGCCGCGGCGTTTGCTGCCGCCATTTCGTGGATGAACGAGACCATCAGCAGTTGATCGGCCGAGCTAGCGGATGCGCACGGCACGCTAAGATCAGCCGATGACGCTGTTCGCCGCGGTAGGCGCGACGCTGCTCGTGCTCGGCTGCTCGCCTCAGGCGCAGGCGCCCGCTGCCCTCCCCCCACCGGCATTCCCCGACATCGTCGCGCTCGCCACGCGCGAACCCGACACGGCACTGAAGGCGCTCGACGCGCGTACCGGCACCACCAATGCGGTTGCCACGTCCGTGCTTCGCGCCAGGTTGCTCATGCAGACGGGCCGCCACAGCGAGAGCGCGCGCGTGTGGATGGAGGTCGCGAACGCGGAGCCGGCGCTTGCGGAGTACGCAACGCGCGCGGCCATCGCCGCGCATGTGGCCGAGGGCCATGTCGACAATGCGCGGACAGCGCTTGCACCCCTTCTGTCGGGAAACAGCGCCCAGGCACACACCGACGTCGCGCTCGATGTCGCGACGACGCTGCGCGTCAAGGGACGACATGATGAGGCACGGACGCTCTATCGACGCGTGCTGGAAATCCGCAACACGGGCTCGCGTGCCGAGCAGGCACGCCTCGGTCTGGCCGAATCGCTGGCAGCCACCGGCGAGACTGATGGCGCGCTCGCCGAGCTTCGCCGCATCCGCCTGACGTTCGGCAACTACGAGGCGTACGATGCCGCGCGCCGCACGGAAGCGCGGTTCGCCAGCAACGCCAATCGGCCCGTGCCGCCCCTGAGCACGACCGACTACGCGACGATCATCGACCGCCTGCTGGCGCGGTCGCGGTACGACGAGGCCATCCGCCTGTACGAAGAGCAGTTGAAGACGGCGGACAACACGGATGCCGCGCGCATTTCTGCCGCCCTGATCGACGCGCTCTATCGCGCGCGCGAGAACCGGCAGGCCCTCTCGCGCATTCAGGCGTTCCGCCGGCAGTGGCCAGGGAGCCGTTTCGACGGCGACCTGACGGTGCTCGAGTTCCGGATCGCGATTCGCGAGGCCCGTACCGCCGACATCCGGCGACTTGGCACCCGCATCATGCGTGGCGGTGTCGCCGGCGTCGAGGCGAGAGACGCGCGAAGCATCGGCCGCCTGCTCGGCGCGTACCTCGTCGCTATCGGTCGGGTCGACGAAGGTCTGTCCGTGTACCGCGACCTGTTTCGCAGCAGCCGCGCGCGCGACGAGCAGGAGGATCTGCTCTGGCGCGCGGGCATTGCCGCGCTGCGCGCGGGCCAGCTCGATCGCGCCGAAGGCAACCTGCAGGCGCTGATCGATCGGCGAGTGGGTCCCGAGACCACGCGCATCGCGCGATTCTGGCTCGCCGACATTGCCGCTCGACGCGGCCGCGCGCGCGAGGCGCAGGCGATCTGGACTTCGCTGGCTGACGAGTTCCCGCTCGACTACTACGGCCTGCGTGCGGCCGCCCGCCTTGGCCGGGCCCCACGCACGACGGGTCCGCTGCCGCGCCCGAACCTCACCCCGCTCGCCGAATCACTGGCCTCGCCCGAGATGCGCGCCGCGCGCCTGCTGGCATCGGCCGGTCTTGCGACTGACGCCGTGGCGTTCGCCCGCGAAGCCGCCGAACGGTTCCCGCGCGACCTCGGCCTGGCGTATGAAGCCGCACGCGCCAGCGCCGCCAACGGCGAGTACCGGGCTGCCCACTCGCTGATGGCGCGCCGTTTTCCGACCTACATGGCGCAGGGCGGCAAAGACCTCCCACCGGACTTCCTGCGTTTGTTCTGGCCCATGGCATTCGAAGAACACCTGCGGGATGCGAGTGCTCGCACCGGCGTCGACCCGCACGTCATGCTGGCCGTGGCCAGGCGAGAGTCGCGCTTCGACCCGTCAGTCCGCTCGGTCGTCGGTGCCGTTGGGCTGTTTCAGTTCATGCCGTACACCGCGCGCGAGCTGGCCGCGCCCGCCGGCCTCACATCAGTCGACGAGGATGCGCTGAAGACGCCGCAGGCCAGCGCACACCTCGCCGCGACCTACCTCAAAGGCCTGCTCGATCACTTCGATGGCGAACTTGCGCCCGCTGCTGCCGCCTACAACGCCGGCGAGGATCTCGTGAAGTACTGGTGGCGCGCCCACAAGAACGCGGGCGTCGATCTGTTCGTCGAGATGATCCCGTACTCCGAAACCCGCGGCTACGTGCGCGAGGTCGTCGGCAACTTCGAGACGTACAAAGTGCTCTATCGGGAGTGACGATCAGGAGCTCACGGCGGCAAGAAACCGCCCGAGCTCCTGTCTGAACTCGTCGGTCCATTCGTGACCGCCCTCGAAGCGCAGGCTGCCGTGCGTCACGTTCTTCGATTCGAGGACGGCCAGGTCGGCCAGCAGCGTCTCTTCGGTGTACCACTCGTCGCGCGATCCGCGTCCGATGAGCGCCGGTGGAAAGTTCCCGGCGGGCGCGTCCTTCAGCTCCGGCGGAATGTCGCCGCCGAGCGCCACGACCCCGTCGGCGCGTCGGCGGCCGAGCACGGCCGCCCGCCAGGCCATCGACGCGCCCTGCGAGAAACCCACACACACGATCACGTCAGCGCGCCGCGTGCGCTGCAGCGCCACGATCGCATCGTCGACATACGCGACGTTGGCCGCTATAGCCAGCTCCCGATCCTCTTTCGTCATCCAGCTGGCGACGACGTCGCGATCGCGGTTGTAGAACGCGTGCAGCCCCTGCACCGACGCCACCGTCCACTGGTCGAGTCCGGGCACACCCGCCAGCTCCGTGATCATGGTCTCGGCACGTTGGGCGTAGCCGTGAAAAGCCAGCAGCAGACGCGATTGCCGGCCGTCGTAGGGCGCCTCGCGGACGAGAACGCGTCCGTGGGCACGCGTCGGCACATAGAGAAGCTCCATGCGTGTCAGTGGACGGCCGGAGCGCGGCCGATGGCCCAGAGCGTGTGCTGGCCACGGATGAAGATCGTGCCGCCGGCAATCGCAGGGGTCGCCATGATGGGCTCGCCCATGGCGTTGCGCGCGACTTCTTCGAACTCCGGGCCGGTCTTCACGACGAAGACATCGCCGTCCTCACTCGACGCGAACAGATGCCCGTCCGAGGCGACCATCGACGCACTGAAGCCCGACCCCTGGTGCAGCAGACGGCTGCGATAGACCTCTTCTCCGGTGCGGTAGTCGTAGCTGTCGAAGATGCCGTTGTTGCCGAGCACGTAGAGCTGCGTGCCGTAGATGAGCGGCGTCGGCATGTACGGTCCGCGCTGCACCTTCTGCCAGAGCACCGACGCACTGTCGGTGATGTCGCCCAGCGCGCCGGGCTTCACGACCAGAATCGGCGCAACCGGCCGTCGCCCACTCGCCAGCACAATCGCATCGTCAGTGAAGACGGGTGTCGGCGCAGTGATCTGCGAACTGCCTGCGAGCCGCCACAGTTCGCGTCCGGTCTCGAAGTCGTAGCCGTAGACGAAGTTCGACGAATTGGTGACGATTTCCGTCCGCCCGCCGTTGGTCACGACCGTCGGCGTGCCCCACGACGGCAGCTCGTCGCGCTTCGTCCGCCAGATCTCGCGGCCGGTGCGCGCATCGAACGACGCGAGGAAGTCGTCGTGCGACGTATCGACCTGGACGATCACGCGTCCGTCGTGCAGCACGGGCGAGCTGGCCGTGCCCCACTCGTAGCTCGGGATGTCGTACGCGCCGACGTCGAGATGGCCGAAGTCCTGCTTCCACAGCAGCTCGCCGTCGATCGTGTAGCCGTAGAGCCCCTGCGAGCCGAAGAACGCGACGACCACCTCGCCGTCGGTCGCCGGCGTCGCGCTCGCATACGTCGACTTGATGTGCCGCTTTTCGCGCGGCACGCCCTCGTACGCCACGCGCTCCCAGACCACATCACCCGTCCCCGCGTCGAGCGCCATCACGATCCACTTGTGGACCGACCGATCCTCTGATGCGTCGCCGTCGCCGTAGAGACCGGGCCTGAACGTCGCGTCGGCGCGACTGCTGACGGCGCTGGTCACGAACACGCGACCATGGGCAACGATCGGGCTCGAGTGCGCAAGGCCGGGGATGGCGCGCGTCCAGCGCAGGTGCTCGCCGGTCGCGATGTCCCAGCTCGTCGGCAGGTCCTGCCCGTCGGCAATGCCCGACGCGCGCGGCCCACGGAACGATGGCCAGTCGAGATCGGGTGAAGGGACGGGCCGCGACAGCGCGGCAGTCATCACAAGCGCGGCGATACAGCAGACTGTCCGCATCCGGAGAAGCTATGCCGGACGCGCCCTGCAATGCAAGGTGGCCGCGGGGCGCTGATAAGCTTGATTCATGGCGACGCGCGAGCGCACGGAGATCGACGACCGTTGGAAGTGGAACCTCGACGACATCTTTCCCGGCTGGGACGACTGGGACGAGGCGCGCGCGGCCCTGGCCAGAGGCATCGACGAGTATGCAGCGCTTCAGGGAACGCTTTCGACGGGCGCCGACGCGCTGCTGCGCGCCTTCCAGCTCTCCGATCAGCTCGGCCAGATCGCCTACAAGGTTTGGTACTTCGTCTCGCTGCGCTATGACGAGGACCAGCGCAACAACGAGGTGAACGCCGGGCGTCAGCAGGTGCAGGACCTGCTTGCGCGATGGCAGCAGGCGGCGAGCTGGTTCAACCCCGAGCTGCTGCGCCTGCCGCTCGATACGGTCCGTGGCTGGATGGACGCACTGCCCGACCTCGCCGTCTATCGCTTCGCCATCGAGGATCTCTACCGCCAGCAGGAGCACGTGCTCGACGAGCAGGGCGAACATCTGCTGTCGCTCGCCTCGCGCCTGGCGGGCGTCCCCTACGACTCGTACGCCGCGCTCTCGACGTCGGACGTGAAGTTCCCGTCGATCACGCTCAGCGACGGCAGCGACGTCACGGTGTCGTATGCGCAGTACCGCGCGATCATCGCGACGCGCCGCAATCAGGAGGATCGGCGCCGCGCGTTCGAGGCGCTCTACGGCACCTACGACGCCACGCTGAACACCTACGCGACGCTGTATCACGGCGTCTGCCAGCGCGACTGGTTCCAGGCCCGCGCCCGCGGCTACACCTCGACGCTCGAAGCCGCGCTGCACGGCGACAACATCCCGACGTCGGTCGTCGAGACGCTCATCTCGGCCACCCGCGACGGCGTCGCGCCGCTGCGCCGCTATCACCAGTTGCGCCGCCGGCATCTTGGACTCGCCGAGTACTATCCGTTCGACTTCTCGATCCCGCTCTCGTCACACGACCGCCGCTACCCCTACGAAGACGTTCTCGACGGCATCGTCCGCTCGACGGCCCCGCTCGGGTCCGACTACCAGGCGCGCATGCGCCAGGGATTCTCGAATCGCTGGATCGACGTGTATGAGAACGCCGGCAAGCGCAGCGGCGCCTACTCGGCACCCGTCTACGGCGTGCACCCGTACATGCTGATGAACTACAACGAGACGCTGGACGATGTGTTCACGCTGGCGCACGAGATGGGACACTCGATGCACACGCTGCTGTCGCACGAGCGTCAGCCGTTCATCTATTCCAGCTACACGATCTTCGTGGCCGAGGTGCCGTCGACGCTGAGCGAAGCGCTGCTGCTGGAGCAGCTGCTCGCCGAAGCCACCGATCCCGCCGAGCGCATCGTCCTGCTGCAGCACGCCATCGACGGCATCACGAGCACGTTCTACACGCAGGTGATGTTCGCCGACTACGAACTGCAGGCGCATCGTCTGGTCGAACAGGGCAAGCCGATCACCGCCGACGTGCTCGACGCTCTCTACACGGAGTGCTTCAACGCGTACTACGGCGATGCCGTCGACGCGCATCCGCTGACGCGCATCACGTGGGCGCGCATTCCGCACTTCTACAACTCGCCGTACTACGTCTATCAGTACGCGACGTGCTTCGCGTCGGCCGCGAAACTGGTGCGTCAGATTACCGAGGGCGGGGAGACGTCGCGCGAGGAGGCCCGCCAGCGCTATCTCGATCTGCTGGCCTCGGGCGGCAGCGACTATCCGATGGAACAACTCGAGCGCGCGGGTGTCGACCTCAGCGAGCCCTCAACCATCCGCGCCGTCGTCGATCAGCTGAACGAACTGGTGAACCGCCTGGAACGGGAGCTGGAACCAACCCCCGAATCCTGACTCGCAATTCACCGATTCTCAATTCCCGTAAGGCCTGACGCGCTCGATCACGATCGGCTCGAACGGCACGGCTTCGTGCTCGCCGACACGGCGGACCTTCATCCCCGCAATGCGGTCAACCACGTCCATGCCCGAAAGGACCCGGCCAAACACGGCGTATCCGTAGTCTGAAGGCAGCAGGCCTTTGTGATTGAGCTGGCTGTTGTCCTCGACGTTGATGAAGAACCCCGCGGTCGCGCTGCGCACCGCCGCCGATCGCGCCATCGCGACCGTGCCGCGCAGGTTGCGCAGACCGTTGGTCGCTTCATTGCGGACGGGCGGGCGCGTCGGCTTGGCGACGAGGTCGGGCGTCAGGCTGCCGCCCTGCACCATGAACCCGCGGATGACGCGGTGGAAGATCGTGCCGTCGTAGAACCCGCTGCGCGCGTAGGCGAGGAAATTGTCGACCGAGGCCGGCGCCCGGTCGCGGCGAAGCTCGATCACGACGTCGCCCAGCGACGTCTCGAGGACGACGATCGGGTTGTCGGGGTGGGAGGGCTGGAGCGTCGGCGGAGCTTCCTGGGCCGGAGCCTGGAGCAGGGCGACAACGAGCGCAAGACACGCGAGCATGAGGCCCATGGTAATCCCGGTTTCCGGATGTCCGAATCCCGCCGGCCGGATCAGGCCGGGCTGGGCCGGTCGCGGATTCGGGACGGCCGGAACTCAACGTGGATGCAAGTGCTGACGAGGACACGGGTTGAGGGGACGAGCCACCTTGGGAGGGGCGGAGCCGGCCTCGTCCGCGTACGGCACGGCCTTTTCATGCTGATTGGGCCCGAGGGGCTCACATGACGCCTTCGCAGACCACGCCGCAGGACGATCTCCGGGACCAGCAGGAACTGGCCAGGGCCATCCGGCTGGGTGCGGCCAGACGGCCGCAGTGTTTCGGCAGTTACTTCGACGACCGGGGCGGCTCGTGCGCCCTGGGAGCCGCCTACGACGGCATGTACGAGATGCCGCGCGAAGCGCGCGAGCCCGGCGAAGTCGTGCCGCGCAACCTCGAGCGCCTGTTCCACTGTCTCGAAGACGTGGTCAAGCGCTGCCCGGAGCCGGCGCTGCCCGACGCGCAGGGCGTGGTCGAGGCAGGGCCGTGCAGGAAGAAATTACCGCTCGGCGCCATGATCGTGCATTTGAACGACGACCACGGCTGGACGCGCGAGCAGATAGCCGAATGGCTGTCGAACGGGGCACCTGGACCGGCAGCCGGGAAGCACTCGTAGATTCACGCAACGACCGTTTACCGAGCGTCCGGCCCAATGGACCGTGGCGCTGTAAGGACAAGCATGGGCATCCTCGACAAGCTGCGACCGACCCCCCGCTGGAAGCACGTAGACCCCGCCATCAGACTCGACGCCATCGCGGAAATCGACGACGCCGCCACGCTTGCGGAAGTGGCGACGACCGACGCCGACGCCCGTGTGCGCCGTCGCGCCCTCGAGCGCATCGACGACACGGCGGTGATCGCGTCGATCGCGGCGTCGGATGCCGACGAGGGTGTGCGTGACGCGGCGGCCGACGCGCTGGTCGAGATCGCGACGGGTGCGTCGACCGATGCCGCGACGGCCACGATGGCGGCGTCGGCG
>Ga0079224_100006362_pt1 | contig 15654 bp, 8 predicted proteins | sample Stecom2015_FD_80414 | JGI IMG/M metagenome (GOLD analysis project Ga0079224, IMG submission 80414) | Agricultural soil microbial communities from Utah to study Nitrogen management - Steer compost 2015 | ecosystem: Environmental > Terrestrial > Soil > Agricultural land | place: USA: Utah...
GAACCTGGCGTGGCCGTTCGACCAGTACAACATCGCCCGCTACGAGTACCAGTCGCGGCCGTGGGATGCGGCGTTCTACATCCAGGACAAGATCGAGTACGACTTCCTCACGGTGAACCTGGGGCTGCGGTTCGACTACAGCCGGGCGGACGGTCTCTTCTTCACGGATCCGCTCGACCCGACGAACGGGACGACGGCGTTCGAGGTCTGTGAGGGGAAGGCGCCCTCGCTGGGCCAGACGACGCCGTGGGTCGCGTACGGCGAGGATGGCGAGCCGCTCCCGTTCACGGGGATCGCGGCGTGCTCGTTCGACGCGGCGCTCATGGACAGCGCGCGGGCGATCGCGTTCAGGGACGACTTCTCGAAGGCACCGATCCGCAAGCAGTTCTCGCCGCGGATCGGTGTTTCGTTCCCGATCACGGAGAACGCGCGGGTGTTCGCCAACTACGGGCAGTACTCGCAGCTCCCGACGTACCATGCGATGTTCCAGCGCACGGGGATCGGCCGGCGCGCCGAGCAGGACGTGGTGGATCCGGTGAAGCGGATCCGGACCGAGCAGGGCGCGCTGGTGCCCGACACGATCCGCAAGGGCGCGCTGCTCGAGGGCACGGCGCTGGGCCCCGACCTCCGGCCGTGGGGCAACGCCGTGCCGCTGATCGGGAACCCCCGTCTGGAGAGCGAGCGCACGTCGCTCTACGAGATGGGGATCATGACGGAGCTGTTCACGGATTACGCGCTGTCGATCATCGGCTTCTACAAGGACCAGAGCGGGCTGACGGGGATCCGCCGGGGCGGCGTGCGGCCGACGGGCGAGCGGATCAACGATCCGGGCGAGACGTACGGGTCGACGTCGCCGGAGTACCAGATCCTGGTCAACGCGGACTACCAGACGGTCCGCGGGATCGACATCTCGTTCCGTCGCCGGGTGCGCAACAACTGGGGCTTCGACCTCAACTACGGCTTCATGCAGGCGTGGACGAACGCGGCGCCGCCGGAACTCCAGCTCCAGCGCCTCTACGAGGGCGACCGCGAGGCGTTCAAGGAGGTCCGCTCGGAGGTCGACCAGCCGCACATCCTGACGGGCGTGCTCCGGTTCGCGGTTGGGGCGGACGCGCCGGAGGGGCGGTTCGGCGAGCTGCTCCGGCACAGCTCGGTCGCGATCACGGCCTCGCTGGCCAGTGGTCTGCCCTACACGCCGACGACGAACTTCCTCGGGACGAGCCGGCAGGAGCGGAACTCGGGCCGCGCGCCCACCACGTTCACGACCAACGTGCAGGCGACCAAGGAGTTCCGGATCGCGAACATCCGGTACGGCGCGTTCCTGCGTATCACGAACCTGTTCGACGTGAAGAACTGCATGACGGTCTTCCAGTCGACGGGCAAGTGCGACACGGGTTCGCTGGCCAGCGTCCGGCTGTTCCCGTCGGCCGCGCCGGGCACGGCCGCGAGCTACCCGGAGACCGGGTACCTCACGACGCACATGGACCGCCCGCACATGGTGGCCGGGCGCAGGCACATCACGACCGGGCTGCAGATCAGCTTCTGATGCGAGAGGTGCGGGGCCCCCGGCTCGGGGCCGCGGGGCCCCCGGTGCACGAGGAGACAAATCGACAGCCGACCCGCCGTGTTGCGGCGGCGTGAGCAACGGACGGAGCGTTCATGATATCGATGATGGAGTCGGACATGACCCGTGCGAGGGGCTGGACGGGCGCCCGTTGGCTCCTCGTGGCACAGGTGCTGGCGGTCCTGGGAGTCTTCGCCGCCGCGCCGCTCGATGCGCAGGAGGTGCGGAACCGCTCGCCGTTCAACCTGGCCGCGTCGCGGGACTTCGCGGTGACCGGCATGCGGGCGGGCAGCGGGCACCGCATCTGGGTCTCGAACGCTGGCGTGATCGACGCGCAGCAGCAGATGCAGGGGCTGGGCGCGCTACAGGTGCAGCGCGGCACCTCCTTCTACTCGCAGGTGAGCGAGATCACGCTGTGGGCGACGACGGGGCCGCGTGACTACAACGCGGCGCTGCCGGCGAACCCGAGCCTGGCGAACGCGCGGGGCGACGGCTACACGGTGGCGTTCAACCTGAACGTGACCCCGGAGCACCTGGACTGGGGCCCGCGCGACGGCGCGCTGGGCTTCCTGCACCGGGGGGTGCGGACGCCGGCACCCGGCCAGGCGGCGGCCGCGTGTCTGAACCACGCCTCGGACCTGGTCCCGCCCGGCCTCACGCTCATGCCCGGGAGCGACTGCCCGGACACCTGGGGGATCGATGGCTGGCTGGGCGACCGGCCGATCTCCTTCTCCACCTGGCGGCGGCTCCAGGAGCAGCAGGGGAACAGCTTCCGCTTCGACTTCGCGGGCGTGCCGGATGAGCTGAAGGAAGAAGGGTTCCTGGGCGACAACTTCAGCACGTTCGGGGTCATCAACGACTACACGCAGGAGGTCCGGCAGCGCTACGGCTCCGTGCTGGCCGGCGGCAGCGGCGCGCCGCAGGCGGCCGGCTACCCGCTGGGCCTGGAGTGGAAGTTCGACGCGTTCAACATGACGTCGCTGCCCGGCGTGGTCTTCTGGCAGGCGACGGTGACCAACAAGTCCAACGAGATCTACAACCAGGGGATCGACTACCACGACCTGCGCCTCGGGTTCATGCTGCGGCATCCGCGGATCCGGGCGCGTGCGGGCTACGACGTGCAGCGCGGCGCGGTGGTGCTGAACCACCTCGGGCACAAGGTGACGTGTGACAGCGCCCGTGCGATCCCGGCGACCGGGTTCGCGACCGAGGCCTTCTTCGGCAACTGCTCGAGCGCGCGCGACGGGACCCAGGGCTTCCTGATGGGCAGCATGGCGCTGGTCTTCCTGAAGAGCCCGATCGGCGACCTGCGCAACAAGCTGCTCTCGGATCCGGGCAGCGCGTTCTACCAGCCGGGGAACCTCGCGGCGGGGGACACGATCACGTTCAACATCGGCCGCGCGTGCGGCGACGCGTGCATCGGCGAGCAGTTCCGCACGGACAACCCGCGGCGGGCGTACGGGGTGCTCGCGTCGAACGAGGCGGACGCGCTCGCCGGCCGGCCGCCGAACTCGCTCGAGGTCTTCGACTACTGGAACCTGTTCCATCCGGCCAACGGCTATCCGTACGGGGATGGTGCGGTGGTGGACCTGAGCGATCCGCGGGCGGGCGGCGGGTTCAACTACGCGGTGCCGGGCGCGCCGGGCAGCCCGTACCCCGTGTGGGACTACAACCACGATGGGCAGCCGGACACGCTGTTCATCGACATGTGCAACCCGACGACGCACGAATGCGCGAGCCTGTGGTCCGACACGTTCCCGGACCGCTCCATCAACTTCATCTGGAAGCAGGTCTGGGTGGGTGTCGGCCCGATCGATCTGCCGGTCGGCGCCAGTACGTCGTTCGTCCTTGCCGTGATCGCGCGGCCGGACTCGGTGTCCATGGAGCAGGCGATCGACAACGCGATCACGCTCTACCGCAACTTCTTCGTCGCGCCGACGCCTGCCCCGGCGCCGCGAGTGATCGCCGCGCACGCGGGCGCGGTGGGCGAGACGCGGTCCGCTTCGGTGACGTTCACGCTGGACATGCGGACGGGCCGCTGGGTCGACCCGTATCTCGAGTTCCTGGCGACCGAGATCCGCAACGCCGCGCCCGGCACGCCGGCGGCGGAGCTGAGAGACCTGAACCCGTGGCTGCCGGACTCGTTGCTGGGGCGGGCGCAGAACCCGGTGCGGCGGATCCTCGTCTACAAGTCGTGCAACCCGGATGCGACCACGCTGGTCTACACCAGCTCGGCGAGCGCATCCGCGTGCGGCACCGGCGTGGTGCGCGACTCGCTGGGCGCGGTCAAGGGGCCGTCCGCCTACGCACAGATCACGAACCTGGACCAGACCACCTACACGGACGGCAACGTCGCGGCCGGCCAGAACTACCTCTACGCCTTCGTGCCGGAGACGTACGGCGCGCGCTTCCCGATCGTGCGCCGTGCGCCTGACGGCACGACGTTCGTGCGGGACTCGGTCTTCGCCGCGCCCAGCGCGCCGCTGCCGGCGACCAAGGCGGCGCCGAACGTCGCCGTGGTCTACATCCCGGCGTCGCGGCAAGCGGGCGGCGCGGGGGCCGGCGTCGAGTACGTCCGCGAGACGGATGGCAGCACGATCCACCGGCAGATCCTGCCGGAGCTGGGTCCGGGCAGGCCGGTGGTGACGACGTGGGGCGACGTGATCCCGTCCGTCGTCGACTCGGTCTCCACGTCCCAGACGATCCGGGTGATCTTCGGCGACACGCTCGTGGTGCGCGACTACGGTCCGGCAGGCAGCGTGCAGGTGGACTCGACGCGCATCGAGGTCGTGCGGACGGTCATCACGGACTTCACGTACGCGGGCGCTCTGGCGACGCGGACCGCGACGCCGGTGCGCGAACGTGCCGACGTGCGCACCTTCACGGCACGCAAGTCGGGCGGGATCCCGGTGAACGCCGCGGGCGCGGTCGATGTCGAGACCGACGTCGTGGGCGACCAGCGGGTCGACACGCGGCGCCTGGTCGGCGGCGCCATCGTGGTCTCGGTGGAATCGGGCGGCGAGCGTCCGCTGTTCGTCTCGAACGTGATGCCGACCGCGACGACGACGTTCCCGCAGTTCACGCCGGTCTCGTTCCTGTCGTCCGACGAGTACCGCGGCGTCTCGGTCACGGTGCTCTCGCGCGCGGCGTCTCCGGCGACGTTCCGGCAGGCGTTCTACCTGGACAACGACAGCCTGCAGCTGAACCCGGTCATCACGACGCCGGTCTCGCTGGCCTGGGTGACCGGCGGCGCGGGGCTGGCGAGCCGCGGCCTGGGCACGGGGCACGGCCAGTACGAGATCAAGTTCGCGGACACCGAGTTCGGCCCGCACGCGCCGTTCCCGGCGAGCCTCGGGGCGGCCGGCCTCTCGGACGCGCTGGCGGCGTCGCTCGGCGCGCGCGCGGTCGCGAGCCGCACCGTGGTGGATGCGGCGACCGCGGCCGCGGTCAGCCGCGCGCTGGGCATTGACGTGACGGAGGCGGACCTGGTCTCGGTGACGCTGCCGTTCACGGTGAGGAACGCGTCGTACGACCGGCCGGTCACGGTGGCGATGCTGCGCGCGGACAAGCAGCAGACGGCCCTCTTCGGTAGCGGGATCGACACGGTGCGCGTGAACGTGCCGGCGGACCACTGGATGCCCGGGGAGCGGCTGATCTTCCTCGAGGACGTCGAGCTGGGGACGGTGTCCGGCGGGACCGTCACCATGCGCAACGAGCGGACCGTGACGTTCTATCCGGCGACGCTCGGCTGCGGCACGGCGGTGACGACGGTCAACTGCAACCCGATCACCGGCCGGGGCCAGACCGGCTGGACGGGCGTCACGCCCGGGTTCACGCTGATCACGCGGTACGCCATTCCGCTGCGCTCCGGGAAGGAGTTCGAGTTCAACGTGGTCGGTGCCCGGTCCGGCTCCGCGATTGCGAGCATCAGCAAGGCGGACATGGACGCGATCAAGGTGGTGCCGAACCCGTACGTGATGTTCTCGACGTTCGAGCAGCAGCGGGGCGGCAGTGCGCGGATCATGTTCACGCACATGCCGCCGACCGGCACCCTCCGCATCTACACGGTTTCCGGGATCCTGGTGCAGGAGGTCCAGTGGACGGAGCAGGACCTGGCGGGGGCGGGCGACCTGTTCTTCGACCTGCGTACCCGTGAGGGGACGGAGATGGCCAGTGGCCTCTACCTGTACATGGTGATTGCGCGGGACCCGGCCACGGGGGCCGAGCGGAAGAAGGTCGGGCGCTTCATCGTCATTCGCTGATGGAGGCAAGGATGCCTTTCGGCAATTTGTTCCGAACGGTTGCCCTGGGCCTGGGTCTCGTCGTGGTGGCGGCTGGCGGGCTCGCCGCACAGTCGCGCACGGGCACGGCGCGGCAGCCTGCGCCGGGCGACGATGTGTACCGGGTGGCGAACCGGGGCGCGGCATTTCTGGAGCTGGGGGTCGGCGCGCGGGCGCTCGCGCTGGGCGGCGCGTTCGTCGCGCTGGCCGAGGGGCCGACGTCGCTCTACTGGAACCCGGCCGGCATTGCGGACATCCCCGGCATCGCGGGCGCGGTCAGCCACGAGACGCTCTACGGGAATTCGGGGCTGACGAACTCGTTCGTGGCGGTCGCGATGCCCATGGGTGCGGGTGCGACGGGGCTCTCGGTGACGTACTTCTCGTCCGGGCAGATCGAGCGGACCACCGAGCGCTATCCGGAGGGCGGGGACCCGACGGCGGGGCAGTACGTGGAGTGGAGCGGGCTCGCGCTGGGCGCGAGCTACGCACGGCAGATCACGGACCGTCTCTCGTTCGGCGGGACGTTCAAGTTCGCGCAGGAGGGGATGTCGTTCGCGCGCGCGCACTACTACGGCGCGGACTTCGGCATCCGGTTCCGCACGGGGCTCTACGGCATCACGCTCGGCACGGCGCTGACCAACCTGGGGTCGCGCGGGCGGATGGAAGGGCCGGCGGTCGACCGCACGCTCTCGCCCGGGGACGATCCGCGCCTCCCGACGCAGCGCGACATGCCGATCCAGCTCCGGCCGGACGCGGTGCTCATGCCTGCGGCGATCCGCTTCGGCGTGCGCACGGAGCTGCTGGGCACGCCGTACGCCGTGCTCGGGAACGGCAATCCCGACCACAAGCTCACCGTGCTGGGCGAAGTGGCGAACGCGATCAACGCGCCGACGCTCCCGATGGTGGCGTTCGAGTACGGGTTCCGCGACCTGTTCTTCGTGCGCGGCTCGAAGTTGTTCCGGGCCGCGGCCGAGGCGGAGAACGACTTCACCAGCGGGCTGGCCGGCGGATTCGGCCTGCGCGTGCCGGGGCTCGGTCGCACGCTGGCCATCGACTACGCGTACCGGAGCGTCGAGCTGGGCTCGAACCAGAGCATCTCGATCGAGTTCGGATTCTAACCCTACGGGCTGAACCATGAGAGACTCCTGGCACGCCATACGCCGCGGCAGCATCGTCCTGGGAATGGTGCTGTTCGGCACCGGGCCGCTCGACGCGCAGCTCCAGTCCGGCGAGTTCCTGGTCTCGGTACGCGCCGAGCGCATGAACTACGCCAACTCGGCCGCGCTCGAGGCGAGCGCCGCGGCGGGCGTAGAGACGATGTACTTCCTGACGCCCCACCTGGCCGTCGGCCTCCAGGCCAGCGTGGCCCGGCCGTGGACCAAGGGCCAGTACTTCCCGCTCATGCGCCACACCTACTGGACCCCCAACTCGGCGAACGACACCACGCTCCTCTACGTCGTGAACCAGCAGGTCACGGCGTTCGACTACGGTGTCCAGGCCGAGTACCGCCTGACGTTCAACCGTTGGGAGCCGCTGGTGCAGGTGGGCGCGGGGCGCTACACGATCTTCCTGGACCCGCAGTCCCAGCCGCAGAGCGACCGCGACCGGCGGACGTTCTCGGGCTTCGCCTACTCGATCGGCGGCGGGCTCAGCTTCGCGGTGTCGGAAGACGCGCGGATCATGATCGCGGTCAGCGATCGGATCTACACCGGGTTCGACCGGGACGCGCTCTCCCTTTCGGACCGCTTGCTCCGCGAGGATCGGTTCCCGAACCCGCTCCCGCCACCGCCACCGGAAGAGGAAGTGATCCACAACCTGAGGTTCTCAGCCGGCTTCAGCTTCGCTCCGGGGAGGGGACGGTGATGCGTCGCACATATCATCTGGCCCTGGCGGGCGCCATGCTCGCCATCGCGGCATGCGGCGAGGAGCGGCTGCCATCCGAGCTCCAGGGCCGGGTCTACGACGTCCGGCTCCTTGCCGAGACCTCGCCCGCTGACCGGATCCCGGGCGGCACGGTCGCCGTCACGGAGACCGACGGCGTCGTGTCCGAGGTGACCGTCACCGCGGCCCGGCTCCCCGCCGGCGAGTACTCGGCGTACCTGGTCGACGAGCGCACGGGGAGCGCCGGCCCGCGCGTCAACTTCACGGCCGACGCGACGGGTGCCGCCAACGTCACGCTCGGCGGCTCGGGCAGCGCGACGACGGTCGTGATCGGCGTCGGGGCGCAGGGAGACGGCGCTCTCTGGGCCCGGTTCCGAGACCTGAGCACGGGGACCGTCAGCGCGACGGCCAACCTCGTGCTGGGGCACTTCGACGCGGATCCGACGCCGTACCCGTACGCCGTGACCGGCACCGGCCGGGTCGGGCTGTGGGAGCGCGGGGAGTTCGGGTCGAACGACTTCTGGCTGGGTGGCGTCGTCGAGAACCTGTCCGTCGCGCCGCCGGGCTTCACGTACATCGCGTGGCTGCACGACGCCGAGCGCGACATCTGGGTCTCGCTGGGCCCGCTGCTGAACGAGGACCGCAGCACGGCGACCGGGCTGGACGTCCTGCCTCCCGCGGACCAGACGCGCCGTCTGCCCAAGCTCTACCTCGACCGGCTGCCCTCGGCCGGCGTGGACTTCACGCACTTCACCCACGTGCGGCTGTCCCTCGAGCGCAGCGGTGCCGAGCCGGCACGGCCCATCACCACCCTGTTCGTCGGCACCTTCGGCGCGCAGTTCCTGCTGCGCCGGCCGACCAACCTGTAGCGAAGCCAACCCGCACAGCGGGACAGGTGGACCGAGGCGCACCGGGGAGCCGCTCCCCGGTGCGCCTCTTTCTTGCTCGGCGGGAGCACGCCGCCGCTGCCGGCGAGCAGATGCACCGCGCGCACCGTACGGGCGCCGCATCAGCGCGCCGCCGTTGGTAGCGCGCCCACCGCGGCGCAGAGGCGCCGCTGCCGGCCTACTCCGGCTCCTCCGACCCGCTGCGCAGGGGCGCGCCGACGACGATCCCGACGCTGAACCGAAGGTTGTGGACGGTGCCGAAGTCGAAGCGGATGTCGTCGAGGTCCCTGCGGGAGAAGTGGAAGTCGTCGACGAACCCGGCGAGGCGCACGTCGAGCGGGGAGCGGTTGATGTGGTCCGCGAGCTCGAAGCGCAGGCCGAACGAGCCCTCGCCCAGCGGGACGCGCACGTCGGCGCCGATGCCGAACGCGGCGGCGAACAGCACCTCGAACCCGGGCTCATCCACCGAGACCAGGAACGGCGAGCCGTCCGTGACGATGATGAGGTTGCCGTCCGGGTCCAGTCCGAGGCGGCCGGGTACGCCGCCGAGCTCGACGAAGCTGGGCAGGAAGAGGCCAACGGGACCGTCGAGGTCGTACGCCACGCTGCCGAGCCCGAAGAAGACGTAGGGGCGGAACTCGCGGTCCTTGCGCGGCCTCACGAGCGAGACCGCGCCGCCGATGTCGAGGAGCCACGTCGTCACGTCGACCTTGCTGCGCAGCAGCGCGAGCAGCTCGTCGTCGAAGTCGTCGTCAGCCACCAGCAGTGTGCGGGGCCCACACCGGGTGGCGATCGCGATGCACGACCTCGCGAACCCCGCGTGCACGCGGAATCCGTACCGGCCCTCCCAGTACGTGACGGCGAGGTTGACGGTGGTGCCGGGGTCGACGGCGAGGTCCCGGACGAGCACACGCTCGACGAGGCCGCCGAGCGTGCCCAGCACGACGAGGTCGCTCCAGTCCGACGAGCGCAGCCGGCCCAGGCCGCGCGAGATGTCGAGCCAGCGCGGGCGCTCCTCGTCGTCGTACTCGTCGAAGAGCCAGTCGCCCTGCGCCGCGAGCGGCCCGCTCGCGGCCAGGAGCGATGCCGCGAGGATCACCGGGAACAGGTAGCGTGGCACGCAATCGCCTCCAGCGTCGTGACGCGGGAGGCGACGTTGCAATTCGGGAACCGCGGGCGCGGTGCGGGTGGTCCACCGGGATCGTGCCGGCCCTACCTGTGGGGGCGCCGCGTGCCGCGCCGCGACCCCGGCCCGGCTACTCCGTGACGAGGCGGATCGGCTCGCCCTCCGGCACGTGCTTCATGGCGACCGAGTTCATGCAGTAGCGCAGCCCGGTGGGCGGCGGGCCGTCCGGGAACACGTGGCCGAGATGGCTGTCGCAGCGGGCGCAGCGCACCTCGGTGCGGATCATCCCGTACGAACGGTCCTCGTGCTCGGTGACCGCGTCATCGGAGATCGGCCGCGTGAACGACGGCCAGCCGGTGCCGGACTCGTACTTCACCCCCGAGGCGAACAGCGGGTTGCCGCACGCCGCGCAGACGTACGTGCCGGGTTCCTTGGTGCCGACGAAGCAGCCCTCCCAAGGGGGCTCTGTGCCGTGCTCGCGGAGCACGTGGTACTCCTCGGGCGTGAGCCGCCGCCGCCACTCCTCATCGCTGAGAACGAGCTTGTCCATGGGCTGAACGACCTCCCGTGGGAACGCGCTGTCGGGGTAGCCGCGGTAAGATAGCGCATCCCGTGCCGTCGGCAGAAGGGCAGATGAGTCCGAACCCCGGCGGGCCGGCGCCGCTCCGGGGCACGCATGATGCGTACCGCGACGTGTCCGCCGCGCCGTCCACGGCGGCGTGCGGTGAGTCCGTTCACGGGCGATCCGGGCTATGCGTCGCGTCGTCAGACCGCAGCTCGAGGCACGCACTCCTCCGGAGGAGCCGGTCCGGGCGGTCGCGCCGGCGCCGCGGCCGCGCGTGTGTGGCAAGCACCTGTTCGTGGGCGGGGAGAAGCTGTGGATCCGCGGCGTCACCTACGGCCCGTTCCGGCCGGGCGCGGATGGAGAGCCGTACCCGCCCGCGGCTGTGGTGGAGTGGGACTTCCGGCACATGCGCGCGAGCGGGCTGAACGCGGTCCGCACGTACGCGGCGCCGCCGCGGCGAGTGCTGGACGCGGCGTTGCGGCACGGGCTGTATGTGATGGTCGGGCTGGCGTGGGAGCAGCACGTCGCGTTTCTCGACGACCGCCGCCGCGCGCGCTCGATCGAGGAGCGCGTGCGTGCGGAGGTGCGCGCATGCGCCGGGCACCCCGCGGTGCTGTGCTACGCGGTCGGCAACGAGATCCCCGCATCCATCGTGCGCTGGCACGGCGCGCCCGCCGTCGAGCGGTTCCTGCATCGCCTCATCCGCGCGGCGCGGTCGGAGGACCCCGGGGCGCTCACGACGTACGTGAACTACCCGACCACCGAGTACCTCCGGCCCGACTTCCTGGACCTCGTCTGCTTCAACGTCTACCTCGAAGATCCTGAGCGTCTGTCCGCGTACGTGCATCGGCTCCAGAACCTCGCCGGCGAGCGCCCGCTGGTGATGGCCGAGCTCGGGCTGGACGCACTCCGTCACGGCGAGCTGGGCCAGGCGCGCGCGGTGGACTGGCAGATCCGCACGAGCTTCGCCGCGGGTTGCGCGGGCGCGTTCGTCTTCTCGTGGACGGACGAGTGGCACCGTGGGGGTGAGGAGGTCGAGGACTGGGCGTTCGGGCTGACGGGGCGGGACCGTCGGGTGAAGCCCGCGCTCGCTGCGGCGCGTGCGGCGTTCGCGGCCGTGCCGTTCCAGGAGCGGGCGACGTGGCCGCGCGTCAGCATCATCGTCTGTACGTACAACGGTGCCGCGACGATCCGGGAGACGCTCGAGGGGCTGAGGCATCTGGACTACCCGGAGTACGAGGTCATCGTCGTCGACGACGGCTCGACGGACGGCACCGCGGCGATCGCGGCCGAGTACGCGGTGCGGCTGATCCGCACGGAGAACCGGGGGCTGAGCGCGGCGCGGAACGCGGGGCTCGCCGCGGCGGCGGGTGAGATCGTCGCGTACATCGACGACGACGCGTATCCCGACCCACACTGGCTGCGCTATCTCGCGCGCACGCTGCTGGACGACGGGCACGCGGGCGCGGGCGGTCCGAACCTCTCGCCGCCGGGCGGCGGGCTCATCGCGGAGTGTGTGGCGCACGCGCCGGGCGCGCCGAGCCATGTGCTGCTGGCGGACGCGGTCGCGGAGCACGTTCCGGGCTGCAACATGGCGTTCGTGCGGGAGCGGCTCGAGGCGGTGGGCGGGTTCGACCCGCAGTTCCGCGTCGCGGGTGACGACGTGGACGTGTGCTGGCGCGTGCAGGACCGCGGCTGGACGCTGGGCTACAGCCCCGCGGCGGTGGTGTGGCATCACCGCCGCCGCACGCTGCGTGCGTACTGGAGGCAGCAGCGCGGCTACGGCGCGGCGGAGGCGCTGCTGGCGGCGAAGTGGCCCGCGAAGTACAACGCGGCGGGCGACGTCACGTGGGCCGGCCGGCTGTACGGCCAGCGCGGCGGCGCGGCGTGGCGCGGGCGCATCTACCACGGCGTGTGGGGCACCGCGCCGTTCCAGTCCGTCTACGACTGGCCGCTGGCCGGGCACGGCATCCTCGCGGGGCTGATCGCCGGCATCACCGGGGCGTTCACAGCGGTCCGCGCGGCCGGTGGCCGTGCGCACGGGCGCCTGGCGCGCTGGCAGCGCTACGTGGTGACCGCGCTGCTGTTCGTGCTCCAGCCGGCGGCGCGGTTGTGGGGCCGGGCGCGGCAGGAGGCGATGACGTCGCCGCTGCGCCGCTCGTGGGAGTTCGCGTGGCCGGCGCGGCGCCGCTTCGCGTTCTGGAGCGAGCGGTGGCGCCCGGCGCACGCGTGGCTGGGCGCGCTCGAGGCGGAGCTGCGCGCGCAGCGTGTGCCCGTGCTGCGCGGCGGCGCGTTCGACGACTGGGACCTCGAAGTGCGGGGCGGGAACGCCGGTGCGCTGCGGCTGCGCATGGCGGTCGAGGAGCACGGCCAGGGCAAGCAGCTCGTGCGGCTCCGCACGTGGCCGCGGCGGTCGTCGCGACGCGTTGTGGCGCTGCTGGTCCTCGCCGGGCTCGCGGCGCTGGCGGCGGTGGGCGGCTCGTGGCTGGCTGCCGCGGCGTTCGGCGGAGCGGCGCTGTTGCCCGCAGGACGCGCAGCGCGGCAGCGAGGCGCGGCGCTGGTGGCTGTGCGGCGCGCGCTGCGCGGGCTCGAGCCGCAGCGCGCCGTGGAGCCGAACGCGCGCGTGGTGGGGGTGGGGCGGGCGGTGGCGGGCGGGCCGTGACGGAAGGCAGGGACCAGGACTGCGCGTCCTTGTCGCAGTACTCCGACTTCCACCTCTACCGCTGCGTGCTGCGCCAGGCGCGGCCGTACGCATGGCACATCGCCGGGCTGCTGCTGCTCGGGCTGCTGTCCACGCCGCTCGCGCTGCTCACGCCGCTCCCGCTGAAGATCGCGGTGGACAACGGGATCGGCTCGCAGCCGGTACCGCGGTGGCTGGCCGCGCTGTTGCCGGATTCGGCGCTGCGGTCCGACGTGTCCATCCTCGCCTTCGCCGCCGTGCTCGTGGTCGCGGTCGCGCTGCTCACCCAGTTGCAGGCCGCGGCCACCACGCTGCTCCGGACGTACACGGGCGAGCGGCTCACGTTGAGCTTCCGCTCGCGTCTGTTCCACCACGTGCAGCGGCTCTCGTTGACGTTCCACGACACGCGCGGCCCCGGCGATCCGCTCTACCGCATCCAGTACGACGTCCCGGCGATCCAGTACATCGCGATCGATGGCCTGATCCCGTTCATCACGTCCACGGTCACGCTCGTCTCGATCCTCTACATCACCGCCGTGCTGAACTGGCGGCTCGCGCTGGTGGCGCTGGCCGTCTCGCCGCTGCTGTTCCTGCTGATGAGGGTCTCGCGCCGCCGGCTGCGCAGCCGCTCGAGGCAGGTCAAGCGGCTGGAGAGCAGCGCGCTGTCCGTGGTGCAGGAGGTGCTCACGTCGCTGCGCGTCGTGAAGGCGTTCGGCCGGGAGAGGAGGGAAGAGGAGCGGTTCATGGACCGCTCGAGCGAGGGGATGTGGGCGCGCGTGCGGCTGGCCGTGCTCGAGGGCGGGCTACAGGTGCTGATCGGATTGACGACGGGGCTGGGCACCGCGGCCGTGCTGTTCATCGGCGCGCGCAGCGTGCAGGCGGGCACGCTGACGCTGGGCGAGCTGCTGCTGGTGATGGGCTATCTCGCATTGATCTACGAGCCGCTGAAGACGATCAGCAGGCGGATCGCGAGCCTGCAATCGCACCTGGCGAGTGCCGAGCGTGCCTTCCGGCTGCTCGACGAGGCGCCGGACGTGACGGAGCGGAAAGGCGCGCTGCGCATCGTGCGGGCGCGCGGCGACGTCGTCTTCGACCACGTTTCGTTCGCGTACGAAGGCGGTCGCCACGCCGTGCGGGACGTTTCGCTCGCAGTCCCGGCGGGCACGCGCGTCGGCATCGCGGGCCGGACCGGCGCGGGCAAGAGCACGCTGATGAACCTGCTGATCCGGTTCCACGACCCGACGAGCGGGCGCATCCTGCTGGACGGCACGGACCTGCGCGACTACCGCCTGGCCGACCTGCGCCGCCAGTTCGCGATCATGCTCCAGGAGCCGGTGCTCTTCTCGACCAGCATCGCGGAGAACATCGGGTACGCGCGGCCCGAGGCGGGCCTCGACGCGATCGTGCACGCCGCGCGGCTCGCCAACGCGCACGACTTCATCAGCGCGCTGCCCGAGGGTTACGACACGGTGGTCGGCGAGCGCGGGCTGCGGCTCTCGGCCGGCGAGCGGCAGCGGGTCGCGCTGGCCCGCGCGTTTCTCCGGGACGCGCCGATCCTGATCCTGGACGAGCCGACCAGCTCGGTCGACCTGTTCACCGAGAGCGGCATCATGGATGCGCTGGAACGGCTCATGAAAGGCCGGACGACGTTCATGATCGCGCACCGGCTCACGACGCTGGAGGGCTGCGACATGATCGTGGTGATGGAGGGCGGACGCGTCCTCGAGATCACGCGCGATGTCGCCGGGTTCGTGAGGGATGGGCTCCGGCGGGGCCGCGGCCGCCGCGGCGCCTGAGCGCTGCCCGGCGCCGCACCCGGCGGTGCTCGCATGGGGGCGCTTGACCGGCACGGCCGCTGCGGCAACACGGGTGTCCGTGCTCAAGCGCGGGCACAAATCGCAGGTGTACCGGCTGCACGGCCTGCTGGACGGCCGCGCCGTGATCGCGAAGCGCTGCCCGACCGGGACGGCGCGGATCGAGCGCACGGTGCACGAGCGGATCCTGCCCGGCCTGCCCATACCTACCCTGTGCTGGTACGGCTTCGTCCAGGACGAGGACGCTGCGTTCGGCTGGCTGTTCACCGAGGACGCGGGCGACGAAGCGGTGGCCCGCTCGCACGATGCGCTCATCGCACGGTGGCTCGGCGCGGTCCACGCCACGGGCGCAGAGCGGGCACGGCGGCTGCTGCCGGAGCGCGGCGCGGCGCAGTACCTGGCGCAGTTGCGCGCGGGCCGCGCACGCATCGCCGCGCACCTGGCTCGCGCCACGCCGCCGGCGGACGTGGGCGCGCTGCTCTCGCGCGTCGTCGCGCGCTGCGACGAGATTGAGGCGCGGTGGGCGGAGATCGACGCGGCGTGCGCTGCGTTGCCGCCCGTGCTGGTGCACGGCGACGTCAAGCGCAAGAACCTGCGGCCGTGGAACCGCCGCGGGCGCGAGGAGCTGCTCGCGCTGGATTGGGAGCTCGCCGGCTGGGGCTCGCCCGTGCCCGAGCTCGAGCGGTTGAGCGCCGACCGCACGGGTGGCGAGGCGGCGGCGCTCGCGCGGATCTATCTGGAGCATGCGGGCTGGACGCGCGTCGGCCCGCGTGAGGTGGAGCGGCTCGCGTGGATCGGCGCGGTGGTGCGGCTCGCGGCGTGCATCGACTGGGCGGGCATGGAGCTGGGCGGCGGGA
>Ga0079224_100006363_pt1 | contig 15653 bp, 16 predicted proteins | sample Stecom2015_FD_80414 | JGI IMG/M metagenome (GOLD analysis project Ga0079224, IMG submission 80414) | Agricultural soil microbial communities from Utah to study Nitrogen management - Steer compost 2015 | ecosystem: Environmental > Terrestrial > Soil > Agricultural land | place: USA: Utah...
AAGCCGCACCCGAGGTGGCCGTACCGGTGGAGGCGCCACGCTCCCTGCTGGAGCGGGTCAAGGAAGGGCTCTCCCGCACCCGGGCGAACTTTACCGACGGCTTAAGCAGCCTGTTCCTGGGGCGGCGCCAGATCGACAAGGCGTTGCTGGAGGAAATCGAGACCCTGCTGCTGACCGCGGATGTGGGCATGGCTGCCACCACCCAGATCATCGACAACATCACCAACCAGCTGGAGCGCAACCAGCTCAAGGATGCTGAAGCCCTGCAAACGGCACTGCGGGAGGAGCTACACAAGATTCTGAGCCCCTGCGTGTTGCCCCTGGATCTGGATCAGGAAGAGGCGCAGCCGTTTGTGATTCTGGTGGTGGGCGTCAACGGAGTGGGCAAGACCACCACGATCGGCAAGCTGGCGAAGAAGTTCCAGGCCCAAGGCAAGAAGGTCATGCTGGCCGCGGGCGACACCTTCCGGGCCGCGGCGGTGGAGCAGTTGCAGGTTTGGGGCGAGCGCAACAATGTGCCGGTAGTGGCCCAGCATACCGGCGCGGACAGTGCCTCGGTCATCTTTGATGCGGTCCAGTCCGCCAAGGCCAAGGGCTTTGATATCGTGATCGCGGATACCGCTGGACGGCTCCAGAACAAGGAAAACCTGATGGCGGAGCTGGAGAAGGTGGTACGGGTCATGAAAAAGTTCGATCCCAGTGCACCCCACGAGGTCATGCTGGTACTGGATGCCGGCACCGGCCAAAACGCCCTGAACCAGGCCCAGCTGTTCCGTCAGGCCGTAGGCGTCAGTGGTGTGACCCTGACCAAGCTCGATGGCACGGCCAAGGGCGGTATTATCTTTGCCATTGCCAAGCAGCTGGGCTTGCCGATCCGTTTTATCGGGGTGGGCGAGCAGATCGACGACCTGCGGCCCTTCAATGCTGAAGAGTTTATTGATGCCCTGTTTGCACCCAGTCGGTAATGACAGGATCCTCGGGAAAAGGCCGGCCTGCCTTTGAGGTGGGCCTGAACGCCGAACCCCATTTCACCATAACCGAGACCGGCTCCCATGATTGTGCTTGAAAACGTCAGCAAGCGGTATCCCGGCGGGTTTGAGGCTCTCAAACAGGTGAGCTTGCATATCGCCCGTGGTGAAATGGCGTTTTTGACCGGGCATTCGGGAGCCGGCAAAAGCACCCTGATGAAGCTGATCATGCTGATGGAACGCCCCAGCCAGGGGCAGGTGATTGTCGGCGGTCAGAACCTCAATCGTATCCCCAAGCGGCAGATTCCTTACTACCGGCGCCATGTGGGCGTGGTCTTTCAGAACCACCATTTGCTATTTGACCGGACTGTGTTCGACAACGTGGCCTTGCCCTTGGCCATTGCCGGGGTATCCCCCCGGGATATTGGCCGCCGGGTTCGGGCGGCGCTGGACAAGGTGGGGCTGCTGAACAAGGAGCGGCTCAATCCGGTGGCCCTTTCCGGTGGTGAGCAGCAGCGGGTGGGAATTGCCCGGGCCATAGTCAACAAGCCGCCTCTGCTGCTGGCGGATGAGCCCACCGGGAACCTGGACCCGGAATTGGCCGCAGAGATCATGAAGCTGTTTGAACAGCTCAACCAGGTCGGCGTGACCATGCTGATCGCCAGCCACGATTTGGCCCTGATTTCCCATATGCGCCATCGGATGATCCGTCTGGAGCAGGGGCGTTTGCTGTCGGGAGGCCATCATGCGGCCTGAGCGTCAGGGAGCGTCTCCGGTAAAGCGGGCGAAACGGCCAAGGCGAGCAGCCGAGCCGGCCCCGTCCGGTGCAACCGCCGGGGTGGAGCTGGCGGCCGTCCAAACCTATCTTGATCACCATCGCCGGGTCGCCCGGGACAGCTTGCTGCGTTTGCTACGCGCCCCCCTGGCCAGCCTCCTGACCTGGGCGGTCATCGCCATTGCGCTGGCTCTGCCCGCGGCGCTGTTTTTGATGTTGTCCAATGTGGAGCAAGTGAGCCAGAGCTGGACCAGCTCACCGCGCATTACCCTGTACCTGGAGTTGCAGGTGGGGGCGGACCAGGCCCGCCAGATGCAGGAGATGATCCGCAACAAGCCCCAGGTGGACGCGGTGGATTACATTAGCCCCGAGCAGGCCCTGGAGGAATTCAAGGCATTTTCTGGACTGGGTGAGGCGATCGACTATCTGGGGGAAAACCCCTTGCCGCCCGTGTTGGTCGTTACGCCGGCGGCGGGATTGGAATCGGCAGCCCAGATGGAAGCTTTGCAGCGGGAACTGGCGGCACTGCCGGGAGTGACCCAGGTGCAGCTGGACATGGAGTGGGTAGAGCGGCTGTATAGCCTGATGGAGCTGGTTCGCCGGGGGATTTTGGCGCTGGGTGGGTTGTTGGCGGTGGCGGTGTTGCTGGTGATTGGCAATACCATCCGCCTGGCTATTGAAAGCCGCCGTGAAGAGATCGTGGTGATCAAGCTGGTGGGCGGCACCGACAGCTTTGTCCGCCGCCCTTTCCTCTATACCGGGGTCTGGTATGGTTTGGGCGGGGCGATCCTGGCCTGGCTGCTGGTGTTTTTCTGGTTGTTGTGGCTGGCGGGGCCGGTTGAGGAATTGGCCCGGCTCTATGCCCTGGATTTTCAATTGGCGGGCTTGGGAGTAGAGTCTACACTTACCCTGCTGGGCACTGGTATGCTGCTTGGATGGTGTGGCGCCCGACTGGCAGTACAGCGCCATTTGGATGAGATTGAACCCCAGTAAAAACCCCCTTGAAATTTTTCTCGGGATCACCATGATTGGGGATCTAATTTCATTTTGTAACTGCCTTTTGGGGCAGAACGAATTAGAGTGAGGAACTTTTTTCTAACCGAACGGTCTGATTCGTTAACAAAATAGTTGTTCTATTGGAGAAAACATGAGCATGGGCAAAAGCTTACGGCCAGTTGAATTAATGGCGCCGGGTGCCAATCTGGAGTCGTATATTCAAGCGGTTAACAGCATCGCCATCTTAAGCGCGGATGAGGAGCGTGAGCTGGCAGAGCGCCTGTACCGCTTCGGCGACCTGGAAGCAGCCCGTCGCTTAGTCATGTCTCATTTGCGGTTTGTCGTTCACATTGCCCGGAGCTACTCCGGCTATGGTTTGCCCCAAGCTGATCTGATCCAGGAAGGTAATGTCGGCCTGATGAAGGCCGTGAAACGCTTTAACCCTGATTTTGGTGTGCGCCTGGTGTCCTTTGCGGTGCACTGGATCAAAGCGGAAATTCATGAATTCATTCTGCGCAACTGGCGGATCGTCAAGGTGGCCACCACCAAGGCGCAACGCAAGCTGTTTTTCAATCTGCGCAGTGCCAAGAAACGTTTAGCCTGGCTGACCAATGACGAGGTCAATGCCGTAGCTGCGGATTTGGGGGTCGAGCCCCGCGTGGTGCGGGAGATGGAAGGCCGCCTCAGCGCCCAGGATACGGCGTTCGATGCCGGTGTGGACGAGGATGATGACACGGCCTATCAGGCACCGGCCTACTATTTGGAAGACCGCCGGTATGACCCTGCCACCCAACTGGAGAAGGCCGACTGGTCGGAGGACTCCAATGCCCGTCTGCATCAGGCACTGGATGCCCTGGACGAGCGCAGCAAGGATATCCTGGCGCGGCGCTGGCTGACGGAGAACAAGGCAACCCTGCATGAGCTGGCAGACCAGTACAAGGTGTCGGCGGAACGTATCCGCCAATTGGAAAAGAACGCCATGAAGAAGGTTCGAACCATGATGGAAGCCTGAGAGCCGGCTTCGAACCTTTCCATGAAACCGCCTGCGGGCGGTTTTTTTTCGCCTGCTATCGGGCTAATCTCGGCTCACTGGTTTTAATGAAGGTATTGAGGGCATGACAAACGCTTCCTTGCATATTGCTTTTTTGGGGATCGGCCTGATGGGACGTCCCATGACGGAAAATCTGCTGAAGGCGGGCTTCTCCATGAGCCTGTGGAACCGCACCCGAGCCAAGCTGGAAGGGTTCGAGGGACGAGCCCGGCTGGCACAGACGCCGGCTGAGGCGGTGCGGGAGGCGGACGTGGTGATCTGCATGCTGGAAAATGGCCCGGTGGTGGATGAGGTCCTTCGCCACCAGGGAGTCGTGGAGGCTTGTAAGCCCGGTGCCTTGGTAATTGATATGAGCTCCATTCCGCCGCAAACGGCCCGGGAGCATGCCGCTGCCCTGGCGGCCCGTAACGTTGGCCATCTGGATGCGCCGGTATCTGGTGGTACCCTGGGGGCGCAACAGGCCAACCTGTCCATTATGGTGGGCGGCAAGCGGGAAGATTACGAGCGTGCCCAGCCGGTGTTCCAGGCCTTGGGGCGGACCACCTATATCGGCCCCCATGGGGCCGGCCAACTGGCGAAACTGGCGAACCAAGCCATCGTCGGCATTACCATTGGTGCCGTATCCGAGGCCCTGCTGCTGGCAGCCCAGGGTGGTGCCGATCCGGCGGCGGTACGGGAGGCCTTACTGGGTGGTTTTGCTTCCAGCCGCATTCTGGAGTTGCACGGCCAGCGCATGATTGATCGAAATTTCGTGCCCGGTGCCCGATCGCGGGTGCAACTGAAGGACTTGCGGATGATCCTCGATGAAGCACGGGCAGAGAATCTGACCCTGCCCCTGACCCAGCGGGTCTACGACGAATACCTGGGCCTGATCGCCGCAGGCCATGACGGGGTAGACCACAGTGGCTTGCTGCTGCAGCTGGAGCGGCTGAATAATACCCGACTGAATGACAAGCCGGATCAGCTTGCCGACGAGTAGCAAGCTGTCCCCCCATAATCCGGCTGAAGACCGACTCCTTATCGTTATCGGACAAGCGTAATGCCAAGATTTGCTGCCAACCTGACCATGTTGTTCAACGAAGTGCCCTTTCTGGATCGCTTTGAAAAAGCGGCCCAGGCCGGTTTCCGGGGGGTGGAATACCTGTTCCCCTATGCCTGGGACAAACAGGAACTGCGGGCACGGCTGGACGAATGGGGTCTGGTCCAGGTGCTCCATAATATGCCTCCGGGCGATTGGGACGCGGGGGAGCGGGGCATTGCCTGCCATCCCGACCGGGTGGAGGAATTCAAGCGCGGTGTGGAACAGGCTGGCGAGTACGCCTTGGCGCTAGGTTGCCGCCAGGTTAATTGCCTGGCGGGGCTGGCTCCGGCGGGATACGAGCCGGGCCAGTTACGCGATACCCTGATCAGTAACCTTGAGTATGCCACTGCCCAGTTGAAACCCCTGGGGATCCGGGTGCTGGTGGAGGCCATCAACAGCCGCTGGGATATGCCCGGATTCTTCCTGGATTCCACCGCCAAGGCCTTGGAGATCATCGCGGCGGTAGGTTCGGATAATCTCGGTTATCAGTATGATGTGTACCATATGCAGATCATGGAAGGAGATTTGGCACGAACCTTGGAGCAACATCTGGGGATGATTGGCCACATTCAAATTGCTGATAATCCGGGGCGCCATGAGCCGGGAACCGGCGAGATCAACTTCGATTATTTATTCCAACATCTGGATCGGATCGGCTATCAGGGCTGGGTTAGCTGTGAGTACCGGCCTGCCGGGGACACGGAGTCCGGTCTGGGATGGTTCAAGGCGTTGCGAGAGAGAGGTCTGGCCCGGTAGCTTTCCGCCATGGAAACAGCTGTTGCCTGCAGCAACTGCGCAACGGATTGCTCAGTAACAACAAGAGGAGTGAAAGCATGCGGATTCTCGTTGTCGAAGATGATCACGAGGTCGCAGAGTACCTCAAAAACGGCTTGGAAGAGAGCGGCTATAAGGTTGATTGCGCCGCCAACGGGCATGATGGCCTGTATATGGCCACCGGCGAAAACTATGACTTGTTGATTGTGGACCGAATGCTGCCCGGCTTGGATGGCCTGGCCCTGATCAAGGCCTTGCGGGCGGCTGGCCGGCAGGTACCGGTGTTGGTGCTCAGTGCCCTGGGTGAAGTGGACGATCGGGTGCAAGGGCTGCGGGCCGGTAGTGACGATTACCTGACCAAGCCGTTTTCCTTTAGCGAGCTGCTGGCCCGAATCGAAGCGCTGCTGCGCCGGGGCTCGATTGGTAGCGATGTGGTCACGGAGCTGAAAGTGGCGGATCTGGAGATGGATCTGCTATCCCGGACGGTGCATCGGGCCGGTCAGGAAATCGACCTGCAACCCCGGGAATTTCGCCTGCTGGAATACTTTATGCGACATGCCGGCCAGGTGCTGACCCGAACCATGCTGCTGGAAAAGGTCTGGGATTATCATTTTGACCCCCAAACCAACGTGATTGACGTGCATGTCAGCCGGCTGCGGGCCAAGATCGACAAGAACTTCGATAAGCCCCTGATCCATACCGTTCGTGGGGCCGGGTACATTCTACGTGAAGCTGACTAAACTACTGCGCACGTCCACCTTCCAGCTGGCGCTGGTCTACATGACGCTGTTCGCCACCTCGGTGTTTATCCTGCTGGGCTTTATCTACTGGGCCACGGCAGGCTATATGGCCCGCCAGACCGATGAAACCATCGAGGCGGAGATCCAGGGACTGGCCGAACAATACCAGCGCCAGGGACTGGAAGGCTTGATCAGCGTGATTCAGGAGCGAACCGCCAAGAATATGGACGGCAGCTCCGTGTATCTGTTCACCTCCCAGGACGGCCAATACCTAGCCGGCAACCTGCTGGCCTGGCCGGAGGCGGAAATCAACGAAGGCTGGATCAACTTCCACTTGGATGAGCGGGTGGCCAAGCCCCGCAGTGGCGACCTCCACCTGGTCCGGGGGCGGGTGTTCCGTACCGAAGGGGGCATGCGCCTCCTGGTTGGGCGTGATGTCCATAACCTGATGGAAGTGCAGGAGTTGGTGTCCCGGGCACTGACCTGGGGTATGGGGGTGACCGTGGCCTTGGCGTTTGCGGGCGGGCTCTTTATGAGCCGCAGTACCTTGCGGCGCATCGAGTCCATCAACCAAACCAGCCGTGAAATCATGAAAGGCGACCTGTCCCGGCGGATTCCCACCCGGGGCAGTGGCGATGACTTCGACCAGTTGGCCGAAAACCTGAACGCCATGCTGGAGCAGATCGAGGTCTTGATGGAAGGGGTGCGGCATGTTTCCAACAATATCGCCCATGACCTGCGCACGCCCCTGACTCGCCTGCGGAATCGCCTGGAGAACATGCAAAGCCACACCCATGATCCAGTCCAGGCCCAGGAGTCCATCTCCCAGGCATTGCTGGAGGCAGACCGAATCCTGCAGACGTTCAACGCCTTGCTGCGCATTTCCCGCATCGAGTCCGGCGGCTTCCAGCGCCCCAACCAGAAGGTTTCCCTTAAGGAACTGGTGGCCGATGCCGTGGAGCTTTACGAGGCCCTGGCCCAGGACAAAGAGCAGACCTTCGAGGCCGATTTGCACAGCGATGTGGAAATCCTCGGCGACCGGGACCTGCTATTTCAGGCCCTGGCGAACCTGCTGGATAACGCCATCAAGTACACCCCTGAGCGGGGCCATATCAAGGTTTGGCTGGAGCGGGGCGCCAAGGCGCGCCTGGTGGTAAGCGATAGTGGTGTCGGGGTGCCCAGTGCGGAACGGGATAAGGTGTTTGAGCGTTTCTATCGGGTGGATAAGGACCGCAGTACCCTGGGTAGCGGTCTGGGGCTGAGCCTGGTCAAGGCCGTAGTCGAGCTGCACCGGGGCCGGATCTGGCTGGAAGATAACGACCCCGGGTTAAGGGTGGTGCTGGAACTACCCTATGCCTAGCCGCTATTTCAAGCACTGGCTCATCAACGGGCCAGCCCCAGCCGACCGAAGCTTTGGGGCCAGCCATGGCGATGGCTTAGCTGGCGTTTGAGGAGCGCTGATCCTGCAGGCGGGTCAGAGTGCTTTTGAACGGTTCCAGAAGACCGTTGAGACTGCTGCGGGTTTGCTGCTCAAACTGGCGGCGCAGGCGGTCCAACTGGGCCTTGCGGGCCATGACTTTCACATTCAGGCTGTCCAGCTCACCTTTCAGGCGCTGTTGCTCGGCAAACAGGAAGGCGAGGGCATTATGACGGTTGACCTTGTCGGTAATGCCGAACTGATCGAGACGATAGCCGATCAGGTCGAGCCCGTTCAGGGCGGTATTTAGTACTTTTTCTGCCTGTTTCATAGGGTTCCCCAACTGATTCCCAACATTGATCCTTGCCACCTGGCTCCGGGGAGCCGGATTGGAACCATAATGAGAAAAACTAGGGCAGGCAACCTAATTTGCTGTAGGGGTATGGTCTGCTTGATTAACGAAGCTTAATGGCTCGGGTAGGGGTAAATGGAGGATGACGCTCTAGAATGGAAGTGGTGGGATTTGGAAACAATTCGGTTTAATGCGACAGTTTAACGCTTTTGAAGGTCTCCAATTCCCAATTGCTTTACTGTCTCCTTAACTGCCAACGGGCTCCCAGCCCTGTTAAAAGCCCCGCGATGTCCCATGCCGGGGCGTTTTTTATTGAGCGCAGCACCCTTTGGAGCCTCGGGCAGCTTGGCTGGCTCTGGCGCTTAAGAGCCAGACGGTTACTTTTCGTATTCGATCTTGGTGATATACCAGCGGGCAACTCCCATGGGGGTCTGCACCAGGGCTTCGTCATCCACTTCCTTTTTGAGCAGCGCTCGGGCCATGGGCGAGTCGATGGAGATGTAATCCTTGCGGTCGAAGATTTCGTCGTGCCCGACAATACGAAAACGCTTGGTTTCGCCTTCGTCATTCTCAATCTCCACCCAGGCTCCGAAGAACACCCGCCCTTCCTGCTCCGGCGCATAGTCTACCACCCGGAGCTCGTTCAGGCAGCGCTCCAGGTAGCGCACCCGCCGGTCGATCTGGCGCAGCAGGCGCTTGTTGTACTGGTAGTCGGCATTCTCACTGCGATCGCCCAGGCTCGCCGCCCAGGTCACCTTCTTGGTGACTTCGGGCCGTTCGATCCGCCACAGGCGGTCCAGTTCAGCTTTGAGGGCCTCGAAACCGGTACGAGTAATCAACTTTGCTTTCATAGCCGTAGTCTGGGGAAAGAATCTCTCTGTAGTTAGAACACTTTATGGGCTTTCGGGTGCAGGCTTAAGGCCTTTCAGCAGGCCCTTGTCTTTGGTTGCACCCGAGCTTGCTATTAACTAAGGACTGTATGGTGCTATCGAGGAGGCCTGGCACAATTCGCTGAATCACCCGGCCAGTGGGCCATTGTTGACGCTAAGTCCCTCCCAAGGCAACCTGTAGCTTCCGAAAATCTTGTTTAAGGAGCAGCACGACCCATTATGGCGAACAAGCTTAGACTCAGTGAAAGCGAATGGCGTCAGCGGCTATCGCCGGAAGCCTATCAGGTATTGCGCGAGCATGGTACGGAAGCGCCCTGGACGGGCTGCTTCGTGAGCACCAAGGAGCCGGGAACCTATGTGTGTGCAGCCTGCCATAACCCGCTTTTTAAATCCGGCGAGAAGTTTGAATCGGGAACCGGTTGGCCTTCGTTTACCCGCCCGGTTTCACCGGATTCGGTCGAGGAATATGAGGACCGTTCCTACGGCATGATCCGCACCGAGGTGCGCTGTGCCCGTTGTGACAGTCATCTGGGCCACGTCTTTCCCGACGGCCCGCCCCCTACCGGCCTGCGTTACTGCATCAATTCGATCTGCGTGAAACACGTGGCCGAGGGGGAGTCCCTCCCGCTGGTCGAGGCGGAGTCTACCTAGCGACTGGTCATGCCTAGAGCCACGCGCCGATGAGCCTGTCTCCGGACTCTTTACCCATTGCTGACAGGCGGTCCGGGCGCTGGACCAGCCCTGCGGGCCGGTTGGCCTGGTATCTCGCCCTGATCGGGGTGGCCGGCTTGCTGCCGTTGCTGTTTGCGCCGGTCGGGCCCGACTATTACAGCCATCGCCTGTACAAGGCCCTGTGGGATCTGGGGCACCTTCTTTTCTTTGCGCTGGCCGCCTATATCCTGGTGCGCGGGCTCCGGGGCCGGATCAGGCTGAGCGGGCCGGGCTGGATCCTGCTGCTCTCAGCCGGTGCCTTGCTGGCCGGGGCGCTGGTGGAGCTGATCCAGTTCCAGATCGGGCGGAGTATCAGTGGCCGGGATCTTTTCAATGATGTGGTGGGCGCCTATCTGGTGGGGGTGCTCTACCCACCCATCCGGCGCGAACTGGCGCTAGGTTTGCGTTGGTTCCTGCAGGCGGGCCTGGTGATCCTGCTCGGAGCCGTAGTGGCTCCCCTGGCCACACTGACCTACGACCATTACCTGGCGGTGCGTCAATTTCCACTGCTGGCCAGCTTTGAACACCCCACCGAACTCAGCCGCTGGAAGGGCGGGGATTATGAACGGGTGGCCCTGTATCCGGCCCATGGGAACCAGGCCTTGCGTATCAGGTTCCAGGGGAAAGGGTATGAAGGGGTCTCGTTGTCCCACTTCCCAGGGAATTGGCGGGGGTTTCAGTTCCTGGAGCTGTCAATCTACAACGAGGGCGAGGCCCTAAAGGCCACCTTGCGGATTCATGACGAGGCCCATGTGCGGGGAGACATGGCTTACTCCGACCGCTACAACCTGCACTTTGCATTGGAACCCGGCTGGAACCATCTGAGAGTCCCCCTTCAGGCGGTGGCACAAGCTCCGGCAACCCGGCAGATGCAGATGGATCAGGTTCGCAATCTCGGGCTGTTTGTACACAACCTGGGGCGCTCCGCAACCATCTATTTGGATCATGTTCGCCTGGCTTCGGAGTAACCACTAACAGGATACAGAGCGAAGGTGGGGAGCTATGCTGTGCGCAGCGTCTCAGTTTTGAAAGATTTTTCCTTTCTTTACACTCTGTGGCTATAAAATGTTCTGTCTGGCCGGCCCGACAGGCGGATTGATCCTGTCGATCACGTCAAAGGAAAAATGACATGCCTTCTCAGACTTATCTACGAACCCTTCTGCTCGGTGTGAGTCTTGCCCTGACGTCCTATGCCTGGGCACAAGGCGCAGAGGGGCTGGCTATATTGCAACCCAAGGAAAAAAGCACTTTGGAGACTTTTCCGTTGGCTGAGCTGGAGCAAGAGGATCTGGCCGATGCGGTGATCGGTGACACCCTTGATGCGCCGGCTGCCGGGGTGGCGGAGGACTCTGACCAAGCCAGTAACTTCCGGTTAAAGGAGCTCCCGCCCCTGGAAGAGTACTCGGATGTGCACCAGTACCGCACGCCGACGGCGATCAATATCCTGCACACACCGATCCCTGTGGGGAGCCGAACCTACAGCCACGACTATCGTTAGGCCTTATCTAGCCAGGCTCCCCAGGACATGGGGGAGCCGCTGCCAAACGGGCGGTCAGGCAGTGTGGGTTTTGCGGCGCTCGGCATTCTCCCTGCGCTTCGAGTGGGGCTGGCTACTGGCTTTCACGAACCCCTTGATCTCCCGCAAGGGCCGCTCCAAAACTTCCGTATAGAAAAAGTCCAGGGCACTGAGGGCCTGGTTTTGCTTGGCGGGCGAAACCTTGAGGGCGGTAGCGAGATAGGACAGGAACTCCTTAACACTGCGCTCATCCAGTTGGTCCGGGCTTTTCAGGCCATGGAAAAACACATAGCGGCTGATCCAGTGCCGGTAACTGTGTTTGGTGCGGGGAGAAAGCTGTTGGGCTTGAGTGGCGGACTGCAGTTTGTGGTGCAGGCCGGGAGCGCTATGCTCCAAAGAATCTGAAGTTTCCATAAACGCGAGTAGTCATACTTGTTGTTGTTATGATGACGTAAGTTTATTACAAGCCCGTGAAGGCTGCAAAAACGAGACCGACTCGCCTTTAAAGGCTCGATCATCGCCCGCGTCCCAGGCTTGCAGGCGATGATCGAAAAAAACGCGTAACTTAGCCGTGTTGGGCCTTGAGCGTGTTCAGCTTCTCTACGTAGCGGCGCATGGCTTCTTCCTTGGAGGTGCCTTTCAGCTGCTCCCAGGCGTTGTACTTGGCCCGGCCAACCACATCCAGCATTCCCGGTTTCTTACCGCTGACATCCCCTTCGGTCGCCTGCTTGAACAGGGCGTAGAACTCCAGTTTCAGTTCATTGGAGGGCTTGAAGTTGCCGGTGGCGTTCTGGATATAGCTAACGGCTTCGTCGAATTGTTGTTTGAGCTCGCTCATAAGACTCGCTTCCTGTTTGTCTGTAACTGTTGTGCGAAGCGCCCGATTATATAGGGAGCCGCCCAGGTGGCCTAGTGGCTCTTGAATCGGGCCGGTTGCACTCTGGTCTCCTTTATACGTGGAAACTCTCCGCCAGGTTATGGCTGTAGAGACCGGCCTGCTTGTCATCGGTGCAAGCTGTAAGGCAGCCAAGCCCGAAACCAGGCAAGTTTGCTGTCCCGGGCGGTTCAGGCAGTCCGTTGCTGGAACTGCTCGATCAGGCGCAGTAACTGGGCCAGCTGGCGCGCCACCTGGGTACACAAGGCCGAGGACTCTTCCGCAATGCCGGCATTGCTTCGGGCCGTCTCGTTGAGTTGGGCGATCTTGCGGCTGATGTCTTCCAGCACGTAAGACTGCTCCTCGATGGCACTGGCAATCTGCAGGTTCATATCGGTTGTGGTGGTCACCTGGGAGGTCATCGCCTGAAAGGATTCCTGGGCTGCTTCGCTCAGGCGCAGGCAGTCCGTGGACAAGCTGCCTCCTTCCTGGATGCCGGTGACCGCTTGGCGGATGTTATCCTGAATGGCGTGGATAATGGACTGGATTTCCACGGTCGAGTTCTGGGTACGCTGGGCAAGCGCCCGTACCTCATCGGCCACCACAGCAAAGCCGCGGCCCTGCTCGCCGGCTCGGGCCGCTTCGATGGCTGCATTGAGGGCGAGCAGGTTGGTTTGTCCTGCAATGCCATCAATGACATGGATGACTTCATCGATCCGGCTGCTTTGTTCGCTGAGCTGATGGATCTGGTCGGCAACCTGCTCCAGCAGGGCCGTCAGGTTCTGGATGGCGACCACTGAGTCGGCGATGACCTGTTGGCCCTCTTTACTGATCTCGAGGGTGCGCTGGGTCGCATCAGCGGTCAGGCTGCTGTTGCGGGCCATGTCCTGGACCGTGGTGGAAACCTCGTGCAGGGCGACGGACAACTGCTCCAGTTGCTGTTGCTGGCTTTCAATATTGCGGCTGGCCCGGGTGCCCACCTCAGAGGAGCGCTCGGCGGCGCACTCTGCCAGATGGCTGGCATCCAGTACCCGGCCGACCACGGCCCTCAGTTGGGAGCGGTACATTTTGAGCGCCAGTTGGAGCTGTCCTATTTCGTCCGTGCGCCCGGTATAGACCAGTTGCATCAGGGGATTTTGCACGATTTGGCGAGCCTCCTGAACGGCTCCATCCAGGGGGCGGGCACCCAACCAGACGGCTGCCCCGATCAGGGTACAGGCCAGCAGGCCCAGGAAGAAGGCAACCGGCGTGGCCAGTTGTGCGGCGGTGTACAGGGCCAAGGGCAGGCTGGCCAGGCTGGCGTATAGGCTGAGGCGGGCCTTGAAGCTGAGTCGAGGGCCTTTGAGCTGCCGGGGCTGGCGGTCTTGGTTGAGGCTTTGGTAGAGCTTTTCGGCCCGGGCCACAACTTTGGGGTCGGGCTTGGTCCGCACGGACTGGTATTCGGTGGTGTGATCTCCGGCGCGGATGGGGGAGACAAAGGCATCCACCCAGTAGTGATCGCCGTTCTTGCAACGGTTTTTGACAATGCCCATCCAGGACTGTCCGCCTTGTATGGTTTTCCAGAGATCGGCAAAGGCCGCTGGAGGCATATCGGGATGGCGGATCAGGTTGTGGGGGCGGCCGTGCAGCTCTTCGCTGGTGTAGCCGGAAACCTTGCAAGAATCCTCGTTGGCATAACGGATCTGGCCTTTCAGGTCCGTGGTGGAAATCAGGTTGCTGTCGCTGGGGTAGTTTTTCTCGCGTTGGGTAACTGGCTCATTTCGCCGCATAGTCAATCTCAGTTTCTTATAATTCTGACGCCCCTCTGTATGGGGCGGTTCACTGTGGATGTCAGGAACCTACTGCGGAAAAGTGCCTGAGTTTTGGATATTTTTTCGCAAAGTGACTATTTACTTATAGAAGCTGGGGTTATGGCCGACAAGGCCGCAAGGGGCGGTTTGGTCAAGAAAAGGGCAGATTTTCCGCGCTTCTAGAGGTGGGCCCTGGCAAAGCCTGCCCGGGGCTGCAGGGGCGGCGAGGCCGGTTCAGCTTTGGCCGGAGATAGGCTAAGCTGCGCGCTACTTTTGTATGGTCGCGGGTTCGGGTGGCCCGGTCGGGGAATCGGACGAGCTTGCGGCACTTTTATCAAGGAGAGGGCATGGCCAAGCCAAACCAGTTGAGCAAGATTATCCAGGGGATTAACCAACTGCCGGATCTGCTGAGATCCCGGGCGCTGACGCTATTTTTCGGGCGCATGGTGCGCTTTACGGGAACGACCGGCATTACCGTGGAAGAACTAACCCATAAGCGCTGCGTGGTCAGCCTGGGCAACCGCAAGGCAGTGCGCAACCATATCGGTTCGGTGCACGCAGTTGCCAATATCCTGATCGCGGAATCGGCCACCGGCTATCTGGTGGGAATGAACGTGCCCGACAGTTCCGTGCCGGTGATCAAGACCATCAAGGCCGACTTCGTCAAACGCAGCAAGGGCGACATGCGGGCCGTGGCGGAGCTGACCGACGAACAGATCGAGCTGATGCAAACCCAGGAAAAAGGGGAAACCCTGGTGCGGGTGACTATCACCGACGGTGAGGGGAAAGAGCCGATTTTGGCGGAGATGCTCTGGGCCTGGACCCCGAAGAAGCGGAGCTGACCAGTCCAACCCTCGCCTGCGCAAGGCGGAAACCTGGAGCCCGTGCCGGCGCGGAGCACTCTACAATAGGGCTGTTTCGCCGCCCGAGCCGTTGCTGGCCGGGTGCGGCTCGCTATAGGAATTGTTCTATAGGAATTGTGTGTGACCGCATCATTAACATCCTCCCCGATTGAGGGGGCTACCCAGCCGGAGTCCATTGGCCATTACGACTGGAAGCTGATCCGGCGTATTGCCCTAGGCCATCGTGGAGCACTATTCAAGGCCCATGTGGTGGCCATCCTGGCGACCCTGGCCAGTGTGCCCGTGCCCTTGCTGCTGCCGCTGCTGGTGGATGAAGTGCTGCTGGAGCAGCCTGGGCCCGTGCTACCCTTGCTCAATGCAATGCTCCCCGAGGCCTGGCATGGCCCCTTGCTCTATATCGGCATGGCGGTCTTGGCCGCCCTGGTGTTGCGGCTGGCGGCGCTGGGCCTGAATGTGCTGCAGGGGTTGCAGTTTGCCACCTTGTCCAAGGATGTGGTGTTCCGGATCCGAAGCCATTTGCTGGAGCGGCTGCGCCGGATCTCCATGGCGGAGTACGAGCTAATGGGCAGCGGCGCGGTGGCGTCGCGCTTTGTCACCGACCTCAATACCATCGACCAGTTTATCGGCACCGCCCTCAGCCGTTTCCTGGTGGCGCTGCTGACCATTCTGGGCACCGCCCTGGTGCTGCTCTGGATGCACTGGAAGCTGGCCTTGCTGATCCTGCTACTGAACCCGGTGGTGATCTACTTCACCACCCGTCTGGGCAAGAAGGTCAAGGAAATGAAGCGGCGCGAGAATGCCGCGCTCGAAGCCTTCCAAGGGGCTCTGACCGAAACCCTGGATGCCATCCAGCAA
>Ga0079224_100006364_pt1 | contig 15653 bp, 9 predicted proteins | sample Stecom2015_FD_80414 | JGI IMG/M metagenome (GOLD analysis project Ga0079224, IMG submission 80414) | Agricultural soil microbial communities from Utah to study Nitrogen management - Steer compost 2015 | ecosystem: Environmental > Terrestrial > Soil > Agricultural land | place: USA: Utah...
CGCGCCATCACCTCCGGCCGGTGGCAGAACACCTTCGCGTAGTTGGGCACGAACCCCCAGGCAGCCTGCTGCCGCTCGTACATCGCGCGGACGTCGCCTTCGGCATCGGCCGGCCTGATCGTGTCGATGAACGCCATCTGTGGGAACCTCTCGTCGCAGGCGGCGGCTTACGCGGACTTGCGCGGTTGCAGCCACTTCGGGAACAGCGAGTACGGGTCGAGATCGACGCGCTCGTCGAACGGAATGCCGTGCCGGCGGAAACGGGCCTGCAGGTCGCCGGCGCGCATCGCGTCGAACGTCTCCGTGCAGCCGCCGACGTGCTCGCCGCCCACGAAAACCTGCGGAATGGTGGGCACGCCGACACGCGCGGCGAGCACCGCACGTATCCGGCCGCCGAAGTCGTTCGCCTGGTACTCGACGGAGTCGAGGTCGACGCTGCGATAGGCGATGCCGAGCTTCGAGAACAGCTTGCGCACCGACCAGCAGAACTCGCACCACTCGAGCGCGAACAGCACGACCGGCTCGGCGCCGACGACCTCGGTGAAGAACCGCTCCGCCTCGGCATCGAGCGCCGCAGGCTGCGTGACCGGCCGCGGCGGCACCGGGCAGGACGGCACGTCGAAGCGGTAGTTGGGCGTCGAGCGCGAGATCGCGAGCTCCTCGTCCGTCATGTCCTCCTGGATGTGCTCGAAGAGCGGCGTCGACAGGTACCGTTCGCCAGTGTCCGGCAGCATGCACACGATGTTCGTGCCGGCCGGCGACCGCTCCGCGACGGCGAGCGCCGCGGCGAGCGTCCCGCCGCTCGAGGTGCCGACGAAGATGCCCTCCTTCTGCGCGAGCACGCGGGACAGGCGCATGGCGTCGGCCCCGGATACCGGGACGATCTCGTCCACGAGCCCTTCGGCGAGCGCCTTTTCCGTCAGCGCGGGAATGAAGTCCGGGCTCCAGCCCTGCATCAGGTGCGGGCGGAAATGCGGATGGCTGCCGTCGGGCTCCCCGTCCGACCGGCGCCGCTGCGGGATGCCGCTCGCCAGCACGCGCGAGTTGTCGGGCTCCGCCGCGACGATCTTCGTGCCCGGTGCGTCCTCGCGCAGCGCGCGGCCCACGCCGAGCAGCGTGCCGCCCGTCCCTGCCCCGGTCACGAAGTAATGCAGGGTTTCGCCCTCGAAATCCCCCAGGATCTCCCGCGCCGTGGTCCGCGTGTGGACCCGGGCATTCGCTTCGTTCTCGAACTGGCGGCACAGGAACCAGCCGTGCGTCTCGGCGAGCTCGACCGCCTTGCGCAGCATACCGGTGCCCTTCTCGGACGCGGGCGTGAGCACCACCTTCGCGCCGAGATAGCGCAAAAGCTTGCGGCGCTCGATGCTGAAGTTCTCCGCCATGACGACGACCAGCGGGTAACCCTTCCGGGCGCACACCATGGCGAGGCCGATGCCGGTGTTGCCGCTGGTCGCCTCGATGACGGTCTGCCCGGGCGCGAGCAGGCCGCGCGCTTCCGCGTCCTCGATCACCGCCCGGGCCATGCGGTCCTTGACCGAGCCCATCGGGTTGAAGGCCTCGAGCTTCACGTACAGGTTCACCCCCGGCGGGGCGAGGCGATTGAGCCTGACCAGCGGCGTGCGGCCGATGGTCTCGAGAATGTCGTCGTAACGGGCCATGCCGAAAACTCTCCTGTCGCGGACGGATGCCGGCCACCCGGCCGGCTTCACGGGACGCACGATGCGCGCCGAGCGGGGTAACGAACGTTGGAGCGACCGTGGTTTTTCGCGGCCCCGGGCGGCGTTATAGTGACTCCAGGACAGATGCCCCGGAACGCATGAGCGGGCTCGAAATCAGGTTGCTGGGTGAATTCAAGCTCCTGCGGGACGGCAGGGAGCTCGAATTCCCTCCGTCCCGCAAAACGCGCGCCCTGCTCGCCTGGCTCGCCCTGCACCGGCGCCGCTACCGCCGCGAGCAGCTCTGCGAGCTGCTCTGGGAGGTGCCCGACGACCCGCGCGGCGCATTGCGCTGGAGCCTCTCCAAGCTGCGCCGGCTGCTCGACGACCCGGATCGCCCGCGGGTGCTCGCCGACCGCGCGGGCGTCGAGCTCGACGTGAGCGACGTCGCCATCGACGTCGCGGAGCTGTACGCGCTGGCGGGTAACGGCCTGTCCGCCGCGCCGCTCGACGCGCTCGAGTCCGCCGCCGGCCGGTTTCGCGGCAACTTCCTCGAGGGGCTCGAGTTTTCCGGCTTCCACCAGTTCCACGCCTGGTGCGTCGCGGAGCGCGAGCAGGCGGCGCGCGCCCAGGCCCGCGTCCTCAGGGAGCTCGTCGGCCGGCTGGAGACCGCACCGGAGCGCGCCCTGCCGCACGCGCGCACGCTGGTCGACATCGCGCCCTACGACGAGGGCTGCCGGTCGCTCCTGATCCGTCTCCTGCACCGCTCGCGGCGGGTGGAGGAAGCGCACCAGCAGTACGAGCTCGGCATGCGCATGCTCAAGGAAGCGGGCCTCCTATCCGGCGGCGCACTGCTCGCGGCATTGCGCGGCGACGCGGAGCGCACCGCGACGCCGGCCGCTACCACCCCCACCGCCCCTGCCGCCCCTGAGGAAGACGCGACGGAGGACCTGCGGCTGATCGGCCGCGACGCGGAGCGCCAGCAGCTCGAGACCGCGCTGGCCGGCGTCACGGCGCGACGCACGGCGGAGATCCTGCTCGTGGTCGGCGAGCCGGGCATCGGCAAGTCCCACCTGCTCGGCTACGCCGCGGAGCACGCGCGCGCGTGCGGCGCCCGCGTGCTCGAGGCGCGCGCCTACGAATGCGAGCGCGTACGGCCGTTCGCCTTGTGGACGGACGCGCTGCGCGACTGCGACGAGGCGGCCGCCAGGCGGGTGTTCTACGACACGGAGGCGGAGAACCGGGAGCGCCTGTTCTCCGGCCTGAGCGAGCTGGTCCGCGAGTGCGGCGCCTCGCAGCCGCTGGTGCTGCTGTTCGACGACGTCCAGTGGTGCGACGAGTCGAGCGCGGCGGCGCTGCACTACGTGGTCCGGACGAACCGCGATTCCCCGCTGCTCGGGTTGCTGGCCGCGCGCGAAGGCGAGCTGCACGACAACCTGCCCCTGCAGCAGACGTTGCGCGGGCTGCGCAATGCCGGCCTGCTGCACGAGCTCAGGCTGAAGCCGCTGTCCGATGCCTCGACCGCCCGCCTCATCGCCGCCCACTCGCCCGAGGCGGACGCCGATCGCCTGTCGCGGGAAAGCGGCGGTAACCCGCTGTTCGCGATCGAGCTGGCGCGCGCCGGCAGCGGCGCGAGCAGCGCGCCGTTGAACCAGCTCGTCCGCGAGCGGCTGGCACGACTCGACCTGCACGGCCTGGAGGTGCTGCGCTGGGCGGCGCTGCTCGGGCCGCACATCGACGTCCCGAAGCTCGCGGCGCTTTCGGGCGTCGATCACGCCCGCGTGGTCGCGACGCTCGAGGCCGCGGAGCACCAGGCGATCCTGGTCCCCACGAGCCAGGGCCTCCGCTTCTCCCACGAGCTGATCGCGCGGGCCGTCTACGCCGACATCTCGCCGGTGCGGCGCCAGGTCATGCACCGGCGCATCGCGGAGATGATGGAGCAGGACCCGGGGCTCGAGCCGTCGCAGGCATCCGAGCTCGCCTACCACGCCGCCCAGAGCGGCGACCCGAAGCTGGCGGCGCGCGCCATGGTCTTCGCCGGCCGGTTGTGCCTCCGGTTCTTCGCCAACCGCGAGGCGCTGTCGCTCGCGCGTCGTGGGCTCGAGCTCGCGGACGCGCTGTCGGCCGCCGAACGCGTCCGCGTCAGCATCGAGCTCCACGAGATCATCTCGGCCGCCGCGCCCCTCGAGGACTGGGAAGCGGCGGCCAGCCGCTACGCGGCGCTCGCGGAGGAAGCGCTCGATCACGGCGCGCTCGGGCATGCGCGGCGCGCCTACAACCTCGCGAGCTTCGTGCGCTGGCAGCACGGGCACTTCAGCGGAGCCCTGGAGCAGACGCTGCAGTCCGAGCGCGCAGCGCGCGGCGCCACCGAGGACGACCAGATCATTGGCATGGCGGACACCGCCAAGTGCCTCGCCATGATCGAGCGCGACCTGTCGCAGGCCGACGCCATGTTGATGGAGGCAGAGGCGCGGGCCGCCCGCCGCGGGCTGCGGCACGCCTCCATCCCCGCGGGGCTCGGCATGCTGCGGTACTACGAGAACCGGCTGGACGAGGCGGAGGAGCTGTTCCGCAAGGCCCGCACGCTCTGCAAGTCGAGTGGCGATCGGGTCAGCGAGTACCAGGCCAACGAGTACCTCGTCATGATCGCCATCCAGCGCGGGCAGTTCGACGAGGCGCAGCGGCGCTGCGCCGAGCTGCTCGAGCTGGGGCGGCGCCTGCGCGAGGGAAGCGAGGCGCCGTTCGCCTGCGCGCTCGACGGGCTGTGCGCCTATGCGCTCACGGACGACAGCACCGCGCTCGAGCAGGCGCTCGAGGACCTGCGCATTGCCGATGCGAAGCATCGCCTGGCCTTCGTGCTGACGCGGGCGGCGTTTCTGGACTACGAGCGCCACCGCCTCGAGGCCTCGCTCGCGCGGGCAACCGAAGCCCTGGAGTACAGCGAGCTGCTCCAGCGGCCTACCGAGACGATGCTCGCGCACCTCGTGCTCGGCCTGGCGCTCAGGGCCTCGGGGCAGACGGCGGAAGCCGACCGCCATGCCGCGGCCACCGCGGCGCTGGAGGCCGCCGGCGTGGCGGCCTGGGCTTCCGCCCTGTCCCGCCAGCTCGCCGCTGCGCCCCGCGCCGCGACCGCCTGAAACCGTCCCCGCAAAATTCCACGCTGCGTATCACGTTCGATTCCACGGGGAGGCCCGAAATTGCCTCCTGCCCGGCAGGCGCCGGGTATCGACTAACCCCCCCAAGGAGCAGAATCGAATGGCTACTCAGCAAGCACAGGTCAGGACGGTGGACAACGGGGTCAACGTGGAGGCCCTGCTCGGCGCGCGTGAGGCGCTGACGGCGGCGCCCGAAGGCGCGAAGTTCACCTGGCGGGCGACCTGCAACTGGATCAACGGGACGCACAGCGCCACCACCGTGCGCGGCTTCTTCGGCCTCGGCGAAGAGCAGAGCCACCGCACCGAGTTCCGCTTCGACGCCGATCACCCCGAGATCTTTGCGTCCGAGGACAACGGCGCGACGCCGGTCGAGATCGTGCTCGCCGGGCTCGCGGGCTGCCTGACGGCCGGGATCGCGGCCGTGGCCCAGAACCGCAACATCCAGCTCCGCTCGGTGAAGGCGACGTTGGAAGGCGGCATGGACCTGCAAGGCATCCTCGGCATCGACAGCGACGTGCGCAACGGCTTCGACGGCATCAAGGTGCGCTACGAGATCGACGCGGATGCCTCGAAGGAGGAGATCGAGGCCCTGGTCGCACAGTCGCAGAAGCGCTCGGCGGTGTACGACATCATCACCAACCCGACCGCCGTGACGGTGACGGTGGCGTGACGAAGATGTTCGAGCGCGCCGGCCGGGTCGACGTCGTCGTCATCGGCGCCGGGCATTCGGGCCTGGCAGTCAGCCATTGCCTGGCGGCGCGCTCGATCGAGCACGTCGTGCTGGAGCGGGGCGGCGTGGCGAATTCCTGGCGCCGCGAGCGCTGGGACTCGCTGCGCCTGCTCACCCCGAACTGGCTGAGCCGCCTCCCCGGCTACGCCTGGACCGGGCCGGACCCGGACGGCTACATGTCCGTGCACGAGGTGGTGAGCTTCATCGCCGGCTACGCGTCCGTCATCCGTGCCCCGGTGCTGACCGGTACGACCGTCACCCGCGTGGAGCCGCTGCCCGGCGGCGGCTTCCTCGTCGTGACCGACCGCGGGCCGTGGCGTTGCCGGGCGCTCGTCGTCGCGAGCGGCGCCGCGAACCTGCCGGTCGTCCCCGCGGTGAGCGCGGGCATTCCGCGCCGGATCCGCCAGCTCACGGCGCACGAGTACCGGAACCCCGGCCAGCTCGAGCCGGGCGGGGTGCTGGTGGTCGGCGCCTCCGCCACCGGCGTGCAGCTCGCCGACGAGATCCGTCGCGCAGGACACGAGGTGATGCTCGCGGTCGGCGAGCACGTGCGCCTGCCGCGCGTGTACCGCGGCCGGGACATCCAGTGGTGGATGCACGCGGCCGGCATCCTCGACGATCGCTACGACCAGGTCGACGACCTCCAGCGGGTGCGGCGCCTGCCGTCACCGCAGCTCGTCGGTGCGCGCGAGCGCGTGCTCATGGACCTGAACGCGCTGTCGGACCGGGGCGTGCGCCTCGTCGGCCGGCTGGCCGGCGTGCGCGACGGCCGCCTGTTGTTCTCAGGCTCGCTCGCCAACGTGTGCGCGCTCGCGGACCTCAAGATGCAGCGCCTGCTCGCGACGCTCGACGAATGGGCGAAGCGCAACGGCTTCGGCGGCGAAGGCGAGCGCTTTCCCGCGACCCGGGTTCCGCGGCCGCAGCTCGAGCTCGACCTCGGCGGCGGCGCGATCCGCACGATCCTGTGGGCCACGGGCTACCGGCCGGACTACGCCTGGCTCGCGGTGCCGGTGCTCGACCGCAAGGGCATGATCCGCCACGACGGGGGCATCGCCGACTGGCCGGGCCTGTACGTCACCGGGCTGCCGTTCCTGCGCCGGCGCAAGTCGAGCTTCATCCACGGCGCGGGCGACGACGCACACGACATCGCCGCGCACCTCGCGCATTACCTTTCGGGGGTCGCCCGCACGGCGGCGGCCCGCAAAGCCGGGTGAGCCATGCCATCGCGCGGTCCCGCCGACGTGTTCGTCGAGTGGGTCGGCCCCGCGACCGAGGATTGGCGTTCCCGGCTGGAGATGGAGGAAGTCGGCTGCTTCCGGCTCCACGGGCTCGAGTGGCAGGAGAGTTTCATCGCCGAGGATGGGCAGCGTCGCCTCTGCCGCTTCCGCGCCCCCGACGCGGAATCGGTGCGCATCGCGTTCCGCCAGGCGGGTTTGCGCGTCGACGCGGTCTGGTCGGGCACGCTTATAGAAGTCCGCGAGGATGACGCAGCCGCGGCCAGTGTACTGGAGTGGCCTTTCGCGCCGCCGTCACCGGCCGATGCCACCTCGGCCCTCGCGCGGGCGCACCGGGAAGGTTTCGGCGGGCTGGGCTTCGAGCCCGTGCGCGTGATCGTGCCGGCGGACCGGCGCAGGATCATCTGCTTCGGCGCGTTCGCCGCGACGGTCCCCGCTCGTGGGCGGCCGGCGGCCACATGGCGCTTCCGGCACCTCGTGGCACCGTCGGTGAACGGCAAGGGTTGAGCGTTCAGGATCGAGCCGGATAGGCCTCGACCAGGGCTGCCACCTCGGCCTCGAGAGCACCGATCCAGGGACGATAGTGATGCCACTGGTCGAGCCCGGCGCGATAGATGGGCTGGCGCACCTGCTCGGCGCTCGGCGTGCGCACGGAGCGCTCGGTCCGGTGATACTCGAGGCAGCGTGCCTCGAACGGCAACTCGAGAAACTCGAGAATGCGCCGGACCTGCCCTTCGAGATCGGCCACGACGTCCTCGTAGTGCACGCGCAGCACCTTGCCGGGCAGCACCCGGTCCCAGTGCTCCATCAGGGCGACATAGCCGCGGTAATAACGCCCCATTTCCGCGAGGTCGTACGTGAACTCCTGGCCTTCGGCGAACAGCTGCTTGTAGTTGCTGAAGCCGCAGGCCATGGGGTGACGGCGCGCATCGATGATCTTCGCGTTCGGCAGCATCAGGTGGATGAGGCCGGCGTGCAGGAAGTTGTTGGGCATCTTGTCGATGAAGCGCGGTGCCGCCTGCCGGTGGAAGCGGGTGTCCTCGATGTAGGCTTCGCCGAACCTGCGCAGCTCGGCCGGGGACAGCTCCGCGAGCACGGCCGGGTAGCGCGCTTCCTCCGACCGCCGGCGACGCCCGTTGAGGCGGTTCGCCAGCGCCACCACGTTGGGCAGCTCCATCGTGCCATCGACCTGCGAGTGAGAGGCGAGGATCTGCTCGAGCAGCGTGGACCCGGAGCGCGGCAGGCCGACGATGAAGATCGGGTCCGGATGCGGGGTGCCCGCGCCGGCGAGCCGCGCGAACAGCTCCGGGGTGCAGGTTTCCGCCTGGGCGCGCATCGCCTTCTCCGCCCGCTCCGGGTCGTAGCGGACGCTCTCGCGCCGCAGCCGGTTGCCCCGAGCGTAATGCCCGAACGAGCGCTCGTAGTCGCCGCGATCCTCGAAGGCCTTGCCGAGCGCGAAGTGCAGGTGCCAGCGATCGAAGGGCGCAATTGCCGCATCGTCGGCGCGCCGTTCCATGCTCGCGATCTCTTCCTCCGTGAAGCGATAGGTCTTGAGGTTCGCCAGGCTCCAGTACGCATCGCCGAAATCCGGCCGCGCACGGTACGCATTGCGGTAGGAGCCGATCGCCTCGTTGACCCGGCCGACGATCTTCAGCACGTGACCGCGCGCCAGGTGCGGCTGCTCGAGGTTCCCGTGGGCGGCCACGATGCGGTCGTAGATCCCGATGGCCTCGTCGAAGGCGCCGACCGCCACGCACTCGTTCGCGTAGGCGAGCTCGAAGACCGGATTGCCGGGGAACCGGTCGCGCAGGAGGGCGGCCTGCTCCTTCGCCTTCAGGAACTTCTGGCGCTTGTGCAGCACCTCGACGTAGTCGCGGCGCGCGATCCAGTTGTCCGGCTCGAACTCCACGGCGCTTTCGAGCAGGAACTCCGCGTCGTCGTAGATGAAGAGCTTCATTCCGATGCGCGCGAGCAGCCGCATCGCCTCGACGTGCTGCGGGTGGCGCTTCAGGAAAGCCCGGCACAGGGTCTCGGCCTGGAACAGCCTGCCCTCGTGCAGCAGGCTCGTCACGCTGAGCAGCTCGGGCGGCAGGGCCGCGAGGCGCCGGTGCTCCGCATCCGCGACGGCGTGCGCCTCCGCGTTGCCGCGGCGTTGCTCCAGGGCAGCGAGCTCCCGCCAGGAAGCGACGAGGCCGCGGTTCAGCTCGACGGCGCGGCGGTAAGCCGCGCAGGCAGCGTCGATGTCGCCGCGCAGCTTGTGCAAATGGCCCTCCTCCTGCCAGGCGCGGGCGTAGCGGGGCTCCAGCGCCTTGAGCCGCCCGAGCGTCGCGAACGCCGCCTCGATCCGACCGAGGTAGCGCTCCGCCACAGCCCGGACATAGAGCGGCTCGGGATTGTCCGGGTCGGCGGTCGCCTCCTCCGCGGCGCGCTCGACCGCCTGGTCGAGGCGGCCGGCTTCGAGCAGCTTGCGCGCATCGGGCGTCGGTTGCGGTCGAGTCGCCCGCATGGCGGGCTCCTACGAGGTCATTCGAAGTCCCAGGACAGGCGCAGACCGATGGTGCGCGGCCGGTTCGTGGTGATGCGCAGGTCGGTGTCCAGGGAGTTGATGAAAAGCTCGGCGCGCTCGTCGGTGAGGTTCTCGCCGAAGAGCTCGATCGTCAGGTTGTCCCGCGTCACGCCGACGGCCGCATCGAGCGTCGAGTAGGAATCCTGCAGGTAACGGTTCTCGACCACGATCGAGCTGAACTGCTCGTCGGTGAACGCATAGACGAGCTGCGCGTACGGATCGAACTCGCCGACCATCCACTGGTAACGCCCGCGCACGTTGTACTGGAGCTTCGGCGCGAGCGCCAGCTCGGAACCCTCGCCGGCGATGTCCGTCACGCCGGGCGGCACGCGCACCATCTCCGTGTCGTTCCAGGACCACGCGCCGGAAAGCGTGAAGTTCTGGTTCACGGCCCACGTCAGGTCGCCCTCGAAGCCGGTGATCTCCGCGTCCGCGGCGTTCGCCGTGAACGTGATGACGGAGATGTTGAAATCCGTGATCCCGACCTGCAGCCCGTCCCAGTCGATGCGGTAGACGGAGCCGTTGAAGCGCAGCGCGCCGTCCAGCAGCGTCGCCTTCCACCCGATCTCGTAGTTCGTGACTTCGTCGCTGACGTAGGTCTTGGGAACGACCGGATTGTCGACGCGGTTGAAACCGCCCGGCCGGAAGCCCTCGGAGTAGGTCGCGAAGAACAGCGCATCGTCGGTCAGCCGGTACGTGAGGCTGCCCTTGACGATGATGTCGTCTTCCTTGAGCGGCAGGTCGCCTGCGAAGATCTCGTCGAAGTTGACGCCGTTGTCCGTGTCTACGTCGCCCAGCGTCGCGAAATTCGACGAGCCGACGAGCGAGGTCTCGATGTCGTAGTAGCGCGCGCCGATCGTCGCCGACCACTCGTCCGTGAAGTTGTACGTGATCTCGCCGAAGACGGCGAACTGCTCCTCTTCCCGGATCGCGTCGTTCATGAACGTGATGCCGGGCAGTCGCGGATTCGGGTTGAAATGCGTGGCCGTCGAGATCGGCACGTTCCGGGCAAAGAACCCGGTGGAGCCGGCGACGTAGAAGTTCGTGTCCACGCCCGTCTCGATGTCGTCGTAGTAGATCCCGGCGACGAAGTTGAGCTTCGCGTCGTCGGCACGCGAAATCCTGAGCTCGTGGGTGGTGCGCTTGTTCTCGATGAAGGCGATCACGCCCTGGGTGGGATCGCCGCACACGGTGTAATCCGGCTGACACAGGTAGTAGTAGCCGTAATCGCCCACCTGCGTGTAGCCGCTGTAGTCCATCGTGTTGAAGACTTCGCGGTCGAGGTAGGAGCCCGCGTACACCAGGTCGAGACCGGCGAGCCGCCCGTCGACCGTCAGCGCGAAGTGCTGGAACTCGTCCTCGAGGCGGTCGGGGAAGAAGCGCTGCACCTGGAGGTCGCCGACCACGCGCTTGCCGGACTGGGTGTCGCCGAGCTCGGCGATGCGCTCCGGGGAATGATCGAAGACGCCGTCGACGTCGAGCTTCTGGCGCATGTACGTGCCGGTGATCTCCCAGTCGTCGTTCACCGCGTACCGCACGCCCAGGCGCCCGCCCCGGTACGTCGCGTCGTTGAAGTCCTCCTCCACGAGCGCCAGGTTGTTGATCACCGTGGACTCGGCACCCTCCGGGAAGCCGACGTGCTCCTCGGTGTAGGCGTTCTCGCCGAACACGTTGTCGATGTAGCCGCCTTCGAACGCGTTGTAGAAGACGGCGCGCACCGCGAGCTTGTTGTCGATGAGCGGAATGTTGACGTAGCCCTCGACGCTGTTGCTCATCTCGCCCTTGTGCGTGTCGGAGACGCTCGCATCGATGCCCGCGAGGAACTCGTCGTACATTGGCTTGTTCGTGATCAGCCGGATCGTGCCCGCCTGCGAGCTGGCGCCGAACAGCGTGCCCTGCGGGCCCGGCAGCACCTCGACGCGCGCGATGTCGGCGGCATAGAGGTCGAGGTTGCGGCCGCCCGAGCTGACCGGCTGCTCGTCGAGGTAGAGCGCGACGTTCGGCACCGGCGCGCCGATCTCGATCGAGGTCTGGTCCGACGAGTCGGTCGCCATGCCGCGGATGAAGATGGAGGACTGTCCGGGTCCCCTGCCCGCCGCGTTGACGTTCGGCAGGAAGCGGACGTAATCGTCGAAGTTCGCGACGTTCAGGTCCTCGAGCCGCTGCGCATCGAGCGCCTGGACCGCGATGGACACGTCCTGGAGGTTCTGCTCGCGCTTGGTTGCGGTGACGACGATCTCGTCGAGCTCGGCGGCCGAGACGTAACCGGCGGTGCCGGTAGACAGGGCCACGATAACCGCCTGCGACAACGCCTTCCTGCGAAACATCGGAGTCCCCCTGAACCGGAACCGCCGCGGGCGGGAGAACGATTCTCTGCCGGCGGGCCGGGCTTCGTCTAATCGAGTATAAATCAAGGCGCGCCGGCCGGCGCGGCCTCACAGGGGGGACCTCGTTGAAGCGCCTTGTACGGAGCCGTCTCGACCCCATCGGCGGTTCACAATGTGGCCGTCGTCACGACGTCCCGCCGCCGAGCGCCCGCACCAGCACCGCGCTGGCGTCGAGCCGGGCCTGCTTCGCCTGCACCAGCGAATCCTCGGCGCTGAGCAGCGTGCGCTGGCTGTCGAGGACGGTGAGCAGGTCGATGGCGCCCGCATCGAAGCGCACGCGCGAAAGCCGGTAGGCCTCGCGAGCCTGGGCCACCGTTTCCGTCAGGATCTCGACCCGGCGCTGGCTGGTGGCGACCGCGGTCAGGGCGTTCTCGACGTCCGTGAGCGCGACCAGCACTGCCTGCGCATAGTTCTCCGCCAACTCCTGCCGCGCGGCCTGGCTCAGCTCGATGCGCCCGCGACGCGCGCCGCCGTCGAACAGGGTCTGCGCGAGCGAAGCCGCGATCGAGGCGGCCGTCACGGAACCCGAGCCGGCGACGTCGCGCACGAACGCGGAAGCCGACACGCCGAGGTCGGGAAACAGCGCCGCCCGCGCGATGCCGATGTCGGCATTGGCGGCGATGAGCGCCGCTTCCGCCGCCCGGATGTCGGGCCGCCTGAGCAGTGCCTCGGCGGGTATGCCGGGATCGATCGCCGGCAACGCGAGGTCGGCGATGGTCCCGCCCCGGAGCTCGAGGCTCCCGGGCGGCAGGCCGGCGAGGACCGCCAGCGCGCGGCGCGTCTCGACGGTTGCCTGGCGAAGCACCGGAAGCTGCGCCTCGATGTTGAGCAGGACGGTCCGCTGCTGGGCGAGGTCGAGCGCCGTTGCCGCACCGTTGTCGAAGCGCACCTCGATGAGGCGCAGCAGCTCCCGCGCGGCCTCGAGATTGCGTTCCGCGATGCGCGTCCGGTCCGCGAGCGCGAGAAGCTGGAAGTAGCCGGCGGCCACGTCGGTCTGCAACGCCAGCAGGATCGCGTCGCGGTCGTGCTCCGTGACGGCGAGCCGCAGCGCGGCGATGTCCGCCGCGTTGCGATTCGCGCCCCAGAGATCGACGGTGTAGTCGGCCGAGACACCCGCGCGGCTGTCCTCCGAGGTGACGGTCTCCCCGTTCCTCGTACGGTCGCGCGAGACACCGGCGCTCGCGCCCAAAAACGGCCATAGCGCGCTGCGCGCCACGCGGAACCCGGCGCGGGCCTGCTCGATGCGGGCGACTGCCGCGGCGAGGTCGTGGTTGCCCTCCAGCGCGCGCTCCATCAGCGCATCGAGCTCCGCGCTGCCGTAGCGGCGCCACCATTCGGGAGCCGGCGGCTCTGCGTCCGCGGCCTTCTGCGCGCCCTCCCACTGCGCGGGCACGGGCTGCTCCGGCATCTCGTACCGCGGTGCGAGACTGCACGCGGACAGGCCGAACGCGGTCGCGAGCAGCAGGCCCGGCATCCGCTTGCACAGGCGCGCGATGCGCGCTTCCTTGGGGGACCCGTTCATCATTCCGACGCCAGCGCCGCGACGGGATCCATCTGGGCCGCCTTGCGCGCCGGCAGGTAGCCGAACAGCAGGCCGGTGACGAACGCGGACGTGAACGCGAGGACCGGCGGCGCCAGCGTGAACTCGACCCGCGTGCCGAGGGCATCGATGACGAACCCGGCCCCGAAGCCGAGCGCCACCCCGATGAGCCCGCCGATACCGCACACGACCAGCGCCTCGGTGTTGAACTGCAGCAGGATGTTGCCGTAGCGCGCACCGGTCGCCATCCTGAGCCCGATCTCGCGGGTGCGCTCGGTGACGTTCACGAGCATGATGTTCATCACCCCGATGCCGCCGACCACGAGCGAGATCGCGGCCACCGCGCCCAGCAGGATGGTGAGCGTGTTCTGCGTCGTCTCCACCGCCTCGACGATGGACGTCGTGCTGCGTACCTGGAAGTCCTCGGTGCCGTGTCGCTGCAACAGGAGCTTCTCGATCGCCGCCTGGGTGCTGCCGGCAAGCTCCGCGGACTCGATCTTGACGTTGAGCGAGCTCAGGTACCGCTGCCCGAATATCCGGATGAAGCCGGTCGACAGCGGCACGAGCACCACGTCGTCCATGTCGGAGCCCCAGGCGGTCGCGCCCTTGGGCTCGAGCACGCCGATCACCTCGAACGGCACGTTGCCGATCAGCACGTAACGGCCGACCGGGTCCTCGCCGTTCGGAAACAGGTTGTCCACGACGGTCTTGCCGAGCACCGCAACCGCCGCGTACTCGTTGACGTCGTCCTGGTTGATGAAGCTGCCCGACGCCATTTGCCAGTCCTGCGCGTAGCGGTACCCGGGCCACACGCCGAACACGCTGCTGCGGTAGTCGGTCGAGCCGTAGCGCAGCGTGGCGGAGCCGCGCCGCTCGGGCGACACGAACGCGACGTTCGGCAGCTCGGCGATCGCTTCCGCGTCTTCCGGCACGAGCGTGGCAATGTCGCCGGAAGGCCGCCGGCCCGGAGCGCCCGGCCGCACGAGCAGCAGGTTGCTGCCCATGGCCTGGATGCGCTCGAGGATCTCCTGCTTGCTGCCGTTGCCGATGCCGAGCATCGTGACGACCGCGGCAACCCCGATGACCACGCCGAGCAGCGTGAGCGCGCTGCGGAACAGGTTGGCCCGCAGCGAGTGCAGCGCCATCTTCACGGCTTCGGCGAGATCCGGCAGCCAGTGCGGGTGGCGCGCGCCCTCGAGCCGCACGGGGCGCGCCGTGCTGCGCTGCTTGGGGCCCGTATCGTCCACGATCCGGCCGTCCTTCACGCGGATGATGCGGTCCGCGTGCGCGGCGACCTTCGGATCGTGCGTGATCAGGATGATCGTGCGGCCTTCCTCGTGGAGCCGCATGAGGAGCTTCAGCACCTCCTCGCCGCTCCTGCTGTCGAGGGCGCCGGTCGGCTCGTCGGCGAGGATGACCTCCGCCCCGTTCATGAGGGCGCGTGCGATGGAGACGCGCTGCTGCTCGCCGCCGGAGAGCTGGTTCGGCCGGTGCTCGACGCGCCCGCCGAGACCGAGCGCGGTGAGCAGCTCGCGTGCCCGCGCTGCGCGCTCGCGCTTGTTGCGCCCCGCGTAGATCGCGGGCAGCTCCACGTTCTCGGCCGCGGTCAGGGAGCCGAGCAGGTTGTAGCGCTGGAACACGAACCCGAACGTGTCGCGGCGCAGGGCGGCGAGCTCGTCCGGCGTCAGTGTCGCCACGTCGATGCCGTGCACCCGGTAGTGCCCATGGGTCGGCCGATCGAGGCACCCGACGATGTTCATGAGCGTCGACTTGCCCGAGCCCGAAGGCCCCATGATCGCCACGAACTCGCCCGCCGCGATGTCGAGGCTCACGTGGTCGAGCGCGCGGACCTCGGACGTCCCGTCGCCGTAGACGCGGCTGACGTTCTGCAGGGAGACGATCGGGGTGGCGATGCCGGCCGCGGTAGACTGCCCGGTCTCCGGAAGCGCATCCGTGCCGTAGTCGCGAGCGATGCCGGCAGTGTCCATCAGCAATGCACCGTGACGCGCCCGTTCACGTCAGAAGCGCATCATGACGCGGCCGCCGGGCCGGCGGCCCGCGGCTTCGCCCGCGAGCGTGGGCGCCCCTTCCACGATCACCCGGTCGCCGACCGCGAGACCCGTGAGGATCTCGGCCGTCGTGCGATTCGTCAGCCCGACGGTCACCTGGCGGCGCTCCGGCCCCGCCGGCGTGAGCACGCGCGCGACGTAGCCGTCGGGCCGCGACGGATCCGGGGTGAGGGCGTTCAGCGCCACGACCGGCACGTCGCGGGCCTCGCCCTGCAGGAAGAACACCTGCACGGTCATCTGCGGCAAGAGCAGGCGCTCCGAGTTGTCGACGTCGATCAGCACCTTGTAGAGCACGACGTCGTTCAGCACCTCGGGC
>Ga0079224_100006365_pt1 | contig 15651 bp, 9 predicted proteins | sample Stecom2015_FD_80414 | JGI IMG/M metagenome (GOLD analysis project Ga0079224, IMG submission 80414) | Agricultural soil microbial communities from Utah to study Nitrogen management - Steer compost 2015 | ecosystem: Environmental > Terrestrial > Soil > Agricultural land | place: USA: Utah...
GGTGATCGCGGTGCCCTTCTTGCCCGCGCGGCCGGTGCGGCCGGTGCGGTGGAGGTAGGTCTTGTCGTCGTCGGGGCAGTTCCAGTTCACGACGTGGGTGACGTCGGTGACGTCGATGCCGCGCGCGGCGACGTCGGTCGCGACGAGCACGTCGATCTTCCCGTTGCGGAAGGCGCGCAGCGCCTGCTCACGGGCGCCCTGGCCGAGGTCGCCGTGCAGCGGCGCGGCGGCGAAGCCGCGGTCGGCGAGGTCGCCCGCCACCCGGTCCGCCTGGCGCTTGGTGCGCATGAAGATGATCGACAGGCCGCGGCCGCGGGCCTGCAGCACGCGCGCCATGACCTCGATCTTGTCGAGCTGGTGGGCGCGGTAGACGACCTGCTTGATGTCCGCCTTGGTGCGCGACTCGTCTCCCGGGTCGTGGGCGCGGATGTGCGTGGGCTGGGTCATGAAGCGGCGCGCGAGCGCCATGATCGGGCCCGGCATCGTCGCAGAGAACAGCATCGTCTGGCGCTGCGTGGGGACGGCCTGGAGCAGCTTCTCGATGTCCTCGAGGAAGCCGAGGTCGAGCATCTCGTCAGCCTCGTCGAGCACCGCGGTGCGGACCTGGGAGAGGTCCAGGTGCTTCTGGCGCATGAGGTCGATGAGGCGGCCCGGCGTGCCGACGACCACCTCGACGCCCTTCTCGAGCGCCTCGACCTGCGGCTCGTAGGCACGGCCGCCGTAGACGGTGAGGATGCGGATCGGACGCTTCGCGGAGGCGGTCTCGAGATCGTGCGCGACCTGCACCGCGAGCTCGCGGGTGGGCAGCACGACGAGCGCCTGCGGCTTGCCGATCGGGCGGTCCTGCGGGTTCGGCTCGCCGGGGGCGACCGAGTTCTGCAGCAGCGGGATGCCGAAGCCGAGGGTCTTGCCCGTGCCGGTCTTGGCCTGGCCGATGATGTCGCGACCCTTGAGCGCGACCGGCAGTGTCAGCGCCTGGATCGGGAAGGGCGTGGTGATGCCCTTCGCGGCGAGGGCCTCGACGATGTCCGCGCGGACCGCGAAATCAGCGAAGGTCTGCTGCGGGGCGGGGGTGCCGGAGCTCTGCTCGACGGCGGGGGAGGCCGACACGGCCTCGTCGGTGTGCGGGATGGTTTCAGGCACCGTTCAACTCTCTGGTCATGGATATGCACGGCCATCGTAGCCCCCGACGCCCAATCGGAAGGGGCGATGGTGGGTCATCCCTCCCCGCCGTCGCTCGGCGACGGCAGGGGGCTGACGGGATCGGTGGGGGTCACGCGGTCCTCGTCGGGCAGGCCTTCACCGGGTGCGACCTCCTGCTCCGGCGGGATCGTGCCCTCGGGGGTCTCGGCGCCCTCGGGCACCTCGAGCTCGGGGACCTCGGTGGGCATCTGGGTGCGGTGGATCGAGACGGAGACCAGGCCCAGCCCGCCCATGGTGATGTCGTCGTAGGCGACCAGCCGGCGCGTGTCGCGGTCGAAGTAGAGCATCCGCGCGGTGAGGTCCAGCGGGTCCTCGCCCTGCAGCACGGGGGCGACGCCGCCGGAGGCGAGCGCCCCGCCGGTCGAGCCGACGGTCAGCCAGTCGGTGCCCGAGCCGTCGCGGTTCAGCTCGACCTTCGAGGTGTGCATGTGCCCGGACAGGACCATCGGCACCCGGCCCTCGAGCCCCTCGGGCTGGGTCGGGTCGTGGAAGAGGGCGAGGTCCACGGGAGCGTCGGGGTTCGCCTCGTCGTAGGCGGTGATGGTGTCGCCGAGCTGGAAGGCGGCCGCGGCGACGGCGGCGTCTCCTTCGCGCCAGCCGCCTGCATCGGAGTCGTCGTCGGCCGCGAAGCGGGGGTCGCCGATCCCGGCGATCCGCAGGCCTGCCACCTCGACCACCTCGTTGTCCAGGACGGTGGCGTTCGGCTGGGCCTCGATGGTGCGGGCCGCGGTGGCGCCGTCATGGTTGCCGCTGACGTACACGTAGGGGACGTCGAGCCGGCCGATCGCATGCAGCAGCTCGTTCTCCAGCGGCGTGCCCCAGGAGACGATGTCGCCGGTGTCGATGACGAGGTCGATCGCGAACTGGGTCTCGAGCTGCTCGATGACGTCGTAGGCCTGCGGGTTGTCGTGGATGTCGGAGACGTGCAGGACGGTGATCACGTTCTCCTGGTCCAGGCCCACCGGCAGCGAGTCCGCGGCGATGTAGAGGGCGGAGACCTGGCCGACGAACTCGGCGAGGGTGTCGCGGTAGTTCGCGTAGTCCTGCGCGGTCGAGTCGCCGAGGTCCGCGATGTAGGCGGCCTGGGAGAGGAGCCCCTCGAACTGCGGCTGCGTGAGCGCCTTCGCATCGAAGGTCACCGAGGTGAGCACGGCGAAGGCGCCGACGACGGCGACGGCGCTGCCACCGGCGACCACGGCGCGCCGCACCCGGCGATAGGTCATGCCGACGGCGAGGCCCGCACCGACGGCGGCGAACAGGGCGTTCAGCGCCACGTTCGTCGCGGCGGCGGAGGTGATCCTCTCCGGGGCCGTCTCCTGCAGCTCCGTGAAGCCGGAGTCGGAGTAGAACAGCGCCTCAGCCTTGTCGATGTCGACCCCGCGCACTCGTGCCTCGATCCGCACGGGCGCGGTGTGGGTGTCGAAGGCGACCTGCCCGACAGGTGGCAGGAGCAGTACGGTCTCCGAGGTGAGGGAGGGGCGCACATGCACGCTCGCGGTGAGCGGCCCCACCTCGACGGGGGTCGCAGGGACCAGCAGCACCCCGACCACGGCGCCGAGCACCGCGACCACGACGGTCGAGCTCAGCTGCCACAGCCGGGCACGTCGACGGCGGCTCATCCGGTGGCGTCGCCGCGTCTCCTCAGGGGGGCCTGAGGTGTCCGCGGCGGCGTCCAGGGTGGGGGAGCCGTCGACGTCGGGGGCCGGGTCGTGCCCGGAGGGGTGCGCGCCCTGAGACACGCCGGTGTCAGCCGAGGAAGCCGACGCGGCGGGGCTCCTCGGAGGAGATCTCCACGTAGGCGACCTTCGCGCCGGGAACGAGGACAGTGCGGTCCTTGTCGTCGACGAGGGTCACGGGCGAGCCGTCCGTGACGGCGGCGCTGAGACGCTCGAGCAGCGCCTCGGTCTTCTCCTCGGACTCCACGACGATCTCGCGAGGGGCGTGCTGGATGCCGATTCGGATCTCCATGACCTGACCTCTTCTCCGCCGTGAGGGCGGGGGACGTTCGTTGCTGTGCAGCCGGCAGTCTACGTGCCGGAAGCGGGGTCGGACGGGGCGTCCGCCCCCAGCACAACTCCGGCGATCCGGGGGCTGGACAGTGGGGCGAAGCCCGTCACGCCATGCACCACGGCGGTGGTCATGGTGTCCAGGATGATCTCGCGCGCGGCCTGGTCCTCCGCGGCGTGCAGCAGCTGCGCGGCGGTCTGCGTCATCGCGATGATGCCGCGTCCCAGCACTCGTGATTCCTCGACGCCGATCTCGCGCGAGGCGGTCAGCACCCCGGCGAGCTCGAGCGCCATCCGATCCAGCACCGTCGCGACCCGCTCCTGGACCGCTTCGGAGATCACCTCGTGCCCGGTGAACAGGCGCAGCGAGTTCTCCAGCGCCACGAACTCGTAGAAGCGGTGCAGGCCGTGCCGCACCCGCTCTGCGGTGGTCCCGCCGTGCTCTCCGATCTGCCGGACCTCCTCGATCATCGCCTCGGCGATGATGTCGAGCACCTCGAGGTACAGCTCTTCCTTCGAGGTGAAGTGCTGGTAGAGGACGGGCTTGGTGACCCCGGCCGCCGCGGCGATGTCATCCATCGACGTCGCCTGGAAGCCCTTGCGGGTGAACACGCGCGTGGCGAGCTCGAGCAGCTGGGCGCGGCGCTGTGCACGGGGCATCCGGGCCGGCGGCGAGGTGGTCATGGTCTTCGGCTCCGCTTCGATGGGCCGCCCGCGGGGCGGTGCTCGGGAATCGGGTGATCCCGGACACTCTACCGTCGCGCGCGCCGCCGCCCTGCCCATTCGTCCGTCCCCGCCGTGAGGTGGAATAGGGGCATGCGGAGGACAGGTGCGATCACGGAGGCGGGCATCCGCCTGCTCCCACCCGACCTCGACGCCCTGCCCGCGGTCCTGGCGAGGGAGCAGCTCGAGGACGCCCAGCGCGAGGCGCTGGACCTGCTCGAGGCGGGCACCGACGTGATCGTCCATGCGGGACCGGGCGGTGGCCGCACCGCCCTCGCCCTCGCCGCGGCGGCGCGGGGCGGGGAGGGGACGCTGCTGCTGGCCCCGCGGCGCCTCGCCGCCGGGAGGCTCCGGGACGTGCTCGCCGTGCACGGCGCCGGGGCGGTGCGGTCCATGACCCCGCCCGCTCTTGCCCACGCGATCGTGCGCGAGGACGCGCTGCGGCGTGGCCTCGGCGAGCCGACGCTCGTCACCGGCGCGGAGCAGGATGCGCTGCTCGCCGCGCTGATCGCCGAGCGGGAGGACTGGCATCTGCGCACCGATCCCGGCGCCCGGGCCCTGCCCGGCTTCCGCACCGAGCTGCGCGATCTGCTCACCCGCGCGACCGAGCTCGGGATCAGTCCTGCCCGTCTCGCGGAGCTCGGCCGGGAGCAGGGCCGGCCTGCCTGGCAGGACGCCGCGGCGCTGCTGCGGGACTACCTCGGGGTGCTGGACCTCGAAGCCTCTGCGGCGCTGGATGCCGGGCCCCGCCTAGATACGGGTGCCGTGCTGCGCCGCGCCGTGCACCTCCTGGGCGACCCCTCCCGGCCCGCGCCCTTCACCCGGGTGGTGGTCGATGACGTGCAGGACCTCACCCCGGCCGGGATCGACCTCGTCGCCGCGCTCGCTGCCGCCGGGGCACGGGTGCTCGCCCTTGCCGGCCCCGACGGCGCGGTGGAGACCTTCCGCGGGGCGCTGCCCGACGCCGCGGACCGCCTGCGCGCCCAGCTGCCCCGTCCGGCCGCGGAGGTGCTTCTGCCCGGCGCGCACGGCCGGGAGCAGGCGCTCGTGGACGTGGTCGATGCGCTGCGCGGACGGCTCCCGCTCGCCGGCGCCCCCACCGCCTCCCGCCGGCCCCGGCGCGTCGAGGCTTCCCCCGACGAGTCCGAGACAGCGGCAGGCCTCATGGTCCTGCGCGCCGCGGACCCGCTGGACGAGGCGCGACTGATCGGCTCCGCCCTGCGCGACCTCCACCACCGCGAGGGGATCGAGTACGACGACATGGCCGTGGTCTGCCGCTCCGGCGCCGCCGCACAGGACGTCGCGGACCTGCTGGCCCGCACAGGCCTGCCCGTGCGCGCGGCCCGTCGGGCGCAGCCGCTGCGCGAGGTGCCCGCGATCGCGGACCTCCTGCGGATCCTCGAGATCGGCCTCGCCCCGGAGGGGACTGCCCTGGACGCCCGCACCGCCACAGAGCTCCTGCGAGGTCCCTTCGGTGACGCAGACACCCTGCGTCTGCGCCGCATCCGCCGGCTCCTGCTCACCGCCCATCGCGCCCGCCGCAGCGAGGGGGCCGGTGGCAGCGAGGAGACCGCCCCCGAGGACCGCGACGAGGAGGACAGCGTCTCCAGCGAGCAGCTCCTCGCCCGCGCCCTCGTCGAGGACGATGTGCCGGGCCTGCCCGCCCCGGATGCCCACGACCGCGCCGCCGCCCCTGTCCACCGCGTGCGCGGCATGATCCGTGCCGTGCGCCAGCACCGCGAGGAGGATGCCCAGCAGGTGCTCTGGCACGCCTGGGACGCTTCCGGCCTCGCCGGAGGCTGGCGCCGCGCCGCGCTCGGTGCCGCCGGGGACGTGGACGGGGCCCGTGCCCGTCTCGCCGCCTCCCGCCTGGACGCGCTGCTGGCCCTGTTCGCCGCCGCGGAGCGCCTCACTGACCGTCGTCCCGGCGCGGGGGCGCTGGATCTCGTCGAGCAGATCCGGGCCCAGGCCGTCGTCGAGGACACCCTCGCCCCGGCCGCCGCCGCCCGCGGCCGCCTCGCCGTGCTCACCCCCGCCCAGCTCGCCGGTGAGCAGCGCGACACCGTGGTCCTCGCCCGCGTGCAGGAGGGGGCCTGGCCGGACCTGCGCTTGCGCTCCACCCTCTTCGGCGCCGCAGAGCTGTCCCTGCGCGCCACCGCCCGGCCCGGCGCCGAGCTGCCCGCGGAGCCGGAGGCGCTGCGCGCCCTGCAGCGCGAGCAGGTCCTCGCCGACGAGCTCCGCCTCGCCGTCAGCGCGCTCTCCCGTGCGGGCCGGCGCGTCCTCGTCACCGCCGTCGAGGACGAGCAGTCCGAGCCCTCCGCCCTCGTCGACGCGCTCGAGGACCTCGCCGGGGACCCGTGGGTGGACCCCGAGGCGCTGCGCCGCGACCCCGGCCCCGCCCCCGACGCCCGCCGGCTCGTCGCGGCCCTGCGCCGCCGGTTGCGGGACCCCGATCCGCAGCGGGCCCGTGACGCCGCCGCGGCCCTGGAGGCACTGGGCCGCGCGGGCGCCCCCGGCACCGACCCCGCGCACTGGTATCACCAGACGCCGAGCTCCTCGGCGCCCCTGCACGAGGCGGGGGAGCCGATCCCGCTGTCCCCGTCGGCCCTGGAGCGCGCCGTGGACTGCCCCCAGTCCTGGCTGCTCGAGCGCGCCGGCGGCTCCCGCGCCGGCGGTGCCCCGCAGCTCATCGGCACCGCCCTGCACCACCTCGCGCAGATCCATCCCGCAGGTCCGCCCGGCGGGGAGGCAGACCTGCTCGCCGAGCTCCACACCCTGCTGCGCGCCGTCCCCGGCACCGAGACCTGGTCCGGTCGCCGCCGCGTGCGCCGCGCCGAGGACGCCGCCCGGCTGCTCGCCGCCCATCTCACCGCCGCGGGGGAGCCTCTCGCCGTCGAGGCACCCTTCGAGGTCGAGCTCGGACGAGTGCGCCTGCGCGGCAGCATCGACCGGGTCGAGGGCGATGCGCCCGGGCTGCGCGTCGTGGACCTCAAGACCGGGCGCAGCGCGAAGACCGCCGCCCAGGCCGAGCAGGACTTGCAGCTCGCCTCCTACCAGGCCGCGATCCGCGAGGGCGCGCTCGCCGAGCTGCTCGGCGAGGACGCGCCCGAACGTCTGAACGGTGCCCAGCTCGTCTATCTCGGCACCGGCGGGCGCTCCGCCGCCGTCCGCACCCAGACCGCGCTGCCCCGCGCAGAGGACCCCGCCTGGTTCGACGAGCTCGTCCAGCAGGTCTCCACCGAGGTCTCCGGCGCCCAGGTCACCGCCCGCGTGAACTCCCACTGCACCCGCTGCGCCGTGCGCAGCAGCTGCCCCCTGCAGCCCGAAGGAGACCAGCTGTGAGCACCCCCGCGACTCCCTCCCCGTCGGCCGCTGGTTCGTCGGCGCCCGCACCCATGCACTCCGCCGCCCGGCTCGCCGCCCTGCTCGAGCAGCCCCCGCCCACCGAGGAGCAGACCGCGGTGATCGAGGCGCCGCTCACGCCGATGCTCGTGGTCGCCGGGGCCGGGTCCGGCAAGACCGAGACGATGGCCTCCCGCGTGGTGTGGCTGATCGCGAACGGGATCGTCGAACCGCGCCAGGTGCTGGGCCTGACCTTCACCCGCAAGGCTGCCCACGAGCTCGCCGAACGGATCGGGGCCCGGCTCGCCACCCTCGCCGCCGCGCTGCGCGCCGAGGGCCTGCCGTTGCCGCGCGGTCTCGAGCGCGGCGGGGATGACCTCGTGGGCCAGCGCCCCGTGGTCCACACCTACAACGGCTTCGCCCTCGACCTCGTGCGCGAGCACGCGCTCGCCGTCGGCATCGACCCCGAGCTGACGATGATGTCCACCTCCGCGTCCTGGCAGCTCGCCCACGAGATCGTCGAGGGCTGGGACGACTCCCTGGACCTCGACGCCTCCCCGGCAACCCTCACCGCCGCGCTGCTCTCGCTCACCTCCTCCCTCGCCGACCACCTCGTCACCCCCGAGCAGCTCGCCGAGCACCTGCGCGAGATCCGCGACCACCTCTCCGGGATCCCGCTGCAGGTCGAGGGCCGGCGACGCACCACCCCGAAGGACGTCGCGAAGGTCCTCACCGTGCTCGAGCAGCGCCTCGCCCTGGTGCCGCTGCTGCAGCGCTTCGCCGAGATCCGCACCACCGAATCGGCACTGGACTTCGCCGACCAGGTCACCCTCGCCGCCCGCATCGCCGCAGAGGTCCCCGCCGCGTCTGCGCTCGCCCGCCGCATGCACCGCGTGGTGCTGCTGGACGAGTTCCAGGACACCTCCATCGCCCAGCTGCGCATGCTCACCGACCTCTTCGGCCCCGGCCACCCCGCCTGCGCCGTCGGCGACCCGCAGCAGGCGATCTACGGCTGGCGCGGCGCCTCGGCCGCCTCCCTCGCCGGCTTCGCCGACGCTTTCGCGACCGAGGAGCAGCCCGTCCTGCAGCGCACCCTGTCCACCTCCTGGCGCAACGACGAGGCCGTCCTCGCCGTCGCGAACCGGCTCGCCGGCCCGCTGCGCAGCGCCGGCGGCGGCGTCGGGATCCCCGAGCTGCAACCCCGCCCCGGCGCCGGCGAAGGCGCCTGCGAGATCATCGAAGCGGCCGACGAGCGCACCGAGGCGACCGCGATCGCGCAGTGGATCCTCGCCCGCCGCGCCGAGGACCCGGACGACGCCCCGCCCGCCTCCGCCGCCGTGCTCGTCCGCGCCCGCCGCCAGATCCCGGCGCTCGTCGACGGGCTCGAAGCCGCGGGACTGCCCACCGAGGTGGTGGGCCTCGGCGGACTCCTGCACAGGCCCGAGGTCGCCGATGTGCGCGCCGTCCTCGAATGCGCCTACGACCCCGGCCGCGGCGACGCGCTCATGCGCCTGCTCACCGGGCCGCGGGTGCGGCTCGGGGCGCGGGACCTCGCGGTCCTGAGCCGCTGGCGGGACCGACTCGGCGCCCGCTCACGCGGGGAGGGCCCCGGCGGGGCCGACGAGGCCGAAGCCGTCTCTCTCGTCGACGCGGTCGACGACCTGCCGCCCGAGGACTGGACCGACCCCTCCGGCCGTTCCCTGAGTGCGACCGGACGTGTCCGCCTGCTGCAGGTCCAGCAGATCCTGCGCGAGATGCGCCGCCTGCTCCCGCTGCCGCTGCCTGACCTGGTCACCGCCGCGACGCGCCTGCTCGACGTGGACCTCACGCTGCTGGAGGCCGAGCCCGGCTCCCGCGCCCTCGCCGACCTCGAAGCCTTCCGCGACCACGCCGCCGCCTTCGACCGCACCGCGCGCCGCGGCGGGCTCGGCGCCTATCTCGACCTGCTCGAGATCAGCGAGGACGAGGAAGCGGGGCTCGCCGTCACCGCCGCTCCCGGTGCCGCCGCGGAGGAGGGCGCGGTCACGATCGTCACCATGCACTCCGCCAAGGGACTCGAATGGGACCTCGTCGCCGTCGCCGGACTCACCGAGGGCACCGTCCCCTCCTACGACCTCCGCCGCGCGAAGACCGACGAGACCGGGCGGGTGCGAGTCCCCGCCGACGGCTGGCTCGGCAAGCTCGCCACCGCCTCCGTCCCCACCGCGCTGCGCGGCGACGCGGACACCCTGCCCGAGCTCGCCTGGGCCGAGGCCGACACCCAGGTCGACGCCGAAGCGCTCATCCAGGACTACCGCTTCGCGCAGGGCGAGGAGGCGCTCGCCGAAGACCGCCGCCTCATGTATGTCGCCGTCACCCGCGCCAAGCGCCGCCTGCTGCTCACCTCCGCCGCCTGGCGCGGGGGGCTCACCAGCGCCCGGCCCCGCTCCCGCTACCTCAGCGAGGTGCGGGACCTCGTGCCCGAGGCGTTCCGCAGCGCGGAGGAGGTGCCGGAGACGAACCCGCTGGAGAGCCGACGGGAGCAGGCGCAGTGGCCGCCCGCCCCCGGCGAGGCGGAGCAGGCGCGCGAGCGCGCCGCCGCGCTCCTCGCCGAGGTCGCCGAGGCCGAGGCGGAGGTCGCGGATCCCGAGCTCGCCGAGCTCGTGCGCCGCGCCGTCGCGGACCTCGCCCAGCAGGCGGCCGCGCCCGTCGTGCACTCCCCGCCGCGGCTGTCCGCGAGCCAGGTCGTCGCCCAGGCACAGGACCCGCAGTCCGCGGCCGTGGATCTGCTGCGCCCGCTGCCGCGCCGCCCCTCCGCCGCGGCCGCCCGCGGCACCGCCTTCCACGCCTGGCTCGAGTCCCGCTTCGGCGGCGCCGCGCTGCTGGACCTCGAGGACGTGCTCGATGAGCGCGAGTTCGAGTCCGATGAGGCGCAGCGCGTCGACTCGCTCGCCCTGCGCGAGAAGTTCCTCGCCTCCGAATGGGCCGGCCGCACCCCGCTCGAGGTCGAGCACCCCGTCCACACCCGCGTGGGCGGCGTCGCGGTGCGTGGCATCATCGACGCGGTCTTCGCCGACCCGGAGGGCAGCGATGGCAGCGAGGGAGTGGTGATCGTGGACTGGAAGACCGGCCACGTGCCCCGGCCCGCACAGCTGCGCGCCCGCGCCCTGCAGCTGTCCCTCTACCGCCTGGCCTGGCATGAGGTGACCGGGCTGCCGCTTTCGCGGATCCGCACCGCCTTCCACTTCGTGGCCGACGGGGTCACGCACGAGGTCACCCGCCATCCCTCCCGGGAGCGGATCGCGCAGATGCTCGCGGGCGAGCAGGCGCCCGACCGGCCCTGAGTATTACTCCGTGAGGCTCAGACCGCGCCGTCAGTGCGGGCGGCGCCGTCCTCGTGAGCGCTCATCTCCTCATAGGCCCGCTCGGCCTCCTCGCGCGCGATCTGCGCGAGATCTGCGTCGAGGTCGGCGATCATCGCCTTCGCGTCGGCGATGATCTCCTCGTCCTCGACCTCGAGGCCGTGGGAGAGCCACTCCGCGACCGCGAACTCGCCGATCGCCTGGGCACGCTCCACCAGCCGCGGATGCGGCGAGGTGGGCAGCTCCTCGCAGTAGGCGGCGTAGAGGTCGTCGAACCGCTCGGGATCCAGTGAGGAGATCAGCCAGGCGAGGTCCGAGGCGGCGTCGGCGACCCGCGAGGAGGACCAGTCGCGCACGGCGCTGACCCGGTGCCCGGCCAGGAACAGGCTCTCCTCGGAGAGGTCCCCGTGGATGAACTGCGGGGTCATGTCCCACAGCTCGGAGTCCGCGAGCAGGCCCTGCCAGCGCTGCGCGACCGCCGCCGGCAGATGCCCGCCCGCAGCGACGGACTCGACGAGCTCACGGTGCCGGGCGTGCATCGCCTCGGAGGTGAAGGATTCGACCCCGGCGGCCTCGGCCGCGTAGCGGGGGACGGTGTGGATGCGGGCGAGGACCTGGCCCAGGGAACGGGCCAGCTCGGCGCTCGCAGCGAGGTCATCGAGCATGAGCGGCCGGCCGGCCGGTGCTTCCGTCACCGTGCAGCGCCCGCCCTCGGAGAGCTTCACGAAGCCCAGCACGGGAGGGACCACGGCGCGCAGCGGGGTGCCTGTGAGCGCATCGGCGACCTTGAGATCGCGTTCGAGGCGGATGCCCGCGGCGGTCGAGGCGGGGGACTGGACCGTGACCCGGCGGCCGTCCTCTCCCACCACACCGGCGACGTCGAGATCCTCGGCGGGGACGGCGATCGGGGTGGTCCGCACCGGGACGAGCCCGGGGACCGCCGCCGCGGCGAGAGCAGCCAGGGAGTACGAGTTGCGATGCACGCGTCCACCGTACCCGCCCAGCCCCGGCCCGACACGTAGGCGACGTAGGCTCGCTCGCATGCCGACGCTTCGTGGACCCCACCTCCGCACCCCGCTCACCCTCCTCACCTCCGACCGCGACGCCCTGCTGCGCGGCGAGGAGGGGATCCTCGCCCCCGGCGAGGACGCCCGCTACCTGGTCACCCGCTCCGGTGCGGTCGCCCTTTCCGAGGAGGCCGACGGCACGCTCCGCGCCGCGCTGGAGACCGCCGATCCGCGCAGCGGCTCCACTCAGCCGCTCGTGCTGCTGGGACGCCGCGACGGGCTGAGAGTGCTGGGCGTGGAGCTCGGCGAGGGCAGCGCGGAGCTCGACGACCCGGGCCGTGATCTGCGCGACCTCCGGCATGTCGCGGACCTGCTGGACGAGACCGACGCCGATCTCGCCGCCGCCGCGGTCGCGATGGGGGCCTGGCACCGCTCGATGCGGCACTGTCCCCTGTGCGGCGGACTGCTCGAGCCCGAGCTGGGCGGCTGGGTGCTGCGCTGCCGCGAGGACGGCATCGAGCAGTTCCCCCGCACCGACCCGGCCGTGATCATGGCCGTCCGCGACGGGCAGGACCGTCTGCTCCTGGCCCGCAACGCCCACTTCCGCGCCCGCTTCCACTCGGTGCTGGCCGGGTTCGTGGAACCGGGGGAGAGCCTCGAGAACGCGGTGGCCCGCGAGGTCGCCGAGGAGGTCGGCGTCGAGGTCGAGGAAGTCCAGTACATGGGCTCCCAGCCCTGGCCGTTCCCGCGCTCGCTCATGCTCGGCTATCGCGCCTGGGCACCGAACGCCGGGGAGCTGACCCTCCAGGACGAGGAGATCGCCGAGGCGCGCTGGTTCACCCGCGCCGAGCTCGCCGCCGCGCTCGAAGCCGGAGAGGTCGAGCTGCCCGGCCCCGCCTCGATGGGCCGCGCCCTGATCGACGACTGGTACGGCGGCTCCGCGGAAGCCTGAGTCGAGACTCGCCGGCGGGTGTGAGGCACGCGCCGTCCACAGCGCCCCTCCGGATGTCCCTGCCGACTGGCAGGATGAACAGTGATGACCGAGCAGACCGCCGCCGACCCGCACGCCCCCTCCGCCGCCGCCTCACCGCAGGACGCGGAGTCGCTGCTCGCTGCCCTGGACCCGGAGCAGCGAGAGGTCGCGCGCACCTTCGGCACCCCGATCTGCGTCCTCGCCGGCGCCGGGACCGGCAAGACCCGCGCGATCACCCACCGCATCGCCTACGGCGTCGCGACTGGGCAGCTGAACCCCCGCCACGTCCTCGCCGTGACCTTCACCGCGAAGGCCGCCGCGGAGATGCGCTCGCGCCTGCGCGATCTCGGCGTCCCCGCCGTCCAGGCCCGCACCTTCCACGCCGCCGCGCTGCGCCAGCTGCGCCACTTCTGGCCGCGCGTCGTCGGCGGGTCGATGCCCGAGCTGCTCACCAACAAGTTCGCCGGCATCGGCGAGGCCTGCCAGCAGCTGCACCTCAGCGTGGACCGTGCCGCGCTGCGCGACATCGTCGCCGAGGTCGAATGGTCGCGCGTGTCGATGCTGACCCCGGAGTCCTACCCGGAAGCGGCCGCGGCCGCGCGCCGTCCGGGCGTGGCCGGTTTCGACTCCCGCTCCATCTCCCGCATCCTCACCCAGTACGAGGAGGTGAAGAAGGAGCGCAGCGTCATCGACTTCGAGGACGTGCTGCTGCACATGGTCGGCTTCCTCACCGAGCGCGGGGACGTGGCCCGCGAGGTCCGCGAGCAGTACAAGCACTTCGTGGTCGACGAGTACCAGGACGTCTCCGCCCTCCAGCACGCCCTGCTGCGCCTGTGGCTGGGCAGCTCCGACGACCTCTGCGTGGTGGGCGATGCCGCTCAGACCATCTACACCTTCGCCGGCGCCCGCGCCTCCTACCTGCTGGACTTCCGCTCCGAGTTCAAGCGCGCCCGCACCATCCGGCTCGAGCGCAACTACCGCTCCACCCCGCAGATCGTGCGGATGGCGAACACTGTCCTGGACGGTGCGCAGGGCCGCACCCGCGACACCCGCCTCACCCTCGTCTCCCAACGGCCCGAGGGGCCGCCGCCGCTGGTGGAGTCCTTCCCGGACGACGCCGCGGAGGCCGACGGCATCGCCGAGCGGATCGCGGCGCTCGTCGAGGAGGGCCGGCCCGCCTCCGAGATCGCGATCCTGTTCCGCACCAACAGCCAGTCCGAGGCGCTCGAGCAGGCCCTGACCTACCGCAACATCGGCTACCTGGTGCGTGGCGGGGACCGCTTCTTCGACCGGCAGGAGGTGCGCCGGGCGATGGTGTCCCTGCGCGCCGCGACCCGCGTCGAGCAGCTCGACCCCTCCCGCGCCGTGCGCGACATCCTCTCCCAGCAGGGCTGGTCCGCCACCGCCCCGGAGACCACCGGCGCCGTCCGCGACCGCTGGGACTCGCTGAATGCCCTCGTGGGCCTCACCGACACGATCACCGCCCGGCCCGGCGCCACCATGACCGATGTGGTGCGCGAGCTCGAGGAGCGGGCCGAGTCCCAGGCCGCGCCCGTCGTGGACGGGGTCACCCTCGCCTCCGTCCACGCCGCCAAGGGCCTGGAGTGGCCGGTCGTGTACGTGGTGGGGGCGAGCGACGGTCTGCTGCCCATCTCGATGGCGAAGACCGCCGCGGAGATCGAGGAGGAGCGGCGCCTGTTCTACGTCGCCCTCACCCGCGCGAAGGACCTGCTCACCGTGAGCTGGGCCGCGGCCCGCACCCCGGGCGCGCGCGGCTCCCGCAAGGCCTCCCGATTCCTCGACGGAGTGCTGGACCATCCCGACGCGCCCCGCGCCGGCGGTGCTTCGCCCCGCCGCACTGGACGCCGCTCCGCGACCGTGTACGCCGAGTGCCGGGTGTGCGATCAGGGCCTGACCAGCCCGCGCGAGCAGCGCCTGGGCCGCCATGAGGGCTGCCCCTCTCCGGCAGGTCCCGAGCTTCTCGCAGCGCTGCGCAGCTGGCGGCGCGAGAAGGCCCGCACCACCGGCACCCCGCCCTACGCGGTCCTCACCGATGCGGCGCTCGAGGCAGTCGCCGAGCGCACCCCGCGCACCGAGCAGGAGCTGCTGGCCGTGCCCGGGATCGGGCAGGGGAAGATCGCGAGCTTCGGCGCGGAGCTGCTCGATCTCGTCGGCCCCGCTGGCGAGAAATGACGAAACTGCAGGTCAAAAAATAGTTTTCTCCTCCGCCACGGAGGTGTAGAGTCGTCCACGTCAATCGTCCACGTCGTGGTCCGGGACACCGGGACGCGCGCACAGGAAGGGGGTGGCTTCGATGCTCATCACTTGGAATCTCGCAGGAGAGGGTCTGCGCCGCCCCGGCGCGCCTTCCCTTCTGCCGCGCGAACGGGGTTATGCCCCCGCGGTGCCCAGCCTGAGCTGACGAGGCCTGTCCTCGCTGCCGGTGCGGCACCGACGCCGCACCCGCCCCTCTGGGGCTCGTCCCCCGACGATCTTCGAAGCAGCGAGACGATGACTTCTCTACTCACCACTTTCCTGATCCCTGCGGACACCTCCGCCACCGAGCTCCCGTGCCATGACACGGAGGCCGCGGAGCTGTTCTTCTCCGAGCGACCCGCCGAGCTCGAGGAGGCCAAAGCGCTGTGCGCCCAGTGCCCCCTCCTCGCCGAATGCCGCCAGGGCGCCCTTGACCGGGCCGAGCCCTGGGGCGTGTGGGGCGGCGCGATCTTCGACTCCGGGCGCATCATCGCGGTCAAGCGCGGTCGCGGCCGGCCCCGGAAGAACCCGGTGCAGGACGCGGCATGAGCCGCCTGCACCCCCGCCCTCAGACGCACGAGGGGCGAGGCACCCTTGACGGTGCCTCGCCCCTCGTCCGCTGCACGGGCTCGTGGCCCACGCGCTGCGCGCCGCTCAGCGCGGCGCAGGGATCGGTCTCAGGCCTTGCCGAGGATCCGGTTCAGCTTGGTGCCGCACTCCGGGCACACGGCCTTGGCCATGCGACGACCGTTGGAGACGACGACGTTGCCCTCGGCCTCCCGCTTCTCGCGGCACTTGAC
>Ga0079224_100006366_pt1 | contig 15651 bp, 12 predicted proteins | sample Stecom2015_FD_80414 | JGI IMG/M metagenome (GOLD analysis project Ga0079224, IMG submission 80414) | Agricultural soil microbial communities from Utah to study Nitrogen management - Steer compost 2015 | ecosystem: Environmental > Terrestrial > Soil > Agricultural land | place: USA: Utah...
ATGGCTTCCTTCAGACCCCACCGTTGGCCAGTGACGCCCTTGCCAGTCGGATTGTCTTCCCCTCAGTCGGGGTGACGCCACCTTCTTTCAGGTGGCCGGATTTGCCGGCTTCGCCGGGCAAACGAAAAGCCGGACCCTGGGGTCCGGCTCCTCGGTCCACGGGAAGCGGTCAGTCGTCGCCGTTGGCCAGCTTTTGCTTGTCGTTGCCCTGGTAAACCATCAGCGGCTCGGATTCGCCGCGAATCACCGCGGCGTCCACCACCACCTTGGCCACATTGGTGCGGGAAGGGATCTCGTACATGATGTCCAGCAGTACGTTTTCGAGAATGGAGCGCAACCCACGGGCACCGGATTTCCGCTCCAGAGCCCTGTCGGCGATGGCGTCCAGGGCGTCCTTGCGGATATCCAACTCGACACCTTCCATGTCGAACATTGCCTGATACTGCTTGACCAGGGAGTTCTTGGGCTCCACCAGAATGTTGACCAGGGCTTCCCGATCCAGCTCCTCGAGGGTGGCAACCACCGGCAGGCGGCCGATAAACTCGGGAATCAGCCCGTAGCGCACCAGGTCTTCCGGCTCTACGGTGCTCAGGGTTTCGCCAATCTTGGGAGCCAGGTCGCGGCTTTTGACCTCGGCACCAAAGCCGATGCCGCCCTTCTCCGAGCGCTCGCGAATCACCTTTTCCAAACCGGAAAACGCACCGCCACAGACAAACAGGATATTGGAGGTGTCGACCTGCAGAAACTCCTGTTGGGGATGCTTGCGCCCGCCCTGGGGGGGTACGGATGCCACGGTGCCCTCGATCAGTTTGAGCAGTGCCTGCTGGACGCCCTCCCCGGACACATCCCGGGTGATGGAGGGGTTGTCCGACTTGCGGGAGATTTTGTCGATCTCATCGATGTAGACAATGCCCCGCTGGGCCTTTTCCACATCGTAGTCGCACTTCTGCAACAGCTTCTGGATGATGTTTTCAACATCCTCACCCACATAGCCGGCCTCGGTCAGGGTGGTGGCGTCGGCAATGGTGAAGGGCACGTCGAGCAGCCGGGCGAGGGTCTCGGCGAGCAGGGTCTTGCCGCTGCCGGTGGGGCCGATCAGGAGGATATTGCTTTTGCCCAGCTCGACATCCGATTTACCGGGGGCGCCCTGAAGGCGCTTGTAGTGGTTGTACACCGCCACCGACAGCACTTTCTTGGCCCGTTGCTGGCCGATCACATACTCGTCGAGGATGTGCTTGATCTCTTCCGGGGTGGGCAGCTTGTCGCCGCGACCGCTGCTGACGTCCTCCTGAATTTCTTCAGAGATGATGTCGTTGCACAGATCGACACACTCGTCACAGATAAACACCGAAGGGCCGGCAATCAGCTTGCGCACCTCGTGCTGACTTTTGCCGCAGAAGGAGCAGTAAAGCAACTTGCCATTGTCGTCGGATTTGCTTTGACCGCTCATCGCTTCACCTCAAAAAAAACCATATAAAACACTACGTTATTAACCAGCTCATACCTTTGTTCGATTCAGACTACCCCATTTCAGGGGCGCTTGTCCAGAACGTGGTCCACCAGCCCGTAGGCCTTGGAGGTTTCCGCATCCATAAAATTGTCGCGCTCGGTATCGGCGGCAATTTTTTCGTAACTTTGACCCGTGTGCTGGGCCATGATTCGATTCAGTTTCTCGCGAATCTTGAGGATTTCCTGAGCGTGAATAAAGATATCCGACGCCTGCCCCTGGGCGCCGCCACTGGGCTGGTGAATCATCACCCGGGAATTGGGCAGGCAGTAGCGTTTGCCGGGGGCGCCGGCAGACAGCAGAAAGGCGCCCATGCTGGCGGCCTGGCCGATACACATGGTGCTCACATCCGGCTTGATAAACTGTATGGTGTCGTAAATGGACATCCCCGCGGTCACCGAGCCACCGGGTGAGTTGATATACAGATGAATGTCCTTGTCGGGATTTTCCGACTCCAGGAACAACATCTGGGCTACGATCAGGTTGGCGGAGTAGTCTTCGACCGGACCCACCAGGAAAATCACCCGCTCCTTGAGGAGGCGGGAGTAAATATCAAAGGCACGCTCGCCCCGGGCAGTTTGTTCAACCACCATGGGCACGAGGCCGCCCGCACTCTGAATATCCAGTACCGAACTCATTGATCAATCTCCATCTGGTTTTGGCAATCGCTGTGCAGGCATTGTAACTGCCGAGAGTGACAGGGCGATAGGCGAGTGAGCAGGCGGGTTGGGCGCCTGCCCCGCGGGGCGGGAATGGGCGCCTTAATCCTGTTCGCCGACGGCGGCAACCTCTTCCTCCGTCACCTCCGGCTGGTCGGGCTTGACCGCGTCTTCGTAGCTGGCGGGCTCATCAACAACCGAGGCCTTGGCCAGAATATGATCCACCACCTGGTCTTCCAGCACCGCGGACTGAACGCCCCCCAACAACTGCTGATCGCCGTAATAATAGCTGATCACTTCCTGGGGATCTTCGTAGGTGGAGGCGATTTCCTCGATCTGCAGCTTGACCCGGTCCGGGTCCGACTTGATGCCGGCTTCCTCGATCACCTTGGCGACGATGAGCCCCAGGGCAACCCGCTTCTCGGCCTCACCGGAGAACAGCTCGTCGGGCAGAATGGATTCGTCAAAATTCGCGCCACCGCCGAACTGGCTCAGCATCTGGCGGCGCAGGACTCCGATCTCACCCTTTACCAAGGCGCTGGGCAGATCCACCTGGTGCAGCTTCAACAGCTGGTTCATCAAGCGCCCTTTGACCTTGTTCTTCACCGCATTGCGCAGCTCCCGCTCCATATTCGCCCGCACTTCTTCGCGGAACTTGTCGAGGCCGCCTTCACTGACGCCGAACTTGGCAAAGAACTCGTCGTTCAATTCGGGAATGGTTTTCTCCCGGACCTCCTCCACCTTGAGGTCAAACTCAACCGCCGCGCCCTTGAGGTCGTCGTCGTGGTAGTCGGCGGGGAATGACAGGGAGGCGGTTTTGCTGTCGCCAGCGCCCATACCCACCAGCGCATCTTCAAAGCCGGGAATCATTTGGCCGGAGCCCAGCTTCAATTTGGCGCCCTCCGCCGAGCCGCCGTTGAAGGCTTCGCCATCCTTGCGGCCGGCATAGTCCAGAGTGACTTCATCGCCCTCCCGGGCGGGGCGATCCACTGCGGTCCAGCTGGCATTCTGCTCCCGCAGGACCTCGATCATCTTGTCGATATCCGCCTCTGTCACTTCCGCCACGGGACGGGAAATGGCAATGGCGCTGAAATCCTTGAGCTCGACCTCGGGATAGACCTCGAACACCGCGACAAACTCCAGGTTCTGCCCGGGGTTGTCGGTGAGGGATTCGATACTGGGCTGGCCCGCGGGGCGCACCTTGTGCTCGACAACCGCGTTCTGAAAGCTGCGGCTGACAACCTCGCCCACCACTTCCTGGCGCACACCTTTGCCAAACCGCTGCTGGAGGACTTTCATGGGCACCTTGCCCTTGCGGAAGCCGTCGAGACGCATGGTTCCCGCAGCCTTGTGCAGCCTCTGGGTTACTTCGTTATCGACCTGCTCCGCGGGGACGTCGACGGTCATGCGCCGCTCGAGGCCGGAAACTGTCTCAATGGAAACCTGCATGTTATTCCTCGCCATTACATTCTGGAATGTTGGTTGAAGTTGGATATGGTGCGAAAGGAGAGACTCGAACTCTCACGGGTTACCCCACTGGAACCTAAATCCAGCGCGTCTACCAGTTCCGCCACTTTCGCTCTAACCGGCTGCTGACCGGCAAAGGGTGGCGATTTTGCCATAGGCCCGGCCCCCCGGCAACCATTAACCCTGGGCATCCCCGCCGGCAACCAGCGGCAGCGGAATGCCGGCGGGGACGGACACCAGGCACACGGCATCCCCGGCCCCTGAATTTGTCACCCGGCAGTTGGCGACGGTTCGCAGCACCAGCCCAGCCTCTTCGGCTGCCAGGGTCTGGCGCCCCAGGGTCACCTCGCCCTGGACCACCATCACCACCTTGTAGCTGTCGACCGCCGCCAGCACGCACTCCCCCCCTGGCACCAAGGTGAGGCGATAGACGCGGAAGTCATCGAAGGCCACCACCTGCTCCAGGGTGAACAGCTCGTTGCTTGCCACCACCGGCAGCACCTCCACCTGCCCCGCCTCCAGACTCATCTGGCGCACCGCCTCCTCGGTATCCCAGTGCTCCTGGGTGAGCACCTTCTGGCCAAAGCTGAGAATCTTGCGCTCGTACACCGGGGTCTGAAACTCCACGGTGCGCACTCCGTGCTGGAGGGCATGGGGGCTGAGGCGGGCGACCTTGACCACATCGCCAATGGCCAACGGAACCATGTGGGTAAAGGCATCCATGGCCTGGCGGGCGCTGAGCTCCCTGGCTTGCCAGGCGGCGGGGATTTCCGCCAGCCAGGCCTTCAGGGTCTGGGCGGACACCGGAGCATTGGTGGCGACACCGTCGCGCGCACGGAAGTCGTCGATCTGCCGGTCGATCTGGCGCCTGACGGACTCGTACTCCCTCACCGCCTGAAGGAAGGCAGCCCTGAAGGCCTTGTCGTCCCCGTAGCGGCTGCGCAGCACCGGGTCGAAGCCGTACCTGATGGCGCCCCGGCCGTCTGGCCAGGCGCTGTCCGCCACCGCGGTGACCACATAGACTTCACACTTTTCCTGGTGGAGCTCGAAATACAGGTCGCCGAAGGCCTCTTCCGGGAGAGGGTCGAGAATCTTCAGCAGGTTGGGCTCCGCCACACCCTCCGCCAGCAACCGCTCGGCCCCCAGGGCCAGGAGCCAGGGCAGGGGGATGCGGCTATTGCCATCGGTGACGCCGGACTGGCCCCGCTGCTCGATCCCGGTGTACCAGATTTCCTGACCCCAGGGTTTGGGAATGTGCACCGGGGACAGCTTGACAACCTCCGTCAGACACAACACCGGCGCCCCGACGGCCCGGGCGCACTGGGCAAGGGTGTCGCCATCGGGGACCCCACCGGCAAACCACTGGCCAACAGCCGCCACCTGATCGGATATCAGCAGGGATGCCCCGCCCCCCGCCCCCGGGGCCACAGCGACCACCAGCTCCACCAGGGGGGCGCCGGGAAGATAGCGCTGAACAAACTCAAAGCTGAACACGCCGGCCCTGTCTCCTGACAGGACCAGGGACAGCAACTCGGCGGCGGGCAACACAGGGGGTCTGGACACGACGGCAGCTCCAAGCAAAAACCAGCGGGAGTCTAGCAGAGGTGGTGGACACAGGTAAGCGGCGGCCACCGCGGCCGGACCCCTGTCGCGGCCTCACCGCCCATCACAAAATATGAGAAATTTATATTTTTAATAGATTGTTATGGCTCTTTTCTCAATTTCTTGTGAATAAAGTGTCAGTTTCTGGGACAGGGCTCTTGACCTTATTCCCACATCTATACTTATAATGCCCCCTCGGAATTAAAACACTTGGAGTCATGCTCATGGTCAACATCAAAAAACTCACAACTCTGTTCTCTGTTACCGCCTTTTCTTTGGCCCTGGTCGCCTGTGGTGGCGACAGCACCAGCCAGTCCACCGAAACCCCCGCCGAGGAGTCACCCTCCCTGCTGGATCAGGCCGAGCAAACCGCAACTGAAGCCATGGATTCCGCAGCGGAAATGGCCGACGATGCCGCCGCCGCTTCCGAAGAGGCCATGGACGATGCTGCCACCGCCACTGAAGATACTCTGGATGCCATCGAGGGCGCCGCTGACGACGCCATGAATGCCATGGACGACGCCGCCGATGACGCCATGGATGCCATGGATCACGCCGCCGACGATGCCATGGACGCCATGGACGACGCCGCCGACGACGCCGAACAAGAGCTTGAAGAAGCCACTCAGGACTAAACTTCTGAGTTGGCCTTAGGTTCCAGGCTCCAAGCCACCAGGGCTGCACGTGATTCGTGCAGCCCTGGTATCGGCTTGCTTTACGCCCCCTTTTGATTTCTCAGCTGCCCCCCTCCCCGACTCTGCCAGCAGCAGGCAGCCCCAACGAACACCTCTCCGCCACAAATAGCCCGCAGAGCCGAAAGCCCAAAACTCTCCCTTTACCGAGCCTGTCCAGCCGTCGCGATAGACCGGCAAGGCCGCGGCCTCGGCGCCTCTGTTACGCCCCGTTCTACGCGACTTGCGCATTTATGTAGCGGATTGTTACCATTGTTGGGTTAATATCCAGCCTCCTCCCAAGTCCCTGCTTGTTGCACACCATATCGCCCACGCTTTCGGGAGGGCAGAAGACGTATCAACTCACAGGAATTTAGCCATGCACATGGGTTTAGCCGAGCGCATCCGCACCGTACTGGATCTGGACCCCACCAAGGGGGCCATTGAATTCAAGGGCCACTGGTACAGCTGGGGCGAAGTCAAGGCCTGCATGACTGGCATTGATGACATTCTCGACACCGCCAACCTGGGGGAGGGGGCGCCGGTCGCCATCATCCTCCGCAACCGCCCGGCCCACGCGGCAGCCGTGGTGGAAGTGCTGGCCTCGAGGCGCTGCGTGGCCTCGGTCAACCCTTTCCAGGGGGGAGAAAAGATTGCCGCCGACATCGGCGGGCTCAATGTCGGCGCCGTTATCGCCGACGCCGAGGACTGGGCCAATCCCCACTTGCAGGAAATCGTCAGCGCCCGCGGCATGGTGGGTATCCAGCTGACCTCCGGCGATACGCTCAACGCCAAGCGCATCACCGAAAACGCCGCTCCCGGCAAGCCGCCCTACCACGAGCCACTTCCCGAAACCGCCATTCTGATGCTCACCAGCGGCACCACTGGCCCCGCCAAGCGCATCAAACTGCCCTACCAGAGCTTTCAAAAGGCGCTGTTGTCCACCAAAAAGACCGACGGCGCCATCAAGCTCCAGGACGGCGTTGCCGTACTGTCCGGCCCCCTGGTTCATATCGGCGGCATGTACTTCACCGTGGACTCGGTGATCCACGGGCGCTCCTTCTGCCTGATGGAAAAATTCTCCGTCCCCGAGTGGGTGCGCATCGTCAGCACCTACAAACCCAAGGTCGGCTCCCTGCCACCGACGGCGATCCGCATGGTGATGGACGCCGAGGTTCCGGTTGACGCCCTGTCCAGCCTCACCTGCGTAATCGCCGGCAGCGCCCCACTGCCGGTCGACCTGCAGGAGAGGTTTGAGAGCCACTACGGCATTCCCATTCTCGACGTTTACGGGGCCACAGAGTTTGGCGGCGGCATCACCAGCTGGAACCTCAAGGACCACCGGGAGTTCGCCAAAACCAAGCGCGGCTCCGTGGGCCGTGCCCAGCCCGGCGTGGCCCTGCGGGTGGTCGATATCGACACCGGTGAAGAGCTGCCCGTTGGCAGCGAAGGCGTCCTGGAGGTTCAGTCCGCCCAGTCGGGCCAGGAGGGCTGGGTCAGAACCACCGACCTGGCGCTGCTGGACGAGGACGGCTTCCTGTTCCTCAAGGGCCGCGCCGACGACGCCATCGTGCGCGGCGGTTTCAAGGTGCTGCCCAGGGAAGTGGAAAAGGTCATCCAGGAGCACCCCTGGGTACAGGCAGCCTGTGTCGTCGGCATTCCCGATGAACGCCTGGGGGCAGTACCCCAGGCCGCAGTGCAACTCAAGGAAGGGGCCCCGGCAATTACTCCGGAAGAGCTGAGCCAGTTTGTGCGCAGCAAGGTGGTGGCCTACCAGGTGCCCACCAAGTTCATCATCGTCGACGAGCTCCCCAGAACACCGTCGCTGAAGGTCAGCTTTTACGAAGTCAAACAGCTGCTGGCGGCGAGCGCCGATCAGGCCAAATCCGCCTGATCGAATCCGCCGCCACAACACCGCATCGACACCCGTTTAACTCACGCCATTGAGGATTTATCTTGGACCTGAAATACAGTCGTGAACACGAGGAGTTCCGCGCCGAAGTCGCGGCTTTCCTCGCCGCCAACTGGCCGCCCATCATTGACGGCCAGCCCGCCAAGGGCAAGGAAGCGCAAATTGCCTTCCGCAAGGTGGCCACCGAGGCCGGCTACCTCTACCGCAATATTCCCCGCCAGTACGGCGGCTCCGAACAACCCGCGGATGTGATCAAGGCCCAGATCATCGGCGAGGAGTTCGCCAAGGTGCGCGCCCCCCGGGAAATGCCCGGAATCGGCATCATGATGCTGGTGCCCACCCTGCTGGAGTGCGGCACCGAGGAGCAGAAGGACCTGTTTATCCCCAAGACCCTCAGCGGCGAGTATCGCTGGGCCCAGGGTTACAGTGAACCCAATTCCGGCAGCGACCTGGCGTCCCTGAAGACCAAAGGTGAGCTGGTGGGGGACGAGTGGCTGATCAACGGCCAGAAAATCTGGAGTTCCGGCGCCCAGTTTGCCCGCTTCATGTTTGTTCTCTGCCGCACCGAGCCGGACACCGGCATCAAGCAGGAGGGGATCTCCTACCTGTTGGTGGACCTCAAGCAGCCGGGGGTCACCATCCGCCCCCTAAAGCAAATCACCGGCGGCGAAGAGTTCTGTGAAGTGTTCTTCGACAATGCCAAAACCCCGGCCAGCTGGATTGTCGGCAAGCGCGGCGAAGGCTGGCAGGTATCCAAGGCCACCCTGTCCCACGAGCGCAGCAGCATCGGCGGCGCGGCCACCAGTGTCGGTCTCTACGAGAAAATCGTCGACATGGCCCGCAACACCACCATCGACGGTCGGCCAGCAATTGAGGACCCCCTGATCCGCGATCGCCTGGTGAGCCTTCAGGGCTATGTCCAATCCCATCTCTATTCCAGCTATCGCCAGCTGTCGATGCAGGCACACGGCCAGAATCCCGGCTATGTGACCTCAATGAACAAGTTGATCAACACCAATATCGGCCACGACGTGGCCCGCCTCGCCCGCGACCTGATGGGTGACAGCCTGATGGTGGCCCCCCCCGTGGAAGATGCCTACAAGGCCGGACCGGAAAAGTGGAACAATCAGTTCTTCGGCTCCCTTGGCGTCGCCATCGCCGGCGGCACATCCAACATCCAGCGCAACATCATTGCTGAACGCGGCCTCGGCGTGGTGCGCGACTCCGTGGAGACCAAATAACCATGAACTTTCTGCTTTCCGCCGAACAACTTGAAATCCAGGACACCATAGCCCGCTATCTGGCGGACACCTGTGACAGCGTGATCCTCCACCGGGAAATCGAATCCCCCAGCTGGCAGTCCCAGTCGGTGTGGCAGGGCCTCTGCGAACTGGGCATTTCCGCCATCGGCATTCCCGAGGCCTACGACGGCCTGGGCATGGAGATGATCGACTGCGCCGTGGTCGCCGAGGAACTGGGGCGCGCCGCTGCCCCCACCCCCTATTTCGGCCACACCCTGTGCGCCATGGCCATTGCCGAGCTGGGCAGCGACCAGCAGAAACAGGCCTGGCTGCCCCGCCTCGCCTCTGGCGAAGTGCTGGGCACCGTGGCCCTGGCGGAGGGCAACGGCAGCTGGCAACCGGACCAGTGGCAGCTGGTGGGGGGGGATACCCTCAGTGGCGAAAAGACCTTTGTTCCCTTCGCCGAGCACGCCGGAGTAATGGTGGTGGGCACCGCTGGCGGCCAGCTGATGCTGGTTACCCCGGACGGCGCCCACACCGCATTTTCGGCCGTCGCCGGTATCGACCAAACCCGCAAGACCAGCTCCGTAACCTTTAGCGACAGCCCCGCGGAAAAGCTGGGCGCTGCCCACCAGGGTGACCGCCTGCGGGATGCCGCCCTGGTCCTGCTGGCGGCGGACGCCTACGGCGGTGCCACCCGCGCCCTGAGCATGACGGTGGACTACGCCAATGTTCGCGAGCAGTTTGGCCAGCCCATCGGCAAGTTCCAGGGGCTCAAGCACCAGCTCGCCAATATCGCCGTGGAGATCGAGCCGGCCCGCGGCCTGTACTGGTACGCCGCCCACGCCTTCGACCACATCGTCGACGACAGCCCCCGGGCCGCGGCCCTGGCCAAGGCCCATCTCGGCGACCGCTACCTCCAGGCGGCGCGGGACTGTGTCGAAGCCCACGGCGGCATCGGCTACACCTGGGAGTACGACCTGCAGATCTTCGTCAAGCGGGCCATGTTTGACTTTGCCTACCTGGGCAATCCCGCCTGCCACAGAAAACGTGTCGCCACCCTGAATGGCTGGTAATACCTGACAGGGGAGGCTCAACCACGGCCTCCTGATTCTCAACCGCAAATGAAAAGATCATCCCTATGGCAAATGCAATCTGTGAACTCCTGAATATCAAATACCCCATTATCCAGGGCGGCATGCAGTGGGTGGGCAAGGCCGAGCTGGCCTCCGCCGTCTCCAACGCCGGCGGCCTGGGCATCCTCACCGGCCTCACCCAGCCCACCCCGGAAGATCTGCGCAACGAGATTGCCCGCTGCCAGGCCATGACCAGCAAGCCCTTCGGCGTCAATATGACCATCTTTCCCACCATCAAGCCACCACCTTACGAAGACTATATCGATGTCATCATCGACAGTGGCGTCAAGGTGGTGGAGACCGCGGGCAACGGCGGCATCAAGTACTGGGCCAAGCTGAAGGAAGCGGGCATCGTCATTGTCCACAAGTGTGTCACCGTCAAGCACGCCCTGAAGGCGGAAGAACTGGGTGTGGACGCCATCAGCATCGACGGCTTTGAATGCGCCGGACACCCGGGGGAGTACGACATCCCCGGCCTGATCCTGATTCCCGCCGCGGTAGAAGCCCTGAAAATCCCCGTGGTCGCCTCCGGCGGCATCGGCAACGGCCGCAGCATGGCGGCAGCGCTGTCCCTGGGCGCCCAGGGGGTCAACATGGGCACCAGGTTCTGCGCCACCGTGGAGGCCCCGATCCACCACAACATCAAGCAGGCCCTGGTGAATGCCAGCGAGCACGACACCAACCTGATTTTCCGCACCCTCAACAATACCGACCGGGTGTTGAAGAACGCCATTTCCGATGAGGTGGTGGCCATGGAGCGCCGCCCCGGCGGCTGTGAGTTTGGCGAGATCCGCCACCTGGTGGCCGGCTCCCGGGGCAAGGCCGCACTGGAGTCCGGCGACGTCAACGACGGGGTGATCACCGCCGGCCTGGTGGTGGGCCTGATTCACGATATTCCCACCGTCGCCGAACTGATCGAGCGCATGGTTGCCGAGTGCCGCGAGTCCCTCAACAAGGGTCTGGCAGTACTGCCCTGAGCGCTCCTGTCGGCGGGTCAACCCTGGCCCGCCGGCACCCCCTGCCCCTGTCCCACACCTCGAGAAGCTGCCATGGACCCTCAGTATTTTACCGGCTATAACGGCCTCGAAATCGCCGCCTCCGTCAGCGGCGACCCCAGCCATCAGCCGATCATTTTCCTCCACGGCGGCGGCCAGACCCGGCACTCCTGGAAGAATGCCGCCACCGATATGGCCGCTGCTGGCTACCACGTGATCTCCATCGACCTGCGGGGGCACGGCGACAGCGGCTGGGCCGCCGATGGCGACTATTCCCTGGAGGCCCAGTGCGGCGACCTCAGAGCCATCATCGCCACCCTCAAACAACCACCCGCACTGGTGGGCGCCTCCCTGGGGGGCGTGATCTCCCTGCTGACAGCGGGGGCTGACGACACCAGTCTGGCCTCCGCCCTGGTGCTGGTGGACGTGGTGCCCCGCATGGACCCCGAGGGTATCGACAAGATCCAGGGCTTTATGGCAGCCAATCCCGACGGTTTCACCACGGTGGAGGAAGCCGCAGACACCGTTGCCCGCTATATGCCCCACCGCCCGCGGCCCAAGAACACCGACGGCCTGATGAAAAACCTTCGCCGCGCCGACAACGGCCGCCTCTATTGGCACTGGGATCCGGCGACCCGGATGGGGGATCCCGAGAGCAGAATGGCCGACATGAGCACCCTCATGGAACAGGCCGCGGCCCGGCTGCGGATCCCCGTCCTGCTGGTGAAGGGACAGGCCAGCGAAGTGGTCAATGACGAGGGCATCAAGGCCCTGTTGGCACTGATTCCCCACGCCGAGATGGTGGATGTCAAAAGCGCCGGTCACATGGTGGCGGGGGACAGCAACGACGCCTTCAACTCCGCCGTCGAGGACTTTCTCCGCCGCACCGTCAGTGCTTGTTGACCTCAGTCCATCAGGTAGTCCACTGGCACATAGTGGAAGAAGAACTCTCCCGCCCGCTCCATATGGCGCTCCCAGAACACTTCTGCCGCCGTCCCCTGGCCCTGGCTGATCAGCTCCGCGACCTCGGCATTGGCGTCCAGGGCGCGCTGAATAAAGCCCAGGTAGCCATCGTCTCCGGCTGCGGAGCTGAACAGATGGTGGAGACGGCTGATATGGTCCACGGCGATAAGCCGCAGCGGGGTGCCGATGATCTTGAGGGTGGAATTGCCGCAGTTGGCGATAATCAGGGCGTTGAAGTCATTGTTGTGAATGGCCAGCTGCTCCGCCTGCCCGGCCGCCTTCAGCTCCTGCTGCAACGCCACATTGGCCAGCAGCACCCGCCCCGCCTCCGCCGCGTTGAGCTGGGCAGCCAAGCGGGCCGCCCGGGGCACCAGCATGCGGTTGGCGACAAAGTAGTCCATCAGTGTGGTCTTGCTCATCTGCAGGGAGAAGGACATGGCGTCGGCCATCGCCTGGTGGGTGGCAAAGTGGACTACCGCGCCCCCTGACTGGCCCCGGCGAATCTCCACCAGGCGCTGGGATTCCAGCAGCTTGAGCACTTCCCTGACCACGCCGCGGGAAACCCCCAGCAGGGTAATCAAGTCCGGTTCCGGCGGCAACCTGTCGCCCTCGTTGAGGCGGCCGTCAATCATAGCGGCGCGGATGGCGGCAACCAGATAATCCGCAATCTTCCCCTTCCGCTCCACTTGTTTGGCATCCGTTCCGATACTGCGCATTGTCGCAACTGCGTCTCGTTTCAAGTCCATTTCTAACTTATCCTCGGAATTGCGCCGGCACTGGGGTTATGGAAATCTGACTCTGCCACCCCCGGCCAGCTGTTATTGGTGAATCGCCCACTGCCCTGCCGACAGTCCATGGACAGGGTAGTGGCCCGATTTGAACTCAGCTACAGCCCGTGGCTACAGTTTTGCGGCAGGACTGCACCCCCTGAATGCGCACCATTCACTGTACAGTTTAGCGAAAAAAAGGCGGGGGAATCTCTCCCCCCGCCCCAAGGCTGAAGCCGTTGCTAACTCTGGATCAGAAGTTCATACCCACTTTCAGGCCCCACAGGCGCGGCCGTCCGGGAGTGCGGAAGCCATCCTGGACCCCGGCCGCATTGGCGGGGGTCACATGGCCACCCGTGGTGTTGTGGAACATGTGCTGGATGATGGTTTCGTCAAGCACGTTGTCGACAAAAACCTCGGCGTTGTAACGCTCGTCCGCGGAGGCCCAGCGGGTGCGCAGGTTGAGCACACCGTAAGCGTCGACAAACTCCGCAGGGTCGTTGTCGACCCCGGTGAAGATGTCGTCCTGCCAGCGACCGTCGGCCTGCAGGGTTACCCGGCCGGCATCGTTGAGGAAGATGTGGTAGCGGATAACGCCGTTGTAGCTGATATCCGGCGCCTGCGCCAACTCCTTGCCGTCCAGGGGCCGGCGGTCCGACGTCACCTCGGGGCCCGCACTGATCTCGCTGTCCAGGGTGCCGAGGCCGAACATCACCTCCAGGTTGTCGGTGGGCGACCAGGCCAACTCCACTTCCACCCCATAGATATCCGGGTCACCGGCATTGATGTAGAGCACAATGGGGTTGCCGCTGGTGTCGACACTGCCCACCAGGGCCTGCAGGCCCTTGAACTTGTTGTAGAAGACAGAGGCGTTGAAGCGCAGGGTGTCGTCGAGGAAATAGCGCTTCATACCCAGCTCGAAGGCGTCCACGGACTCCTCCTCCACCGGGCCGCGACGGCTGATCACCGCATTGGGGTTAAAGCCGCCACTCTTGAAGCCGTGGGAGTACTGAGCGTAGTACAGCTGGGTATCCGCAGGGCGCCACTCCAGCCCGGCCTTGCCGGTGGTGGCTTCGGTTTCAATCTTGGGTACGCCGGCACTGGGTGGCTCACAGCTGGGAAGTTGGCAGGTAAGCTCGGCCAACTCCCGGGACTCGTCGGTGTACCTCAGGCCGACCACCGCGGTCACGGTCTCGGAAATGGGTGAGTTCAACTGGGCAAACGCCGCGAATGACTCGGTCTCGATCAGGGACTGGGTCGCTCCGGCCCGAAATCCCGTGGGCAATGCGGGGTTGATCAGCTGGCCGGACTTGCTGGACTGCTCGGCGTCGTAGTAAAACAGGCCCGCTGTCCAGTTGTTGCCGTTGTACTCGCCGTTGAGGCGGAACTCCTGGGAGAACTGCTCGGCATCCGAGCGCCAATCCGTGCCCAGGTCGTTCTGAATCCGCACGCCGTTTTCGATGGCGTTGGTGTAGTCGTAGGCGTCGATGTCGTAGCCAAAATGCTGTTCATATTTCTCCAGGGCAGTAATGGAGGTAAAGGTCGCCCAGTCCATTTCGCCGAAGAACTTTACATAGCCACCCTTGGCCTCGTATGCCATGGGCCAGTCGCTTTTTTCGGAATAACCCTCGTCGGTGTGCTGGTTGTCGAGGACCACGCCGAGATCATTGGCGCCGCCCCCGGAACGGACACAATCGCCGTGGCTGTGGTCGGTTGGGCCACCGATGACGGGCATGCCTCCGCAGTACTGGGTCAGATCGTTGGGATTCAGGCCGAACAGCGCCAGGGGAATGGGCGTTGTGCCATCGTTCTTGGAGTAGTGGCCGTTGAGCTGCATCATCCATTGCTCGTTGAGGTCCACATCGAGAATACCCCGCAGGGCGTGGGCATCGGTCACCGCGACATCCTTGCCGGAAATCTTGTTTTCCTGCCAGCCATCGTCCTTGTTGTACTTCAAGGCGATGCGGCCGCGCACCGAGTCCGACAGCGGGCCGCCAAAGCCCAGCTCACCGATCACCTGGTTGTTCTGGCCATACTGGAGGCTACCCTGGCCCTCGAATTCCTCAGTTGGCTGCTTGGACACGAACTGAGCCACCCCGGCGGTGGTATTGCGCCCGAACAGGGTGCCCTGGGGCCCCCGCAGGATTTCCACCCGCTCCAGGTCGAACAACTGCATGGCACCGGCGCCCTGGGACGCCAGGTAGACGTCATCCATATACATGCCGACCGAGGACTCGTTGACATTGCTGAAATCCACAAAACTGATACCCCTTACCACGAAGAAGGGCGGGCCGCTGGGGCCTCCGAGGCCGCCGGCCGAGAAGTTGGGGGTCTGGTCGGTGATGCGCTGGGCATCCTGGAAGTTGAATTCCCTCAGCTGGTCGCCGCTCATGGCGGTTACCGCGATACCCACATCCTGGACGTTCTCCTCGCGACGCTGGGCGGTGACAATGACTTCCTCAAGGATGGAAGCCCGTGCGCGTGCTGGCTCCTGCGCCACGGCTGCGCCAACCTGCAGGCACAGTGGCAACATTGCACAAACGGGGATAAGTTTTACTTTGGTCATAGCCGTCTCCTCGATTTTATAGTGGTTATTGATTAGCACTTCCAGAGGCCCGGTGGCCCTCCCTGGAATGTGGCGACTATAGCCCACAAATCTCACAGGTGTCCACAATACATGATCATGATAAAAGAAATTGGGACACCAGGTTCCACCGGTTCGCCGCCCCCC
>Ga0079224_100006367_pt1 | contig 15650 bp, 16 predicted proteins | sample Stecom2015_FD_80414 | JGI IMG/M metagenome (GOLD analysis project Ga0079224, IMG submission 80414) | Agricultural soil microbial communities from Utah to study Nitrogen management - Steer compost 2015 | ecosystem: Environmental > Terrestrial > Soil > Agricultural land | place: USA: Utah...
CGGCACGATCCCGTTCATGGGCATGCTCGGCAAGCGGTTCCCCGAGGCCCAGTTCGTCATCACCGGCGTGCTGGGGCCCAACTCGAACGCCCACGGGCCCAACGAGTTCCTGCACCTGCCGACGGCTCGCCGCGTCACCACCGCGGTCGCCCACCTGCTCGACGCCCACGCCCGGCGCTGACGGGACCGGCGCGGCGCGCCGCTCCCCCGGCCTCTCGCCGACCGCCGGCGGCCCAGCGGTGCCGGTGCACGGCGGGCCCCGGCCGGTCGCCGCTGCAGCCCACCCGGGCTCGGGACAAGCGGAAGGCCCCGAGCGTTGGACCGGTCGATGCCGCTCCGTCGCTCGGGGCCTCCCTGTGTGGCTGACGCCTCGGGCACGTCGCCGGTGGCGCCCCCGACGACAGTGCCGATCACCCGAAGCAGCTGAGCCTCGCGGTGATCCGGAGCTCCGGCGGCGGTGGTGTCGTTCACCGCCTCGGCCGCTCCGCCGGCTGTCTGCCTCTCCCCCGGACTTGCGCCCCCCTTGGTCCTGTGTGCGGGACGGGACCTCGTGTCGTTCGTGTCGTCGGCAACCCTTGCCGTGGTGGTTCGTGTCGATGATGCGGAGCGCGAAACCGCAGGTCAAGGGCTATCCCACAATCCCCAGGGCAATCCCCAGACTTTCCTCGGTCATCCCCAGGCCGACGGTGGTTTCACACAGGGTGGTCACAGGTCACCCACAAGCCGTGGTGGCGGGATCGCCGGTCGAACGCACACGGATCGTGTCCGTGACGGCGCGCTCCGGCGCATCCCCGGACGGTGACGCCGAGCGCGGGGACCCCCGGACGGGCCGGCACGGCCCGGTCGACCCGCTGCGCACCCCGCCAGCGCGAGCGAGAACTAGCGTGACGCCATGGCCGGAGCTGGACACGGGACCAAGGCGGTCGTCGCCGCCCTGCTCGCCAACCTGGGCATCGCCGCCGCCAAGTTCGTCGGCTTCCTCGTCACCCGGTCGGGCTCGATGCTGGCGGAGAGCGTCCACTCCGTCGCCGACGCCGGCAACCAGGCGCTGCTCCTCCTCGGCGGCCGTCGCGCCCGTCGGGCGCCGACGCCCGAGCACCCCTTCGGCTTCGGCCGCGAGCGGTACTTCTGGGCGTTCGTCGTGGCGATCATCCTGTTCAGCGTCGGCGGCATGTTCGCCGTCTACGAGGGCATCGAGAAGCTCCGCCACCCCCACGAGCTCTCCTCGACCGGCGTCGCCATCGGCATCCTCGTCTTCGGCATCGTCGTCGAGGGCCTGTCGCTGCGCACCGCGGTCGTCGAGGCCGACAAGGTGCGCGACAAGCAGGCCGGCTGGTGGTCGTTCATCCGCCACTCCAAGAGCGCCGAGCTGCCGGTCGTCCTGCTCGAGGACCTGGCCGCCGAGCTCGGCCTGGTGCTCGCCCTCGTGGCGGTGTCCGTGTCGTCGATCACCGGCGACCCGGTCTGGGACGCGATCGGCACCCTCGTCATCGGCGTCCTGCTCGTCGTCGTGGCCGTCGTCCTCGCCATCGAGATGAAGGGCCTGCTGATCGGCGAGTCGGCCTCGACGGCCGACCAGGAGCGCATCGTGGCCGCCATCGAGGTCGAGCCCAGCGTGCGCCGCATCATCCACATGCGGACCCAGCACATCGGCCCCGACGAGCTGCTGGTCGGCGCCAAGGTCGAGCTCGTGCCCGACCTGACCGTCGCCGAGGCCGCCGAGGCGGTGAACCGGGTCGAGGACACCGTCCGGCGGGCCGTGCCGGCGGCCCGGATGATCTACATCGAACCGGACATCTTCCGGACGCCGACCCCGGGCCCCGACTCCCCCGCCCACCTGGCGTCCGAGGACCGCGAGGCCGGCACCTCCGAGCCCGAGACCGACCCCGACGGCGCCGAGGACCGGGCCGCGCCGTCGCCCGGCTGATGGGGGAACAGGGCCCGAGCGCGCGCGACGTCGGCAAGGCGCACCTCCAGCGCCTCGGCCGGGTGATCCGTGAGCGGCGCACGGCGGCCGAGATGTCGTTGCGCGAGCTCGCGGCCCGCACCAACGTGTCGAACCCCTACCTGTCCCAGCTCGAGCGTGGCCTGCACGAGCCGTCGGTGCGGGTGCTGCGGGCCATCGCCCACGCCCTGAACATGTCGGTCGAGGCCCTCATGGCCCAGGCGGGGCTCGTCGACCCGCCGCCCCGGGACGGCGTCCCCTCGGTGGAGGAGGCCATCGCCGCCGACCCCCACCTCACCGACGAGCAGCGCGCCGCCCTCCTCGCGGTCTACCGCAGCTACGTCGAGGACGCGAAGCGCTCCCGCTGAGCTCGGGCGCGCCGCGCCCGCCCGGGAGGTGGGCGGGCGGTCGCACGGCGTGCGCCAGGTGGCGCGTGGGGTGCCTGCGGTGCGTCAGGCGGCCTTGGCGGCCTTGGCGCCCTTCGCGGCCTTGGTGGCCTTCCGGGCCGGCGTGACCCCGACGAGGGGGGAGACCGCGGCGGCGACGCCCCGGACGAGCTCGTACTCGGCGGCCAGCAGGTCGGAGACGAACCGGTACTGCGAGTCGACGATCTCGGCGGGGGCGGGCAGGCCGGTGGGGTAGGTGACGGTCGGCAGGCGCGCCGCGACCCGCTCGACGCCCTTCTGCACGTAGCCGACGACCGGCTCGCGGAGGTCGCGCACGACCTCGACGACCTTGGCCTCGACCTCGGTGACGGTGTCCATGATGCTCTTCGCCATGCGCTAACCATACCAAGCGGAACGCTTGAAATACCGCATGACATGGGGCACGTCCCGAAAACCCGACAAGACAAGTCGCATTTCGGTGCCGGTGGTCGCTACGCTCGGGATCCGTCGCTCGACCTGCACCTCTCCGTCGACAACGAGCGACCCAGGAGGCAGACCATGGCACTTCGACTTGGCGACGAGGCTCCGAACTTCACCGCCGAGACCACCGAGGGGACGATCGACTTCCACGACTGGAAGGGCGACAGCTGGGCCGTCCTCTTCTCGCACCCCAAGGACTTCACGCCGGTGTGCACGACCGAGCTGGGCCGGGTCGCTGCGCTCAAGCCCGAGTTCGACAAGCGCAACGTGAAGGTGATCGGCCTGTCGGTCGACGGCGTGTCCGACCACGAGGGCTGGGCGCAGGACATCGAGGACGTCACCGGGGCGCGGCTGAACTTCCCGCTCATCGCCGACCCCGACAAGAAGGTGTCGAGCCTCTACGACATGATCCACCCGGCGGCCAGCGAGACGACGACCGTCCGCTCGGTCTTCGTCATCGGCCCCGACAACAAGATCAAGCTGACGCTCACCTACCCGGCGTCGACGGGCCGCAACTTCGACGAGCTCCTGCGGGTCATCGACTCGCTGCAGCTCACCGCCGAGCACCAGGTGGCCACCCCGGCCGACTGGAAGCAGGGCGAGGACGTGATCATCGTCCCCGCCGTGTCGGACGAGGAGGCCAAGCAGAAGTTCCCCGAGGGCTGGGACGCCAAGAAGCCCTACCTGCGGCTGGTCAAGCAGCCGAGCTGACCCGGGTCCGACGGCACGGTTCGAGCGGCGCCCGTCGCGCCCGCCCCGGGCGGGCCGGCGGGCGCCGGCGCGCCCGGCGGGATCAGGGACCGCCGCCACCCCGCCCCGACGGCGGCGGCTGCAGGATGATCCGGGGCCCCCGGTCCCACCGCAGGTAGGCCCAGGCCCAGTTGAGCAGCACCGACAGCCGGTTCCGCAGGCCGGCGAGGTACAGCAGGTGGAGGCCCAGCCAGGCCAGCCAGGCGATCGTCCCCCGCAGGCGGACCCGGCCCGGCAGCTCGGCCACCGCCGCCCGCCGGCCGATCGTCGCCATCGTGCCCCGGTCCCGGAAGCGGAACGGCACCGTCGACCGACCCTCCAGCAGGCGCCCGATCTGGCGGGCGACGTGGGCGCCGGACTGCATGGCCACCGGCGCCAGCTGGGGCAGCGGCCGCTCGCCGCGCCGGTCGCGGGCCGCGGCCACGTCACCCACCGCCCACACGCCCTCGAAGCCGGGGACGCCGAGGTCGTCGGCCACCTCGACGCGCCCGCCCCGGGTGGTGGGCAGCCCGAGCTTCTCGGCCAGCGGGTTGGCCCGCACCCCCGCCGCCCAGATGACCGTGCGGGTCGGCAGCACCTCGCCCGAGGCGAGCCGCACGTGGTCGGCGGTCACCTCGGCCACCGCCTCGCCCAGGCGCACCTCGACCTGGCTGGCCCGCAGCCGGTCGAGCGCTGCCCGCCGGGAGCTCTCGTGGAACGGCCCGAGCAGCGAGTCGAGCGCCTCGACGAGGACCACCCGGGCCCGGCCGACCGGCAGCGTCGGGTAGTCGCGCCGGAAGACGACGGCGAACAGCTCGGCCAGGGCGCCCGCCATCTCGACGCCGGTCGGGCCCCCGCCGACCACGACGAAGTTCAGCTCGCCGCGGTCGATGAGCTCGGGTTCGGCGTCGGCGGCCTCGAACCGCTCCAGCACGTGGTTGCGCACCCGGACGGCGTCCTCGAGCGTGTAGAGCGGCGTGGCGTGCTCGGCCGCCCCGGGCACGTCGAAGTACGTGGCGACGGCGCCGAGCGCGATGACGAGGTGGTCGAAGGGCTCCTCGCCGTCGGCCTCGTCGTCGAGGAGGACGACGCGGCGGGCCCAGTCGACGCCGACGACCTCGCCGCGCCGCACGCGCAGGTTGCGCTGGCGGTGGAACAGCCCGCGGATCGGGTGGGCGACGTCGGCGGCGTTCAGGCCGGCGGTGGCCACCTGGTAGAGGAGCGGCTGGAACGTCGTGAAGTTCTGCCGGTCGATGAGCGTGACCTCGACCGGCACCTCGGCGAGGTTCCGAGCGGCGGCGAGGCCGCCGAAGCCGGCGCCGATGATGACGACGTGGGGACGGACGCCCATGGCACCTCCCGCCGAAGCTCGTGAACGGATTCACGAACAAGGCTACCGGCGACGGCCGGGCGCGCGGTGACGGTTTTCGAGCGGCCGGGCTAGCTGGCGACCTCGTCGCCGGCCCGCTCGCGGGCCCGAAGGTCGACGACCTGGGCCTGTCGCTCGGCGGTGCCGAACGTGCGCCGGTAGGCCATGGGCGTCGTGCCCACCAGACGGCGGAAGTGCACCCGCAGCGCGGTGGCGGTGCCGAACCCGCACTGCTCGGCCACCCGCTCGACCGGCAGCTCGGTGGTCTCGAGCAGGCGCTGGGCGTGGAAGACCCGCTGGCGCAGCAGCCACTGCATCGGCGTCGTGCCGGTCGCCGCCCGGAACCGGCGGGCGAAGCTGCGGGGGCTGAGCATGGCCCGGCGGGCGAGCTGGTCGACCGTCATCGGCTGGTCGAGGTTGGCCACCGCCCAGTCGATCGTCGCGGCGATCGGGTCGTCGGCCACGTGCTCGGGGACGGGGGCGTCGACGAACTGGGCCTGGCCGCCGTCCCGCTGGGACGGCACCACCATGCGGCGGGCGACCTTGTTGGCCACCTCGGCCCCGTGGTCGAGCCGGACGATGTGCAGGCACAGGTCGATGCCGGCGCCCGTGCCGGCCGAGGTGTAGAGCCCGTCGCCCGCGTCGACGAACAGCACGTCCCGGTCGACCTCGACTGTCGGGTGCCGCTCGGCGAGCGCCGCCGTGTACATCCAGTGCGTCGTCGCCCGGCGGCCGTCGAGCAGCCCGGTCTGGGCGAGCAGGAAGGCCCCGGTGCAGACGCTGACCAGACGGGCGCCGCGGGCGTGGGCGGCCCGCAGGACGTCGAGCAGCTCGGGCGGGGCGGGCCGGTCCCAGTCGGGCCACACCGGCAGGAGGATCGTCTCGGCCTCGGCGAGGTCGTCGAGCGTGTGGGGCGTCGTGATCGACCACCCGCCGCCCGACACCGGGATCGTCTGCCCGAAGGCACCGACCACCCGGAACCGGTACCAGGGGTCGGCGTACTCGGAGCGGTCGACCCCGAACACCTCGTGGGCGACGCCCAGCTCGAAGGGGGCCACGGGCGACCCCACGAGGGCGGCGACCAGGTGCCCCCGGGTCTCACGCCGGGAGGCGCCCGGTCGTTGTCTCATCGGCATGCCACCAGTCTGGCAGGAACCTTGCGCTCAGGCGCGGCACTGCCACTCGTCATCGGTCCCCACCCCCAGGAGAATGACATCCGTGTTGTCCGTCCACTGCCCCCGCCACGGCACCGAGGTCCTGCTCAGCGAGCGCCGCATCACCCGCATCGCCCGCGACGGCGACCACCTCACCCTCGAGTGGGTGTGCTGGTGCGGCCACCGCGGCACGCACCGCACCGGTCGCCCGGCGCCCCGGCCGACCATCGTCTGACCACCACCGCCCGGCCCCGGCCCCCCGGGCCGGGCACCCGCTCAGGCGGAGCGCCCGCCGTCGATCGGCAGCGCCACCCCGGTCACCATCCGGGCCGCGTCGCTCGCCAGGTACGCCACCGCCGCGGCCACCTCCTCCGGGGACACGAGGCCCGGCGCCGGCATCTCCAGCCGGTCGAGCAGCCGGCGGTCGGCGTCCGCGGGGATCCGCGGCGCCACCTCGGCCAGAAGCGGCGTGTCCACCGCCGCCGGGCAGACGCAGTTCACCCGGACGCCGTCGCCCGCCAGCTCGAGGGCGAGCGCCCGGGTGAGCATCACCAGGCCGCCCTTCGAGGCGCAGTACGCGGCCGTGTAGGCCTGCCCCTCCAGCCCGGCGACCGAGGCCACGTTGACGATGCAGCCCCGGCTCGCCCGCAGGTGCGGCAGCGCCGCCCGGCACACGAGGAACGGGGCGGTCAAGTTGACCGCGAGCACCCGCTGCCACTCGTCGTCGTCGATCTCGTCCACCCGGCCGAACTGCGGCACGCCCGCGACGTTGGCGACCACGTCGAGGCGCCCGTGGGTGCCGACGACGTGCGCCAGCGCGGCCTCGACCGCCGCGCGGTCGGTGACGTCGCCCGCCACGACCTCCACGCCGTCGGGCCCGGCGCCCAGCAGGTCGAACCCGACGACGGTCGCGCCGTCCCCGCGGAACCGCTCGGCCACGGCGCGGCCGATGCCCGAGGCGCACCCGGTGACGAAGGCGACCCGGCGCGGCTCCGGCCCGCTCCCCCTGCTGTCGTCGCTCACGGCCGCAGTCTGCCACCCGGCGCGGTCAGCTCGTCGCCGTGCCGGCCGCGTCGCCGGTCCCCGGCGCCGGGCTGCCGGACGTGCCGTCGGCGGGTGCGGCGCTGCCCGCCGCGCCGTCCGGGCCGTCACCACCGCCCCCTGCACCCCCGAGGGCGGCTCCCCCCGAGCCCTCGGTGGCACCCCCACCGTCGGCCCCGCCCTCGGTCGTGGTCGTCGGGGACGTGCCCTCGGCGGTCGTGGGCGGCGCCGTCGTGGAGGAGCCGCCGGGCGCCCGGTCGACCGGCGCCCGGGGATCGTCACCCGCGTCGGGGGCGTCGCCGGTGCCGGAGCCGCCGGCGGGGTCGCCGGACCCCGACCCGGGGGCGGTCGTCGTCGTGCCGCGGGTCGGCCGGTCCCCGTCCTCACCGGGGACGGTCCCGTCGGTCCCCGGCGGTCCGTCGGTGTCCGGGCCGTCGCCGCCGTCGCCCAGCAGGGCGCCGATGGAGGTGCGGGCGCCGTCCGAGCGCCCCGAGAGCGGCTCGTCCCGGACGGCCTCGATCAGGGTGATCGACCCGAGCGAGGCGACGAGGACGACGGCCAGGGCGACGGCCGGGCGCCAGCGGACCTCGCCGAGGCGTGCCCACAGGGCCCGCACGCGGCCGCCCCCGGCCTCGTCGGGCCCGTCGCCACCGCCGTGGGCGCCGTCGCCGTGCCGCGGGTGCACCGCCGTGCGGGCGGCGCGCCGCTGGGGCTCGCCGGGGAGGCGGACGAGCAGCCGCTGCTGGAGCTCCAGCTCGCGGAGGCGCCGGTGCGTGCGCCGGAGCCCCCGGACGTAGAGGGCGCTGCCGACCACGCTGATCACGCTGACCACCGCGGCGCCGAGCACCGTGCCGGCGACGCCGAAGAGCGACGCCACGGTCGCGCCCGACACCGAGGCGAGCACCGAGCCGAGCACCTGGACGCCCGAGACCTTGGGGCCGTCGTCATCTGCACCCCGGTCGCGACGGTCGCCGCCCGGGGCGGCCTCGGCGGCGGGTGCGGGATCGGAGCGGGGGCTGGGCGCGCGCATTCGGGCGGGACGGCTCGATCCTGTTGCGGCGGACGGGGACGGTGGGTGGGCGCGGTCGCGCCTCGCCCCCTCAACACCTACGCCGCTCGGTCCGCGAACCCAACGTGACGTGCGGCACCGGAGCCCGGACGCGACGAACGGGACCCGCAGGTCCCGTCCGGAGAGGTAGCCAGGGGGGCGGGGCGGGCGGGCGGACAGGCACCCCGCCCCCGTCTGGCCTGTGCCAGACAACTACCCACGACCCCCCTTTGACAAACCGGACGGCGAAAAATTCTGCGCGCAACCCGCTGACCTGGGACGACGGCGAGCACACCACCACCGGTCGCGGCGCTCAACGGGCGACGACCGTGCCGGTCATGTTCGGGTGGATCTCGCAGACGAACCCGTAGGTGCCCGCCGGCAGCGTGACGGTCAGCGCCTGGCGGGAGGGGCCGAGCTCGAGCGGCGTCCTGTTCGGCGCGGGCGCAGCTTCGACGTGGATGTTGTGGTTCACCCCACCGTCGCGGTTGTCGACGACGATCGTGACCGGCTCACCGGCCGGCACCTCGACCTCGTCGGGCGCGAACGCCATGTCCTCGGCCACGATCACCACGTCGGGGTCGTCGGGGACCGGTTCGGTGGACAGGTCGGCGTCGTCACCGCCGTCGCCGCAGCCGGCGCCGGCGAGCGCGACGAGCAGGGGGGCGAGCACGGCGCGCCGCATGCCCGCACCGTCCCACGCAACGCCCTCACCAGGCCAATCGCGCCCCGGGACGGGCCCGGATCGCGACCGGGCCAACTAGGCTGGCAGCGTGGCCGAGTACCAGACCCCCGAGTTCCACCCGGCGTTCGAGGAGTACTGCGAGGCGATCTGGGAGCTCAAGGAGGACCAGGTCGACGTCATCCAGGCGCGGGTCGCCGAACGGCTGCGCGTCTCCCGGCCGGCGGTGTCCGAGATGATCAAGCGCATGCAGGCCGAGGGCTTCGTCACGGTCGACGGCACCACGATCAACCTCACCGAGGCGGGCCAGCGGCTCGCCGAGCGGGTCGTGCGGCGCCACCGCCTGGCCGAGCGTCTCCTCACCGACATCCTCGGCCTGTCCTGGGCGGACGCCCACGTCGAGGCCGGCAAGTGGGAGCACGTCATCTCCGAGCCGGTGGAGGAGGCCATCAACCGGCTGCTCGACAACCCCACCACCTGCCCGCACGGCAACCCCATCCCGGGCTCCGGCTACACGCCGCCCGACGTCGTGCCGCTGTCCGAGGTGGAGGTCGGGGGTCAGTTCACGGTCAACCGCATCCCCGAGGAGCTCGAGTTCACGCCGGGTCTGCTCGACTTCCTCGAGGACGCCACGGTCCAGCCGGGGTACGAGGGCGAGGTCACCGCCGTGTCCCCCGACGGCACGGTCACCGTCGAGATCGACGGCCGGCACGTGGGCATCGGGTCCTTCGCCGCCGAGCGCATCCTCGTCACCGAGTCGTCCTCGTCCTCCACGTCCGACGGCAAGGAGGCCAGCTCGGCCCGGGCCACGGCCTGACCGACCGGCGCGTCAGGCCAGCCGGTCGGCCCGCCGCACGACCAGCACCCAGGTCAGGACACCCGACACCGCGACCAGCACGAGGCTCGCCAGCGCCGCCTCGGCGAGGAAGGCGGACTCGATGTCGGCCCAGATGCGGGTCGTCAGCGTGCGGAAGCCGATCGGGGCGGTGAGCAGCGTGATCGGCAGCTCCTTCATCGTCGACAGCAGCACCAGCCCGCCCCCGGCGGCGAGGCCGGGCGCCATCAGCGGCAGGTCGACGGTGACGAACCGGCGGGTCCGCCCGGCCCCCAGCATCCGAGCGGACTCGTCCAGGCGGCGGGGCACGGCCGCCACCGCCACCTGCGCGGCCCGGAGCGACTGGGCGCCTAGGTGGACGACGTAGGCGAACACCAGCATGACGTAGCTCTGGTACAGGCCCCACGACGGCGGGAGCTGGATCGTCCAGAACACGACCGCCAGGGCGATGACCACCCCGGGAAGCGCGAACCCCGAGGCGACGAGGCCACTGGCCAGGTCGCCGGCCCGCGCCCGGTACCGCACCGACAGGTAGGCGAGCGGGAGGAGCACGGCCACCGCCACCACGGCGGTGACGAGGCTGATGCCGGCGGTGTTGAGCGCCGGCTCGGTCAGGCCCGCCAGGCCGTCACGGTTCCGGGCGAGGGCGCTCCCCTTCCCCGTCAGCCCCCGCCACGCCCACAGCGACAGCGACGCCAGCGGCCCGCCCAGCCCGGCCACGACCCAGGCGACCACGGCCGCCAGGGCCGGCCACCGCCACCGGCCGAGCGGCACCTGCAGGCCGGTGCGGGTCCGGGGGCCCTCCTCGACCAGCCCGCGCCGGGCGGCGGCCCGCTCGGCGGCGACGACGAGGACCGCCAGCACCGCCAGCAGGAGGCCGAGCGCCACCGACCGGTCGCGGTCCAGCAGCCGGTTGGTGTAGATGGCCCGGGTGAGCGTGTCGTAGCGCAGGATCACGACGACACCGAAGTCGCTGAGGGCGTAGAGGAACACCAGCAGCGACCCGGCGGCGACCGCCCCCCGGACCTGCGGGAACACGACGGTCCGGAACACGGCCACGGGCCGGCGCCCGAGCAGTCGGGCGCTCTCCTCGAGCGAGGCCGGCAGCGCCGCCATGCGGGCGGACACGGGCAGGAGCACGTAGGGCGTGGTGAACAGGGTCAGCACCAGCCACGCACCCCAGAAGCCCTCGGGCCGCCGGGGCTCGGCACCGACGAGCCCCAGCGGCCCCTCCAGCAGCCCACCGGGCGACAGCGCCGCCGTGAGCGCCAGCGCACCGACGAACGAGGGGAACACCAGCGGCAGCGCCGCCAGCGTCGCCCACAGCCGCCGGAGCGGCAGGTCGGTGCGGGTCGTCAGCCAGGCGAGCCCCGTGCCGGCGACGGCGCTGGAGAGCGCCGCCGCCACCGCGAGCACGAGGGAGTTGCGGAGCGGCTCGAGCGTGGCCGGCGACGTGTAGAGGTCGACGAGGTCCTCGTCACCGGTGGCCGTCCGCCACGCCAGGTAGAGCAGGGGCGCCGCGAACGCGACGCCGATGGCGGCGCCGGTGGCGGCGAGCAGGGCGGGCGGACGGCCGGTCGAGCTCCTACCGGGTGAGGCCACTGGCGTCGATCATCTCCGTGGTCGCCGCCAGCCCACCACCCAGCTCCGACATGTCGACCCGGGTCTTCGGCACCTCCTCGAAGTCCGGGATGTCCTCGGGCGGCTCGACGCCCGCGGCCAGCGGGTACTCGAAGGTCTCCTCGCTGAAGTAGGTCTGCGCCTCCTCGGAGAGGAGGAACTCGAGGAGCTGCTCGGCCTCGTCCGCGTTGTCGGTGCCGTCGATGATCGCGCCGGCGGTCACGAGCAGCGTCGAGCCGTAGTCGCCGTCCGGGAAGAAGTGGTTGGCCACCGGGAGGCCGGGGTCCTCGGCCAGCGCCCGGGCAGCGTAGTAGTGGTTGACCAGGCCCATCGGCACCTCGCCCCGGCCGACGGCCTCGACGATCGCCATGTTGCCGTCGAAGGTCGGCGGGTTGCCGGCGGCCATCCCGTCGAGCCAGGCCTGCGCCTCGTCCTCGCCCAGCTCGACCCGCAGCACCGTCACGAAGTCCTGGAACGAGCCGTTCGTCGGCGCCAGCGCCACCTGCCCGGCGTACTCCTCGTCGGTCAGGTCGAGCACCGAGTCGGGCAGGGTGGCGGGGTCGACGAGGTCGGTGTTGTAGACGAGGGTGCGCACCCGGCCGGACAGCCCGACCCACGTGCCGTCCTCGGCGGCATCGCCCTCGTCGACCAGACCGAGCACGTCCTCGCCGATGTCCGCGAGGCGGCCCTGCTCGGCGAGGTAGCCGACCGCACCCGGGCTCTGCGAGATGAACAGGTCGGCGGGCGTGTTGCCGCCCTCCTCCTCGATGAGCAGCGCCAGGTCGGCCGAGTCGCCGTAGCGGACGTCGACCCCGATGCCGGTCTCCTCGGTGAAGTCGTCGAGCAGTGGCTGGATCAGCTCCTCGTTACGGCCGCTGTAGACCGTGAGCGTGCCGCCGCCCCCCTCGGCACCGCCCGCGTCGCCGTCGTCTCCGTCACCGCAGCCCGCGATCAGGGGTAGCAGCACCACCGCTGCCGCGGCGGCACCCCAGAAGCCGCGTCCATGTGTCCTCATGGCCCCGGACGCTAGCCCCACCCGAGAACAGATGTAAAGCGGTCCTAACGCAAGGTGGCCACCGGGGTGGCGTCCGCGCCGGACGCGGGCGCCGTGCCCCGGGCCGGGAAGGCGACCGCCGGCGGGCCCTGGTGGCGGACCACCACCCGGTCGCCGCGGTCGAAGCGCGGCACCGAACCGGCCCGCACCCGCACCGACGGGCCACGGTCGAGCCGGACCAGGTAGACGGTGTCGTGCCCGTAGTACTCCCGCAGCTCGACCGTCGCCGGCTCGCCCCCGTCGGCCGACGGCTCGTCGAGCACCAGGTGCTCGGGCCGCAGGACGACCTCGACCGCCCCGGCGGCCCGGCCGTCGAGCGGCACGAGGCCCACGGGCGTCGTGGCCGCGCCACCGTCCGCCCGGCCGGCGACCAGGTTGGCGTCGCCGACGAAGGTCGCCACCCAGCGGGTGGCCGGGCGGGCGTAGAGCGTGGCGGGCGGGGCCTGCTGCACGATGCGGCCCTCGTGCATGACCGCCACCTCGTGGCCCAGCACGAAGGCCTCCTCCTGGTCGTGGGTGACGAACACCGTCGTTACGCCCAGCTCGGCGAGGAGGCGGTGCACCTCGGCGCGGACCTGGACCCGCAGCGCGGTGTCGAGGTTGGAGAACGGCTCGTCGAGCAGCAGCACCCCCGGCTGCGGCGCCAGGGCCCGGGCGAGCGCGACCCGCTGCTGCTGGCCGCCGGAGAGGGTGGCCGGGCTGCGGTCGCCGAGCCCGGCGAGGCCGACCATGGCCAGGGCGGCCTCGACCCGGGGCCCCCGGCGCTCGCGCCGCGGCAGCCCGTAGCCGACGTTCTGGGCGACGGTCATGTGCGGGAAGAGCGCCCAGTCCTGGAACACCATGCCGACCCGGCGGCGCTCGGGCGGCACGTGCCGGCCCGAGCCGGCCACGACCCGCCCACCGATGCGCACCTCGCCGCCGTCGAGTCGCTCCAGGCCGGCGATGCTGCGCAGCAGCGTGGTCTTGCCGCAGCCGCTCGGCCCCAGCAGCGCCACCACCGACCCCGGCTCGACCCGTAGGTCGACCTCACGCAGGACCTGGTGGTCACCGAACTGCTTGCGGGCGGCGCTCACCACGATGCTCTGGGGGAATGCCACCGCTCCCGCCGTCTGGTCCGCTGAGCGCTCGACGTCCATCTGCCCTGACACGGTAGCGGGCGAGCGGCGGACCGGGACCGGGCCGGGGCCACCCGCCGCCGGCCGGGGCCGTAGGATCACTCCCCGTGGACCTCGCCGAACGCGGGGACGTCGAGACCCCCCAACGCCACCCCTGGGAGGTGGTGCGCGCCCGGTTCTTCCGGTCGCTCATCGCCCGCCACGCCGGTGGCAGCCCGCCCCGGCGCATCCTCGACGTGGGCGCCGGCGACGGCTTCTTCGCCGGCGAGCTGAGCCGCGAGACCGCGGGCGAGGCCGAGATCGTCTGCTGGGACGTCAACTACCGCAGCGAGGACCTGGTCGCCGCCCTGCCGCCCGGCGTCGTCCGCACGGCCGCGGAGCCCACGGGCACGTTCGACCTCGTCCTGCTGCTGGACGTCATCGAGCACATCGACGACGACGCGGGGTTCCTCGACCGCTCGGTGCTGCCCCACCTCGCCGAGCGCTCGCTCGTCGTCGTGAGCGTCCCCGCGTACCAGCGGCTCTTCTCGTCGCACGACGAGGCCCTCGACCACCGGCGCCGCTACTCCCCCGGCCGCCTGCGCGCCCTGCTCGAGCCCCGCCTGGAGCTGGTCGAGCGCGGCGGCCTGTTCGCCTCGCTCCTCCCCGTGCGGGCGGCCGAGGTGGTGCGGGAGCGGCTGGTCGGCCCGCCGGCGTCGCACGGCATCGGCGCCTGGCGCGGCGGCCCCGCGCTCACCCGGGCGGTCAGCGGGGCGCTGGCCGCCGACGCCGCGGTCGGCCGGTGGCTGGCCCGCCGGGGCGTCGTCGCCCCGGGCCTGTCGACCTGGGCGGTCTGCCGGCCCCGCCGGACGGGGGCGCCCCGCGACGGCAGCGGGTCGTGATGGGCGAGGCCTGCACCGTCGTCGTCCCCTGCTTCAACGAGGAGCGGCGGCTCGACCCCGCCCGGCTCGACCGGCTCGCCGAGGCGGCCCGCGCCCGGGTGCTCCTCGTGGACGACGGCTCGACCGACGGCACCCGTGCGCTGCTCCAGCGGCTCGCCGAGGCGGCGCCCGACCGGTTCGGCGTGCTCGGCTTCGACGCCAACCGGGGCAAGGGCGAGGCCGTCCGGCGGGGGCTCCTCGCCGCGCTCGACCAGGGCGCCGGCGTCGTCGGCTACTGCGACGCGGACTTCGCGACACCGCCCGAGGAGGTCGCCCGACTGGTGGCCGCCCTGCGGGACGACCCGACCGTCGACGCCGTGCTCGGCAGCCGGGTGGCCCTGCTGGGCACCGACATCCGCCGCTCCGCCGCCCGCCACTACTCCGGGCGGCTGTTCGCCACCGCGAGCAGCCTCGTGCTGAGGACGCCGATCTACGACACGCAGTGCGGCGCCAAGGTCTTCCGGGCCGGCGACGGGCTGCGGGCCGCGCTGCAGGAGCCGTTCGTCAGCCGGTGGGCGTTCGACGTCGAGCTGCTCGGCCGGCTGCTGCGGCTGCCGGACCACCGGATCGTCGAGGTCCCGCTGCGGGCCTGGTCCGAGACGCCGGGCTCGAAGCTGACGCTGCCGGCCCGGATCCGCGCCGCCGTCGACCTCCTCGCCATCCACCGGGCGCTGCGCCGGGCCGGCCGCCCCGTCGACGGTCAGCCGGTCCCGCCGGCACCGTCGCCGTCCAGCGGCTCGACGAACAGCGCCACCGGCGCCCAGGGCCCGTCCGCGTAGCCGACCCGCTCGACCCCCGGCGGCACCTCCTCGGCCCGAGGGCCCTCCACGAGCCACATCCGCAGCTCGGCGGAGCCGTCTTCCCGGCGCCCCTCGCCGAACTGGCGGAGGAACGCGTCGTCGTCGAAGGTGAACTCGATCCCGCGGTGCCGGAGCTCGGCGAAGACCAGCCCCGAGTAGGGCTCGGCGAAGCGCAGCGTGTCGGGGTCGAACAGCACCGGGCCTCGCCCCTCGAGGGCGTCGAGACCACCGACCAGCTCGAGCGCGGCCGGTAGGGCGTCGCGATCGGCGGTCGGCCCGGTCGGCTGCGGCCGGGTGGGCAGGTTGAACCCCGCGATGACCGCGGCGCCGGCCAGGACCGCCCCGACGAGCCACGGCGACAGGGCCGGGCGCCGGCCCAGGGCCGACAGGAGGGCGGTGAGGCCCGCCACGCTCACCAGCGCCCCGACCGGCCACAGGACGCGCAGGGTGTGCGGCGACATCCCGCCGATGC
>Ga0079224_100006368_pt1 | contig 15648 bp, 9 predicted proteins | sample Stecom2015_FD_80414 | JGI IMG/M metagenome (GOLD analysis project Ga0079224, IMG submission 80414) | Agricultural soil microbial communities from Utah to study Nitrogen management - Steer compost 2015 | ecosystem: Environmental > Terrestrial > Soil > Agricultural land | place: USA: Utah...
ACCCAGTGGGTTTCTACCACACCCTGTGCCGAGGGCGTAAATTGTACGGTAAGTTCTGCTGCACATAGATCCTGAAATGCGGAATATTCAGCCAGTTGTAATTCGTCGATACGCACAAGTACAAAGCCGGTATCCACGCAGGTCGGATCGTTTTTATCCGTCACCTCCACCTCGAACAAGGTGGTACTGGTTACATTCACGAGCGGACTTGGTTCGTTCACATTGTCTACCAGCGATGCATCCAGCCATCGATAGGTATAACCGTCAAAAGTGACGGGATTGATCTGAATATTTCCGGCGATGCAAAGATCGATGGTGTCTTGAGGTACGGTGACCCCCAGGACCACATTGAGCAAAGCCTCTGCTTCCACAGTACATGCTTCACTACTAATTTTCGCCCGGACGGTGTAATCTCCTTCTGCCCCGAAGTCATAAACGATTTCATCTCCTGTCCCGATTTCAGTTTCTGAGTCACCCTCCACCAGGAACCAGGTGATTTCGTATCCCTCGATCTGTTTATCCAGCTTCAAAGTCTGTTCAAAGTTCTGGCAGTTTCCGAAATTGAGGATACCTATGCCACCTGCCGGATCAAACACTTCTATAATCCGGGATCCAGCTGCAGAACAACCCGAGTCGGTATCTCCTGCCAGGGCAACGGTATAAAAACCTGCCGCAGGGAAAGTGATGGTCGGGGTATATTCATCGGTTTCGATGGTTTCATTACCGATGACAAAGGTCCAGTGTACATTACTGATCCCTTCGGTAATCGGAGTAAAGGTAACGGTCAGTTCTTCCGCACACAGATCCTGAACTGCCCTGAATTCGGCCAGAAGGCTTTCACCCACCGTCACCAGGACAAATCCTTCTCCATTACAGGCAGGATCCTCACGGTCTGTTACCCGAACAGGAAACAGCGTCGTGGAATTCACAAACACCCTGGGATTGGGAGAATGAACATCCTCGATCAATGAATCGATCAGCCATTCATATTCATAACGGTCAAATGCATTCGGATTGAGCGAAACAATATCCGGACCACAAAGCACCAGGGTGTCCCTGGGAACCGTGACACCAAGTTGGACTTCGATACCGCGTGTTGCGGAGACCACACAACCATTATATGATGCCTCTACTCTGATCTCATATGCTCCTGTGGCAGGAAAATCATAAGTTATTTCTGCTCCACTTCCAATTTCAGTTTCACTATTTCCCTGAATAAGGAACCACGTAATATCATAATTTCTGACGTCCTTATTGAGGGTCAGCTCCTGCGTCAATGATTCGCAGTTTCCGAAATTGAGTATTTGGATATCGGATTCAAAGTCAAATATCTCAACCACTTTCCTGGCAGTATCCACGCAGCCTTCCTCATTGGCAATCGCCAGTTCGACAAGGTAATTTCCAGCCCCGGGGAAAGTCATCACCGGATTGTTGCTGGTCGAAGTGGAACTCGTATTTTCATCTACGTGAAAGGTCCATTCAAATGAATCCGTACCTGAGCTGAGATTCTGGAATGCTACCCGCCCTGGATTACAGAAATCCACGGTATAGTCAAAATCGGCTTTGAGCGTTCCGGTTCCGCATTCGATAAAATTGAGTTGAATTTCGTGAATGTTTGTACCAACCAGTCTTCCTTTTTTGTATTGATCCACACAGATGGCGATGGCATACGAACCCGCTTTATTCCCGGTATAAGTAAGTACCCCGGTATTGGGATCGATAGAAATTTCACCATCGTCGCCCAAAGGTGCCTGGGCAGAAAACCCCGGCCTGTAATCGATATGATCATAGGGAGGGGGAGCAGGCAAGAGCGTAGGGTTCAACGGGGCCTGCCCATCATAAGGTCGGCATAGTGAAAATCGATATTCTTCATGTTCCTGTACCACTACACCGGGATTGTAGGTATTTTCCTCACCGATACAGCTGTATAAAGGATCATCATTGTGAAATACCGGAGTACTTGTATACCAAAGGTATCCATTGAGAGTCAAAGTGGATATTAAGGTAAATCCTGTGTTCAATGGATCCAGTACATTGGCAATATTTTCGGGGCGGCAGCATTCTGAATAGACAAATTGATAACCATATGCAGAAATCGGAACATTGGCTGTCCCCTTGTAAACCGCTATTTCACGGCACTCTTCCACATCGGCTTCAATACAGGCCGAAACTAAGTTGTTGCGTTTTGTGGTGATAGACTGCAGTTTTAGTTTGATCCTTCCATTTTCACCACACTCTCCGATCAGTTGATTTTGCATATTAAATGCCCCTACGACCACTTCCTCCTCAAAATCAAAGTCTGCTGCATAACGACCGCAATCGCGTTCCAAAACCAGGGTAAATTCGTAGTAGCCGGTTTTGATTCGTTTGTAGCTCAGATCCCCGCCTGTAAACGGGATTGCATACGCCATGGAGCCCAGCGCCAGAAAGAACACAGCCAGGATCAAATTCCTCATATGATAGTATCGTTTGTATTTCATGGTGTTCTGTTCGTATTATTTTCTTATGATATCAACTATTTCAATTCGGCGTTCGCGCGATGCAGCCGGGCTGAATACAGAATTTCGAACGTCTTCCTGGCTATCGCTCACCGTTTCTGGTGCAGAATCCGAACCGTAGCCCTGTCCCTCAATTCCCAAGGCTCCACTATTCAGATATTGGGCAAAAAGTCCATTTTCATATTGCTGTAGCTGTTTTGTCAACGTATTGATCCGCCGTTTACTCAGGTTGAGGTTGTAGTTCCGTAGATATTTGGGACTGGCATACCCACTGACCACCAGGGTAATTTTTTCTCCCTTCGCCAGTTCCGATTCAAGCTGTTCCAGGAATCGCTCGAGATCCTGTTTACCTGCAAGCACTTCGTTGTCAAAGAAGTTGACCACATCGGTTTCTGCCACTTCTTTGCTTTGGCCGATAAGGGGTTCGGAATACAATTCTTTGAACTCATTCTTCCGGGCATAATACGGTGGATAGGTTTCCAGATAACCCTGGGTGGAAGTTGTACGCCAGGTTTTGGGATCCGGGAAGTCGTTGTCAAAGTACAATGGAAGTACCAGATACGATTCCAGATTTCCTCGTCGTAGGTAGATCTTTTTCACGATCCTCAGTTCGTTGGGGTAGTCTGCCCCGTTTACTACGACATCTTCCGGTTCATATCCCCGTTTTTGCACATTAATTGCGTATTGAAAATCTCTTTCAATAGGCAGGACCAGGGAATTGGTGAGATTGTTGAGCTGGTAAATGTTTTCTTTGTTGGGATCATTGACATCCGAAACAGAAATGGTAGGTCCGTTCACCGGTTCCAGGGTCACCGCATCAAAGGTCAGCAATTCCAACGTTAGCTCTTTCGGCGTGAGGAAAAGCCTTTTTACGATCGTATCCTGTCCCACGAATTGATTCATATCCAGGATCGTGGAATCGGGCAGATACCCATCTTTGCCAGCTTTGAGCTTGTATGTGCCCCGGAGCAGATCCACGATATATTCGTTGGACTCCTCGTTGGTTTCCTCCATAATCAGGTTTTCCCCCCGGAACACCTCCAGATGAGAACCGAGGATGGGCTCGCCATTGAGTTTATTGAATACCAGCACCTGTACTACCAGTTTTCGAGGCTCGAGATCTGCCTTATATATATCGAAACAGCAGGCATTGAAAGTAGTATCGAGCTTGTACGATGTATTTCGGTTGGACGCAAAAAAAGCATCCTTCATATTGTCTTCCCAGAAAAAATAAATATCGTCGAAGCTGGAATTGAGCGGAGTCCCCAGGTTTTCCACTCTGGAATCTGCGGTCACCGGCAAAAATACCTGATACATGTCCAACCCCCCGTAGCCGGAGTAGCCTTCCGAACTAAAGAATAAGGTGTTGCTCGATTTATGATAAAATGGTGCCAACTCGTTGAGCGGTGTGTTGATATTGTATAAATTCTGAGGATCATCAAATCCCGACCCGTTCCAATTGCTGAAATAGATGTCATAACCGCCACGACCACCCTCCCGGTTGGAGGCAAAATACAAACCCTCGGAAGCTCCATCCGGCCCGGTGCCATATGCCGGGGATGTGTTGCTGTAGGACGTGTCGTTGAGTTCGGCTATATAGACCGGGGATGACCAACTCCCCTCCACTGCACCGCTGTAGTACAGATCACACCGTGTCACTTCACCCGTGATGTACGAACATAGGGTATAATACACCCTGCTGCTGTCCGTATTGATCGCATAATGCGCCTGATAATACACCGAATCCCCTTCCCCGATAAAGGTAAATATGGAATCGAGCTGATCATTGAACACCACCCCTACCGGTTTCTGACTATCATCGCCTCCCGGGTACCGCAAGGCGGAGAATATCAACTCCTTCCCCAGTTTGATCGGTGCAAACTCCGATTGGAAGGTATTGATCGAATCGCTGAGTTTTTCAACCTGAGAAATGAACGGAGGTTCCTCGTTCTGTTCTGCCCAGGTGATGGCCTCAAGTTTATTGGTAGCGGTTTGGGTATAGAAATTATCCTCACCCTGATTTTCCCTGAGGTAGGTATTATAATACTGGGTAGCCTCTGCGTAATTCCCTACCTGAAACGCCATTTCGGCGATATAAAATGATGTTAATGGAAGTTCTCCCTGGGGACGGAGTTCGTAGGCTTGTTTATAGTATTCCAGCGCGGTTTCGAAGGCGAAGAAATGCCGGGCTGATTCTGCCGCCTTGAAATAATCATAGGCACTGGGATTATTGAACTCCAGTACCTCGGTATAGTATTTCAATGCAGCGTAGAAATTTTTCTCTTCAAATGCCTGGTCAGCTGCTCTGATAAAGGCCTGTTTTGTCTGAGCTGTAGCCTGAGTGTTTACGATGAACGCCAGCAGAGCCATGCATATATATCGGATTGTTTTTGTAAATCTCATACCTTTTAATAAATTCTACAGGTTTTGAAATCTTGTATCCTGTCCACATCTTTGATGATGTATCTTACCCACACTTCAGGTCCTCCTCTGTTCTCTGTGGCAATATTGAAACGGGACACATTTATATCATAACTGAATCCAACATCCACATTGTTGAGCCGGGCTCCGATGTAAGGCGAAACCGCATCCCAGCGATTACTCAGTCGAACATAACTTCCCAGACTTACATATAAATCGCTGCCTCTTTTCTGGATGAGCTGGAACTCAAATTTGGTTCCCATATTTTGTTCTTCGTAGGGTCCCTGCCACTGGGCATTTCCGGTCAGGTTCCATCGCACTTTACTACTGAGCGCCAGCCAGTAATCGATGTACACCGAACTACGCAGCGGAAGCCTGATCTCGTCGGTATTTTCGAAAAAGTTTTGATTTGGCCGTAGCAGGTTAAAGAACCCCCCACCGATGTTGAGCTGATTCTTCTCATTCTGGAATCGATAGTTCACCCCACCTGCGAGATTAAAAAATGTATTGTTGAGATTGCTGAGATTCTCCCCGGAAGGCAGACCTTCGTTGAACTGACCATTCTGGTATTGCTGATCCCAGGTGAGGTCGTCTTCCCGAAAAGAACGCTGATTGAATCCGGCAGTCAGGCCCACTGTGAGTACATTGTGGGGATTGAGGAAATGAGAATAGCTGCCCAGCAGATTGATGTCCAGGAGGCTGAGTTTGGAATATCCTGCCCGGTCATAATTCAATGCCAGGCCGTAACCAAATAAACTGTTTTCTGAATTGCGTGGCTGGAAATTGGAATCGTATGAGCCGGAAAAGGTCACATAATCCACCGGCACACGCTTCCACTGACGACGGAAATTACCTTCGATCCGGTGCTCTCCATCAAACAACCCCGTAAGTGCGGGATTGGTCAGACGAAAACTGTGGTCATACTGGGTGAGATGGATATCCTGCCCTTCAGCTCTTAGAACCAGGAAAACCAATAACGCTATGAAAATGGGTATACCGTAAAGCTTTTTCATACATAGAGAATATATTCCCACATATAAACTCAAATACTATACCAAAATTCCTTTTGAGCTACACCTTAAGAAATAGCTATGATGGCCTTTTGAATCAAAACGGACAATTGTACATGGATTCATTTCAACATATGTACAATTTATAGAAGATGCAATTTATTTATACCTACACAACAATACTGTATGATTTAACATTAATTCATATATATAAAAATTCAATACATAAATATTTTTCCCCTAATTATATTTTTTCGATTGCCTCCGGATATATTAACGACAATTCATGCCGTATAGCATCCATATAATGCGCCAATTGCAGGGATTGGGATAACGGAAAAAGCGGGCTTTGGGAGAGGCCCTGGCTGAGGCATTGATGCACATGTTCAATTTCGTGGAAATACCCCCACCCTATTTTGGCTACTTCATGCCTGGTGGTCCGTTGGTCTTCGACCACCAGATACTCGTCCATCTTGTGCCATTGATGAGGGATCACATACACTTTTTCGGGCAATCGAATGATGGCATCCATTCTGGTTGCGGATTGCACATCGGAATACAACATTGCGGACCGGCCCTGATCATATTGAAGCGTGGTTGTCATACGCACATCCACACCCTGATCCACCCATCCTGTTGCCTGCAGACCAACAGGTGGTCCCATCAAATCGAGGGCGAGGAACAAGGGATAAATACCGATATCCAGCAAGGATCCCCCGGCCAGGTGCGGCTCGTACACCCGGGGCACAGCACCTCGTGGAGAATAATAGCAAAAATCGGCAGTGATGGAGGTAATATCCAGAATCTGGTTATCCAATTCTTTCCTTAAATGGATATAAGCGGGTAAAAACCGGGTCCATAGGGCTTCCATGACAAAGAGACCGGTTTCCTGTTGCTTTCTGATAACTTCCCGGACCTGTGCCGCATTGATACATATGGGTTTTTCACACAATACCGCTTTACCGTATTCCAGACAACGAAGGATCCAGGGATAATGGTGACTGTGCGGGGTGGCGATATACACCACATCGACATCAGGATCCTGGAGGAGTTCCTCATAATCGAGATACTGCCGGGCAACAGAAAAGTCTTTTTGAAATGATTCAATCCTGGAGGCACTTCGGCTGGCCAAAGCGTACAAATATCCGTGATTGGAAAATTGAAGATCGTGGGCAAATTTGCGGGCAATTTTTCCGGGCCCCAGAATTCCCCATCTGATTTTTTGAGGCATGAGTGTATTTGATTTTCAATAAGGGTGAAACTGTTTCGGAATCACGAAGCAGCGATAAAGTTCTATACAAATACCGTTCCTATTGAAAAAAGCCCTATTTTCCAACCCAAAACAAGAAAAATCTTTTGGATCTATGCGGTTTTTAGATTTTAGGAAGTCAGAATTTTACCCCGTGACACTTACCATGGAGCCTGAGTTGCTCATTTTCGGGGCCCATACCCTGAAAGACCGGTGGCAACGTTACCTCCAACGTTTTCCGGACATGAAGGGAAAGTGGGTGGAACCGACGGTATTGCCCAATGAGAAATTAGCCGAAACTATTGCTTCCCTGGCAGAAGGGCAGATGTTGGTGTACCAGAATCTTGTCCTGGGCCTCCACCCTGGTTTGCAGAAGGAAATGTCTGAAAATAGTGATTCGATGGACAAATGGAAAGAGAGGTCTAGTAAAGTGGAATTTGAGGGAGATATTGATTACCTTGAATCCTTACAGGATATGATCCAAAGAAATTCGGCGCAGATCGTCAATGACTTCAATTATGATCTGCCCCGCGGACGGGGTGCCCGGGATGTACCCATCACCAGAGCACGGATAAGGCCTGAGGCTGCCCCCAAAGGGATCATCATTGATGACGATCAGGGGCCTGTGTTGGTAGGGAAGGGCGTAAAACTCATGCCGGGTGCCAGGATCATGGGTCCTGTGGCTATTTTCTCCGGAGCGGTGGTCAAAATGGGAGCCGAAATCTATCCGGGAACTTCGATCGGAAACAACGCCGTGGTCAATGGGGAAATTAAAAATGCCATCATCCACGCTTATACGTCCAAAGGCCATGCCGGTTATCTGGGCGACAGTGTAATAGGTAGATGGAACAACTTTGGGTCCGGAACTACGGTGTCCAACGTGGCCAACACCTATTCGGAGGTGCGGTATCAAAAATGGAACAGCGATGAAGAGATCACCTGCCCTAGCCTCAAACGCGGTCTGGTCACCGGGGATTTTGTCAGGCTCGGGATTATGTCAAAAATATTCCGCGGTACAGCCATCGGTTCGTTTACCAGTATTTCCACCCATGAGGTGATTCAGGGAAATATCCCAACGCTCACCTGGTGGAGCGGGGACAAGAGAAATCCTTATCGACCGGAATTACTCCGCGAACATTGCCAGCGACAAATGAGCCACCGCGAGCAATCCTGGGACCCATACTGGGAAAATGAATTGCAGCAATTACCCGGGGCGAACAGAAAAAAGGACAATATGAGGCAGAAATGAAATGGTGGCAAAAGATGGCGTCCTACCTGTTTCCTGTGCATTTGGAATCCGTACCTAGTGAATACAACGAATCGTTGGATTTGTATCTGATCAGGAACCGCCTGAGGCTGACTACTCATGATGCGATTTATTCCTATGACGACAGGTACTACAATTTTTACCGGGCTTTCAAACAAACGCCTCTTCCCCGTACCGGTTCCGATGTCCTGGTTTTGGGACTGGGCCTGGGAAGTATCCCCTACATGCTGGAAAACCGGTTTGGCAAGCAATATCACTATACTGCGATAGAAATCGATGAAGCTATTTTATACCTTTTTGGCAAATACCAGCAAAATCGGCTCCATTCCACTTTTGAAATCATTCAGGCCGACGCTGCAGATTTCATGGAGAGGCAGGAGCAGAAATTTCAGATGATCTGTATCGATATTTTTATCGGGGAAAATATTCCTACCCACATCACTTCCGATGACTTCATCCGCAACATAAAAAATGCACTTACTCCTTCGGGTAGAGTCTTATGGAATATGCTGTACGCCAATAAAGCCCAGATCCGGGAGGTGAATGAATTCATCGATTATCAATTCAGCCTCTTCTTTCCCGATTTTCAAATTCTTGAGGTGTTGGGTAATGTGATCATAACCAATCGGCCGTGGAATGTATTTGATTGAGGACTGAAGATTTTTCTGGGTAAAATGTCCCTGATGAAGGAGTAAGACGTCATGATCATTCGCCATCCACTTGATGTAGTACAAAATTGTAGGGGCTTTCCGCATATCCAAATGGGGAGGCATTCACTATTCCTCCTGAGGAGCAATTACCAAAATTTCAACACCCATTTGCATACATTATGGTTTGGAGAAATCGGAATTTGAGCAGTGGATTACGCTAATTGCGCTATGCACGCAATTTGGGTCCATTTTATAGAAATTGATGGCCGGGCACAGTGAATTACAGCGAAGAAATACCCCCAACTGGCACCATGATCATGGGAATCATAGAAAGACGAGCATTCGTCCTGGAGTCTTAAACGGAGGCTGGAGTTCCTCGTTAATGATCCCCGTATTGTCGCAAAGTTCATGTTCGTCGCAGCCACAGAGGGGGGGGCTCCCCGTCAAATTTGGTTGTAGCCCCTTTGATCCCGACAAATCGCAAGTCGGGATTTCGTTCTGCTATCCCTTCAAAGGATGGAGTCGTTTCCTGCCTTTAGCAGGAGGTTTTGTACTATGCCTCCTGCTCACACCATTTGTATTTTCGGGGTAGACTCAGTGCTTTGGAATACGTATCTCAAGAATTACGTCTCTTCATCTACTCATGGCCAAGCAGAGGGCGGTCATGATTTTATTGATAGTGCTATCGCCAGGCACCGCCCGGTATCACAGTCTCCACCCTATCCTCCTCCTCAAACTCAAATACTATTGGTTTCCCACTTCCATTTTACGAAAGCCTCCATGGCTTCATATTCTGCTAATCCGAGGCTATTGTATACGTCTGCCGTGTCGCGGTTGCGATCTTCGGCACGCTGCCAGAATTCGCGCTTGTCGTTGCCGGGAAATGGTGCTCTGTCCTTCTGGGACTGATGCATAAACACGGCAGTTCTCTTCCGGATTACTTCATCGGGGCTCAAGGGGACGGCCATTTCGATCTCATCGATACCCCATTCATGCCAGGCTCCGCGGTACAGCCACAACCAGCAATCCTTGAACCAGGCTTTGCTTTTGAGTTCTTCACAGGCTAACAAAATGGCATCGAGACATACTTTGTGCGTCCCGTGGGGATCGGCAAGATCCCCAGCAGCGTAGATCTGATGGGGCTTGATTTTGTCAAGGAAATCCCGAACGATATCAACGTCAGCCTGGCCCACCGGATTTTTTGTCACCTTGCCTGTTTCATAAAAGGGGAGATCTAGGAAATGAATATGATCATCATCGGCCCCGGCTATTCTTGCGCCGGCACGGGCTTCCCCTCTCCTGATCATTCCTTTAATTTTCCGGACCAAATCAATATCGGGCTCTCCACCTTTTTTGGCCTCGAGTACTTTGTTGATCGTTTTCAGATTCTTGGAGGCAAGCTCCATATCGAGGCCATAAGGCTCGGCAATATCGTTGATAAACTCTGTAAACCGCCGTACGTCGTGATCGTGCACCGCCAGGTTACCCGAAGTCTGATAAGCCACGTGAACTTCATGTCCCTGCTCCACAAGTCGAATAAAAGTCCCGCCCATAGAAATGACATCGTCATCGGGATGGGGGCTGAATATCACCACCCGTTTTTTGGCCGGGGTAGCTCGTTCGGGACGTTGGGAATCATCCGCGTTGGGCTTTCCTCCAGGCCATCCGGTAATAGTGTGTTGGAGGCGATTAAATATTTTGATATTAATATTATAGGCCGTATCGTATTCCAGCACCAGATCACTCAATCCATTGGTATTGTAATCTTCCTCGGTCAGTTTGAGAATGGGCTTACCGGTTTTCATAGCCAGCCACACCACTGCCCGGCAAATGAGCTTGTCGTTCCAATTGACCAATCCCACACTCCATGGCTTCTTCACCTTGGTGAGCTCAGTAGCGGCTTGTTTATCGATTAAAAATCGGGTATTGGGGTGATTCTGAAGATATGAAGCAGGCAGATTGGCTGTAATGGGCCCCTCAAGGGCTTCGGCAACCACGGTGGCTTTGGCTTCTCCGAAAGCCATAAGATAAATAGCCTTGGCTTTCATGATCGTGGCGATCCCCATAGTAATCGCCCGGTAGGGTACATTATCCTTGGTGATAAAACTCTTGGTGGCATCTTGTCGTGTCAGGTGATCGAGTTTCACCAGGCGGGTGCGGCTCGAATCCCAGCTCCCCGGTTCGTTGAAACCAATATGGCCAGTACGACCGATACCCAGCAATTGAATATCAATGCCCCCCAGAGCGGCAATTTTCTCCTCGTACATATCGCAGTACTCCTCCACCTGGTCGATAGGGATTTCTCCATCGGGGATGTGGATATTCTTGGGATCGATGTCGATATGATCAAAGAGGTGCTTGTGCATGAATTTCCAATAACTCTGGTCATCGGTTTTTTTCATGGGGTAGTACTCATCCAGATTGAAGGTGATGACATTTTTAAAACTCAATCCTTCTTCCCGGTGCATCCGAATGAGTTCATCGTACACCCGGATCGGCGTGGAACCTGTGGCCAGCCCCAGGATGGTGTACTCACCCTCCTGTTGTTTCTGTCGAATCAGCAGGGATATGGTCTTTGCCACATGCCTGCAGGCTTCTTCCTTATCTTCATAAATCCGGCTGGGAATCTTTTCAAACGATCGCAGTTGATACTTCAAAATGTCCTTTTCCATGAGTTTATCTTATTGTGGTTTCAAAGATAAGAGGAATTTTATTATTTTGCGTGTGCGCACACACTATTTAGCTAATTTTAGGAGTTTTAACCTTTGTAATCGGTAAAAGCGAAAATTCAAAGCGGAAATTTTGCCGATTACATACCGGTTTAAATGATGAGATGTAGTCGCATATGAAAGTAAAAATAAAAGATATCGCAGCACGGGCTGGTGTTTCCACTGGAACGGTGGACCGTGTTATCCACAGCAGGGGAAGAGTGTCGCATAAAACCAGGGAATTGGTGGAGAAAGCGATGCACGAGTTGGAATACAAACCCGACATTGTGGCCCGAATGCTTGCACGCCGGGACCAACGTCTCATCAAAATCCTACTGCCCTACCCCTATCAGGATGCCTATTGGAAAATTGTCCGCGATGGCATCGAGGAAGGACTCCGTGAATTTTCTCCCTACCGCATCCAGGGACAAATTCATTACTATGACATGAACGATTCGATCCATTTCCATCAGATCGGTTCCGAAATGTTGGAACACCGCCCCGATATTGTACTACTGGGATCGGAATATCACCACCAAACCCTGGATCTGGTCCGGATTTGTCATCAGCAAGACATCCCCTGCATTATTCTCAATGCAGAAATCAACTCCATCCCACGGCTTTCTTTCATCGGGATCAATTCTTACGCTGTCGGTGAGCTGGTAGGACGCATCATTCGCAACACCCGCGGATTACACCATGTTCTGGTGGTACACAACACAGAAAACATAGAGAATACACCCCATTTAAAAAACAAAGAAATCGGTCTGCGTTCTTCACTGGCTGAGGCCGGGCCAAACTTTCGGGTAGAAGACATTGTGATCAGGAATGAGGCATCCAGGAACCAGACCATGGCGGCTATTTCCAGGGCCATCAGCGACCACGAGGCTGACACAGTCTATTTCTCTACCTCGAGAGCATACCAATTTTCCGTGGCATTGAAAAAGAAATTCCCCGGCCTATATATCATCGGCCATGATCTCATCGATCAGCATATCCGATTGATGGAGAAGGGCGCCATCGACTTGCTGATCGACCAGAGCGGATACCGCATGGGCTACCTCAGTATCCGCTCATGGGTTCATCATCTTATCATGGATCAGGAAATTCCTTCCACACAATATCTTCCGATCAAAATAATTTATCCGGAAAACCTTCCCTTTTTCCATCTACCCCGAACTTTGGAAGAATTTCCGTCTTCCACAATGATTCAGGAGGGATTTTAATCCGGATCAGTTCTTGAAAAATTTTGCCACATTTGGGCCCACCTGGACGAAATACCAACCGGGTTGCAGATCCGACACCTCCAAAGTCTTGTGAAATTGTCTGTCAGAAGGTTGCACGGGTAAAGAGCGAATGAGTCGTCCCCTGGCATCGTACACCGTCATGGTATGAATTCCGAAAAGTTGACCTTCGATCTGTATTTTATCCTGAGCAGGATTGGGAAAAACTTTAAGGGAAAGTCCCGCTTCTCTGTGCGGAACATAGATACGCACCACAGGAGAAAATTGTTCTCCGGCATCCATATCGACCTGCCTGAGCCGGTAATACACCCATCCCCATTGTTGTCGTGCATCCCGGAATTCATAGGAATGGATGGTAGCTGAAGTGCCATGGCCAGGAAGACTGCCCAAAACAATCCAGGATCGACCATTCCGGGATCCCTCCACCATAAAGAAATCATTGTTTACTTCACTGGCAGTTTTCCATCGCAACAACACCGGTCCTTGTCCTTCCGGGATAGATGCTGTAAAATCAAAAAGTTCAACAGGCAAAATTTCGTCGGGAGGATTGGAAGGATTTACTGGGTCGGGCAGATCGGGACCAGGCTGGGGTGCAGATAGCTCGTACTCCACTTCCCGGGAAATGCCAGGACCCTGGATGACCAGGATAATCCTATTGCATTCAAGATCCTGGGGGTCTGTTATCGAACAGATACTCTCTCTCCAAACCGGATTGCTTGTTCTACTGCTTCCACTGCCCGGGAAGGTGGTCAATGGAAAATAGGTTCGGTCAATTCCTCCGCATTTGAGATAGCCATACAAGGTCCACAGACTCGAAGGTTGCTTCTCTCCCATAAAGGCAACCTTATAATCCAAATCCACATTGAACATGTAGTTGTCTTCACAGTTCGGGGCAACCTCTACGGATTTTAATTGAATGTCCACTTCGACAGAATAGCCATCTGAGGAAGGAATAACAATCTGAGCAAATGACAGGAGTGGTCCGTACAACCACAGCAAGAAGGTAAATAGTTGTTGTTTCATACTATAGGGGTTTATTGATTTCAAAATTGACTCTAAGTCAATATTTTAACAAACCCACCAAAGCTGTGAAGGATTCAACCCAGGGTAGAATTAACCAGATATTAAAGTTCGCAAAACGATATGTTTATGCATTTTACTGCCTTATATATCATAAACACCGAATTCAGATTCCCGGAAAATTGCCATGAAAATAATATTGACTTTTGGTCAATTTCATAGCAATTCATGAAACCATATTTTATTCTATAAATAGGCATCAAGAACAAATTTTTGCTTACCACTGCGGATTTCATCCATTTCGCGGAAAAAATATAGGGGGTTAAGGTTTTGAAAACAAAAGAGGAACATGCAGGATTATAACAGGGGTTAACTTAGTCTTGGGAATTCTTTTTTTATTACCGGGGTAAAAGGGTGGTAATTAAGGGTTATTCCAGCCAATCTTCGGCGACACCGTTGCGGGAAATACAAAAATTGCCCTATTTTTGCACAAACGAAATTTACATGTTTTCAATCAATATATATTTACGGCTTGCCTTGATTGTCCTATGTATTGGCGGTGGAGTCATTCTTACTATATTATATGGTTTCTGGTATGCCTTCCCCTTTTACCTGATCGGATTGATCCTGCTCGTGGGCTATATACTTTTCGGAACTGTTCAATCTGCTGCCAAACTGATGCAAACGATGGATTTTGCCGGTGCTGAACAACGATTAAAGCTCATTCTTTCCCCCAAATTGCTTTATTCTGCCAATCGGGCTTATTATTATATGCTCAAAGGCACCATTGCGCAGCATCGGAAAAACGCGGATGAGTCAGAAGCCTATTTTTTGAAAGCCCGTGAAACCAAATTACCATCGGATAATGAACGGGCTATGGTCAACATCCAGCTGGCCAACATGCAGGCCAACCGTGGCAATTGGCCAATGGCCAAACAACTTTACCGGGAAGTAAAAGATCTGCGAATCACAGAACCTCAAATCAAAGAACAGGTAGAGGAATTTGGAAAAGTGATCAAGAACAGTGGAACGATCAAGGCTGCGCAAAGTGGTCGGTATCGTGGTGCCATGGTCCAGCAAAGTAAAAAAAGAAGACGGCCCCGGATGAAGTAAGTGGAAAGCTACACCATACTGCCAGAGACTTCCCATACCTGCCATTGCTGACTTGTTCCGCAATCTCACATGCTACAGTGGGCCCAGCGGCCTCCCTTACTCCAGCACACGGCCAGGTACTTTTCACCTCTCAACCTTTACTTCCACACGCGCTTACAGATCGCTACCGCCACCAATAGGATTGGTGGCTACGTCGAATAAAATTCTGCCATTCGGCAGTTTTTATTTCGACTTCCGCGCTCACGAATCGCACAGGGTCGGCTTTCATACGGACACAGCACGAATCGTCGCACATTGCCTGCGATTCGTAAGCGCGATAGCGATTTGGAAGCGCAGGACTTATATTCGAAATTCTATCGATATAAACTGGAGATGTTTAATTCTCCGAATCACCCAGGTAAATTTGGAATTTATCAAATGCAAAGTTATTTCAGATAATTGCAAACAACCCTGGACTAATTCCCCTAA
>Ga0079224_100006369_pt1 | contig 15648 bp, 12 predicted proteins | sample Stecom2015_FD_80414 | JGI IMG/M metagenome (GOLD analysis project Ga0079224, IMG submission 80414) | Agricultural soil microbial communities from Utah to study Nitrogen management - Steer compost 2015 | ecosystem: Environmental > Terrestrial > Soil > Agricultural land | place: USA: Utah...
AGCCGCCCGCGAGGACCGGCGCGGCGCGAGGGGCCAGCCGCCCGCGAGGACCGGCGCGGGCGCGGCCGGGTGAAGCCGCCCGCGAGGACCGGCGCGGCGCGAGGGGCCAGCCGCCCGCGAGGACCGGCGCGGGCGCGGCCGGGTGAAGGCGCCCGCGAGGGCCGGCGCGGCGCGAGGGGCCAGGCGTCCGCGAGGACCGGCGCGCCAGGCGCCCGCGAGGGCCGGCGCGGCGTCAGCGGCCAGCCGCCCGCGAGGACTGGCGCGGCGCGAGGGGCGCGGACGGGGGGGAGAGGGGCGGGCCGGGGGATCAGCGGACGGGTGCTGCGAGCACCATCTCCAAGGATTGTCCGGGGATGATCCCGAGCGCGAGCACGAGCACGGCGGAGATGACGAGCGCCGTTCCGACGTAGCCCGAGCGCATCGGCACGGCGATGGGCACCCCGGGCTGCGGCTCGCGGAAGTACATGAACACCATCACCCGCAGGTAGTAGTAAGCGCCGATCAAGCTGTTCACGAGGCCGATGATGACCAACGCGTACAGCTCGGCGTCGATGGCGGCCCGGAAGACATACAGCTTGCCGAAGAACCCGGCGGTCGGCGGGATGCCTGCCAGCGACAACACGAAGAGCGAGAACGCGAGCGCGGCCGCGGGGTGGCGCCGGCCAACGCCGGCCAGGTCCTCGAAGGTCACGGACTCTGCCCCACGGCGGCCGCAGAGGATCAGGGTGCCAAACGCGCCCACGGTCGAGACCGTGTACACCAGCAGGTAGTACAGCACCCCGCCGGCAGCCATGTCCGAGCGCATCGTCGCGACCACGCCGATCAAGACGTAGCCGGCGTGCGCCACCGAGGAGTACGCGAGCATGCGCTTGACCGACTCCTGACGGCCCGCGACCACGTTGGCGACGGTCATCGTCAGAACGGCCAGGACCGCCACTGCCGGCGGCCAGCCACCGCCCCAGCTCATCAAGCGGCTGTCGCCGAACGCGACCAACAGGACCCGAAGCAGGGCGGCGAACGCCGCGCTCTTGACGGCGACGGCCATGTAGGTCGTCGTTGGGGTGGGCGCGCCTTCGTAGGCGTCGGGCGTCCACATGTGAAACGGCACCGCGCTCACCTTGAAGGCCAGGCCCACCAGCGCCAACACCAGCGCGATCAGGATGGCCGCGGCCCCGGTGGCTGCGCCGCCGGGCTGTCCGATGCGGCTGACGGCCTCTCCGATGCCGCGGAAATCCGTATGCCCCGTGGCGCCGTACAAGAGCGCGGCGCCGAACAGCAAGAGCGCGGCCGCGAAGCTGCCGAGCAAGAAGTACTTGAGGGCCGCCTCCGCCGCCCGCGGGCTGCCGCGGCGCAGCCCGACCAGGCAGTACACGCCGAGCGACATCGTCTCGAGCGCGACGAACAGGCTCAACAGGTCGCCCGCCGACGCCAGCGCGATCGCGCCCACGGTGGAGAACAAGAGGAGCGGGAAAAACTCCGCGCGGTCGATCTGGTGCTCGGGCAGGTAACCCCCGGCGAGCAACGCCGCCAGGGCGCCCCCCAAGCAGAGCACGAACGAGAAAAAGGTGCTGAACCGATCGACGATCAGGTACGGCGCCAGCAGCTCCACCCCTTCGATGTTCTCGGGCCCGACCAACCAAACGGCCACGCTCAGCACGGCGCCCGCGAACAGAATCACGGCGCTGCCGAGCGCCAGCTCCGCTGAGCGGCCGGCGCCTGCGTCCAGCACGACCCCACCCTGCACGCCTTCGGCCGCGGGCTTGCCAAACGCCTCTGCCAGCATGAGCAGCAGCGCGCCTACGGCGACGACGACCAGCGGCGATATCGCCAAAAACATGCTCACGGCGCCACCTCCGCCTGCGCTTGGTTCATGGCCTGTTGCCCGGCTGGGCGCGCCGCTTCCTCGTCCGCGGCGCCGGGTGCGACGGGATAGCCCTGTTCACCCACGATCGGCGGCAGCAGCCGCGGCGCGCCGCCGTCGGGATCCATCTCGAGGAAGGCGATGCGCGTCTCGCGGTAGCGGTCGAGGACGCTCGCCACGCTGCCCTGCATGCGTTCGAGGAAGATCGATGGGAACAGGCCCATTACGAAGATGAGCGCCACGAGCGGGCTGAGCGCCACGGTCTCGCGAATGTTCAGGTCGGGCAGGTGCCGGTTCTTCGGATTGCTGAGCGGCCCGAAGAACATCTTCTGCACCACGCTCAGCATGTAGACCGCGGCCAGGATCACGCCGAACGCGGCCAGGATCGCCTGGACGTGGGCGTTGGCGCCCAGGTTGGGCGACACGAAGGCGCCCATGATGATCATGAACTCCCCGATGAAGCCGTTCGTCCCAGGCAAGCCGACGCTGGCCATCGTCACCAGCACGAAGAGGGCGGCGTAGATCGGCATCACCTTGGCGAGACCGCCGAACTCCCGCACCGCGCGGGTGTGGCGCCGGTCGTAGATGACCCCCACGAGGAGGAAGAGGGCCCCGGTGGAGATGCCGTGGTTGACCATCTGCAGGATCGCGCCCTCCACCCCAGGCTGCGTCGCCGCGAACAGGCCCAGCATCACGAAGCCGAGGTGCGCCACCGACGAGTACGCGATCAGGCGTTTGACGTCGTCCTGCTTCCACGCAACCAGCGCCGCGTACAGGATGCCGCCGCCCACCGCGACGCCCGCCAGCGTCGCCGCCGCGGATCCCGCCGGGCCGCCGAACATGCCCATGCAAAACCGGAGATAGCCGTACGTCCCGAGCTTGAGCAGCACCGCCGCCAGGATGATGGAGCCGCCGGTCGGCGCCTGCACGTGGGCGTCCGGCAACCAGGTGTGCACCGGAAACATCGGGACCTTGATCAAGAAGGCCAGCGCGAAGGCCGCGTAGCAAAGCCAGGCGGCGGTCCGCGGCAGCGCCAAGCGGCTGAGCGCCAGATAGTCGAAGGTCGGGAACCCGGCGATCTGATGGTGCGTCCACACCAGGTACAGGATCGCCCCCAGCATCATCACGCTGCCGGCCATCGTGTACAGGAAGAACTTGTAGGCCGCCTTGATCTTCTCGGTCCCGCCCCAGATGCCGATCATCACCATCATCGGCACCAGCATCAGCTCCCAGAAGACGTAGAACAGGAAGAGATCGAGCGCGACGAACGCGCCCAGCATCGCGCCGTGCAGGAGCAGGATCGAGAAGCAGAGCTCCTTTTGGCTACGCTTGATCGACCCGAAGCTCACCCACGCTGCGATGGGCGTGGTGAAGGTGCTGAGCAGCACCAGCCACAGGCTCACGCCGTCGATCGCGACGTGGTAGCGGATGCCGAAGCTCGGCATCCACTCCGTGATGTACTGGAAGTGCCAGCCCCGCGACATCGGCACGCCGAGCAGCCACAGCGACACCAACAAGTCGAGCAGCAAGATCCCCATCGTGAAGCGCCGCAGCAGGCGCGGCAGCTGCCGCGGCATGAACAGGACGGCGACCGACCCGACGATGGGCAAGAACACGATCAGGTTGAGCAGGTGCGGCCACTCGCCGGGCGCCTCCCCGCCACCGACCGCCTGCGCCTCCGGCCAAAGGCCGAACACCAACGCGAGCGCGAGGGCCGCGACGGTGCCGATCGCCACGCGCTCGAACCAGCTCTGGCGGCGCGGGATCAAGAGCCCCGCCGCGAAGGCCGCCAGGTAGGGGAAGACCTCGGCGATGCCGTTGCCGAACGGAGTCATTGTGCAGCCTCCTGCCCGCCGGGGGCGGGCGCCGGGGGTCGACCGGGCGAGGGGAAGAGCTGTCGCTGGCCACCCTGGGCGCCGTCCGGCACCCCGCGCACCTGTCCGTCGGGACCGTGCTCGATCCGAATGCGAGTCGGCGGGCCGGCGACGCGGGAGCGATCCGGTTTCGGTCGCTCGATCACGAAGTCTTCTGTCGCGACGCGCCCGAGGGCGTTCTTCACTTGCAAACGCACGGTGCGCTTCTCCTCTACCTCGAGGTCGACGTTGAGCGTCTGTTGTTGTCCAAAGCTCTCCGCGTCCCAGGTGCCGTCACCGTTGCTGTCCCAGCGGTAGCTGTAGCCGAAGCCGGGGGAGGCCTTGAGCTCGTAGCTGCCGCGCGCCGCGTCTGCGGCGACGGTCGCGTTGGCGTGGGGCAGGAGCAGGTACCAGCCGATGCCGCCCAGCCCGATCACCATCACGCAGGCGTAGGCCTGCAGGCGGCCGGTCTGAAACTGTCGCAGCACCGTGCCGCTGGCGGCGACGACGAAGCTCGTGAATCGCGAGACGATGCCGTCGACCACGTACTTGTCGAAGGCCACGCCGAACTCGGCGAGCGCGTCGATCGCGCCGATCACGGTCTCGTCGTACAGCTCGTCGATGCGCCATTTGTCGAACACCAGCCGGTAGAGGCGCGGGAAGCGCTCCGCCAGCTCCACGGCCGGTGCGCCGCCTTTCATCAGGTACATCCAGACCGCGACGCCGCCACCACCGACGAGCGCCAGGATGCCCGGCACCATCAGCGGCCACATCAAGGCCTGCGCGTCCTCGCGCACGGCGACGTTGGCCTCCGCCGCGCTGAAGACCGGGGCGAGCCAGTGCTCGAGCGGGGTGATGTGCAGCGGGTGAGCGTTGAGGAAGCCGGCGAAGAGCGCCAGCGCACCCAGCACCACGAGCGGCAACGTCATCTGCCACGGCGATTCGTGCGGTCGCGGACCGTCGATCGGCTCGCCGGGCACATAGGGCTCGTGGTGGTGGTGATCGTCGGCCGCGTGCGGATCGGCCACCGGCGACCCCGCCGAGGCGTGGGTCTCGAGCTCGGACGGCTCGACCGGGTGAGCCGCCTCGTGACCGTGGGCGGCGGAGTGCGCGGGCTTCCAGCCCTCGACGATGTTCCACCCGCGGAACTCGCCCAGGAAGGTCCCGATGACCAGCCGGGTCATGTAGAACGCCGTCAAGACCGCGGCCGTCACGCCCATCGCGTACAGGACGCCGGGGCCCCAGCTCGGCCACTGGAACAGCTCGATCCGGGCGGGGCCCGCTCCGAGCGCGCCCCCCTCCACCGGCAGCGCGACCGACGAGGTGAACGCCTTGCACAGGATCTCGTCCTTCGAAAAGAAGCCGCTGGCGAACGGCACCGCCACGATCGCCGCCCACGAGACCGCGAAGGTCGCGAAGGTGATGGGCATGAAGCTCTTGAGCCCGCCCATGTTGCGCATGTCCTGCGACGCGTCGGTGTCGTGGATGCGCGCGTGCATCGCGTGGATCACCGAGCCGGCGCCGAGGAACAGGCAGGCCTTGAAGAAGGCGTGCGTCAACACGTGGAAGAAGCCCGCCACGAACGCCCCGACGCCGACCCCGAGGAACATGTAGCCGAGCTGGCTGACGGTCGAATACGCGAGCACTTTCTTGATGTCGTTCTGCACCAGCGCGATCGTGGCGGCGAACAGGGCCGTCGCGGCGCCGACGATCGCGACCGTGAACATCGCCGCCGGGCTGAGCACGAACACTCCGGCCATGCGCGCGACCAGGTACACCCCCGCCGTGACCATGGTGGCGGCGTGGATGAGCGCGCTCACCGGCGTCGGGCCCGCCATCGCGTCCGGCAGCCAGACGTAGAGCGGGATCTGCGCGCTCTTGCCCGCGCAGCCCAAGAACAGCGCCAGGCCCACGAGCGTGGCCGCGCTCACGTAGCGGGGCGTGTTCACCCACTCCCGGGCGGCCTCGGGCAGGACCTCGGCGACCGGAACGTGGGTGCCGACCGGCCAGAGCTTCACCGGCTGCAGCAGGTTCTGCCGTGCGGTGTCCAGGCTGGTCCAGTCAAGCGCACCGGCATAGTAGACGAGCAGCCCCATCGCGACGAGCAGGCCGAAGTCGCCGACCCGGTTGGTGATGAAGGCCTTCTTCCCGGCCGAGGCGTTCTTGTCGTCGTCGTACCAGAAGCCGATCAAGAGGTAGCTGCAGAGGCCGACGCCCTCCCAGCCGACGAACAGCACCGGCAGGTTGTCGCCCAGGATCAGGACCAGCATCGAGAAGATGAACAGGTTCAGATAGGCGAAAAACCGGTGATAGCCGGGGTCGGTCTCCATGTACTTCGTCGAGTACAGGTGGATCAGAAAGCCGACGCCGGTGACGATCAGCGCCATCGTGCCGCTGAGCGCGTCCACCGACAGCGCCATCTCGATGGGCAGGCGCGACAGGCCGTCACGCCCCGCGATCTCGAACCACTCCCAGCCCCGCCAGACGAAGCGCACCGCGCGCCCGCCGTCGGTCTGAGCGCCAGCGAGCATCGCAAAGGCGACGACGCTGGCCAGGAAGGAGACCCCGACGGCGAACAGCGCCATGAGGGTCACGGCCTCCTTGCCGAGCCGCCTGCCGAACACACCGTTCACGATCGCCCCGATCAACGGGAGCAGCACGATCACTAGAAGGAGCTTGAAATCAGTCGCAGGGAAGATGGTTTGCAGGCCTAACATGGAGAACCTTCAGTGCCGCAGGTTGTCGGCCGCGTCGCTGTTCACGGTGGACTTCAGGCGATAGAAGCTGAGCACGATGGCGAGCCCCACGGCCGCCTCGGCCGCCGCCACGGCGATGATGAAGAACGCGAACATCTGTCCGCTCATCACGTCGCCGTGCACGCGGTTGTAGGCGACCAGCATCAAATTCACCGCGTTGAGCATGAGCTCGATGCTCATCAGCTGAACCAAGACGTTGCTGCGGGCCAAAAAGCCGACCGCGCCGATGGTGAAGAGCACCCCCGACAGCGCCACGTAGTGCTCGATCACGTAGCCGAGCGGCTCCATCACACGCCCTCCTTGCCGAGCGGGCGGCCGGCGTCACGCGGGTGCAGCGGCCCAGCGAACAGGCGCCGGCCTTCGTCCTTCGTCGGCGTGGCGCGGCGCGCCGGACGGCCGCCGCGCGCCACCGCGATGGCGCCGATGACCGCCACGATGAGCAGCACCGTCGCCAGCTCGAAGAGGAAGAGGCCCTTTCTGAAGATCAAGCCACCCACCGCTTCCACGCTGCCGTGGTCGGGGCGCGTCTGGGGGAGCCGCACCGCCGCGCTGGTTTCGGCGAGCAGCAGCAGGCCGAACGCAGACGCCGCGATGGCCGCGAGCACCCCCACGACCCGCGAGAAGCGCGCCTTTGGCGGCTGGCCCGACACGGCGCCAGCGTCGGGACCGAGCAGCATGATCACGAAGACGAAGAGCACCACCACCGCGCCGGCGTAGACGATGAGCTGGATGGCCGCGAGGAACTGGGCCTTCAGCATCAAGAACAGCCCGGCCATGCCGACGATCGTCGAGAGCAAGCCGACGGCGCCGCGGATTGGGTTTCTGGCGACCACCGTGACGAGCGCGCCCACCAGGGACACGATGGCGCAAAGCGCGAAAAATACGTTTCCTGCCGTCATGCTATCACCAGCCGCTTGGTCTGCGACCGACCGGCGTTGAGGAGGTAGTCCTCGAAGTGCTTGCGGAACTTACGCACGAAGCTCATCGCTGGCTGCGCGGCGCCGTCGCCGAAGGCGCAGATGGTGTTGCCCGTGATGTCGGACGCGATCGAAGCGATGTCGTCGAGCTCGCTCAGGCTGGCGGTGCCCGCCACCACCTTGTCGAGGATGCGCTCGAGCCACCCGCAGCCTTCGCGGCAGGGCGTGCACTGGCCGCACGACTCGTGCCGGTAGAAGCGCATCAGGTTCTGCAGCGCCAGCACCGGGTCAGCGGCGTCGCTGAGCACGATGGCGCAGCAGGTGCCTAGCATGCCGCCGACGGCCCGGAACGTCTCCACCCCGAGCGGCAGATCGAGGATGCTCTTGCCGTTGTAGGGCGCGAAGCGCTCGTCACGCTCGTTTTGCACGATCTCGTCGGGCCGGTGCACCGGGCAAGAGGACCCGCCGGGGATCACGGCCAAGAGCTCGCGGCCGCCCGAGATGCCGCCGCCGAGATCGTAGATGAGCTCGCGCAGCGTCAGCCCGACCGCGCACTCGTAGATGCCGGGGCGGTTCACGTGCCCGCTGACCCCAAACAGACGCACGCCGCCGTCGTTGAAGTGGTGCAGGGCGCTCAGCTGGCTGAAGGCGTCGCCGCCGATCTCGAAGACCGTGGGCACGATGGCGATGGTCTCGACGTTGTTGACCGTCGTCGGGCAGCCGAAGGCGCCGTACTGGGCGGGGAACGGCGGCTTGAGGCGCGGCTCGCCGCGCTTGCCCTCGAGCGAGTTGAGCAGCCCCGTCTCCTCCCCGCAGATGTAGGCGCCGGCGCCGGTGTGGACGTAGACCTCCACCTCCCAGGGCTTGCCGAACGGCGTGCGACCAAGATAGCCCTTGGCCTTGGCCTCCTTGATCGCCTCCCAGAGCCGCTGCTTGCTGAGGTGCAGCTCGTCGCGCACGTAGATGTACGCGGCGTGCGCGCCGACGGCGTAGGCCCCGATGATGCAGCCCTCCACGAGGGCGTGGGGGTTCTGCTCCATGATGGTGCGGTCTTTGAAGGTCCCGGGCTCCCCTTCGTCCGCGTTCACCACCAAGTAGTGCGGCTTGGGGCTCTCCTTCGGCATGAAGCTCCACTTCATGCCGCAGTCGAAGCCGGCGCCGCCGCGCCCGCGGATGTGGGCCTTCTTGACCTCGTCGACCACCATGGCCCGCGGCAGACCGAGCGCCTTGCGCGCGCTGCGGTAGCCGCCGCTCTGTTCGTAGGCCGCCAGACGATGGCCGTCCGGCTTGCCGTAGTTCTTGGTGAGGTAGTTGGTTTGCTTGAGCATGGCGAGCGTCCCGAGCTTCGGAGGGTCCGGGCGGGTCAGCCTTCGTAGAGCAGCCGATCGAGGATGCGATCGACCTCTTCGGGGGTGAGGTTCTCGTAGTAGGTTTTGTCGACCTGCATCATCGGAGCGGAGCCGCAGGACGCGAGGCACTCGGCCGTGCGCAGCGTGACCCGTCCATCCTTGGTGGTCTCGCCGACATGGATCCCGAGCTTCTTCTCGCAATGCTGCAAGATCTCACCGCTGCCGCGCAGGGCGCAGGACAGGGTCTGGCAGACCCAGACCTGGTGCTTGCCGGGCGGCGACTGGTTGAACAGCGTGTAGAAGGTCACCACGCCTTTGACGTGAGCGGTGCTGAGCTCGAGCTGCGTGGCGACGTACTGGATGACTTCGTCGCTGACCCAGTTGCCGTTTGCCTCCTGGCAGAGGTGCAACACCGGGATGCACGCGGCCATCTTGTTCGGGTAGCGCGACAAGATCTCTCTGAGCTCTCGCTCGCGCTCCTCGCTGAGGGCGAATGCCATTGGCCTCTTTTAGTCCGAAAATGATGCGGCGCTCGCCCGGGAGACTCGCGACTCGGTAGCCGAGCGACGGTGGGTTCCAACGGCGTCGGAGCTCCGGGCGAGCGCACCGTAGTGAGCTGCAATCCTGGGTGTCAAGGCTTGTCGATGGCCGCGGCCGGCCATCTTTTTGCGGGGCGTCTCGCACCTATCTGAGCGAGAAAGGCCGATGCTCTTGAGAATCGGCGCACAGGGCGTGTAGGCTTGCCGCGCTCGCCGCTCTTTTTGAGCGCCAGCGGAGGACAAAAGAGCGTGTTTTGCCCGAACTGTGGGACGCAAAATCCGGACACTTCCAGCACGTGTACCAGGTGCGGTTTCAACCTGAAAGGCGCCGCCGCCCCGAAGTTCAAGGGCACGATGCTGATGATGAACGCGCCGCCCGGAGGTCCGCCACGGCCCGGTGAGGGCGCCGCCCCCGGAGGCCCGGCAGGCGCCGAACCGCCGGGTGCCCGCCCCGCCCCGGGAGCGCCGCCTGGCGGCGTCCCCCGCCCGGGCGCCGCTGGCCCGAGGCCCAACTTCAAGGGCACGATGCTCGGCGTCGCGCCGCCCTCCGCCGGAGGCGTCACCCCGCCCGGCGCTCCACCTCAGCCGCCTCCTGCCGCACAACCGCCGGCGTACGGCGCCCCTCCCCCCGCCGCCGCCCCGCCGCAGCCCGCGTTCGGCAGCCCGCCGCCCGGCGCTCCGCCAGCGGCGCCGCCCGGGGGAGTCAACCCGCTCGGCGGCACGATGGTGGCCAGCCCGGGCATGATGGAGCAAGGCCCACCCGGGGCTCCCCCGGCCTTCGGAGGTCCGCCCGGCGCTCCCCCGGCCTTCGGAGGTCCGCCCGGCGCTCCGCCAGCAGGAGCCGCTGGCGCCCCAGGCGGCCCCGCCGGCCCACCGCCCGGCGCCGCCCCGTACGGCGCGCCCGGGGGCTACGGTGGCCCGCCCGGCCCGTCGCCCTATGGCGGGTCGCCGCCCGGTGCTCCCCCCGCGGGTCCTCCGCCTGGCGGCGGTGAGGCTCCCGGCATGCCCGGCGCCCCGTACGGCGGGCCGCCGGAGCAGGCCATGGGCCAGAGCCCCTACGGTGCGCCGCCCGGAGCCGCACCCGGCGCCCCGTACGGCCAGCCCCCGGGCGGACCGAGCCCATACGGCGCGCCCCCTGGCGCGCAGGCTCCGGTCGACGGCGCTCCGAATTTCGGGATGGCGCCGGCGATGGGGGCCGCGCCCATGGTGCACCAGCCAGGCGGCATGGCACGGCCGGGTGCTCACGGCCCGGTCGGCAACGTCCGAAACCCGATCGTCGTGCTGTTGCTCGGCTACTTCTGCTTCATCTACCTGTTCTTCGCCTTGTGGTCGACGATCAACGAGCTCAAGGAGTTCCGGCAGAAGGACGACCTGAACCCGATTTTGTTCTTCATCCCGATCCTCGGTTTGCTCGAGATGTGGAAGCTGCCGGAGAAGGTGCTCGACGCCAAGCACATGGCGGGGGTGCCGAACGCCCAGGTGCCGCACCCGGTGCTCTACCTGTTCTTCTGGCCCTACTTTTTGATCGCCGATCTCAACGAGGTGTGGCAGGCGGCCGGCGGCCGTCCCTGACCGCGGGGCCCGGGCTGTCTCCGATCCTGGCGACGCCGGCGCGTGCTACGACTGACCGCATGCGCCCGGCGTGCGGCATGCGTGGCCGCGCCGTCACCCTGGCCGCCGTCGCGTTGCTCGGCGGCGGCGTGCTGGCGTTGGGTCTGCCGATCTGCCCGGCCGCCGCCGTCTTCGGCATCCCTTGTCCCGGCTGCGGTCTGACCCGGGCGACGCTCGCGCTGGCACGAGGTCATTTCGGCGAAGCGCTGCACCTGCACCCGCTAGTTCCCCTGCTCGCGCCGCTCTACCTTGGGCTGCTCGTCTACGGCTGCCGCAGCTTTCTGGCCCAGGCGCCGCGCGCGGCCGACGCCGTGCTGGACCGCCGCCTCACCTGGCTCGCGGGGGGCTCGCTGGTGCTGCTGTTGCTGGTGTGGATCGCACGTTTCTTCGGCTACTTCGGCGGGCCGGTCCCGGTGCAGACCTGGAGCGGCTACTTCGGCGCCAGCTGAGGCTCCGAAAGAGCCGGCGTCAGCGAGCCGCCAGGTTGGCGACCGCGGCGCGCAGCTCCTCCGGCCGGAAGGGCTTGCGCATGGTGACGTTCGGCACCGTCTTCAGGAACGCCTCGGCCGCGGTCGTGAAGGCGCCGCCGGTCAAAAATAGGATCCTTCGCGCCGTCTCCGGCTGCACCTCGCTGACCCGCTCGTAAAGCTCCATGCCGGTGACGTCCGGCATCATCAGGTCGCACACGATGACGTCGAAGTTCGATCCCGCGAGCAACAGCTCGAGGCCGCTGCGCCCGCTGGTGACGCTCGTGACCTCGCAGCTGTCGCGCAGGATGCGATCGATCGTGCGGCCGATCACTGGCTCGTCATCGATCACCAGCACCTTTCCCGCCGCGGGGCGGGTCGACGGGTGCAGCGGCCGCTCGGTTTCGGTGGCTTGCGAGGGCGCGGCTGGCAAAACGACGCGCACCGTGGTGCCCTTGCCCGGCGCGCTCTCCAGGTGGATGTCCCCGCCCATCGCGCTCACCAGGTTGTGACAGATGAAGAGCCCGAGCCCGCTATTTTCACCGAAACGCTTGGTGGTGAAGAAGGGGTCGAACACGCGGCGGCGCGTTTCTTCGATCATCCCGCAGCCGGTGTCGCGCACCAGGATCACCACGTCACCGAAATCGTCGAACCCCGTCTCGACGTGGACCTCGTTCTCGGCGCTGCGCCCTGGCTCGATCGCCTGAGCGGCGTTGAGCAGCAGGTTGAGCACGATCTGTCCGACCTGGGTCTCGTTGCCCCAGATCGCGGCGACGGGCGCCAGCTTGCGCGAGAGGCGAGCGCGGTGCCGGATTTGGTTGGCGGCCACCGCGACCGCCCACTCGACCGAGCGGTGCACGTTGACCGGCCCGGTCTCGTCGGCGGCGCCGGCGTTCATGCTGAGGCCGCGCACGATGTTCTTGATGCGCTCGACCCCGGTGACGGCCTCCCTCAGACCGTACAGCGCCTCCTCCAACAAGGCATCGCGTCTGAACGCGACCCGCGACAACGCCTCCTCGGCGAGCAAGACGTTCGACAGCACGTAGGAGAGCGGGTTGTTGACTTCATGGGCCAGCCCCGCCGCCATGGTGCCCAGCGAGACGATGCGGTCGCTGAGCGCCAACCGCCCCTGGATCCGCCGGTATTCGGTCGCATCCCGAAAATGGAGCAAGAGCCCCAGCGGCCGTCCGCCGGAGCGAATCGGCAGGAAGTCTCGCTCGACGAAGCGACCGCTCCGCAGCTCGAGGACCTCCCCCACGACGGGGCGGCCGTCGCGGATCAGCTGCTCCATGCGCGCCCGGAACCGTTCGGGCTCGGCGAACACCTTGGCCGCTTCGCGCGCGACGTCGACCCCCGACCGTCCGACGAGTCCTTCCGGGCCGTCGAGCTCCAACATGCGGGCGAGCTCGAGGTTTGCCAGCAGGACCTGTCCACGTTCGTCTTCGAGCAGTACGGCGCTCGGCAGGGCCCGGACGGCGGCCTCGAGGCGCAGCAACGCTCGGCGAGGGTCACCTACCTCGTCGCTCGATGCAGCCACATGTGCGCCGTCGTCGCTCACCAAGTCTCCGCAACCTGAAACGAATGCGGCTCAGATTACGCGGTGGATCGGCGCTTGCAAGGTGGACCCGTAAACGGCCTCGGAAAACGGCGGTCGACGCGCCTCCGCGCGCCACGATCCTGCCCGGCGCCGCGCGCCGGCGCGCTCACACGTTGAACCGAAAGTGCATGACGTCGCCGTCGCGGACGACGTACTCCTTGCCTTCGATGGACAGCTTCCCGGCCTCGCGGCACTTCGCCTCGCTGCCGAGCGCGATCAGGTCCTCCCACCAGATCACCTCGGCTTTGATGAAGCCGCGCTCGAAGTCGGTGTGAATGACCCCCGCGGCTTGCGGCGCCGTGGATCCCTTGCGCACCGTCCACGCCCGGCACTCCTGCTTGCCCGCCGTCAAGAACGTGATGAGCCCGAGCAGCTCGTAGCCGGTGCGGATCACCTGGTTCAGCCCTGGCTCCTCGAGCCCGGCCTCCCGCAAGAACTCCGGCCGATCCTCGGGATCGAGCTCGGCAATTTGCGCCTCCAGCGAAGCGCAGATCGGCACGACCGGAGCCCCCTCCTCGGCAGCGAACGCCGTCAGCGCCTTGAAATGCGGATTATCCTCGAGCTGACCGAGCGACTGCTCGTCCACGTTGGCGACGTAGAACACGCGCTTCGCGGTGAGCAGCTGCATCTCTGCCAGCAGCTCCTGCTCCTTGTCCTCGACCGAGAGCGTGCGCGCCGGGCGCCCCTGATCGAGGTGCTGGACCAGCCGCTCGCACAGACCGACCGCCAGCTTCTCGGTGGGGTCGCCGCCTTTGCTTTGTTTCCTGGCCCGCTCGAGGCGTTTGTTGGCGGTGTCCAGGTCCTTCAAACAAAGCTCGGTGTGGATGGTCGCGACGTCGGCCACCGGATCGACCCGACCCTCGACATGCGTGACGTTCTCGTCCGTGAAACAGCGGACGACGTGGGCGACCGCGTCCACTTCGCGGATGTGCCCCAGAAACTGGTTGCCCAACCCTTCCCCTTTGGACGCTCCGCGGACCAGGCCGGCGATGTCGACGAAGCGGATCGTCGCTGGCACCTTGCGCTCCGGCGCGTACAGCTTGGCGAGCGCGTCAAGCCGGGTGTCGGGGACCGCGACGATGCCGACGTTCGGCTCGATGGTGCAAAACGGGAAGTTTTGGGCCTCCGCCTTGGCGTTCGACAAAGCGTTGAACAGCGTGCTCTTGCCGACGTTCGGCAACCCGACGATTCCACACGAAAAACCCATGGCGAGGCCGGTCTAGCGCAACGGCCAGAGCCCTGCCCTATCTTTTTTTCGGGCGCTTTCGCCCCGGAACCCGCTCGGCAGCGGGGCCGCGCCAGCGGGTCCGAGGCACGCCTCAATCCGCTCGCCGGCCCCGGCTCGTCGCACCGCCAGCCGCCGACGCTGGCTGAAAGTTCAGGTTCTCCAGCGAGCCGATCAGGCGCCAGCCGTAGGAGCCGTCCGGTCGCTTGGCGCGCTTGATCTTCGGGTCGAGATCGAACAGGCCCGGCATGCTCGACCCAGGCGCGCCGAACAGGCCGCGCGTGGTGTCGTTCTTGTTCTTGTAGCTGTCGGCGAACTTGAAGCTCAGGCCCATCTCCGAGAGGCTCTGCCCGAAGGGATCCCGGAGCCGGATCTGGCCGTCGACCGAGAGCTCGAGGTCTTTGCCGTTCACCACGAATTTGGCGATCTTGAGCCGGCCGTCGGTCGCTTCGGCCTCGATCGTCAGCTCCCCGGCCTCGAGCTTCGGCAAGGCGATGGAGTCGCGGATCTTGGCCTTGCCGTCGCCCACGGAGACGTCGCTGCCGTACAGCTCGATCTTCCCGTTGGCCTCGCTCAGCTTGCCCTCGGGAAGCCTGAGGTCGATGACACCGCTCAAGCTGCCGGCCATCGGCAGCTCGACCAAATCGGCGAGCATCGGCAGCTGGCCAATGTCGACGGCGTCGAGCTCGACCCGCAGCTCCTGCGCCTCGTCGCTCTTGGTCGCCTCACCCGTGAGGCTGCCTTCGAACGCATCGGCGCCGAACGTCACGTGGGAGGTCCCGAACAGCTGCCTCAAGAGCGAGACGCTGACGTGGGCGTGATCGATGCCGATCACCTTGGGCGTGGGCTTCTTCTCACCTTCGGCCGGCGCGGACGGCGGCGGTCCCACCAGGCGCACCCCCTCGGCTTCGATGCCCCGAATCCAGTACGAGCTCAGGTCGTCGATCTCCAGCCGCACGCCGGGGCCGCCCAGCTGGCGCGCGTTGAACTCCGCGATGATGCGGTCCTTGAGGCGTTCGAAGGGGAACGTCCAAATCAAAAACAGCATCAGGGCAAACAGATAGAACGCGGGGAACGCGATGAGCCGCAGGATCCTGCGGTTCTTGGCGGTCCCAAAGCGCGCCCAGAGCTGCTCGAGCCGGTCCATCATGGCGCCTCTTCCTCCTCAGCGTCGTTGGATGCCGTGTCGGAGTCGGATTTGCTCGCCGCCTTCTTCTCGGGAGCCTTGCGGTCGTAGGCCGAGACCGTCATCTCGACGTCGTAGGAGTCGGCCTCGGTGCCGCGCTTGCGGATGTTCAGCTTCTCGATCCGGACGGGGTGGCCGCTCTGCTCGATGCGTTCCATGAACTTTGCGAGGTTGAACATCCCCACGCGCCGGAAAACGATCTTCGTCGAGCGTTCCTCGTACTTTTTGCCATGCGGCACCACCGGACGATCCTGGCTCTCGGGGATATCCAGGGTGAACTGACTGGC
>Ga0079224_100006370_pt1 | contig 15647 bp, 10 predicted proteins | sample Stecom2015_FD_80414 | JGI IMG/M metagenome (GOLD analysis project Ga0079224, IMG submission 80414) | Agricultural soil microbial communities from Utah to study Nitrogen management - Steer compost 2015 | ecosystem: Environmental > Terrestrial > Soil > Agricultural land | place: USA: Utah...
CCCGCAGCCGGGCATCAAGATCGGCTACCTCGCGCAGGAGCCGGAGCTCGATCCGGAGAAGACCGTTCGGGAGACCGTCGAGGAGGGCGTCGCCGACACGCTCGCGCTGATCCATCGCTTCAACGAGATCAGCGACAAGTTCGCCGAGCCGATGGACGACGACGAGATGAACGCGCTGCTCGAGGAGCAGGGCAAGCTGCAGGACAAGATCGACGCCGTGAACGGCTGGGAGATCGAGCGTCAGCTCGAGATCGCGGCCGACGCGCTGCGTCTGCCGCCGTGGGACGCGCTCGTGAAGCACCTCTCGGGCGGCGAGCGGCGCCGCGTCGCGCTCTGCCGGCTGCTGCTGTCGCGGCCGGACATGCTCCTGCTCGACGAGCCGACGAACCATCTCGACGCCGAATCCGTCGCGTGGCTCGAGCGCTTCCTGACGGAGTACCCCGGCACCGTGATGGCGGTGACGCACGACCGCTACTTCCTCGACAATGCCGCGGGCTGGATCCTCGAGCTCGACCGCGGCCACGGCATCCCGTGGCAGGGCAACTACAGCTCGTGGCTCGAGCAGAAGGAGCAGCGGCTCGCGCTCGAGGAGAAGCAGGAGCAGGCCCGTCAGCGCGCGATCAAGCAGGAGCTCGAGTGGGTGCGCTCGAACCCGAAGGCGCGTCAGGCGAAGGCGAAGGCGCGTCTCGCGCGCTTCGAGGAGCTGACGTCGAAGGAGTTCCAGGCCCGCAACGAGACGAACGAGATCTACATTCCGCCGGGCCCGCGCCTCGGCGAGCTCGTGATCGAGGCCGAGGGCCTCTCGAAGGCGTTCGGCGACCGCGTGCTGTTCGAGAACCTGTCGTTCAGCCTGCCGCCCGGCGGCATCGTCGGCGTGATTGGCCCGAACGGCGCGGGCAAATCGACGCTGTTCAGGATCATCACGGGGCAGGAGAAGCCGGACGCGGGCACGCTGAGGATCGGCGACACGGTGAAGCTCGCGTACGTCGATCAGTCCCGCGACGCGCTCGACGACGAGAAGACGGTCTGGGAGGAGATCAGCGACGGCCAGGATATCCTCCGCGTCGGCAACTACGAGACGCCGTCGCGCGCCTATGTCGGCCGCTTCAACTTCAAGGGCACGGACCAGCAGAAGAAGGTGGGCCTCTTGTCAGGCGGCGAGCGCAACCGCGTGCATCTCGCGAAGCTGCTGCGCTCGGGCGGCAACGTGCTGCTGCTCGACGAGCCGACCAACGATCTCGACGTCGAGACGCTGCGCGCGCTGGAAGAGGCGCTGCTGAACTTCCCGGGCTGCGCCGTCGTGATCTCGCACGACCGCTGGTTCCTCGATCGGATCGCGACGCACATCCTTGCGTTCGAAGGCGACAGCGAGGTCGTGTACTTCCAGGGCAACTACGCGGATTACGCGGAGGACCTGAAGCGGCGCAAGGGCGAGGACGCGGCGCAGCCGCATCGCATCCGGTACAAGCGGCTCGCCTGAGGCGTCGGCGCACCGCGCTAGGAGCCGTGCCGAGGTTCGGTCGGCGTCATTCATGAACGGCACGCCGCGGCTCCCATCGCTGCCGCCGAACGTTCATCAATGATGCCGGCCACCCCGGCGCGGTTCGAGGCCGCTCCGCGAGGCGGGAGCAGCTAGAACCCCGGGTAGGCGCTTCCTTGCCACGCCCGCAGGATGGCCTGCGCCCTGCGTGCCTCCGCGGCGCTGTAGCGCTTCCACGCATCGCGCGTCATGCAGCGCCGGGTGATCACGTTGGACGCGTGCTGCAGCATCTCCTTACAGATCACCTCGCTGCCGGGATGCACGTCCTGCGCGTCGACCTGCGCCTGCACGACGAGCTCGCCGAGCTCCTGTCGGTCCCTCGCCTCCGCGGCCGACTGCGGCGCGGCGCTCTCCGCCGGAGCAGGCGTGAAGCCGGGCATCGCGGTCTGCCGGCCTTGGGGCGCCGAGGCGCACCCGGCAAGGACTACCGCCGCCAACCCCCCGCAAAGGCTCAACCGCTTCATGGAGACATCTCCTTCACGAGATCGGTTCATCGACGATACCCTCAAGGCGCCGTCGCGTCCATCGCTCCGCGCCCCGCCAGGCGGCGGTGTCCGCGCCCGTCACCCGTCCGGCGGCGCGAGGCCGCTCGAGTAGAACAGCCGCCCGCCCGCGTCGACGATCACCGCCTCGTAACCGGGAAAGCGCTCGATCAGCTCGAGGCCCGCTTCCGGCCCGAGCACGAACACGCTCGTCGACAGCCCGTCGGTCGTCGTCGCGTCCGGCCCGATCACCGTCACGCTGAGGACGCCTTCGGTCGGCCGGCCGGTGCGCGGATTGAGGATGTGGTGATACCGCTTGCCGTCCTCCTCGAAGAAGCGCTCGTAGTCCCCCGACGTCGACACCGCCTCGTCGACCAGCGGCAGGCGCGTCACGATCTCGCCCTCGAGGCGCGGATGCCGGATGCCGATCATCCACGGGCGTCCGCGCCGGTCGCCGAGCACGCGGGTGTCGCCGCCTGCGCTCAGCACCGCGTGGCGCACGCCGCGCTCGCGCAGCAGTGCCGCGGCCCGCTCCACCGCGTACCCCTTCGCAATGCCGCCGAGGTTGATGCGCACGCCGGGCGCGCGGAAGCGGATCGTCGACGCCGCCGGATCGAGGATCACGTGACGGTAGTCGATCGCGTCGAGCCGCGCGGCGATGTCCTCGGCGGTCGGCCGGCGGCGCGCGCGGAAGTCGTAGAAGTAGCCGATGCTCTCGTACGTGATGTCGAATGCGCCGCCGCTCGCGGCCGACATCTCGAGCGCCCGCCCGACGAGCGCGAACAGCTCCGCGTCGACCTCGACCGGACGCTCGGCCGCTTCCGCGTTGACCCGCGAGATCGGGCTGTCCGGCCGGTACGTGCTCATCTGCCGGTCGATGCGCCGGTAGTCGTCGAGCACCATATCCGCCAGCGCGCGGCCGGCCGCGGGATCGTCGTGCCACAGCTCGACCGACACGCGCGTGCCCATCAGGTCGATCGCTTCCCCGACCCACTCCGCGAGCGCGGCCGGCGCGACGAGGAGCGCCAGCGCGGCGAACGGCGCCGCCCGGCGTGAACGGGGTCGTTGTGCGCCGGCGGCGCCGTTCCGTATGCTCGGCGGCCTCGAACGCGCGAGGAGCACGCGGATGGAATTGCTGATCGTCTTCATCGTCGTGGCCGCCGTGGCGGTGTGGGCCATCGCCATTTACAACAGGCTGGTCGGCCTGCGCAACCGAGTACGCAACGCTTTCTCGCAGATCGACGTGCAGCTCACGCGCCGCTACGACCTGATTCCCAATCTCGTCGAGGCGGTGAAGGGCTACATGAGCCACGAGCGCGGCACGCTCGAGGACGTGATCAGCGCGCGCAACGCTGCCGCGAAGGAGCTGAAGCAGGCCGCGGCAGATCCGTCCGACCCGGGCGCGATCCGCGCGCTGGCCGAGGCCGAGAACGCGCTCGCCGGCACCCTCGGCCGGCTGTTCGCGCTGGTCGAGGCCTATCCTGACCTCAAGGCGAACCAGAACATGCTGCACCTGCAGGAAGAGCTCGCCTCGACGGAGAACAAGGTGGCCTTCGCCCGCCAGGCGTTCAACGACTCGGTCATGACGTACAACACCGCCTGCGAGAGCTTCCCGGGCAACCTCGTCGCGAAGCGCTTCAACTTCAACACCGCCGAGTTTCTCGAGATCGAGGACGAGCAGAAGCGCGCCGTGCCGGCGGTCTCGTTCAGCTGAGGCCGGTCCCGGCCGCGCGGCCCTTGGATTTCTTCGAGCGACAGGACCGGGCCCGGCGCACGAGCCGCATCCTCGTCGCCGCGTTCGCGGTGTCGTTCGCGATCGTCGTCGCGGCGACGACGGCGCTCGTCGGCTTCCTCCTCTATCTCCACTCCGGCGTCTCGGCGCCCGCGGCGGGCGGGGGCTTCACGGGCTGGGCGCTCGAGCATCGCGGGCTGCTCGGCCTCGTCGCGCTCGGCACGCTCGGGCTGCTGCTCGCGGCGAGCGCGTATCGAACGGCGACGCTCGCCGGCGGCGGCGGGCAGGTCGCGCGGATGCTCGGCGGCACCGAGGTGCCGGGCGATGCGGCCGATCTCGCGCGCAAGCGTCTTCTGAACGTCGTCGAGGAGATGGCGATTGCGTCCGGCCTGCCGAGACCCGAGGTCTACGTGCTCGAGCGCGAGGCCGGCATCAATGCCTTCGCCGCGGGCCGGAGCCCGGCGGACGCCGCCGTCGCGGTCACGCGCGGTGCGCTCGAGCAGCTCGACCGGGCGGAGCTTCAGGGCGTGATCGCGCACGAGCTCAGCCACATCGTGAACGGGGACGTGCGGCTCAATCAGCAGCTGATCGGCTGCTCGTTCGGCATTCTCGTGCTGTCGCTGGTCGGCCGCTGGCTGCTGCGTGCATCGCGCGCCGGACGCCGCGGGCGCTCGAACGGCGCGGCGGCGGCCGCCGTGGGGCTCGGCGTCGGCCTCGTGATCATCGGCTCGATCGGCCTGCTCGCAAGCCGGCTGATCAAGGCCGGCGTGTCGCGCGAGCGGGAGCGCCTCGCGGATGCGTCGGCCGTGCAGTTCACGCGGGACGCGAGCGGGCTTGCGTCCGCGCTGAAGAAGGTCGCCCGGTCCGGCGGCGCGCTGAAGGCCGTCGAGACCGAGGAGGTCGCGCACATGCTGCTCGAGCATCACGGCCGCGCGTTTCGCGGCTGGTTCGCGACCCACCCGCCGCTGCTCGAGCGCATCCGCACCCTCGATCCGAGCTTCGATCCCCGCCGCTTCCGCGCGCTCGAGTCGGCCGCAGCCGGCGGCGCGCTCGCGGACGGCGCGGCAGCGGCCCTCGCCGCCGGGAGCGACCCGCGGCCCGAGCCCGCTCGCGGCGCCGCGTACGGCGTCCACCCGGCGCCGGACGGCGCGGGCGCGGACCCGGACACGACGTCGCCGGTGCCCCCCCGCAGCAAGGCGGACGCCGCGTCGCCGCTCGAGCGCGCCGGCGAGATGGGCGCTCCCGAGCTCGGCGCCGCGCTGCGCGCCGCGCTTCCCGCCGAGATCTACGACGCCGCGCATTCGCGCGACACGAGCCTGCTCCTCGTGCTCGCGCTCGCGCTCGCGCCCGCCGCGCGCACCCGCGCGCTGCAGCGATCGATGCTCGACGCACAGCTCGGCCCGCGCCGTGCGGAGCGCTGCGCGGCGCTCCGCGACGCGCTCGACCGACTCGATCCGGCGCTGCACATCCCGATCCTCGAGCTCGCCGTGCCGGCCTTGAAGCAGCGGCCGCCGGAGCAGCTCGACTACCTGTTCGAGCTCACGCGCAAGCTCGGCGAGTGCGGCGGCGAACGCCGCCTGTTCGACTACGTGCTGCTGCGCATGCTCGCGGCGTACGTCGCGCCGGCCGGTGACCGCGTCGCCGGCCCGGCACGGGCCGAGCGCTCGGCCCGCGACGCGTGCGCGACGCTGCTCGCCGTCGTCGCGGCCTACGGGCACGACGACATGGAGAGCGCGCTCGCCGCCTATCGCGCCGGACGTGCCGTGCTCGGCGGCAAGATCCTGCGCGAGGCGGCGCCGTCGCTCGACTCGATGCGGGACCTGCTCCGGCTCGATGCCGCGCTCGCGCGCCTCGCCCGGCTCGCGCCCCGCGCGAAGCGGCGCGTCCTCGAGGCCGTGCTCGCGACGATCCGACACGACAAACGCATCGACACGAAAGAGCTCGAGCTCTTCCGCGCAATCGCCGCGACGCTCGGCTGTCCGTTGCCGTGGGACATCGGCCTGCGCAAGGGATGGCGGGAGGCGGCCGTCGAGCCGAGCCCGGCAGCGCCGCTCGCGCGCGCCGCGGACTGAGCGCATCGCCGCCCGCAGACTCCCGCCGGCTCCGCGGCGCAAGTGTGGCCGCCCGCCGTTCCCTGCTACCATCGCGGCAACTTCGGCCGGGAGGAGCTCGATGCGCAAGTTCTCACGTTCGCCGTTCGTCTTGAGCTTGATCCTCGTCGCCGCCCTCGCCGCGCTCGTCGGCGGGACGTCGGCCGCCCGCGCCGACGGCGCGCACGCGAAGCGCTTCGCCGACGCCGTCGAGGTGCTCACCGCGTTCACGCAGGACGAGATCGGCGGCATTCCGATCGACCTCCTCGCGCGCGCGCACGGCATCGCCGTGATCCCCAAAGTCATCCGCGGCGGCTTCCTGATCGGCGGACGGCGAGGCCGCGGCGTGCTGACGCTGCGCGGCGCCGACGGCCGCTTCACGAACCCGGTCCTCGTCACGCTGACGGGCGGCAGCATCGGCGGGCAGATCGGGGTCGCGTCGGCCGACGTCGTCCTCGTCTTCGCGAACGAGCGCTCCGTGCGCAACATTCAGTCGGGCAAGTTCGCGCTCGGGGGGGACGCGACCGCCGTGGCGGGCCCGTCGGGCCGTCATACCGCCGTCGCGCTGACGGGCAACGCCGAGGTGTACATGTACGTGCGCAGCCGCGGCCTGTTCGCCGGGGCCGCGCTGGAGGGCGCGCGGCTCGACGTCGACGAGGAAGGGACGGCCCTCTTCTACTACGCGGCGAGCTCGACCGCGCCCGCCTTCGCGCCGCCGAGCAGCGCGACGCCGGCCGCCGCCCGGGCCTTCCTCGACGCGCTCGAGCGCGCGGCGGCGGTGCCGAAACCGCGCACGTCCGGCGCACCCGCCGAGGAAACGGAAGAAGCGCGAACCTTCCCGCTCGAGCGCTGAGCCGGGAATCCGGGGGAGCCGAGGCGCCGAGGCTTCGGGCACCGCGCCCGCCCGCGCCGCCCAAACGTGGATCAGTAATCCCGGGCTAGTCGCGGAACGCGCGCGGGATCGCCGAGTCCGGCACCGCCGCGCCCTGCTCGGCGTCGAACGGCCCGACGGCGCTCGAGTCGGTCGCGTCATTCACAGGCGCCGCAGCCGCGCCGGCATCGGTATCGGTATCGGTGAAGTCATCCGGCGGCTCTGCGTCACCCGTCTCCGGAGCGAGCCCCGCGAGCGCCGCCTCCTCCGCCGCCGCGGCCTCGCGCGCCCGGCGCTGCGCTTCGAACTCGCGCCGCAGCGCCTCGATCTTCGCCGCGGACTCGCGCTCGAGCGCCTCGCGCCGCGCGCGCTCCTCCTCGAGCTGAACCGCGAGCGCGGCCCGGCGCGCGTTCGCGCACTCGATATCGTGCGCCGCGGCCGGGTCGCGGTCGCAGCGCGCGAGCGTGCCGTCGCGGGCGATGCTGTCGTTCAGAAAGAAATCGTAGCTGCGCGGCGCCGGCTGCGGCGAGCACGCAGCGCCCGCGACGGCGGCGGCGACGACTGCGAGGAGCCGCCCGCGGGCGAGCGCGATGGTTCGGTCTTGCATGAGTGCGTCGATGATTCCGGCAACCCAGCCGGGCGGAACGCGATGGCGACACCTTAACCGGATCGGCCGCCGCGCCGCTGACGCGAGTTCACACTTTCGAGCGCCGGCGGGACGCAGGAATCAGTTCAGGATCGGGATGACCTCGCCCGCGGCGGAGATCGTGAGCCCCAGCGCGCGCCGCCAGTCTCGCAAGAGCGCCGGCGAGCCCGCAGAGAGCGGCTCGACCGCCGGTGCGGGGAACGAGACGTCGTGGAACACGAGCGCGCCGGCGCCGAGCCCGCCGACCACGCGCACGCCGTTCCCGTCGCTCGATGCGAGCGCCGCGCCCGCCGCGACCCCGGCCGGCAGCAGCCGGCTGGCGAGCACGCGAAGTCGTCCGTCCTCGACGGCCGCGCGATGGATCCAGCGCTCCGTCTGGATCAGGATCGCGGAGCCGTCGGGCGCGAAGCCGAGCCAGCGGATCGGATGCGCGACCGCGTGGCGCGCCGCGATCGCCGCGAACGTGGCCGCGTCCCACAGCTCGACGTGGCCCGTGTCGTCGCCGCTCGCGAGCGCGCGCCCGTCCGGGGCGAACGCGAGCGCGCGCACCGGCCCCTGCGCCCGCACCGACCCGATCACGTCGCCTGCGCCCTGCATCGCGATGAAGACGTTGCCCGCGCTGTCGCCGACGGCCCACCGGGACGCGTCGGGCGCGAACGCGACGGCGAGCGCCGTGCCGTTGACGATCACCTCGCCGGCGAGCTTGCCGTCGTCGACGCGCCAGAGGCGCCCGACGTAGCCGCCGGCGCTCGCGACCCAGCGGCCGTCGGGGCTGAGCTCGACGGCCTGGACGGGACCCGCGGGGTGGCGCATGAAATGCTTCGTCGGCGCAACGCTCGCGAGATCCCAGACGCGCACGAGGCCGTTCGCGCCGCCGCTCGCGATCAGTGCGCGGGACGCGTCGACATCGAGGCTGGTCACGCGGCCGCGATGCCCGATGTAGTCGATCGCATCGAGGCGCGTCGCGGCGCGCGACAGCTCGCTCGCGCTGCGCACGCGCACGTGCCCGCCGCGATAGCCGAGCGCCGCGATGGCACCGGCCGGATCGATCGCGAGCGCCGACAGATTCGGATCGGCGCTCGCCGTCGCGCCGTTCGGCTCGACGTCCCACAGCCGAATCCCGTCGGGATGCAGCGTCGCGAGCACGCGGCCGTCCGGGCCGAGCCGCGTCTCGACCCGCCCGCCGCGCGGATCGACCCGCAGCTGCACGGCGCCGCCTTCCTCGGCGAGATCGCGCACGACGACGTGCCCCTGCGGGGCCGCGAACGCGACCAGCGCGCCGTTCCCGGACACGCTGACGCTGTCGGCGTCGCTCGTCGTGCCGAGGCGGAACACGTCGACGACCCCGGACCGGGACAGGTCGAGCGGGATGCGCCACGCGCGCACGTCGCCGAGCTCGTCGACCGTGAGGAGCCAGTCGCCGCTCGGCGCGGGGACGAGCCGCTCGACGGCATGCTCGTGGTGCAGGCGCCGCTCGCCGGCCGCCCGCCGCGGATCGATCACCCGCACGACGTTTCCGGCCGGCTCGACGATGGCCGCGTAGCGGGCCGCCGGACCGAGCGCCCACCCTCTCGCGCCGTCGACGGCGCGGCCCGCGGCAACGAGCGCGCCGTCCGCGACCCGCACGAGCTCGAGCCGCGGCCCGGCGCCCGCGCCGCGCGCCGACAGCGCGACGAACTCGCCGTCGACGCTGACGGCGGGCGGCAGCGTGAAGCCGTTGCGCGCGTCGAGCCGCGCGACCTGCCGTCCGCTTTGGACGTCCCACAGCGTGACGGCGGCGCCCTCGCGCGCGAGCACGCGCGTCGCGTCGCCGTTGAACGCGACGAAGTCCGGCGCGCCGGCCGTCTCGACGTCGTGCAGCAGGCGGCCGTCCTCGAGGTCCCAGATCGCGATCGAGCCGAGCGGCCCGCGGCGGGCGAAGCGGGCGGCCGCGAACCGTCCGTCCGGGCTGAGCTCGATCTCGACCTGCGCCGTCCTGCGCGGATCGGGTATCGCGAGCTCCTGCGCCGGCGCGTCGCGCCACGCCCACGGCGTGCCGGCGAACGACAGGCTCCAGTCGAGCAGCGCGCCGATCGCGCCGGAGCGCCGGTCGACGACCGTGAGCCGCCACACGCCGCGGCGATCCGCGGTCCCGAGCGCCGCGAGCGGCGACGCGTCCGTCGCGCGGAACGAGTGCGAGCGGACCGTCGGATCCCGGCCGTCGAGCGTGAGCCGGGCCTCGGCCCCGCCCGGCGCCGTCAGCACGAACAGGAGATCCTCGGCCCGCTCGTGGCGAACGCTGAGGTCGAGCCGGAACGCGCCGGCGACGCCGGGCTCGTCGACGCCGATCTCACGCTGCAGGGGCGAGTGCTGCAGCGCCGTGAGGCGAAGCGGCGCCGCGGGCGCTTCCGCCCCGCGGCTCGCGCCTTCGGCCGCATCGCCGATGGGCGCCTCGCCGCCGCGGACGGCTTCCGGCGGCAGCGCCGAGACCGCGAGCGTCGCGCCGCTGGGCTTCACGGGCGCGTCCGCGGCCGCCGCCCGAGCGTCGGTGCCGGGCGCTGCGAACGCGATGCGCCGGGCCCGCGCCCCGCCGTCGACGACGGAGACCTCGCCGGCGTCCCAGTCGACGGACCAGCGGGCCGGCGGGCTCGGGAACCGCAGCGTCTCGCGCAGCCGCTCGAGATCGCCGCCGATCAGCTCCGCCAGCAGGCGGCGCGCCTCGACGTCCGCGGTCGGCAGCGCCGCGAGCGCGAGCAGCACCGCGTCCTCTCTGCGCTCGGCGTGCATCGCCGCGTTCGCGCGCCGCAGCCAGTAGTCCGCCGCGAGCCGGTCCGCGAGCGCCTCCTGGCCCGGCAGCCGGCGCAGGACCCGGTCCGCTGCGACGACGTCCGCGTAGCTCGCGGCATTGCGGCTGCGGGCTTCCATCGCCTCGGCGAGAAGCCGGTCGGCGGTGGCCGAGAACCCCGGCAGCCGATGCAGCTTCTCGTACGCCTGCTCGACGGCGGCGAAGTCCGCGCCGTCGGCCGTCAGTGTGCGCACGTACGGCTTCGGCAGCAGCTGGCTGTAGCCGATCGGCAGCACGAGCGCCGCGGCGACGAGCGCGGCGACGGCGCCCGCGCGCCGCCAGTCGAACGGGCGCACCTGCGCGAGCCACCGCTCGCCGAAGACCTCGCCGAGGATGCGGTTGCGGTAGCGCAGGCGCCGATCCGGGCCGCTCCCGACGACGCCGGCGAGCCGCAGAAGCTCCTTTTGCGGAGAGTGCGGCAGCTCGTGGACGGCCGCGCCCCGCGCGAGCTTCGAGAGCAGCGCGAGCGCCTGCCGCGGCTTCGCGCCGCGGCGAATCAGCACCAGCCGGATGCCGTTCAGGTACGGATCCTTCTCGGCGGCTCCTGCCGCCAGGAACTGCTCGCGGACCACGCGCTCGACGTCCTCGGCCCGCCCCCCCTTGCGCGCGACTCCGCGCGCGATGCGCTGCGTGAGGTACGGCTGGCCGCCGGCCCATACGTGGATCCGCTCGAGTATCGTGCGCCCGACGCTCAAGTCGTCGCCGAAGCCGGGCGCGAGCGTCAGGCTCTGCTCGAGCGTGAAATCGGCGGGCTCGATCGCGAGCCCGTCGACGAACGGCGAGAGGGTCGGATCGGGGCAGAGCGCGGCGGGCGATGCGACGCCGAGCACGACGAAGTTGAGCCGCGCGTAGTCCGGATCGCTGACGCGCCGCGCGTAGCACGAGTGGATCGTCGCGTAGAGCTCCTGCGCGAACGGCAGCGCGAGGGTGCGCTCGATCTCGTCGATGAAGACCGTGACCGGCACCGACGTGTGCGTCAGCACGACGTCCGAGAAGAACTCCGCGAGCCGCTGCTCGCCGGCGAGCGCGCTCTTCTCCTGCCACCAGCCTTGCAGATCGAACTTGAGGCGCAGCTCGCGCAGGACGCGATACGCGATCGCGTAGCACCAGCGCGCGGCGGCACCGGCCTCGCTGTGGGCCGCGATCTGGCTGAGGTCCACGACGGCGGCAAGCTGACCGTCACGCCGCAGCGCGCGGATCGCGCGCGCCATCAGGCTCGACTTTCCGGTCGAGCGCGCGGCGAGCACGTAACAGAAGCGCTGCTCGCCGATGCCCCGCAGCAGCTCCGCGTCGGCCGCGCGCTCGACGTAGCACGCCCGATCCGGTTGGACCGGCCCGCCGACGACGAAATAATCTCCGGGCTGGGCTACCTTCGGCACAGTGGCGCGATTGTAGGGGCCCCGCCCCGGCGTCGGCAATGCGCGACCCTATAATATAAGTATTTGATTTCTCTACTAAAAGCAGATGCGCTCGGTTCGGTGCGAATCGTGCGACACGTGAAGTCCACGGCCCTGCACGACGTGTGTGTTCGGCGCGACACGTCGGATTCGACGCATTGGCTTCGCCCGCTCGCCCGGCGGCTCGCCCGGCGCGAGGCCGCCGCGCTCGCCGCGGCCGGCGGCCTTCGCGGCGTTCCGCGGCTGATCGCTTTCGACGGCGACGCGGTGCTGCGCGAATACGTCGAAGGGGTGCCGATGCACGTGGCGAAGCCGGGCTCGCCCGCGTACTTCAAGGACGCGCTGAGGCTCCTGGCCGCCCTTCATCGGCGCGGGATCGCGCATAACGATCTCGCGAAGGAGGCGAACTGGCTCTGCACGCCGGACGGACGCGCGGCGATCGTGGACTTTCAGCTCGCGGTCGTCCGCCGCCGGCGCGGCGCGCTGTTTCGCGCGCTCGCCCGCGAGGACCTTCGCCATCTGCTGAAGCACAAGCGCACGTACCTGCCGCAGCGGCTGACAGCGCGGCAGCGGGCGCTGCTCGCCCGCCCGGGGCCGCTCGCGCGCGCGTGGGCGCGCGTTGTGAAGCCCCTTTACCGGTTCGTCACGCGGAAGCTGCTCGGCTGGCCCGAGCGCGACGGGCCCGAGGAACGCCGCGAAGGCCTCTGAGTTATCATCGCGGTCCCATCGGCTTCTGGCTCTGGTCGACGATATGGACATCCTTCACGAGCACAACCTGCTTCAGGACCTCAAGGCGCCTCGGCCCTACGGCATCCGCGTCACGCTGTCGCCGCAGGATTCGTTCGCGTCCGTGCTCGGGACGGACTGGGAACGGGTGCACTGGTTTCGTACGGCCGAGGAGCGCGATCGCGCGCTGCGCGACATGGCGAGCGAGCACCTGTATTCGCGCAAGGGCGACCGGCCGACCCTGAGCTTCGAGCCGATCGATCCGCCGGCGTAGCGCGGCCGCCCCCGCGCGGCGGGGCCGAGCGTCAGGCGCCGTCCGGCGGCCGATTCCGAGGCTGCGGCACGCCGGGCTCAGTCGGCCGCATGGCCGCCGCCGGCCGTCCGCCTCGGCAGCGCGGGGCCGCGCAGGGCCGCCGCGGCCCGGTGGCGCGCGGCGAAGCGGCGGTAGGCCGCGAGCTCGTCGGCCGCGCGCGCGTCGTCCCAGATCCCGAGCTCGACGAGCGCGGCCGCGGCGAGCGGCGCCTCGCCCGAGCCGAAATCCGCGCCGAGTCCGAGCATCGTGCGCCGCTGCAGCAGGTCGATGAGCGACTCCGCCCACTCCGACTCCATCGCATGGACCAGCTCGACGATGCGCAGCTCGGCGCCGGGACCCGCCGCCTTCGCGAGCTCCGGCCGGCCGCGCGCGCCGTCGAGCAGCCGCGCGGACAGGCGGCCGTAGGTGCGCAGCATCCGGGCCGCGGCTCGGGGGCCGAACACCGCGGCGAGATCGGCTTCGAGCGCGGCACGCTCCGCGCCGGTGATCGCGCCGGGCAGCGGCTCGCCGCCGCGCGGCGCCGCGCGATGACGGAGGCCGTCGCGCCCGAGCCGCTCGAGCACGTCCCGCGCGAGCGCCCGGTACGTGGTCAGCTTGCCGCCGACGATCGAGTACAGCCCGTGCGCGTCCCGATGCGCATGGATCAGGTGCCGGCGCGTGATCGCCCCCTCCGCCCTGCCCGGCGCATACGGCAGCGCGCGCACCCCGGCCATCGTGTACAGCACGCGCTGCCGGATGCCGCCCGCGTCCGGAAACAGCCGCTCGGTTTCCTGAACGAGATAGTCGAGCTCGCGATCGTCGATCGCCGCGTCGCCCGGATCGCCGTCGTAGCGCACGTCGGTCGTGCCGATCAGGTACAGGCCGTTCCACGGCACGATGAAGAACGGCCGGCCGTCGCTCGCGGCCTCGGCGTAGAGCGCCGCGTCCGGGGCGCCCGGAAACGGCGCGACGACGAGGTGGCTCCCCTTCGTGCCGCCGACGAGCACGTCCGACCGAGGACGCGCGCCGGTCACGGAAGCGGCGACCCGGTCGAGCCACGGGCCCGCGGCATTCACGACCCGCCCCGCGCTGACGTGCCCGGTCGCGCCGTCCGCGCGGCGCCAGTCGACGCCGGCCACGCTGCCCCTTTCCACTCGAATCCGAACCGCGGCGGTGTGGTTCAGCACGACGGCGCCGTGAGCTGCGGCGTCGAGGAGGTTCTCGACGACGAGCCGCTCGGGGAACGCGACCTGCGCATCGAAGTACGTCGCGCCGCCGACGAGACCCCGCGCGGCGAGCCCCGGCATGTGGCGCAGCAGCTCGTCCGGGGACAGCATCCGGTGATTCGGCAGCGACTTGCCCCGGGACAGCAGGTCGTAGAGCGCGAGGCCGATCCGGATCTGCCAGAGCGGCCGGCGGGCGCCGCGATAGATCGGCAGGTAGAGCCGAAGCGGCTCGACCAGGTGCGGCGCGAGCTGGAGCAGCGCCTCCCGCTCCCGCAGCGACTCGCGCACGAGCCCGAGCTCGCCGTGCTCGAGATAGCGGAGTCCCCCGTGGATCAGGCGCGTCGACGCGCTGGTCGTGCCGCTGCCGACGTCGCTCTGCTCGAGGACCAGCACGCGGAGGCCCGCGCGGGCTGCCTCCCGCGCGATCCCGGCGCCGTTGATGCCGGCACCGATGACGACGACGTCGCAGCGCTGAGAAATGGTGTCAGACACCTTTTTCGCTACGTGGCGCCGCGGCCGAAAATGGTGTCAGACACCTTTTCCCGGGGAAAAGGTGTCTGACACCATTTTCCAGCAACGGTCACGGCCGTGTCTGGCCGCTGCCGCGCACGACGTACTTGTAGCTGGTCAGCTCCTCGGCGCCGACCGGGCCGCGCGCGTGGATCCGGCCCGTTGCGATGCCGATCTCGGCGCCCATGCCGAACTCGCCGCCGTCCGCGAACTGCGTGGACGCGTTGTGCAGCAGGATCGCGCTGTCGAGCTCGCGCAGGAAACGCTCGGCGGCGGCCGCATCCTCCGTCACGATCGCGTCCGTGTGCCCCGAGCCGTAGCGGCGGACGTGGTCGAGCGCCTCGTCGAGGCCCGCGACGACCTTGACCGCGACGATCGCGTCGAGGAATTCCTTGCCGAAATCGTCGGCCGACGCCGGCACCGCGCCTTCGGCGTACGGCAGCGCCTCCGCGTCCGCGCGGATCTCGCAGCCGGCCGCGGTGAGGTCGGCCGCGATCGGCGGCAGGTGCGTCGCGACGCAGTCGCGGTCGATCAGGACGGCCTCCGTCGCGCCGCAGATGCCGGTGCGGCGCATCTTCGCGTTCAGGACGATGCGCCGCGCCATGTCGACGTCCGCGGCCCGATGCACGTACGTGTGGCAGATGCCCTCGAGGTGGCCGATCACGGGCACGCGCGCGTCCTGCTGCACGCGCGCGATGAGGTTCTTGCCGCCGCGCGGCACGACGACGTCCAGATACTCCGTCATGTCCCGCAGCAGGATGCCGACCGCCTCGCGATCCTGCGTCGGCACGCGCTGCACGGCCGTCTCCGGCAGCTCGTGCGCGGCGAGCGCGCGCACGAGGCAGGCGTGGATCGCCGCGTTCGTGCGCGCCGCCTCCGAGCCGCCTCGCAGGATCACCGCGTTGCCGCTCGCAAGGCACAGCGCCGCGGCGTCCGCCGTCACGTTCGGCCGGCTCTCGTAGATGATGCCGATCACGCCGAGCGGCACCTTCACGCGCTGGATCCTGAGCCCGTTCGGCCGCTCCCATTCGGCGATCACGCGGCCGACCGGATCCGGCAGCTCCGCGATCGCCTCGACACCCGCCGCCATCGCCTCGACACGCTTCTCGTCGAGGGCGAGCCGATCGAGCATGGCGGCGGAGAGGCCGCGCCGCTCCGCCTCCTCGTAGTCCTTGCGGTTCGCCGCGAGGATCTCGTCGCGGCCACGGCGCAGCATCGCGGCCGCCTCGCGCAGCGCGGCCTGCTTGCGGGCGGTCGGCACCCGCCCGAGCACGTCGGCCGCGGCCCGCGCCGCACGCCCGAGCTCCCGCA
>Ga0079224_100006371_pt1 | contig 15646 bp, 13 predicted proteins | sample Stecom2015_FD_80414 | JGI IMG/M metagenome (GOLD analysis project Ga0079224, IMG submission 80414) | Agricultural soil microbial communities from Utah to study Nitrogen management - Steer compost 2015 | ecosystem: Environmental > Terrestrial > Soil > Agricultural land | place: USA: Utah...
ATCCGAACACCGTGAAGGTGTTCATGTACGGCGAGCTCGAGGAGGACGGCTCGCTCTACATCGTCATGGAGCTGCTCGAGGGGAGGAACCTCAACCAGACCGTGCGCAAGGAAGGGCCGATGCCCGTCGAGCGCGCGATCCCGATCCTCATCCAGGTGTGCGGCGCGCTGCAGGAGGCGCACGACATCGGCATCGTCCACCGCGATCTGAAGCCCGAGAACATCTTCCTCTCGCGCCAGGGCGGCATCACCGACTTCCCCAAGGTGCTCGACTTCGGTCTCGCGAAGGTCACGGAGAGGCAGATGCAACCGGGGTCGTTGATCTTGACGCAAGAGGGCATGGTGTTCGGGACGCCCGAGTTCATGTCCCCCGAGCAGGCGCAGGGGCGAACCCTGGACGCGCGCAGTGATCTTTATTCCCTCGCCGTGATTCTCTACGAGGTGCTCACGGGGAAGCTGCCGTTTTCGGCGCGCACGCCGATGGAGTACATTCAAAAGCACGTGATGGACCCCATCATCCCGCTCGAGCAGCGGGTGCCCGACCTCAAGTTTCCGGAGGGGCTCGGGCGCGTGCTCGAAAAGGCGCTCGAGAAGAAGCCGGAGGATCGCTACCAGAGCGCGGCCGAGTTCGCCGATGCGCTGCGTCCGTTCGCCGGCGCCGCTTCCGGGGCGCAGCCCTCGGGAGTTTCCCGGGTACCGAGCGGGCCCGCCGCGCCGAGCCCGCCCGTCGAAATCGCGCCCGTCCCGGTTGCCGCGCGTCCGCCGGGTGCGATGCTGCTCATCGGTGTGGCCGCGATCTGTCTCTTTGCCGGGGTCGTGCTGGCCATGATCGTCATGCACGTGCTCGAGCGCTGATGGTCGACTCTCGCCGCCTGCTCAACGGCGCTCGTCGCGTCGCGTTCTATGGCGCCATCGGCGGCGTCTCGCTCGCCATCGGTTTCTCGCTCGCGATCGTCCTCTCGGTGGCGCGCTACGAATCGAAGCTCCCCAGCGTGGAGGAGCTCAAGCAAGGCTACGACCCGCCGCAGGTCACGCGCGTGCTCTCCCGCGACGGGAAGTTGCTCGGCAGCATGTTCACCGAGCGGCGCACCGTGGTTCCGTTCTCGGAGATCCCGGGCCACGTCAAGCTGGCCTTCCTCGCCGCGGAAGACGCCACCTTCTACGAGCACGAGGGGCTCAACTACTTCGGCATGCTGCGCGCGCTGCTCGCGAACGTGCGCGCCGGCCAGACGCGCCAGGGCGCGAGCACGATCACCCAGCAGGTCGTCAAGAACCTGTTCCTCACGCCCGAGCGCACGTACGAACGCAAGATCAAGGAGACCATCCTCGCGCGGCGGCTCGAAAAGGAGCTGTCGAAGGACGAGATCTTCTCGCTTTATCTGAACCACATCTACCTCGGCCAGGGGCGCTACGGCGTCGAGGAAGCGGCCCGACACTACTTCGGCAAGCCCGGCAAGGCGCTCGACCTCGCCGAGGCGGCCCTGCTCGCCGGCATCGCGGCGGCGCCCGAGCGGTTCTCGCCGCGCACGCACCCGGAGCGCGCGCTCGCTCGGCGGCGCTACGTGCTCACGCAGATGCTCGAGAAGGGGTTCGTCACGCGCGCGCTCCACGACGAGGCGCTCGAGCTGCCGCTGCGCCTCGCTCCGGGCACCGAGGAGGAGTCCGCGCTCGCGCCGGAGGTCGTGGCGCACGCGCGCAAGGTGCTCGAGGCCGCGGTGGGCGAGCGCGCGCGAAAGGGCGGATTCACGATCACGACGACGATCGACCTCGAGCTCCAGGCGGCGGCGCGCAAGGCGATCACCGAGGGCCTCGCGGAGTACGCCAAGCGCCAGAAGCTCTTGCCGCCGCTCACGGCGGAGAAGCGGCGCCTATGGGGAGAGCCGTTCACCGGGGTTCCGCGCGCGAACAAGATCTACGTGGGCACCGTCGTCGCGGTGGACGACGAGAAGGGGACGATCGACGTTCAGGTCGGCAAGACCCTCGGGCGCGTCCAGCTGAAGAGCGAAGAGCGCTACAACCCCGAGAAGCTCGCGCCGAGCGCGTTCACGAAGGTCGGGGCCCTGCTGCGGGTCTCGCTGATCGGCGACAGCGAGGGCCAGCCGCCGCCCTTGCCGCTTCGGCTCGAGCTCGGCCCGCAGGCGGCGCTCGTCGCCATCGATCCACGGACGCGCGAGGTGCTCGCCCTGGTCGGCGGCGCCGAGCCGGTGCCCGGAGGCTTGGATCGCGCGACGCGCGCGCATCGGCAGCCGGGGTCGGCGTTCAAGCCGTTCGTCTACGGCTACGCGATCGCGTCGCGGCGGTTCACGGCCGCGAGCGTGCTCGAGCTCCCGCCGCTCAAGAAGAGCACCGAGCCGGGGCCGCGCCGCGTTCCGGTGCGCCTCGCCATCGCCAAGAGCGACAACGCCGCCGCGGAGGCGCTGCTCGCGGCGATCGGGGCGCCCAACGTCGTCGAGTGGGCGAAGGCGCTCGGCATCGAGTCGGAGCTCGCCCCGACGCCCTCGCTCGCGCTCGGCGCCTACGAGGTGGTGCCGCTCGAGCTCGCCAACGCGTACGCGTCCTTCGCGGCGGGTGGTGAAGTCGAGCCCGCGCGGCTCGTGAAGCGCATCGTGGGCTCGGACGGGAAGGAAATCCCGCTCCCGCCGCAGCCCCCGAAGCGGCGCGTGATCTCTCCCGAAGAGGCGTATCTCGTGACGAGCCTGATGCGCAGCGTGGTCCAGCAGGGAACCGGCATGCGCGCGAAGAGCCTCGGGCGCCCCGTCGTGGGGAAGACGGGCACCACGAACAAGGCGAAAGACGCCTGGTTTGCCGGGTACTCGACCGAGCTCGTCGCGGTCACGTGGGTCGGCTACGACGACGCGTTGCCGCTCGGCGGAACCGAGTCGGGCGCCGCGACGGCACTGCCGATCTGGGTCTCGTTCATGAAAGCGGCGCACGAGGGGCGACCCGTCACGGAGTTTCCCCGCCCGAACGGCATCATCACGGCGCGCATCGATCCCGCGACGGGCCTGCTCGCCTACGTCGACCAACTCGATGCCATTGAGGAAGAGTTCCTCGACGGGACGGTCCCCTCGGAGACGGCCTCGCCGGATCAGGCGCCCGCGTTGGACCCGGGCGTCGAAGGGGAGACCGGCGAGCCCGAGGCCGCCACGCGTCCCGCGCTCGGAGGCACGCAAGCTCGGCACCCCGTGCTGCCGGTGCCGCCGGATCTGCCGCCCTTCTGAGCGGCGTCATCGATCGCGCCGCCCATTGGACACGCCGGAGGGGATGGGTAAATAGGGGCGAACGATGCAGGCTCGCCTTTCCTTCGTCGTCGCCTCCGCAATCGCTGGCTCGCTGCTCGTCGGCTGCAAGAAGGAGACACCGGCCAGCACAGCGCCCGAACCCGCGAAGTCCGCAGAATCCGATCCGGTCAAGGCGCTCGACCCGGATCTCGCACAAGCCGTCGCTCAGGCATCCGCGACCCCCAAGGCCGGCAGTCGCCCTGGGGCGGGAGCGCAGGACGGCGGTCCGCCGCCGAACGGGATCTTCCCACCGGGCGCCGCCGACCGCGAGGCGAAGCGGGGAGCTCCCCCGAAGATCACGCTCGGCAGCGAAGGCGCGATGCCGCGTCAGACCCTCTCGCTCGTGCCCAAGCCCGGCACGCGCGTCACGGGCAAGGCGATGGTCGAGCTCCAGCACGATCCGCGACAAGGCGGGTTGCCCGTGGAGCTCGGGGTGGTGTTCGAGGCACAACAGCCGAAGGGCGCGGGCGGCGGAGGCGCAGGGGCGGAAGCGGCTGCCATTCCCGTCGTCGTGCGGGTGACGAGCGCGAAGGTCGCAATACCAGGCGCTCCGGCGGAGCTCGAGCGCGAGGTCGCGACGCTCGCGGGCGCGCGGGTCTCGTATCAAATCGCGCCGAACGGCGCCGGGTCGGGCTACGAGACCCAGCTCGGCGGGCGAGGGGACGCGCGCCTCGGCGATCTGCTGCGCTCGTTCGCCGACTCGATCGCGGTCGCCACGATCCCGTTTCCGGACAAGCCCGTGGGCGCCGGCGCGTACTGGATGGTCGCGAGTCGTGAGGGCGCGTTCGGGCTCGATCTCGTGAGCTATCGCCTCGTCACCGTCGAGCAAATCTCTGCGGAGAGCGTCACGCTGCGCGTGGACACGAAGCGCTACTCCGCCGTCCCCACGCTCGAGCTCGCAGGTTTGCCCGCCGACGCGCCCCGCACGCTCGTCGAGTTCCAATCCGCGGGCGAGGGCAAGGTGGAGCTCGTACCGGGAACGGCCTTCGCGAAGCGGAGCGAGCAAAGCTCGCTGCTCGCCGCAGGACTCGGCGCTCCCGGTCAGCCCCGAGGCATGCTCGAGATCCGCACGCGCTCGCGGATATCGCTGGGCGACTGACGACGAACGCCGCGTCTCGGGCGCAACGACCGTTCAACGTCGAGCGCCCCGAATCTTCTTGGGGATGGGGGCCGACGAGGCTCCGCCGGATTCACTCCGGCGGAGCGGGGGCCGTGTGTGCGGGCCTAGAAGCCGAGCTCTTCCTTGCGCTTTTCGGCGCCGGGGAGCGGTTCGCCCTTTTGGTTCACGACCGGGAGCTTCGGCGCGCGCTGGGCATTGACCTCGATCCAGTCCTTCTTGTCGTCCGGCAACTGCGTTTCATCGTAGATCGCCTCGACGGGGCACTCCGGAACGCAGGCACCGCAATCGATGCATTCGGCGGGGTCGATGTAGAGCATCTTGTCGTCCCCGTGGAAGCAGTCCACGGGGCAGACGGCTACGCAGTCCGTGAAGCGGCAGCCGTCGCAGTTGTCCGTGACAATGAAGGCCATGGGGCGCCTTGTACCCCCCCGCACAGCGCGAAGCAAATAGGACGGGCGACGTCCGTTCAATCTTCGAACGGCCGCGTGTCGCCCGCGCCCCGGCGCGCGATTTTCGCGCCGTTTCCCGTCAGATCGACGACGGTCGTCGGCACCGTCCCGCCCGCGCCCGCGTCCAGCACGAGCGAAAGACCGGGGAAGGCGAGGTCGATCTCTCGCGGGTCCGGATCGGGTGCATCGCCGTGGCGCGCGGCCGTGCTCGAGATGATCGGACGACCGAGCTCGGCGGTGAGCGCGAGCGCCACCGGGTTGTTCGGGATCCGCACCCCGACCGTCTTGCGCGGTGTCTGCACGATGCGCGGCACCTCTCGAGTCGCATCCAGAATGAAGCAGTACGGACCGGGCAAGAACTCCTTGAGGATTCGATAAACGCGGTCGTGCATCACTGCGTATTTCGAGACCTCGGCGAGGTTCTGGCACACGAACGCGAGCATCTGCGAGCGGTCCATGCCCTTGATTTGATAGAGGCGGTCGACCGCCTTCTTGTTGAAGAGGTCGCAGCCCAGGCCGTAGCAAGTGTCGGTCGGATACGCGATCACTTCCCCGGCCGCGAGCGCCTCGACCGCGCGGCGGATCTTGCGCGGCTCCGGGGTCGTTGGGTTGATTTCGAGGAGCATGGCTTCGTGCTTCGTCCGCCGCCCCACCGACGACACGGCGAGCGCGGATCAGTCTCTCAAGTGAAGAAAGCGGACCGTCCTTTCGGGAACGGGGAGCGAGAGGGTGCCACCCTGCGCCTCGAAGGTCGAGCCGTCGAGCAAATCTTCTGCAACGTTCGCGCCGAAGGCGTCGAGCCGTCCCGCGAGCGGGCGAGCGCTCCGATTGAACGCGAACAGCACGCGCGGCTGACCCGAGGCATCGGCGTGCACCGTCAGCCCGAGCTCCTCCGGCCCTGCCTCGAACCGTGGCAGCCCGAGTGTCCGAATGGCGTCGTCCAGCGCCGGGCCGAGCTGCACCGTGCTTCTCCCGAGCACCGGAATGGGCGCGTCGACGGCCGCCTCCGCGCTGTCTCCGGCGAACGGAGCGAGCACGACCGCGTGTCCTCGGGCCGCTTCGCGATGCAGGACGTCGCGGAGCCCGGGCTCGAGGGTACCCACGACGATCGTCAGGCGCGCTCGCCCGAATGGCAGGACGTCGTCGTCATCGACGACGGCATGGGGAACGTGTCGGCGCTCGAGCTCGTCCTCGAGGCAGAACACGAACCGCTCCAGCTCGAGGGCGTCCTCGAGCGCCCTCGTCACGGGTGGCGCGACGCGAGCTCCGAGCACGAGCTCCTCGAGCTCTGCCGCGACGGGGAGTCGCGCACGGGCGGCCTTCAGCAACGGAGCGAGCGCGCGCGAGCGGACGATCCGCACGGCGACGACGCGCTCGAGCTCGGCGAAGCGCGTCACCTCGAGGGCGCGCGCGAGCCTCGTCCAGGCGTCGGCGAACGGTCGGGCGACGCCGCCGCGATCGCAAGGGGCCCCGATCCAGCGCTCGCTCTCGACGGCCTGGTAGAGCTCGACTCCGGAGATCCCGTGCGCGAGCGCGAAGAGCGCATCGTTCAGACTCTCCGCCTCGGTGCGCGGTCGCGAGAACGGAGAGAAGCCGGCGCCCACACGAGCGAGCGCGGGAAGCGCGCGCGCCGCAGCACGCGCCGCGTGGGCGCTGGCCGCTGCGTCGAGGCGACGCCGCTCGGGAGACGCGCTCGGCCCCAGCGCGGAGAGATCGAGCACTGCGGCGGCGCGGCGCGACTCGGGCAGCGCGGGGCGCGCGTCGAGCGTCGCCTCGTAGAGGATCGGAACGGACACACCGGCCGTCTCCAGCGCCGAGCGGAGCGCGCGGACCGCGTCGTTTCGAATCGCTTCCCCGACCTCGACGAAATCGCGGAGCCATCCCTCGGCCTCTCGCTCCGCGTCGATGCTCCCCGAGTCCGCGAAGGCCGCAGACGCGAGCGCGCGCACGATGGCCTCCTGGGTTTTGCCCTTCCGTTCGAGGGCGCTGCGATAGCGCTCGAGCGCGCTCGGGTGGTGATCGAACACGAAGGGAGCCCCGCCGGGATCGACGTGACACGCGACGACGGGACCTCGGGGATGGCAGAGCGGCGCGATCTGGGCGCCGACGGCGAGCGCCCAACGGCGCATCTCGGCGAGGTACTTCTCGCTCGCGAGGCTCGGGAGCGGAAACGCGAGCGGCGCCGTGGGCAGCACGATCGGCTTGCCTTCGGCAGAGCGCGCCTGACACTCGGGATCCCAAATCACGGGCTCGGGGATCCCGAGGCGCGTCCGGTCATGGCTTTGCGCTGGCCCGATGCGCAACGACACGAGCAGGCCGAGCTCGCCCGCGAGCGCTACGAATCGTCCGATGTCGAGGCGCGGATCGCTCGCGCCGAAATCGATCTCTCCAGACGTACGCTCGTGCTCCGCCCACGGCACGCACGCGTCCACCACACGAATGCCCATCGTCCGCACGGCCGCGAGCGCCGCCGGCCACGCGGCAGGCTCGAGCGCGAAGGGATGCACGCTCCCCATGAAGAGCGGCACCGTTTCCTCCCCGAGCACGAGACCAGAACGGGTGAGCTCCGGAGCGCGGGAATCCGTCGACATGGGGGCGCGAGCTATAACATTGGATTCCAGGGGGATCCCGAGCGCGGTGACGTAACGAAATATCGCGCCCCGATTCCAGTATTTGCACAATCAACGTACGTTTGCGGCAGATCCCACGACATTCACCCCGAGCTCCCGTCGTCACGGCGAGCCCTGGCAGCGAACGCGTGCTAGCCTCGTCCCCGGACATGGCGTTGCGTCAACGGGCTCGACCGGAACGTCTGTCGTTCGCCGTGCTCCTTTCGATCGCGGCTCCCGTGAGCGCGGTCACGTTGGCGGCCTCCTCGTGCGCGCGGCCCCCCGAGGAAGGCGCGCACTATCCTGCCGCTCCGGCGCCCGGAACGGGCCCCGCGCACGGCGAGGCACCGCCGGCCGTCGCCGGTCCGGGGAGCGCTTCCGATTTGGCCGCGCGTTACGCGAGCGCGCGTCCGCTCCTCCAGTTTTCGGGGGTGGCCAGCTACTACAGCGACAAGCTGGCCGGCAGAAAGACGGCCAATGGCGAGCGCTACAATCCGCGCGCGCTCACCGCGGCGCATCGTTCGCTCCCGTTCGGGACGATCGTCCGCGTCGTTCGCGAGGACACGCGTCAAAGCGTCTACGTGCGGATCAACGATCGCGGTCCCTACCGGAAGGGCCGTGTGATCGACCTCTCGCGCGCCGCGGCGGAGGAGCTGGCCATGATCCGATCCGGCCTCGCCAAGGTGCGCGCGGAGGTCGTCGAGCTCGGAGTGAAGAAGAAGGGGCGCAAGCGCTGAGGGGCGGGGAACGCGCGATCCCTCGCGCCTCTCCGGAAACTGGTCGCCGGCTCCTTCGCGCGCGTTATGCTGGGTCGTGCGCGTTCGTTTTGGGAATCTCGCCGAAGCCGAGCGGAGGGCGCTCGCGGCGATCGAGCGTCGGGCGCGGACCGTCTTTTCGGACGCGGCGATTCGGCTCGATGAAGCGCGGTTCGCCCGCGCCGTGGCCGCGCTTCACCCCGAGTTGATGGGAGAGCGCACTCACGACGGCTGTCTCGTCGTGCGCCCGCGGCGTCGTGCCTTGGCACCGCTCGCCGAGCGCATCGCGGCGCTCGCCCCCGACGGTGTCACGATCGTGAGCAGCCGTCCCCCGGAGCCTGTCTCCGATGCAGTTCTTCGCGTGCGCGCGCTCGCCGGAGTCGACTTCGCGAGCGCGCGCGTGCGCGTCGGTTTCACCCGCGGGCACCTGCTCGACGTCATCGTGCTGCTCCCTGGAGGCTCGGGGAGCGACGCGGAGCACGAAGCGGCGACGGAGCTCGTTTGGCTCATCGCGGGTGAGAGCTTCGCCGAGACGTGGATTGGCTCCGTGAGCGTTGCGCCGGCGCCGCGTGGCAGCTTGCCCGTGGTGGGCGACGCGTCCGCTCGGGGGTTCCCGCTGGCCGAGCTCGAGTCGCTGCTCGTCGCGGCGACCGAAGGGCTCGAGCTCCCCGCCGAGCCGCTCCACGCGGCCGGCGACGGCACGTGGACGTTGTTCGAGCTCGATCCCGAGCCGGCCGAGGATTTCCCGCTCGAAGAAGATCTCGCGATCGCCTCGACGCGCGCTCCCGAGCTGCTCAAGTGCTACCTCGAGGGAGCGCCGTTTTCGTCGCTCCGCTTTTCGCGGCACGGTGAGCTCTTCTTCCACCTCAAGTACGAGAGCGCGGGCGACCCCCAGGCGCAGCTCGACGCGCGCTCCAAGCTGGAGGACGCGATCGATCGCCGGCTCGTCTCCGCTCGGGCGGGCCGCGTCGTCGGCGGAGGGCTCGGGCTCCGCTACTCGTACGTGCACCTCGCGCTCTCGAACGTGCCGCGCGGGCTCGAGCTCGTGCGTGCCATCGGCCAGGAGCAAAGGCTCTCGTACCGCAGCTGGCTCGAGCCGTTCGACACCGATCTCGCCGCCCAGTGGATCGAAATCTGGCCCCACTCCCTCCCTCCCCCCGGACACGACACGCCAGGGAGGTAGCCCGCGCCGCCAAGTGAGGCTCCGCCGGATTCATTCCGGCGGAGCGGGGGCTGTGCCCCCGCTGGGAAAGGGAGAGTGCCGGTGCTGCCCAGCAGCACGCCGGCGAAGCCGGTCGCCTCGAAAGTTGCATTCGCAACTTTCGAGACGCGGCACTAGCGCGGGAAGAAGCGTTCGAGGAGATTTGAGAGCGCGGCCAAGGCTGGCTCGTCGCGGACCTCGTCGAGGGCGCGCTGCGCCTTGCCGACCGTCGACTCGAAGAACTGGAGGAAGCTCGGGTTTCCGAGCTTTCGATCGATGTAGACGAAGCGCCCCGCGTCCTTCAGCTTGCGCTGCACCATCACCAGGAAGAACTCCCGGCGGAGCGCGTCGCGATCTCCCGGTGAAAGCTCGAGATGCGTCGCGAACTCGGCGAGGCGTGCCTCGACGAACTCGGGAGTGAACGACTGATAGCTGTCGCCGAGCAGGGCGCAGAGATCGTAGACGCGCGGACCGAGCATCGCGTCCTGAAAATCGATCCAGCCGAGTCGCAGGCGATCTGCCTCGTGCACGACCATCAAGTTGCGGCTCTGGTAGTCGCGGTGCACGAAGCCGCGCGGCCACGCGGCGATGCTCTGCGAGAGAAGGCGAGCGGCGGCATCGAAGATCCCGCGCTCGTCGCTCGTGAGCACACACCCCCGCGCGTCGAGCGCCCATTCGCGAAAATGCTCGAGCTCCCACGCGAGCAGATCTTCGTCGAACGCGCGCTGCCGCACGACCGAGTCCTCGGGCAGGTCGACGAGAGCACGCTGCGCGTGTGCGAGATCGCGGACGGCCGCCACATAGAGGGCCTCGCGATCCTCCGGCCGCTCGGTGAGGTGCTGCGCCAGGGTTTCACCGAGATCCTCGACGAGGATGAGCGAGCGTTCGCAATCTTCGGCGATGAGCCGCGGCACGCGGACGCCGCGCGTCTCGAGCAGCTCGCGGATCTCGAGGAACGGCCAGCGCCGGTGCGCCGTGCCCGCCTTCTCGAACTCGTGGCTCTGCACGGGCACGAACATCGCGATGACGGTTCCGCCGTCGCGCACGCTCACTCGGAAGAATCGACGGACCGACGCCCCGCCGACGATCTCCTTCAGGACGAGCGGCGGGGGCGTCCCCGTCGCCTGCTCGACCAGGCGCTCGAGGGCAGGGAGGGGGAGCTCGTGGACCACGCTCATTCAGCAGGCTTGTAGCATTCCCGAGCGCGCGGCACAGCGGCCCGCGCGGCCGGTCAAACCGGGGCCAGGACGATTCTCGAGGAAGTCCTTGCGGCGGGATCCCGCACCGAGGATCGTCGCTCCGGCCATGCCCGCGCCGTGTCCGAGCTTCGGCGAGCTCCTCGCACTCGTGGAACCGGCGCTTGCCGCCTTCGGCGTCGATGGCGCAGAGCGACGTGGCGAGGGGACGCTCGCGATGCAGCTCGCGCGCTGGGCCGAGCTCGTCGCGGTCTGGAACCAGCGGATCGATTTGACCGCCGCGCGCAGCACGGCCGAGCTCGTCGATCTGCTCGTCGCAGACGCCGCCCTGATCGCGCAGGCGTCCGCGCCGAGTGAAGGCGGCGAGCCCGAGCGTTGGCTCGACGTGGGCTCGGGTGCCGGCGCACCGGGGCTCGCGCTCGCGCTGTTGCGTCCCGAGAGCTCGATGACGCTCGTCGAGCCGCGCGCCAAGCGCGTCGCGTTCCTGCGGACTGCGCTGGCGACGCTCGGCCGCACCGACGTCCGCGTCGAGCGGGCGCGGAGCGAGGACTTGCCCGACGCCTCCTGCGACGCCGCGGTGTCACGCGCCACGCTCGCCCCGGAGAGTTGGATCCTCGAAGGGACGCGGCTCGCGCGTCGGTTCGTCTGGGTGCTGCTCGCACAAGGCGAAGCGCCACCGGCCCCCGAGCTCGCGCGTCTCGATCGGGACGAGCGGTACGTTTGGCCGCTCACGCGTGCCGCGCGGCGCGCCGTTCGGTATCGCGTTGATCCGAGCGCGACCGAGTGACGTGGTCCTCGTAAAATCTCAACGGAGCTGCAAAGTAGCGTCCGCCTCGAGCGCGGGGGAACGGTTGGACGTCTCGAGACGTACAACTCTCTGGACGTCGAAAGTCACCCCTCCAAGTCTTCCGCGACCCTCGGTTTTCTGACACATTCCGCCCCCTGGACCCACTGCGTCTCGTCGCGCCGTTGAATGGGCCGGCCCCCTGCGCCGTCGAACGACCATCGGCCAGGCTCCATTGGTCCGAAGGAAACTCAAAGGAGAGCCCTCGAAGATGTTTTCGCTCCGTCGCTCCGTTCTTCCTGCCGTCCTCGCCGTCCTGACTGCTGCGGGCGCCGCGAACGCGGACCTCAAGTGCTCCAAGACGGCTACCTACAAGGTCAAGGCCGCGGCGAAGCCGAAAATCGGTCCGCGACTCAAGTTCGATGGCGAGGGGCCCGTGACGGGTGAAGAGAAGGGCGGCAAGCTGATCTTTACCGCCAAGCTCAACGACATCGACATGGGCGAGCGGAACAAGCACACGCGGAAGTACTTCCGCATCAAGAAGGATTCCGAGGCGAAGCTGACCGTGGATCGGGGCGCCTTGAAGATCCCGGACGACAAGAAGTCGGTCAGCGGCGTCGTTCAAGGAAAACTCCAGCTGAACGGCAAAGAGAAGCCGGTCAAGGTCAAGTACAAGGCCAAGCGCAGCGGCTCCGAGTTCGAGGTGAGCGACACGAGCTTCACGTTCAAGTACACGGACTTTGGAATCGAGGAGATCTGCGAGTTCGTCGGGACGATCTGCGTGGAGCCGGAGGTGACGATCACCGTCGACAAGATGACGCTCAAAGATAACAAGTGACCGTTCGCGCCGGCGGGCGCCGGCATCCGCATCCTCCTGGGTGACGAGCGCCGCGCGGGTCGCGGCGCTCGTCCCGGGAGGCGTGCCCGGCGTCGCACGGTTGGGCTCGAGGGTGGGCTCAGCTTCGCTCTTGGGGCGGGTTTGGCGCCGAAGTGTGTGCGCGGAGGAGGTGTCGTTTCTTTGTCGGCGACGCGGAGTGTTTCGCCGGCTCCGACGCCGCATTGCGTATCGTAAGGCCGCGTCGCGTATCGTAATATCGTCGCCGGAAGTGCCCGGCATCAGGCGGCACGGTGATTGACAGGGCCGCGGATTCTGGCGACAAGTCTGCGCATGCTCTCGACTTGCCGCGCGATGATTCGGCCTTTGGCCGCCTGCGCGTTGCGACTCTTGCCCGCCTGTGCGCTCGCGCTCGTCGTGTTGTTCTTCGCGCCGCGCGCCGAAGCGTACGCGTGGATGATCAAGCACGGCTACTCGAACTGCGGAGCGTGTCACTCGGACCCGTCCGGCGGCGAGCTCCTCACCGTGTACGGGCGCGCGATGAGCGAGGCCTTCTTGAGCTCCAAGTGGGGGGGCGGCGAGGACGAAGCAGAGGAGTCCGAAGAGGAGGCCCGGCGCGAGCGACGCCGCATCCGCCGCGCGATCGCGCAAGCCGCGGGCGCCAAGTTCGCGCGCGCCAAGAAGGAGAGCAAGAAGGACGAGGAAGAGGAGTCGAGCGAAGAGGAAGAATCCGACGAAGAGGAGTCGAGCGACGAGGAGTCGAGCGAAGAAGCGTCCGCGGACGAAGAGGAAGAAGCCGAGTCCGACGAGGAAGAGAGCGCTCCCGCTCGGCCGTTCTCGGATCCGTTCTTCGGCTTGTTCGGTCTTCCTGACTCACTCTTGCTCGGGGGCAGCGTTCGCCTCGCCTCGACGTACAAGCCCGACGCCGAAGCGGAGCCGTTCCGCTTCTTCCCGATGCAGATCGATCTGTACGGCGAGTGGCGTCTGAGCAGCGCGTTCCGTTTCGGCGGCAGCTTCGGGCTGATCAGCGTTCGGCCCGGCTCGCCGCACGGTCGCGCCGCGCAGATCACGACCAATCAGACCGAGGGCATGAACCTCGTCTCGCGCACGCACTGGGTCGGGTTCGACTTCGGCGGAGGGAACCACTCGATCCGCGCGGGACGCCTCAACCTGCCCTTCGGCATCCGCATGTCGGAGCACGTGATGTGGGTGCGCGAGCGAACGGAGACGGACCGCGAGTCCGATCAGCAGCACGGCGTCGCGCTCGCGATGAACTTCGAGAAGCTCCGCTTCGAGGTGATGGGGATCCTCGGCAACTATCAGATGAATCCGGATGAGTACCGGGAACGGGGCTACGCCGGTTACATCGAGCTCATGACCGGCGATCGCAGCGCGCTCGGCGTGAACAGTCTCTTCACGACCGCGAACGCCGATCGCTTCCTCGTCGAGAAGAAGAAGACGGTGCGCCAGGCGCACGGTCTCTTCATGCGCGCGGGCCTCGGCGAGCGGCTCGCGCTGATGGCCGAGTTCGATTTCATCACGCGCTCGCGGCAGAAGCTCGGGTACGCCGGGTTCCTCCAGCTCGACTACGAGCCCGCTCAGGGGCTGCACCTCATCGGCACCGTCGAGAACGCGAACACGGGGTTTCCCTCCAACCCAGTCATTCCTTCGCTCCCAGGGCTCCCCGAAGAGCAGCAAGAACGCCTCCCGGGAACCGGCAAGAACGCGATGGGCTACTGGATCAGCGCGCAGTGGTTCTTCGTGTCCCACTTCGATTTCAGGATCGACGCCATCTTGCGGCAGCGGGAGCCGCTCCAAATCCTGAGCCAACTCCACGTGTACCTGTGAGGCTTCCGATGCGGCTCATCACTTCCCCAAAGACTCGCCTTGCCCGGCGCGCGGGCGCGCTCCTCGTTGGTCTCGGCCTCTTCCTCGGGGCACGGCAGGCTGCGGCCTCGGAGCCCTACCCTGGCTACGTCCAGCAGATTGCGGGAATGCCGTGTGTCCCCCAATGCACGCTCTGCCACTCGAGCTCACCAGGGCGACTGGGCACCGCTCTGTCCGGGACGCTCTTCGCCAAGACCCTGATCAGCAACGGCCTCGGCCCCCTCATGTCCATGGAGCAGGTTCGAGACGTCCTCGCGAAGCTGGTGCTTGCACCGTTGCCGTCGGTCGATACCGACGGCGACGGCACACCCGATCTCAACGAGCTCCGTGAGGGCACCGACCCCAGCGCGCCAGGCAGCGAGAGCATCTGTGGCCCCACCTACGGCTGCGGTGCCCACATCGCCAAGGCGCCACCGACGAGTCGCGCCGCGCCCGTCCTGGCCGCGCTCACGGTCGTCGGCTTCGCCTTCGCGTTCCGCCGCGCCGCCCGTCGCGCGCGCTGAACGATCGCCGTCTCACAACGCCGGCGCGCGCTGCGCCGGCGTCCACGCTCGTTGGGTTCGCGACGACGCCTCAGCTCGCGCCGCCCGCGCCGCCTTCGTTTGCGGCGGCTCCAGCAGCACCGGCGCTCTCCGCGCCGGCCGCGCTACTGGTGTCGTCCGCGCCACCGGCGCCACCGGCATCGTCCGCGCCCGCCGTGCCGCTTTCGGACGAAGGCGCGCCTGCCGCGCCGTCGGCCACCCCGCCCGCGCCGCCACCGGCCTCGCCGGCGGCTCCGACTTCGCCCGCCGCACCGACGGTTCCTCCCGTGGCGCCCGCGGCACCTCCTTCGGCGGCAGGCGGTGCGCCGGCTTCGCCCGTGGTGCCGCCGGTGCCCGTGCCGCCCTCGGCAGGCGGAGCCCCGGCTTCACCCGTAGTGCCACCGGTGCTGGTCGTCGTGCCGCCGGTGCCGTCGTCGATGATCTTGGACTGATCGATATCGGCGATGAGCGTGCAGCCCGCGATGCCGACGATTCCGAGCCCAAGGGAAACGATAAGCTTGGCCGAGTGATGCATGGTGTGCCGATGTGCGAGTCGTGGCTCGAAGCGGGCTCATCTTCCTCCAGGACCCGCCGCGGGGGCAAGGCCCGAAGGCGTGATCGAGCGCCGGACAGCGGAGCCCGAGCAGCGCTAGGATCGTCGCTGCTCGAGGCCCAGGAACACCGAGGAGAAACGGTTTGCTTCGTCAACTCGCGTTTTCACTGCTCGCCGTGGTCGCGCCGGCCCCCGCGCTGGCCGCGTCGGATCTGAGCTCGGGCGGCCTCGCTCCGCCGCCTGCCATCGACCCGTCATCGACCGGTTACGACGCGACGGCGACGGAGTACCAGCTCGATCAGGCCGATCGCGAGGACACCGGGCGCGGCCTCGAGTTCTTTTGGATCAACGCAGAGGTCGGCGTTCAGCACCTCGGGCTCCAGACCTTTCACGCGAACCGCCTCGTCGATGCGGGGATGGTGTCCACCACGCAGACCGGGCTCGCCGCGGGCGCAG
>Ga0079224_100006373_pt1 | contig 15638 bp, 12 predicted proteins | sample Stecom2015_FD_80414 | JGI IMG/M metagenome (GOLD analysis project Ga0079224, IMG submission 80414) | Agricultural soil microbial communities from Utah to study Nitrogen management - Steer compost 2015 | ecosystem: Environmental > Terrestrial > Soil > Agricultural land | place: USA: Utah...
AAGCGTGCCGAGATTTATCTAAAGGCCAGCGGCTTAGGGGATACGGCTTATTTTGGGCCCGAGCCAGAATTTTTCGTATTCGACGGTATTCGTTGGAATGACGATATGTCTGGCAGCTTTGTAGAGATCGAGGCCGATCACGGCCCATGGTCGCGCGGAGCGAAGTTAAATGGCCACAACCTAGGCTACCGTCCGGGCGTGAAGGGGGGCTACGTACCAGTGCCGCCCACCGATGCGTTCCATGATATGCGCTCGGAAATGTGTTTGTTGCTAGAGCAGCAAGGTGTGCCCGTTGAAATTCATCACCACGAAGTGGGCGGTGCCGGCCAGCTTGAGATTGGTACTCGCTTCAGTACGTTAGTACAGCGCGCTGACTGGAACCAGATCATGAAGTACACCATTAAAAACGTTGCCTATGTGTACGGTAAAACGGCTACCTTTATGCCCAAACCCATTATGGGGGATAACGGGTCCGGTATGCATGTGCACCAGTCTATCTGGAAAGACGGGCAAAACTTGTTTGCCGGTAATGGTTACGGTGGCTTGTCTGAGTTCGCCCTGTTTTATATTGGTGGCATTATTCGTCACGCACGAGCACTGAATGCCATTACCAACCCAACAACGAACTCGTATAAACGCTTGGTGCCCCATTACGAAGCGCCTGTAAAACTGGCATATTCCGCCCGCAACCGTTCGGCATCGATTCGTATTCCGTACGTTAGCAACCCTAAAGCACGTCGTGTTGAAGCGCGTTTTCCCGACCCGATGGCGAATCCTTACTTGGCTTTTTCGGCCTTGATGATGGCGGGCTTAGATGGTGTGCAAAACCGTATTCATCCCGGCGATGCTGCTGATAAAAATCTGTATGATTTGCCGCCAGAGGAAAATGCAAAAATTCCTACCGTCTGCTCTTCGCTAGAACAAGCGATTCAGGCCTTGCATGAAGATCGAGAGTTCCTGACGCGAGGAGGGGTGTTTAGCAACGATATGCTCGATGCTTATCTTGAGCTTAAACAAGCCGAGGTTGATCGTCTACGCATGACGCCTCACCCGGTTGAGTTTGATATGTATTATGGTTTGTAAGCGTTAAGCGTTTTTAAAAAACCACTGCACTTTATGCGCAGTGATCAGCACCCCAAGGTTTGGACGAACATCCATGTTTTGGGGTGTTTTTTATTCAGCCTGATAAGCGTGAGTGTTGGTTGAGTTTTGGGTTATGCTTTCGCCGCGTAAAAATGCTTGGGTGCGTTGGCTAATAAGGGCTTCGCGACGAATAAAGTCTGCCACAAAATCATTAACGGGATTATGGTGCAAGCCATAGGCACTGTCCCACTGAATGACTTCCCCTTTGTTCATCACGCCAATACGATCAGCAATAGCAAAGGCTTCAGCTTGGTTATGCGTTACCAGAATGGCGGTTAAACCTGTTTTTAGCAGGATATCGCGCACCTCAAATGCTAAGCGTTCACGTGTGTCCACGTCCAAGTTAGAAAATGGTTCGTCTAGCAGCAATAAGTCGGGTTTGGGCGCTAGCGCCCGAGCCAGTGCAACCCGCTGTTGTTGACCACCCGAAATCTCATGCGGATAGCGATTAGCCATGTCGCTAAGGCCAACTAATTCGAGTAACTCGTCTACACGTTCTTGCCTAGCTTGCTTATCAAGGCGACGCAACCCGAACCCTACGTTTTTTGCCACACTTAAATGCGGGAATAAAGCGTAGTCCTGAAACATCATGCCCACATTGCGATGCTCGGGTTCTAGCGTGTAATGGGGGGTGGAAATAACTTGCCCATCAAGGCTGATTTTTCCAGTACGCAGCGGTTCAAACCCAGCAATAGCACGAAGCACAGTAGTTTTGCCGCAGCCCGAAGCCCCCAGTAAGCAGCCAATATGGCCTTGGTCCATTTCTAAGTTTAAGTTCTCTACGACCGGTCTAAGGCCATTGGGCGTATGGTAGGCAAGGCTGATGTGGTCTAGATGTAAGTAAGCGGACATAAGCAGTTAGTGTGCGGTTTTTAGCTGCGCACGAGCTAAGAGGATAACGGGTATTAAACCAGCAATAACAATCGCCAGTGCCGCGATGGCGCCTTCTTCGTAAGTACCCCGCGCGGCCTCGGCATATAACCACGTGGCAAGGGTGTCGAAATTCATAGGGCGTAGTAATAGCGTGGCAGGTAATTCTTTCATTGCGTCCACAAAAATTAATAAGGCCGATGCACCCAGCGCTGGTCGCAATAAAGGTAGGTGAACTCGAGCTAGGGTTCGGGTTGGGCTTTCACCTAATAAACGCGACGCCTGTTCAAGTGAAGGAGGGATGCGAGATAAGCCTGCCTGTACGCCACCAGCAGAGATGGCCATAAAGCGGATAGCATACGCAATGACTAAAGCCGTGGTCGAGCCCATGATGAGCAGTTGCTGTGAGCCGCCAAAATAAGCCCCAACCCAGTTCAGTGCGCGGTCGGCAAAAACCAGTGGCGACAGCAAACCAATAGCTAATACCGTGCCAGGAATGGCGTAGCCAATGGACGCAATACCCCCCAGTAAACGCGGTAGCAGTTTTGCTCGGTCTGAACGGATACTACGGGCCGCCCATGCCACGGTTAACCCACCAGCGATGGTAACAACTGTTGCGATGAGGGCAATTTTTACCGTATTCCATGCACTGTTTAGCAACTGTTCAGACATGGCACCCGTAATGTGCAAGTATTTGACGCTTTCATTAAGCAAATACAGGGCAGGTGCAACAAAACCGATAATGACTGGAGCCCAGCCCAGTGCACAGGCAATGGCAGCGTGAGAGCCTTTTAGCTTAATGGGCTGCACTGGATGCGAGCGTTGATTACTGCTGTAGCGTTGTCGGCGACGACCAAAACGCTCGATTAATATCAGTGTAGCCACCAGACTAAGCATGGCCAGTGCAATTTGCGCAGCCCCAGCCAGATCAGATCGGGTGACCCACGTTGTATAGACCGAAACGGTTAAGGTTTGAATTCCTAAAAACTCGGATGCGCCAATATCGTTTAGGGTTTCCAATAAGGCCAAACTTAAGCCTACAGCGATGGCAGGCCGCGCCATGGGCAACGCTACACGAAAAAACACACTACGACTGCTTTCACCTAGTACGCGTGCCGCTTCAAGCAAACTTGCTGCTTGCGTGGCAAACATCGCACGGGTACTGAGGTACACATAAGGGTAAAGCACAAAACCCAGTAAGAAGATCGCACCGCCTAAGGAACGCAGGTCGGGTAGTCGGAACTGGCGTGGGCTGTCGTAACCCAGCAGATCGCGAATAAGGCTTTGTACGGGGCCAATAGGGTGCAGAATATCGAGATAAGCAAAGGCCACAATGTAGGTGGGTACTGCTAAGGGTAGCAGTAATGCCCACGATAGGATGCGGCGCCCCGGAAACTGATAAGCGGTAATTAACCATGCCGCGCCTACACCTAAACAGCTAACAAGTACACCTACCCCCACCAACAGGAGTACAGTGTTTTTAAATGCAGTGGGCAGCACATAATTAAAAAGATGGCCCCAATGCTCGATAGAGCCAAAAGCATGCCATGCCAGCACGATTACCGGTGCGGCGACCAATGCAGCAATACAAAAAGAGAGCGTTAACCAGCCGTTAAATTGCCGACACAAACTGTTAAAACCTTTATGAAAAACGATGCTGGTACGTTTATGCTGCTGGCGTGTAGGTGACCCGACAGCAGCATAAGCGGAACGATGGGAGGAAAACTTAGTTGTCGAATCCAACTTTATCGACCAACTCACTGGCTTGCCTGCGGTGTTTGGCAATTTCCGTGAGAGGCATTGGGTCGACCTTAAGCTCACCAAAGCTGGCCACGACTTCGTCAAGTTCTACGCCTGCTTTAACGGGGTATTCGTAGTTGGCTTTAGCGTATAAGCTTTGCGCCGTATCGGATACCAAATATTCGAGCAGTTTGATGGCGTTCTCTTTTTGCGGAGCATGTTTGGCTAACGCTGCGCCGGAAATGTTCACGTGAGTGCCGGAGCTACTGTCACTGGCAAAGGTAGGACGCACCACTTTGATGCTTTCACCCCATTTGTGGGCATCACTGCCGGGCTCTGCGTTCTTCATACGCCCCACATAGTAGGCGTTAGCAATACCGATATCGCAAATGCCACCCAAAATGTCGCGGGCTACATCACGGTCGCCACCAGCGGCCTTACGCCCAAGGTTGGCTTTCACGCCACGTAGCCATTCTTCAGTGGCTTCTGCGCCATCGTGAGCAATTTTTGCTGCGATAAGTGCAGTATTGTAAGGGTGCTGGCCCGAACGAATACATACCTTGCCTTTCCACTTGGGATCAGCAAAGTCTTCATAGTGCAGTTCGTTGACGTCTAGGTCGGCAGCCACATAAGCGACGCGATCACGCAAAGATAAAGTGAACCACTGATCATCTTCACCTCTTAGGTTGGCCGGGATTGCTTCGCGCAACACGTCTGAGTCGACAGGCTGGGTGACGTCTGCTTCAACAAGATCAATAAGATTACCGATGTCGACGGTCATTAAAATATCAGCGGGGGACTTGTCACCCTCGGCTTTGACGCGCTCAATAAGACCATCTTTAACAAACACAGTGTTCACTTTGATGTTGGTATCATTGGTGAACGACTCAAGTAAGGGGATAATTAAACGTGGCTCGCGCGTGGTATATAAATTGACTTCCTCTTCTGCTGCAAACGCAGGGGCTGAGACAAAGCTAGCTGATGCAACTGTTAAGGCGGCGAACAGCAGACTTGATTTACGTTTTATACCCATCAGGTAGCTCCTATAGTTCAGATCTTTAGTTGTTGGCTTATATATTGATTGCTAATAAAAATGATTATCATCCAGAGATGGAACCTTAACAGACCGTTACGCTTGCATCAATAGCTAAACAGGTCTTTTAGGCCAGATATCCTATTTTGAGTTTTTTTGATCAGGCTTAAGTCTGGGGACTCTGTTTTGAGCTAAGGTTAGTCCTAGTGGACAAGCGCACCATTGTAGGGGTTATGCCTGCAAGCGCACATCGAACAAGGTAGAATAGGCAGGCATAACGCTATAGCGACCAGCCCGAGCTTTTATTCACCACATACTTAATAATTAGACGACTATATATGGCTGCATTTAATTCTGAACGTGTTCTTAGCGTGCATCATTGGAATGACACGCTTTTTTCTTTTACTACCACCCGCGATGCGAGTTTGCGCTTCAGTAACGGGCATTTTGTGATGCTAGGGCTGGAAGTGGACGGAAAACCGCTAATGCGTGCTTACAGCATTGCCAGTGCTAACTACGAAGAACAGCTTGAGTTTTTAAGCATTAAAGTTCCCAATGGGCCGCTAACCTCTCGCTTGCAGCACCTTAAAGAGGGTGATTCGGTTTTGATTAGTCGTAAACCGGTAGGTACCTTAGTTATTGATGATTTGCGTGCGGGCCGTAATCTGTATTTGTTTGGAACGGGAACCGGTTTAGCGCCGTTCATGAGTATTATCAAAGATCCCGAAACCTACGAGCGCTTTGAAAAGGTGGTGCTAGTGCATGGAGTGCGTTTCGTTAGCGAGCTGGCCTACGCTGATTTTATTCAAAATGAACTGCCAAATAATGAGTATTTTGGTGAGTTGGTGCAAGAAAAACTGCTTTATTATCCTACTGTTACGCGTGAACCCTTTAAGCATCAGGGGCGTATCACCGAGGTAGTGGATACCGGTCGCATATTTAGCGATTTGGGTATCGAGCCTTTAGATCCCGAACATGATCGCGCCATGCTATGTGGTAGCCCAGCCATGCTAACGGATGTAAGCAACATGCTTAACGAACGCGGCTTTCAAGTATCACCTGGCGTGGGACAAATGGGCGACTACGTGATTGAACGGGCGTTCGTAGAGAAATAAAGCGTTGTTTAAGGTTGTTCAGTTGGGTTAACGGTGTATAAAATCTCAGCCACCCCCTTACACCTTATATAGGCAGGCTTTATGAGCAAACGTATCATTCATTCAAATGCAGCCCCCGCTGCGGTAGGCCCTTATTCTCAGGCCATCATGGTTGAATCTGGCAAAACGGTGTATTTGTCAGGCCAAATCGCGTTGGATCCTGCAACCGGAGAGCTAGTGTCGGACAACTTTGAAGCACAAGTGCGTCAATGTTTTACGAATATCGAAGCGGTTGCTGCCGAGGTGGGTGCTACCTTAGAACACGTTGTTAAGTTAACGCTGTACCTAACTGACCTCAGTAAATTCGCGAGTGCCAACGCCATTATGGGCGAGGTGATACCCCAGCCTTACCCTGCACGCTCGACTTTAGGTGTGGCGAGTTTGCCTAAAGGTGCACAAATCGAGATCGAGGCGATACTGGTTCTGTAAGGCCAATGGCAACCTCAGAATCGTCTGACACCAAAGCAAAACCGGTCAAGAAGCGTACGATTACGCAGGCAGATCGGTTTAAGCGTTTGGGGTTACTGCGCGAGGGTGATTTCATCACCCACTTGCCGCTACGTTACGAAGACGAAACGCGCCTGCAGGCGATCAGCGAAGCCCGTGTGGGTGAGTTTATCCAAGCCGAAGGCGAAATTGTGCTGCAAGATCAAAGTGCACGACCGCGCCGTCAGTTGCACGCAGTACTGGCCGACGACAGCGGCCAGATTCGCCTTCGCTGGTTGCATTTTTATCCCAATCAAATCAAACAGGTTGCTGTGGGTAACCGCGTACGTGTGCGCGGTGAGGTTCGCGCTGGATTTCATGGCTTAGAGCTCGTACATCCTAAGGTATCCAAGGCCGACGCACCGTTAGCGCAAAGTCTTACGCCGGTATATCCCACTACAGATGGCCTTAGTCAAACCGTTATTCGTAAGGCGATTGAAAAAGCCTTAACAACGACGGATCTTAGTGACACTTTACCTGCAGCCGTAATCGAACGATATGGTTTGGCGCCATTTGCGCAATCCATTAAAACGCTGCATTTTCCGTCGGCTAACTGTAATTATCACGACTTAATTCAACGTAGCCACCCAGCTTGGACACGCATTAAGTTTGATGAGTTGCTGGCTCAGCAACTTAGTTTGGCCGCAGCCAGAGCCGCCCGAATGGCGCAACGAGCGCCTGCTTTGTCTTCTAACGATGCATCCCTTGCGCAGCAGTTGCAGCAGCATTTGGCATTCAGTTTAACGGCAGCACAAGAGCGCGTTATACAGGAGATTGTGAAGGATCTGGGGCGTCCTTATCCCATGCATCGTTTGCTTCAAGGTGATGTGGGCAGCGGTAAAACGGTAGTGGCCGCTTTTGCTGCGGCGCAGGTCTTAAGCAGTGGCTTTCAGGTGGCAATCATGGCACCCACCGAGCTATTGGCTGAGCAGCTCTATGAAAAAATGCTGGCATGGTTCCAACCTTTAGGTATAACGGTAGGTTGGCTAAGTGGTAGTGTTGGTACGAAGCATCGTGCCACAACCTTGGCGACACTGCAGTCGGGTGAATTGCGTTTGTTGGTCGGTACGCAAGCATTAATTCAGGACGGCGTTGAATTTAAACAATTAGGGCTTATCATCGTCGATGAGCAGCATCGTTTCGGGGTGGGACAGCGCCTTAGCCTGAGTCGTAAGGGCGAGACGGTGAAGCCAAAAGGAACGGTGTTGCCGCATCAACTGACCATGAGCGCAACGCCTATACCACGCACTTTGGCGATGAGTTTTCTGGCTGACTTAGATGTATCTGTACTGGATGAACTACCGGCTGGGCGAACTCCTGTCATAACCAAGTTAGTGGCTGATGGGCGGCGGGATGAAATCATTGCTCATATCTACCAACACGTTCAAACCGGACAGCAAGTGTATTGGGTCTGTCCACTTGTTGAGGAAAGTGAAAGCCTACAGTTACAGACAGCGGTTGATACCCAGATATACTTAGCAGAGCACCTGCCTGACATCAACGTTGGATTGTTGCACGGTAAGTTATCTTCGTCTGAAAAAGCGTTGGTCATGGAAGATTTTCGGCAAGCCAAGGTGCAGGTGCTGGTTGCTACAACTGTTATTGAAGTAGGGGTGGATGTACCCAATGCCACGCTCATGGTTATTGAGCATGCCGAGCGTTTTGGTTTGGCGCAGCTGCATCAACTGCGAGGTAGGGTAGGTCGCGGTAGTGGGCAATCGGTGTGTGTCTTGCTTTATCAGGGGCCTCTTTCCGAGGTGGCACGTGATCGTTTACGAGCTATGTATGAAACCACCGATGGTTTCGAAATCTCGCGTCGCGACCTTAACCAGCGCGGGCCCGGGGAGTTTCTTGGCTTACGGCAGTCAGGTCAGGCACCTTTGCGGTTTGCCGACTTAGACACCGATGCATTATTAATAGAACAAGCAAAAGCGTGTGCGATGCAGTTGCGTGAACAGTTTCCAGAACATGCAGCGGCACACGTTAATCGTTGGTTAAGGGGACGAGAAGATTTTTTACGTACGTAATTTACTGTTCAGCGATTAATCCATTCGCTTTCGAGCGGTATGCAATGAGTTATTTATGACACTAACCGAATTAAAATATATTGTGGCTGTAGCACGCGAACGCCATTTTGGCCGCGCTGCTGAGGCTTGTTTTGTTAGCCAACCTACGCTGTCGGTTGCGATTCGTAAGCTCGAAGAAGAGCTAGGGATTGTGATCTTTGAGCGGGGCGGCACGGAAGTCGGCATAACTCCCATCGGATTGCGTATCGTTGAACAGGCGCAAAAGGTGTTAGAAGAGGGCGCGAATCTACGTGAAATAGCTCGTCAGGGGCACGATCCTCTTGAAGGGCCACTACGTGTGGGGGTTATTTATACGATTGCCCCTTATCTATTGCCGCTACTCGTACCTAAGCAAATCAAGCTAACACCACAAATGCCGTTGTTGCTGCAAGAAAATTACACAACGCGTCTACTTGAGCTTTTGCGTCAAGGTGAAATAGATTGCGCCATTGTCGCTTTGCCTCTGCCTGATAGTGGTTTGATGGTGCGCGAGTTATACGATGAGCCTTTTATGGTGGCGGTACCGCACAATCATGCTTGGGTGGGGCGTAGTAGTATTGATCCGGAAGAGCTTAAAGACGAAACCATGCTGTTGCTGGGTGCTGGTCACTGTTTTCGTGATCAAGTCCTTGAGGTCTGTCCGGAATTATCTCGCTTTTCTTCTAGCAGCGAGGGCATTCAACGCACCTTTGAGGGCTCTTCTTTAGAAACCATACGCCACATGGTGGCCACGGGTATTGGGGTCACCGTTATTCCCTCAAGTGCCTTGTCGTCACCGGGACAAGAAGGTGGTTTATTGCACTATATTCCGTTTTCTAAGCCGGTTCCTGATCGCCGTATTGTCTTGATTTGGCGTAAAAGTTTCCCTCGCATGGCAGCCATTAATGCACTTACGAAGGCCGTTGTGCAGTGTGACCTAAAAAACGTCAATTATTTGATTGATAAGACCACTGTTTTTAATAACCTTGACGGCTTACAGTAAACACGTTTTAGTATCGGTTACGCTCATTTTATTGTTCACCTTTCTAAGGGGTTAAGTATGATGGCCAAGGCAAGCAAAGCAGTTAGCAAAACCAGTAAGAAAGTAGCAAAAAAAGCAGTAACACCTAAGCAAGCAGATATCTTGGCAGTAAATATTGGTATCTCGGATGCTGACAGGAAAAAAATTGCGGCTGAACTGTCTAAGGTTCTAGCGGATTCTTACTCGGTCTATCTGATGACCCATAACTTCCATTGGAACGTTACGGGCCCCATGTTTAACACACTGCATAACATGTTCATGGAGCAGTACACTGAAACGTGGCAAGCTTTAGACGCCATTGCCGAGCGTATTCGTGCGTTGGGCCATTACTCGCCAGGTACCTATACGGAATTTACTGCCTTAAGTTCCATTACCGAACCCAAAGGTGTGCCAGATGCGAGCAGTATGATTGAGCAGCTATTAGCTGCTAACGAGGCGCTGTCACGCACGGCTCGAAACGCTTTTGATTGCGCAGACAAGGCTAACGACCAACCCACTGCCGATTTACTAACGCAGCGTCTGGATGTGCACGAGAAAAATGCGTGGATGTTGCGTAGCCTACTGCAATAAGGCGTTTTCGTAATAGAAAACCCTAAACAGCTTTGTGTGGCGGGCTACTCCCCTGCAGTTTCGGTGTATGCTTTGCTGCACATAAATGGAGGTCTCTATGAAAATTCGTTTTACACCTATTGCTAGTGCGCTGAGTTTATCGGTTGGTCTGTTAATGGCGTCGGCTGCACATGCTGACACCATTAAAGTAGCCATCGCCGGTCCGTTTACCGGTGCGGTCACGCAGTATGGCGATATGGTTAAACAGGGTGTTGATACCGCTATCGAACAAATTAATGCATCAGGCGGTGTTTTGGGTAAACAACTGGAAGCAGTCACACTAGACGATGGCTGCGAACCCAAGCAAGCACCCGTGGTGGCGAACCGCGTGATTAACGATGGGATCAATTATGTGATCGGACACGTATGTTCTGGCGCCACGATTGCTGCGACCGATATCTATAACAACGAAGGTATTGTTATGATCTCGCCCTCAGCCACGGCCCCAGCGGTTACCGACGGTAAGGGTTACGAAACTATTTTCCGTACAATTGGCCGCGATGATCAACAGGGTCCAGCAGCGGCTGACTTCATCATTAACCAGTTAAAGCCTAAAAAAGTAGCGATTCTGCACGATAAACAATCGTATGGTCAGGGTATTGCGGCGTCTGTGCGTAAAGAATTAGAAGCAGCTGGCTACGAAGACATTCTTTTCGAAGGAATTAACGCTGGTGATACCGACTACTCAGCAGTCATCACTAAGCTGAAGGCCAGTGGGGCAGACTTTGTGTATTACGGTGGCTATCACCCAGAGATGGGGTTATTGCTAAGACAAGGCGCCGAGCAAGGGCTTGATGTCACCATGATGGGGCCAGAGGGCGTTGGTAACCCAGACATCAACGCTATTGCTGGTCAGTCAGTCGAAGGTATGCTGCTGACGCTTCCTGCCGACTTTTCACAAGATCCAGATAATGCTGCCATTGTGAAAGCCTTTGAAGATAAAGGTCGAGATGCATCCGGTGCGTTCCAGTTATCTGCTTACGCTGCTACCCAAGCTTTGGTTGCTGGGCTGGAAGGTGTCGGTGAAGATGATCCGCTAAAAGTGGCTGAATGGCTGCACACAAACGAGGTGAAGACGCCCATCGGTGTGTTGTCATGGAACGAGCAAGGTGATTTAAACGAATTTAAGTTTGATGTGTTCCAGTGGAATACGGATGGCACTAAAACAGTTTACGGCCAGCAGTAATTCTCACTTGCTAGCTTTATAGTTGCTTTAAAAAGCGCCTCCAGTCGAGGCGCTTTTTTTGTAAGCTGCATAAGTTGGTCGAAGGCTTATACCGCTATTCTTAAACCGGTTTCCGCATCAAACCAATGGTAATGATGATCGGGGCTAAGCCCAGCCTGAATGGTTTCCCCAATTTCCAGTGGGTTATTTAGGGTGTGGTCTACAGGGCAACGTATCACCACAGCGTGATCGCCGCGACGGCCATGTATTAGCTGTTCAGAACCCAGCACTTCAATCATTTCAATTAACAGGGCAATGCCATCAGCATGCAACGTCATGTGTTCAGGTCGGATACCCAGAATAAGTTTACGTTCGCGGAGGGCTGTGGGCACCTGTGATGCAGGGATGTGTAAAGCTAGATCACGATCGTCGTGTACAGTGCCATCAGGCTTAATGGAAACCGGTAGCAAGTTCATCGGAGGGGAACCAATAAAACTGGCTACAAAGGTACTGGCAGGGTAGTTAAATACCTCGCTAGGCGTACCTATTTGCTCTGCCACGCCGTTATTCATGACAACCATGCGGTGAGCTAAGGTCATGGCTTCGACTTGGTCGTGAGTGACATACAGGCTGGTTGTACCTAAGCGCTGGTGTAAGCGTTGTATTTCTAAACGCATCTGTACACGTAATTTTGCGTCTAAATTTGATAAGGGCTCATCAAATAGAAAAACCTTGGGCTCGCGCACGATGGCACGCCCCATGGCTACCCGCTGGCGTTGTCCGCCAGAGAGTTCGCGGGGGCGACGGTTCAGTAACGCTGAAATTTCGAGGATGTCTGCGGCTGCTGTAACCCGTTCACGTATTTCTTCTTTGCTGTGTTTGCGGATTTTTAAACCATAGGCCATGTTGTCGTACACCGACATATGTGGGTAGAGCGCATAGTTTTGGAAAACCATAGCGATGTCACGTTGTGCGGCTTCGAGCTCGTTGACCACGACGTCATCAATACGGATTTCGCCCGAGCTAACACTTTCTAGCCCTGCGACCATACGCATTAAGGTGGATTTGCCGCAGCCCGAAGGGCCCACAATAACCACAAACTCGCCGTCCTGAACCTCGATGTTCATCGTGCGAATGACATCAGTATTGGCGTTATAGCGCTTACTGACGTTTTGTATGCTTAATGTTGCCATAGAGAGTTCTACTTTATTCGCTAATTACTTTTCTGAATCAATAAGACCTTTGACAAACCATTTTTGCATTAGCAACACAATCAGTGCGGGTGGGATCATGGCTAGAAAAGCGGTGGCCATAACAAGGTTCCATTCGGTCACGCTGTCGCCACCGGAAATAAGGCGTCGAATCCCGATGACGATGGGATACATGTCTTCTTGTGTGGTGATTAACAGCGGCCACAAATACTGGTTCCAGCCGTAAATGAACTGAATAACAAATAAGGCGGCGATGGTTGTTTTTGATAAGGGCAATAAAATGTCTTTGAAAAAACGCATCGGGCCAGCACCATCGATACGCGCTGCTTCAACCAGCTCATCAGGAATTGTTAAAAAGAACTGCCTGAATAAAAAGGTGGCAGTGGCCGATGCGATAAGCGGCAAGGTTAAGCCCGCATAGCTATTTAGCATATTTAGGTCGGCGACCACTTTGTAGGTTGGCGCGATACGCACTTCAACCGGCAGCATCAGTGTGATAAAGATAAGCCAAAAGAAAATCATGCGCCCCGGAAATCGGAAATAGACCACCGCAAACGCCGAGAGCATTGAAATAACAATCTTTCCAATGGCGATGCCCAGTGCCATAACACTGCTTACCCAAAGCATGCGTCCTACAGGGGGCATGCTGCCGTCCGAGGCCCCAAATAACGTTGTTTTGTAATTTTCAAAAAAATGCTCGCCCGGCAGTAATGACATTGGCGCACGGGCTACTTCTGCTGCGGTTTGGGTGGATGCAACAAAGGTCATGTACAGCGGAAACGCAATCACTAACACACCCAGCAACAAGACAAAGTGCGTAAACAGATCAAGCAAGGGACGACGTTCAATCATAAGTAGACGAGGGCCTAAGATCAGTAATTAACCTTGCGGTCTATATAGCGAAACTGAATAACGGTTAGCGCAATCACGATACTCATCAGTACCACCGATTGGGCAGCAGAGGAGCCTAAATCAAGGCTGCGGAAAGCGGTGGTGTACACCTTATAAACTAAGATAGACGTGCTCTCGCCTGGGCCGCCTTGGGTAATGACATCAATAATCGCAAAGGTATCAAAAAAAGCGTAAATGACATTAACCACTAAAAGGAAAAAGGTGGTGGGCGATAACAGTGGAAAGACGATGCTCCAGAAGCGACGGAAAGGTCCGGCACCATCAATGGCTGCCGCTTCCAGTAGGGAGCGAGGTATGGCCTGTAAGCCCGCTAAAAAGAAAATAAAGTTATAGGAAATCTGTTTCCATACGGAGGCCATGACGACCAGTAACATTGCATCGTCGGCATCAAGACGTGGATTCCATGGAATACCTAATTCAAACAGGTAAACCGCAAAGATTCCCACTGACGGAGAAAACATAAACAGCCACAACACGCCTGTAACGGCTGTGGCTACGGCATAAGGCCAAATAAGTAGTGTTCTATACACTAAGGCACCGCGAATGACACGGTTAGCCATGACTGCAAGTAATAGTGATATGGCTAAGCCTAATACGGCCACCAGCACCGAGAACTGGGCGGTGACTTTAAAGGACTCAAGGTAATCACTGCGTGCAAAAAGGGCTTTGAAATTATCTAGGCCTACGAAGGTAGACTGCAGACCAAATGGGTCTTCGAGGTGAAAAGACTGCCAAAGAGCCTGTCCGGCAGGAATAAAGAAAAAAACAAGCGTGATGATAAGCTGCGGCGCCAGCAGCAAATAAGGTAGAGCTTTGTGTTTAAAAACGACGCGTTTTTCCATAATCCACGTAAGGCAGGATGGCTTAGAAGGGGACGAGACAAGAAAAAATCATGCCTACCGCTAAAAAAATAGCGGGAAAAGGATGTGACTATTATCCTTTTCCCAGCTGAGCGTAAACAAGCGGGTTAACGCTGCTTGTTAATTTACGCTTTTTTCGAAACGCTCAAGTAGCTCGTTACCACGAGTGGTCATGGCTTTTAACCCTTCCGCTGGGCTGACTTTACCCGCAAAGATCTGTTCCATGATGCCATCCTCAATATCACGAATCTGAGGCAAATAGCCTAAACGAATACCGCGTGAGTTCTCGGTGGTGTTAGCGTCTAACTGCTTGACCGCTACCTCGGTACCTTCATTTTCAGCATAAAAATTTGCGGCTTTGGTAGTTTCATAGCCAGCATGTGTTACAGGTACATAGCCTGTGTTTTGGTGCCACGATGCAGATTGCTCTGGGCTAGCAATAAATTTAAAGAATGCAGTGACACCTTTGTAGACGTCTTCATCTTTGTTTGCAAAAACCCAAAGCGAGGCACCACCAATAATTGAGTTTTGGGGTGCATTATCGACATCATCATAATAGGGCAGCGTAGTAATGCCGAAGGGGAACTCACCCGTCTTTAAGATGTTTGCACGGCTGCCACTTGAGCCAGTGAACATGCCGCATTTGCCCGAGGTAAACAGGGCATTCGCTGTATCGCCGCGGCCACCATAGGTGAAACTGCCATCTTTTGCCATATCGGCTAAGAAGCTAAGGTGTTGCTCGTAAACGGGCTGGTCGAGTTGTAGGCGCGCACTCACGCCACCAAAGCCGTTGTCTTCCGAGGCAAAAGGAACGTTGTGCCATGCAGCAAAGTTTTCCAGCAATATCCACGAGGGCCATGCTGTGGTGTAACCGCACTCGTAGCCTGCTTCACGTACTTTTTTTGCAGCAGCGGCGACTTCAGCCCACGTTTTTGGTGGGTTGGCTGCATCTAAACCGGCTTTTTCAAACGCCTCTTTGTTGTAGTACATGACGGGCGTAGAGCTATTAAAGGGCATTGAGACCAGTTTGCCACTTGAGTCTGAGTAATAGCCGCCAACAGCCCCAATAAATGCTGCAGGGTCAATGGGGTCACCGATTTTTTCAGACATTTCCTGCACAGGCTGAATAGCGCCTTTAGCGTGCATCATTGTGGCCGTACCTACCTCAAAAACCTGTAGAATATCGGGTGCGTTGCCAGCACGAAAGGCGGCGATCCCCGCGTTCATCGACTCACCGTAATTGCCTCGGTAACTGGGCTTTACAACATAGTCGCTCTGGCTTTGGTTAAAATCAGCAACGAGTTCATTGACGCGATCGCCTAGTGCGCCTTCCATTGAATGCCAGAATTCGATTTCTGTTGCAGCGTG
>Ga0079224_100006376_pt1 | contig 15637 bp, 9 predicted proteins | sample Stecom2015_FD_80414 | JGI IMG/M metagenome (GOLD analysis project Ga0079224, IMG submission 80414) | Agricultural soil microbial communities from Utah to study Nitrogen management - Steer compost 2015 | ecosystem: Environmental > Terrestrial > Soil > Agricultural land | place: USA: Utah...
GCTGGTGGGCACCGCGCACTTCAAGATCTCGCAGTACGGCTCGCTCGCCGAGTTCGTGGCCAGCCTCAACGGGCTGTTCAGCGCCTGGAACGCGACGCTCGCCGACCACCTGCGCATCGTCGCCACCCTGCTGGCCGACCACGACGTGAACAACGGGACCGACCTGGCCGAGCGCAAGGAGCGCCTGACCCGCGAGCAGCTGCGGCTGCACGAGTTCGCCTCCGAGGTACGCACCACGCTGACCACCATCGCCTCACCGACCTTCCTCGCCTCGGCGCTCGAGTCCCGGATGCTCACGCAGCTGCTGCACGCGTCCCGGTTCGAGCAGCAGGCCGCCCTGGTCACCGAGCGGCTGCGCGAGTTGCTGCAGGAGCCGATCGCGGCACGGCTCGCGGCTCTCGAGCGGCTGCACGGGGACCGGCGGCGCGAGGAGGAGGCCGCGCGCGAGCGCTCCCGGCGACGCCTCATGGACGGCACCCTGTCGGCCATCACGGTGTTCGCGGGCGTCTACGCCCTCATCGGCACGGTGCAGGTGGCCCTGGACGCCGGCCTGCTCGGCGCCGCCGAGGCCGTGGTGGCGACCGCGCTGGTCACGGTGAGCGCGCTGGTCACGGGCTGGGCGGTGTTCCACTGGAGCAGGCGGCGCTGACGCCTGGACGCGCCGGCGCGCCCGTGTCGTAGGGTGTGCGCACACATGGCGCGGGGCGCCGGGCACGACCCGGCTGAGATGCACCCGTGGAACCTGATCTAGGTAGTGCTAGCGAAGGGAACGCCTCATGGGTGCCGACCTGCCCACGCCCACCCTCGGCCGCGCGGCCGACCACCCCGTCGTCGCCCTGACGATCGCCGGGTCCGACCCGTCGGGAGGTGCGGGCATCCAGGCCGACCTCAAGACGTTCGCGGCCCTCGGCGGCTACGGCTGCGCGGTGCTCACGGGCCTGACCGCCCAGTCGACGACGGGCGTGACCCGCGTGCTGCCCGTCCCCGCCGACATGGTCGCCGACCAGCTCGGCACGCTCACCGCCGACGTCGGCCTCGACGCGATCAAGATCGGCATGACGACGGACGCCGCCGTGGCGCGGGCGATCGCGGCGGCGCTGCGCGAGCTGCGCGCCGGCGAGCGCCCGCCGTACGTGGTGCTCGACCCGGTGATGGTCGCGACGTCGGGCGACCGGCTGCTCGCGGCCGACGCCGAGGCCGTGCTGCGCGACGAGCTGCTGCCGCTGGCCGACCTCGTCACGCCCAACCTGCCCGAGGCGGCGGTGCTGCTGGACACCCGGCCTGCGCGGGACGCCGCCGAGGCCGCGGAACAGGCGGCCGCGCTGCTGCGCCTCGGCCCCGGCCACGTGCTGGTCAAGGGCGGGCACCTCGACGGACCCGAGGCGGTCGACCAGCTCGCGGGACCGGGCGGCGTCGTCGCGCTGGCGGCGCCGCGGGTCGCCACGCGCCACACGCACGGGACGGGGTGCACGCTGAGCTCGGCGTGCGCCGTCCTGCGCCCGCGGCACGACGGCTGGGAACCCGCCGTCCGGGCCGCGAAGGAGTACCTCACGGGGGCGCTGCGCGCGGCGGACGCGCTCGTCGTCGGCGGTACCGGCACGGCGACCGGGCCGTGGTCGGGGCACGGCCCGGTCGACCACGGCTGGGCGACGCGGGGCCGGGAGGGCGCGCGCGATCTCGTTCTTCAGCCCGACGTTTCTCGGCTCTGACGGCCGCCAGAGCCGAGAAACGTCGGGTTGAAAAGCGAGCGGCCGTGGCTCAGCGCCGCGCCAGCACCTCCGCCGCGCGCGTGCGGGCCCAGGCGTCGGCCGCGAGGACGCCCTCGACCGAGCCGGCGTCGCCGCCGCCCGCCGCACCGTGCTCCTCGACCACGGCCGCGACGGTGTCGACGATGTCCAGGAAGCCGATCGCGCCGTCGTGGAACGCGTCGACGCACACCTCGTTGGCCGCGTTGTAGACGGCCGGGTGCGTGCCGCCGGCCGCACCCACCTGCCGGGCCAGCCGGACCGCGGGGAACGCGTCGTCGTCGAGCGGCACGAACTCCCAGGTGGCCGCCTGCGTCCAGTCGATGCCGACGTCGACGTCGGGCAGCCGGTCCGGCCACGACAGACCGAGCGCGATGGGCACGAGCATGCGCGGTGGCCCGGCCTGCGCGACGGTCGAGCCGTCCACGAACTCGACCATCGAGTGGATCATCTGCTGCGGGTGCACGACGACGTCGATCGCGTCGAACGGCAGGTCGAACAGCAGGTGCGCCTCGATGACCTCGAGACCCTTGTTCACCAGGGTGGCCGAGTTGGTGGTGACCACGCGGCCCATCGCGAAGTTCGGGTGCCGCAGGGCCTGCGCGGGCGTCACGTCCCGCAGCTCGTCGCGCGACCTCCCGCGGAACGGGCCCCCGCTCGCCGTCACCACGAGGCGGCGCACCTCCGACGGCGCCCCGGAGCGCAGCGCCTGCGCGATCGCGGAGTGCTCCGAGTCCACGGGCACGATCTGCCCTGCGCGACGCACCGCCCTCTTCACCAGCGAGCCGCCCACCACGAGGGACTCCTTGTTGGCGAGCGCGAGCGTCGAGCCGGCCTCGAGGGCGGCGAGCGTGGGGCGCAGGCCGACCGAGCCGGTGATCCCGTTGAGCACGACGTCGCTGCCCCGGCCGGCCAGCTCGGTGGCGGCGTCCGGGCCGGTCAGCACCTCGACCCCGCCCGCACCCGCCTCGCGGAGCAGGGTGGTCAGGGCGGGGCCCGCGGTGGCGTCGGCGACGGCGACCGCACGGACGCCGAGGTCGGCGGCCTGCCGGGCGAGGAGCGGGAGGTCCGACCCGCCCGCGGTGAGGGCGTCCACGCGGAACCGGTCCGGGTTGCGGCCGACGACGTCGACGGCCTGCGTGCCGATGGAGCCCGTGGAGCCGAGAAGGGTGACGCTTCGCATGGGGCCCATCCTGTCAGGACTCGGGGCGGGGCCTCGTCGTGCCCGGCTCGGCCCGGCCGCGCCCGAACATCCGCCAGCCGCGCACGACGCCGCGCGGGTCGGGCTCGGGCTCGCCGTCGGACTCCCAGCCGGCGTCGCCGTCGAGCGGCACGACGTGCAGGCCGAAGTCGGCGAGGATCACCGGGATCGCGCGGATGGCCGCACGGTCCTTCTCACGGTCGGCCTCGGACAGCTCCGACCAGGGGCGCAGGTCGGGGTGCACGCGGCGGGCGTCGTCGCGCACGGGGCCGTACGTCCAGCCCGCGGCCTCCTTCTCCGCCGTCCAGCGGTCGTGCTCGTCGACGGCCCGCGCGTCCACCACCGGCTCGGGGATGCGCCCGTGCTCGGTGCCGCGCGCGGGCGCGACGGTGCACCCCATCTGCCGCAGCCGGTCGGGGACGGCCCGCACCTGCGCGCGGTTGGCGGCGCGCAGGTCGGCGGACAGCTCGGTCCACGGCACCATCGCGGGCGAGCTGCCCCACTCGACGCCGCGTGAGCGCTGGTTGCGCAGGTAGGTGAGGTGGGCGGAGACGGCCATGAGGTCGTAGACGTCGTCGTGCACGAGCGCGCCCGGCGCCGTGGCCCGGCGCAGCAGCGGCCCGGGGCGGACGATGTCGAGCCGCCCGTCGAGGTCGTCGAGGATCGCGCCGTCGTGCACGCCGAACAGGGCGTCCAGGCCGGCGAGCCGGTTCAGCCGCAGCACGACCGGTCCGTCGGTCGCCCGCCACAGGTCGCTGTCGCGCAGCGCCTCGCGCAGGGCCTCGCCGTCGTCGTCGTGGCAGACGTAGACCCGGTCGGGGGTGCCGACCGACCGCACGTCCGCGAAGGTCGTGACCGGGACGAGGCGGCAGGCCGCCCGCACCGCGGGCCAGCGGGCGCGCAGCGCGCGGGCCGCCTCGCGTGCCCCCGGCCCCACGAGCGTCACGGTGAGCGGCTCACCGCCCGACGCGATCTCGACGTGGCGCAGGCGCGCCAGGGCGACGACGAGCGCACGGCCGAACACCCCGTGACCCGTGACCGCGACGTGCGGAGCGTCCCCCCTGACGACGTCGATGTCCCGGCGGGCCAGCGCGCGGGCGACGAGCTCGTCGAGCGTGAAGAAGTCGACGCCGGGCTGCGGGTGGCTCAGGTGCCGCGCCTGCAGGGCCAGCGCGAGCTCCGGGTCGCGCACGTGGGCGTTGAGGCGCAGGACCGGCAGGTCGGGGTCGCGGTCGACCCTGCTGGCCACGGCGACGGTGAGCACGTTCGTGCCGGGCTCGTCGTCCTCGGCGTCGCACGCGTACAGGACGGCGGCGCCGGCGATCCCGGCGTCGCGCAGGGCCTCCTCCGACCCGGTGACGGTGCGCACGACGAGCGTGCCGCGGGCCGCGAGCGCCTCGGCGATGACGTCGGCGGCCGGTGTGCGGCCGACCACGACGGCGTGCCCGCGCATCCGGCGGGTGCGCACGAGCGCGAACTGGTCGGCGAACAGGGAGCGCACGGCTTCGAAGACGGCGTAGCCGGTGGCGACGGGGGCGAGGAACCGTGCGGCCTGGAGCTGCCAGGGCAGGTCGCCGCCGTCGTTGGTGGCCTCGGCGCCGAGCACGAAGAGCTGGACGGAGTAGTAGACGACGTCCCACGCCGTGGTGCCCCACGCGAAGTCCGGGTCGGTGCGGTAGACCGCGAAGCCCCACACGCCGAGCGCGAAGGCCACGACGAACAGCGCCGTGAACCCCGCGCGCACCCACCACCGGCGCAGCCGCAGGCGTCGCGTGCCGCCGCTGGGGCGGACCAGCTCAGGTGCCGCCATCTCCCGCCTCCTCGTCCCGGCCGTGCATTTCCCCACGAAAGTGACTACGGTCACGACCTGCGGCGACACTACACACTCGTGCCGACGAAGGGCTGCTGAGGCGAGGATGACCGACCGGAGAGCCCGCTCGCTGATCCCCGCGGCCCGCGCGCACGGCGAGCCGGGGGCCGACGGGTACGACGCCTTCCTGTCGTACAGCCGGGACTCCGACGGCGAGTTCGCGCCCGCGTTCCACGCACAGCTCCTGGACTTCGACCGGCGCGAGGGCGTGCCGGACCTGAACATCTTCCTCGACCGCACCGGCCTGGCGAACAACCCGAGCCTGTGGGACTCCATCGTGCGCAAGCTGGAGCGGTCCCGCTACCTCATCCTGTTCGCGTCCGAGGGGGCGGCCAGCTCCCGGTACGTGGCCAAGGAGGTCGCGTGGTGGCTCGACCACCGCGAGCCGGAGACGTTGCTCGTCGCGCTGACGAGCGGCCGCATCGTGTGGGACCAGACGGCGAACGAGATCGACGCGATCAGCACGACGGCGCTGCCCGCCCCGCTCGTGGAGCGGATCGACCACGAGCCGAAGTGGACCGACCTCACACGCCTCCGGCAGCGCCGGTTCTGGCGGCACCACCCGGACCGGGCGACCGCGCTGGCGGAGCTCGTGGCGCCGCTGCGGGGGCAGGACGTCGGCACGGAGGAGATCCTCAGCGCGCACATCGCCCGGCAGAGCACGGCGAGCCTGCGCAACCGCCTGGCGAGCGCGGCGCTGGCGGTGGCGCTGGTCGCGGCGACGGCGGCGGGCGGGGTCGCGTGGTGGCAGGCGGACCGCGCGGGCAGGGCGGTGAACGCCAACGCGGCGCACCTGCTGGGCGCGACGTCGCACGTGGTGCACCAGGACGACCCTGCCACCGCACAGCTCCTCGCGGTGGAGGCGGTGCGACGCCTGCGCGACGGGCAGACCCGCACGGCGCTGTTCAACGCCGTCACCGCCAACGAGCCCGCCGACCCGTACCTGCTGCGCACGGTCGACGTGCCGGAGGGGACCCGGCTGGCCGACGTCGCGGCGACGACGACCGGTGTCGTCGGCCGCACCGCCACGGGTGACCTGGTGCGCTGGAACCCTGACGAGGGCCAGCCGGAGGTGCTGCGGGGCGACCGCACACCGTTCGGCACGGTGTCCGGCCCCGACCGGCTCGGCCCGGCGGTGGCGGGCAGCGCGGACGGCACCGTGGTCGCGGCGGTGGACGACCTCGGCGTGACCGTCGGCCGGTTCGGTGAGCTTCCCGAGGGCAGCACGACCAGGCAGACCCACCTCGACCTGCCGGGCGCGGGCACGGTCGCCGTCACGCCGGACGGCGACACCCTGCTCGTCGCCTGGCACGACGCCACGACGGGGCGCCATCGCATCGGCGGCATCGACCTCGCGGGCCGCGACCTGGACGTGCTCGAGTCGGACGCCGGCTCACGCCGCCCGCCCGAACAGCGCCTCGCCTTCCGGACCAAGGTCGAGACCGACCTGGACGTCACGTGGCTGGCCGTGGGTTCCAGCCGCACCGTCACCGTGGCCGACGCCGCGGCGGGGGCCCTCGAGGTCAGGGGGCTCGACAGCCTGGAGCCGACCGGCGGCACGGACCGGGAGGTCACGCTGCCGCCGGGCGCGGTGCCCTCCCCCTCGTTGCGCGACTGGGCGACGCTGGACGTCGGTGCCGCCCCTGACGACGCACCGGTCGTGACCGTGCGGCACTGGGCCGACGGCACGGAGCGCACCGCGGCGTGCCCCGTCCCGCGCGCGTGGTCCGGCCCGCGCCTGGTCGCGCTGGACGACGCCGCCGCCCGCGCGCTGGTCGCCACCGACGAAGGGCTCGTGGTGTGCGAGATCGCACCGGGCACCGGCGCGCACCGCACCTGGCACCTGTCGGGCGTGCAGCGCACGGGGCCGCCGGTGCTGGTCGGCGACGACCGCGTGGTCGTGGCGAGCGACGGCCGCGTCGCGCTGTGGAGCACCGCCGGGTCGGACGGCGACGTCCCGCTGCCCGCGAGCGCGTCCGCCGGGGCGACCGACCTGTCGGCCGTTCCCGCCACCTACCGCGACCCGGCGACGGGCGAGGTGAGCACGGCCGTCGCGTGGTCCGACGGCGCGGTCACGATCCACGGCCTCGGCACGGTCACCCTGCCGCCGGACAGTCCGCACGCCGGGGTCCCGCTGCTGCCCGTCTGGCTCGACCGCGGGCGTCTGCTGCTCGTCGCCCCCGACGGGTCCGCCTACCGGACCCAGGGCGGCACGGCGGCCGGGTACGAGGCGGGCTTCCGCGACCTGGTGTCCCCCGGTCTCGACGGGGGCGACCCGCGGTGCGCCGTCGTGGTCGACGCCCGGCGCACGCGCGACGACGTCCTGCTCGTCGACGCGTGCTCGGGCCTGCACCTGCTCGACGCGGGCCTGCAGGAGCGCGCCCTCCACGTCCCCGGCCCGCTCGGCAGCACGCCGCGGCTCGCCTCGGCGTGGGCGGAGCCCGGCCGGGTCACGGTCGCCGACGACGGGAGCCGCGTGGCGGTGGCGCCCAAGGACTTCTCGCTCCGGGTCGCGGACCTCGAGGCGGCGGCACGCGGCGAGAGCGACGTGTGGGCGGTGCGCGGCAGCAGCGTCCAGCAGGTGTACCTGGTCGGCTCCCGCAGCAGCGGTACCGACACGAGCCTGCCGGACCAGCTCGTCACGCTCGGCCTGGACTCGACGGTGCGCCTGCGGGACGTCGACGGCGCGGCAGACCCGCGCAGCCTCGACCTCACGGGCACGTACGGCGACGTCATGGCCGTGCTGCCCGGGCCGAACCTCGTGGCGCGCAACCAGGGACCGACGCTCGCCTTCTTCGACATGGAGACCGGCCAGAAGGTGGGCGAGCTCGCGACCCGCCTCTACGCCCCCGGCGGTCCGGAGCAGGCCGCGGAGCCGCGCCCCGGCACCGTGCACGCGGCCGACGGCCAGCTCCTCGTGGTCCAGGACCACGGCGTCACGACCGGCTGGACGTTCTCGGACGACCAGATGATCGACCGGGCCTGCGCCATGGCGGGCCGCCCGGCCACGCCCGCGGACATGCCGGACGGCGTCACCCTGACGGACCCCCCGGCCTGCGCCCACCCTGCCTGACGACGAGCAGGCGATCAGGCACGCTCTCGGCGGGAGAAGCGTGCCGGATCGCCTGCTCGCGACCTTGCGGGGACGGTCAGGAGTCCAGGCGGCCGGCCTCGCGCTCCGTCTCGTCGGCCTCCTCGTCGCGACCCTCCTTGCGCAGGGCGCTCGACAGCGACCGCATCGAGGTCACCGCGTCGCTCTTGACGATATCCGACGTCGTGCCGCGGAGCTTGCCCCACAGGCTCATCGCCTCCTCGGCGACCTCGAGCACCTGCGAACGCTCCTTGCCGCCGAGCGTCGACGTCGTGAAGTTCTCCAGCGCGTGCTCGAGCACCTCGCGCTGCTTGCCCGGGTCGTCGTCGTCCAGGCTCTTGTAGAGCTGCACGGCCTCGCCCATCAGCGCGGTGGTCGGCTTCTCCTTGTCCTTCGACGCGGCCTGGCTGCCGAACGACAGCAGCGCGACGGCCAGGCGCGAGACGGTGCTGCCCGCCTCGCCCGGCAGCTTCTCGGCGCCCTGGGCGACGAGCTGGTGCAGGCGCGCGGCCGTGCGCGTCTCGAGGTTCTCCTCGCGCTCCGCCGCGGGCTCGGCGGCCTGCGGCGTCCCTGCGGGCTGCGCCGGCTCCCCGGCCGCCTCGGTGGGCTGCGTCGGCTCCCCCGTCGGCTCGGCGGGCTGCGTCGCGACGACGTCGGTCGACGGCTGCGGCGCAGCCTCGGCGGACGGCTCCGCCGCCTCTCCTGCCGACGGTGCTGCCCCTGCTGCGGTGTCCTGCGCCGCCTGTGCCTGCTCCGGCAGTGCGTCCGTGCTCACTCGTTCCTCCTGTCCACGGTGCGTTGAAACTACCAGAACGGGCGTTCAGTCCGGTATGCACCCAACCTGCCCCGGCGACGGCGCGCGCGCTGCTCTCGTCCGCACGGGAGCGGTACCGTCGGCGGCCATGAGGAACGCCACCCACAGCGACGCAGGCCCCGGCGCCACCGCCGCACCGACCACCTGGTCGCGCGGCGCGGCCAGGGACCTCCTCGCGCGGGCCCGCGAACGACACGCGCTGGGTGCCGAGGCGCTGTCCGAGCGTGCCGCGGCCCCGGAACGCGTCCGTGCCGCCTATCGCGGTGCCCGCGACGACCTCGTGCGCGCGCAGCTCGCCGAGGTGCCCGTCGACCGGATCCGGGAGGTCAGCACCGGCCGCCTGCGCGTCGGCCCGGTCGAGGCGGCGGGCTACCGCACGGTCGCGCAGGTGCTGGACGCCTCCGCGGCGCAGCTCGTCGCCGTCGACGGCGTCGGCGCGCGGACCGCGGGTCTCCTGCTCGACGCCGCGCGCCAGATCTTCGACGCCGTCGACGCGTCGCTCACGTTCCGCATCCCGCACGCACCGCACGATTCGCACGCGACCGGACTGGTGCGGGCCCTGCACGCGCACGAACAGGTGACCCGGTTCTTCGCCGCGTGGGGCGAGCGGCTCGACGTCGACGTCCCCCGCCTCGCCGAGCTCGCCGAGACCGGCGCCGTGCGCGGCACCCTGGTGCGCCGGCTCGTCGCGGGGCGCACCCGCACGCGCGCCGCCGACACGGCGCTCACCGCGCTGGCCCCCGTGGTCGACGGCCTCGACACCTCCGGCGTCACCGACGCGCTGCGCCGGCTCGAGGCGGCGCTGGCGGGCACCTCCGACGCCGAGATCTGGCGCGACTACGAGGGCCGTGCCGCCGCGTACTACGCCGCCCTGGGCGAGCTCGTCGACCTGGGGGTGGACGTCGAGGCCGCGGAGGGCTACCTGCCCGACGAGGTGGTGCAGAAGGTCACCGACCAGGAGCTCGACACGTCGCTGCTGCGCTCCTCGCTGCGCGGCTACCAGGCATTCGGCGCGCGGTACGCACTGGTGCAGCGTCGCACGATCCTCGGCGACGAGATGGGCCTCGGCAAGACCGTCCAGGCCATCGCCGTCATGGCCCACCTGGCGGCACGACGCCGGACGCACTTCCTCGTCGTCTGCCCGGCGAGCGTCGCGACCGGCTGGGCACGCGAGGTCACCACGCACTCCGAGCTGCCCGTGCGGGTGCTGCACGGCGACGACCGCGACGAGGGCATCCGCACCTGGGTGGCCGACGGCGGCGTCGGCATCATCACCTTCCCCCAGCTCGGGCACCTCGCGGCCGCGGGCCTGCCGCGACCGGCGCTGCTCGTCGACGACGAGGCGCACTACGTGAAGAACCCGAGGGCCCAGCGTTCCGAGCGCACGGCGGCCTGGGCGCGATCGGCCGAGCGCGTCCTGTTCATGACCGGCACGCCGATGGAGAACACCGTCGAGGAGTTCCGCACCCTGGTCGGGTACCTCAAGCCAGAGGTCGCCGACGAGATCGACCCGGCGGCGGGCCTCGCGGGCGCCGCCGCGTTCCGGCGCTCGGTCGCCTCCGTCTACCTGCGGCGCAACCAGGAGGACGTGCTCACCGAGCTGCCGGACCTCGTCCAGGTGGACGAGTGGGAGAAGTTCGGCCGCCACGACGGCGCCGCCTACCGGCGCGCGGTGCTCAAGCGGTCCTTCGCCGACATGCGCCGCGCCGCGTTCGTCCGCGCACCCGAGCCGACGGCGAAGCTCGAACGACTGCGGGAGATCGTCGACGAGGCGATGGACAACGACCGCAAGGTGGTCGTCTTCTCGTTCTTCCGCGACGTCATCGAGACCGTCGTCGAGGCGCTGGGGCCGCTCGCCGTCGGGCCGATCACCGGGTCGGTGCCCGCGCGCCGCCGCCAGGAGCTGGTCGACGAGTTCACGAGCTCGCCCGAGCCGAAGGTGCTGGTCAGCCAGATCGAGGCAGGCGGCGTCGGGCTCAACATCCAGGCCGCGTCCGTCGTCGTCCTGTGCGAGCCGCAGGTCAAGCCCACGGTCGAGGCGCAGGCCGTCGCCCGCGCGCACCGGATGGGCCAGGTCCGCACCGTGCAGGTGCACCGCCTGCTCGTCGAGGACAGCGTGGACGAGCGCCTGCTGCAGATCCTCGGCACCAAGGCCGAGCTGTTCGCCGAGTACGCCGGCCGCTCGACGGTCGCCGCCGCGCCGGGTGCGGCCGACGTGGCCGACGCCGAGATCGCGCGCCGCATCGTCGAGCAGGAGCTGGCACGACTCGACGACGAGCCCGCCGCCTGATCCTCCCGGTTCGCCGGGGTTTTCCTCGCGGGCGGGCGGGCGGACTGGTGAGATGGCGTCATGCCGGAGACCGCAACCCTCCCCCGAGGACCCGTCCAGGCCGCCGAGCGGTCGCCCGCACCCGACCTCGCGCGCGGGCTGATGCTCCTGCTCATCGCCGTCGCGAACACCCCGTACTACCTCTGGGGCAGCGAGACGGGTGTCGCCGGCTCGCACCCCGTCGACGGCACGGTCGTCGACAAGGTCACCGCCGGTCTCGTCATCGTCCTCGTGGACCTGCGGACCTACCCGATGTTCGCGTTCCTGTTCGGGTACGGGATGATGCAGCTCTACACCCGGCAGCGCGCCGCCGGCACGACCCCCGAGCGGGCACGCCGGCTGCTGCAGCGCCGCAACGGGCTGCTCCTCGCGTTCGGGTTCGTGCACGCGGCGCTGCTGTGGATGGGCGACGTGCTCGGCGCCTACGGCCTGGCCGGCCTGCTCGTGGTGTGGCTGTTCTTCGAGGCGCGGGACCGCACGCTGATCGTGTGGACGGCCGTGCTCGGCGGCCTGCTCACCGTCGGCACGCTGCTCGCCGTCGCCGGGTCCGCCCTCCTCGCGACGCTCCCCGCCGACGACCCCGCCGCCCGCGAGGTGGTGCGGAGCTTCGGCCCGGACACCGGCGCCATGTCGGAGCCGTCGTACGCGGCATCCATCCTCGAGCGACTCTCCTTCTGGGTGCTCGGCACGATCGGTCAGGGCGTGCTCATGCTCGTCGTGCCGATGATGCTGCTGCTCGCGTTCTGGGCCGGGCGCCGCCGCATCCTCGAGCACCCCGGCGACCACCTGCCGCTGCTGCGCCGCACCGCGGTCGTCGGCCTGACGGTCGGCTGGCTCGGCCCGGTGCCCGCCGCGCTCGACCACCTCGGCGTGCTGCCCGTGCCGGAGCATGCCGCCTGGGTCTTCCTGCCCATCCAGGTCCTCACCGGGTTCTTCGGCGGCCTGGGCTACGTGGCCCTGTTCGGACTGATCGGGCACCGCGTCGCCGTGCGCCGCACCGGCACGCCGTCGCGCGACGTCTTCGCCACCGACGGGTGGTTCGCGGGGGCGGTCCAGGCCGTCGGCAGGCGCTCGCTGACCTCCTACCTCCTGCAGTCGGTGCTGTGCGCGCCGGTGCTCGCGGCCTGGGGGCTCGGGCTGGGGCAGCACCTCGGCTCGTTCACGATGCTGCTGTACGCCGTCGCCGTCTGGGGCGTGACGCTGCTGGTCGCGGTGTGGCAGGAGCGCACGGGCCGCCGCGGCCCCGCCGAGGTCGCGCTGCGGCGGCTCGTCTACGGCCGCCGAATTTCACCCGCTTCCTCTCGCGGGTGAAAGTGAGGTACGCGTAGATTCACCCCCATGCTGACCCAGGTACGCAAGACCCGACGCCGTGGGGCCCTCCTGGCCGCCACCACCTGTGCGCTCCTGACCCTCTCCGGCACCGTCGCCTCCGGCGGGGCGAACGCCGCCGGCGCCCGCCCCGCCGAGCAGGGCTGGTCCGTCGACCTCGACGCTCTCACCGCCGACGACACCGGGGTCCGCCACGACGACGGCGCGCTCCGCCTCGACGCTCCGGCGGCGTCCGACGGGACCACGTCGGGGGCGGTCGAGGCCTCCGGCCAGCTCGTCGCAGCGCCCGTCACGCTCGACTCCCCCGCCGGCGCGGTCGCCGCGGACGTCGACGCCACGACCCCGGCGGGGACCTCTGTGCTCGTCGACGTCCGCGGCCGGCTCGCCGACCAGGGCCCCGACGCGTGGACGGAGTGGGTGCCCGCCGGATCGGCGCTGCCCGCGCCGTCGGACACCGTGCAGGCTCGCGTCACGCTCGTGGGTGAGCGGGGCGCCGGGCCGGTTGTACGCCACGTGACGCTGACGCCGCAGACACCGCGGTCGCGCGCCCAGCAGGAGCTCGAGGCCGCGCCCGCCTCGGGCGAGCGGTCGTACCGGATCTTCGCGACGCGCGAGGGGCTCGTGGGCGGCACCACCGCGAACGGGCACGTCATCACCGCACGTGACCACTTCGTCGCCCTGCCGTCGCGGCGCGGCCTGGCGCCGAACAACTCCGGCAGCTACTCGGTGCGGGTGTGCGCGGAGAGGACGGGCCGCTGCGCCTACGCCCCGGTGTGGGACGTCGGCCCCTGGAACATCACCGACGACTACTGGAACCCCGCGGGCACCCGGCAGTCCTGGACCGACCTCCCGCAGGGGAAGCCGGAGGCGCAGGCCGCCTACCAGGACGGCTACAACGGCGGTCTCGACGGGTACGGCCGCCGCGTCGCCAACCCGGCGGGGATCGATCTCGCCGACGGCACCTTCTGGGACGGGCTCGGCCTCACCGACAACGCGTGGACCACCGTCACGTACCTGTGGACCGGCAGCGGTCCGCGCGGCGTCGTACGCACGAGCGGCGGGCCGCTCACCGTCCGGTCGGGTCCCGGCACCGGCTACGCCGCCACGGGGCTGGCCGGGAACTACGCCAACGTCGTCGTCGAGTGCACGGCCACCGGCTCGACGGTGACCGGCACCTACGGCACGACCGACCTCTGGAACCGGATCGGGCCGGGCAACTGGGTCTCGGACGCCTACCTCAACACCGGGTCCTCGGGACCGGTCGCACCGGGCTGTTGAGCCCGGCACCGCCTCACCTGTTCTTTGGCCTGAATTGGCGCGTATATTCCAGTTAAGCCGTTCGATCGAAAGTTGGTGATCTGCCCGGACCCAAACCTCTGCCAGGGAGGTGTCGCCGCTATGGAACGCCTGACGCGCGGTGGCCTGCTCGTCGTCGCTGTGGGCACGGTCGCCAATCTCCTGCTCGCTCTCGTCCCGAACCTGCTCGACGACCGCCTCACCGCCGCCCTCGTCGTCGCGATGACCGTCCTGCTCCTGACCCTCGGATCGGTGCTCGTCCTGCGCGTCCACCGCGACGGGGTCGCCCGGGCGGAGCTGCAACGGCTGCGCGGCGTCGCCAAGATCGGCCACGCCCGCAAGGGGACGGACCAGTTCACCGACATCTTCCAGAGGGCCGAGCGGGTGATCGTGTGCTGCGGCGTCGGCATGACGAAGATCTCGCGCTCGCCGTCGGCCGTCGAACGGGCCGTCGCCCGCGGGGTCCGGGTCCACTTCGTCATGCCCGACCCGGCGTGGCTGCGATGGAGCAGGACCGGGCGCCGACTCACCGGTGCGTACTACGGGCACGCCCGGTTCGACCTCCTCGTCGTCGAGTCCCACGCGGCGCTCACCCGACTGGGCGCAGACCTCAACGCCCGGTTCGGCGAGGGCTCGGTCACCCTGCACACCCACCGGATGTTCATGCCCGTGAGCGCCACGGTCGCCGATCCGGGGACCGCCGACGCGATCGGCATCATCGAGCACCACTACTTCCACGGCGCGCCTGACGCCCGGCTGTGGCTCGAGGCGAGGCACTACACGTCGACGAACGGCAACCCCGCGATCCTCGAGATCGTCGTCGCAGCCGTCTCCGAGCTCGCGGGGCACGACTTCACGCGAGGACCGGACGAGGACGCCCCGGCACCTCCCCGGTCACCCCACCGGGACCGGGACCCCCGGCGCCGGGTGCGTCTGCGGTGGTGACTGCCGCACCGCCTGTGCGACGGGCCCGACCTCGGGCAGGCGGACCCCGTGGCGGGTGGCCACCACGTCGACCCAACGCTTCCCCCGGACATGCGTGTCCGGGACGATCGGCAGGACGCCCGGAGGCGACGACGCGTCGAGCTCGACCGGACGCCCACCCGGCGGGACCGTCCACGGCACGAGCCCGCCCGCCCGGATCGTCTCGATGAACTGCGGCGGCGTGTACCGGGTCCGGTAACGCTGCACCAGCACGCCCTGCGGCTCGCCGCGGATCGCGTCCTTGAGGGCGAACCCGCCCTCGCTCCGCTGCTCCGCCGTCGTCGTCAGATAGGCGACACCGTCGGCGGCGAGAAGCCCCGCGATCTTCCGGGCGGCCAGCACGTCGACGGGTCTCGGGATGCAGTGCAGGAACGCGACGCCCAGGATCAGGTCGAACCGGGCCTGGCCGAAGTCGTGGTCCATGAAATCGGCCCACGTCACGCGCTGATCCGTCTCGGTCCCGTAGACCGGGCGGAGCCGTCTGCGGGTGCGGTCGGCCATGTCCCGGGCGAGGTCGAGCGCGTGCACGTCGAACCCGCGCACCGCGAAGTACTCCGAAAAGTGGCCGATACCCGAGCCGAGGTCGAGGACCCGCACGGCCGAGCGCGGCCGGCCGGCCCGGCCGACGTAGGGCAGGACCGGCCGCAGCCAGTGCTCCGCCCAGGCGACCCGGCGCTGCTCGTCGCGTTCGTAGGCCCCGACGAGGGTGCTGTACGACTCCCTCTGCAGCCTCGCGACGTGCCGATACCACAGCTCGGACGGGAGCGGGACCTCGTCCCGTGCAGCCGGCGACCCGGCGTCGGTGCTCACCCCGAGCAGCCTAGCCCCACCCGCCCCGGCCCGCCCCTGTCGGCCCGGGGCGGCTGCCGCCTCACCGACGGCGCGCGAAGCCCCGTCACGACCTGTGCCGGCGGGGGCCGCCACCGGGTCAGCGAGCCGTCGGCCGGCCGCCCCGCCCCAGGAGGGCGACGGGCGGCA
>Ga0079224_100006377_pt1 | contig 15636 bp, 13 predicted proteins | sample Stecom2015_FD_80414 | JGI IMG/M metagenome (GOLD analysis project Ga0079224, IMG submission 80414) | Agricultural soil microbial communities from Utah to study Nitrogen management - Steer compost 2015 | ecosystem: Environmental > Terrestrial > Soil > Agricultural land | place: USA: Utah...
TTCGGATTCCCAAGTTTGGCTCGCTTATCGATTTCAGGGCCGGCAGGATATCCCAAGCCGAGCAATTTTCCACTTTTATCAAAGGCTTCGCCCACGGCATCATCGATGGTTTCGCCAATCACCTGCATATCAAGATAATGGTTGACCTTCACTATTTGTGTATGGCCGCCAGAAATGGTCATTGCCAGAAACGGGAATGGTGGTTTTTCAAATCCTTCTTCATCAATAAAATGTGCCAAGATATGTGCTTGCATGTGGTTGACATCTATCAACGGGATATCCAAACCATACGCCAAAGATTTTGCAAAGGAAGTGCCTACCAACAAAGACCCCATAAGACCCGGGCCACGGGTGAAGGCTACGGCGCTCAATTGCGACTTATCTACATTCGCACGTTTTAAGGCTTCGTGTACCACCGGGACGATGTTCTGTTGATGTGCCCGGGATGCCAATTCCGGCACCACACCACCATAAGCTTCATGGATAGATTGGCCTGCAACAACATTGCTCAATATTTTGCCGTTAAGCATTACGGAGGCTGCGGTATCGTCGCATGAAGACTCAATGCCAAGAATATAAATATTTTGTGAAGCCATTAGTGATAATTGGGCACAATAATTGTTAAATTTGACTCCAAAGTTATAACTTTAAATCTTATCAAAAAACTTCTCAAAATAGTATTGAAAATAGTGGCTATCTTCTTGCTGCTATTCATCATTTTGGTACTATTGCTCTCACTTTCATCGGTACAGACGTATTTTGGTCAAAAGGTGACCAAGCGTATCAATGACGATTTTGGTACGAATATCAACATTGAGCGTATCGGTTTGAAATTTAATGGGGATGTGGAATTGAACAGCGTGTACATTGAGGATTACAAACAGGATACCTTGATAAACGTCAATAAGTTGAACACGTCCATATTGAGTTTTCGGAATCTTTATTATGGCAAATTGGTGTTTGGGGATATTATTCTTGACGGATTGACATTCAACATTAAGACGTATAAGGATGAACCAATGACCAATCTTGATATGTTTATTGCGAAGTTTGAAGAAGACAATCCGAAGAAAGAGGTTAAGACGTTTTTATTCTCATCGAGTGATGTTTCCATTTATGGTGGAACATTGCGGATGATCAACGAAAATAAGCAAACGCCCAAAATGCTTGAGTTCAACAAACTCTACCTGAACGCTACCAATTTCGTCATCAATGACAGCGATATCAGTGCGCGTGTCAATACGTTTGCCTTTATCGACAGCCGTGGGTTGGTGGTGAAGAATATGGTGACGGACTTTGAATATACGCCCAACCACATGAGTTTTGCCGATTTGAGCATTACCACGACCAATTCAAAATTAAAAGGCAATGTGAAATTTTCTTTTGACCGTGAAGCGTTGCAGGATTTCACCAATAAGGCTAGGGTAGAGGCCAATTTCGTAGATTCCGAAGTGTTGCTTGACGAACTCAATACATTTTATAACGAATTCGGGACGTATCAACGTGCCAGTCTCAATGTGGAATTGTCCGGGACGTTAAACAATCTGCAAGCGAACAATCTCAAGTTGACCACAAGCTCGCTCACCCGTATTTATGGGGATATCAACTTCAAAAACCTGTTCAATACCTCCGAAAACAATTTTGCTATGGATGGGCGTTTTGATGATCTCTCTTCCAATTATTACGATTTAAAGGCGTTGCTGCCTAATATTCTTGGGCAGACTATCCCATCGGTGTTTGCTAAAGTTGGTAATTTTTCTATCCGTGGGACTACTAAAATAACGCCTACTATTATTGATTCTGATATTGATATTAGGACGGACATCGGGTTTATTGATACGGAGATGGTCTTGTCTAACATCGACCATATTGACAACGCAAGTTATAAGGGGACGGTCATTTTTGACCAGTTTGATTTGGGCCAACTCCTCAACGACCCCGCTATCAAGGAAACATCGTTTGATGTGGATGTGGATGGTAAGGGGTTCACGCTTGAAAATCTTAAAACAAATGTTACTGGGCAAGTATTTTCCTTGAACTACAACGGCTACACCTACATGGATGTGGAGGTTGAGGGGCAAGTGGGCAATCAGGCATTCAATGGGAACTTAGTGTCCAATGATGAGAACTTTAAGTTTAAGTTTGATGGTTTGGCGGATTGGTCTAATGCCAAAGTGAAGACTATGGACTTTATGGCCGATGTGGAATATGCCAACCTTAATGCCCTGAATTTTGTGGCAAAGGACAGCATTTCTGTTTTTAAAGGTGATGTTACCATGTCCATGAAAGGCACCAATATCAATGATGCGTATGGAACATTGAATTTTAAGAATACCACGTACATCAATCAGAATGATGCTTATTATTTCGAAGATTTTGAGATTGTTTCCAGTTTTGAAGGTGACAAGCATATCATCTCTATCAATTCGCCGGATATCATTGAAGGGACCGTGAGTGGGAACTTTAAATTTGAAGACATCCCCAAGCTAGTGGAAAACTCCGTGGGAAGTATTTACACCAATTATTTGCCTCACAAAATTGAAGGGGAGCAATATCTTGATTTCGATTTTACCATTTACAATAAAATCATTGAAGTGTTTGTGCACGATCTGGAATTGGCATCCAACACCTTTCTGAAAGGCCGGATTGAAACCGATGAAAAAGGCTTTGAACTCAACTTCACCTCGCCACAGATCAAGTTGAAGGACTATTTTGCCAATAACATTAATCTGCAAATAGATAACAGCAACCCCTTGTTTAATACCTATGTAGAAATAGATTCCCTTAACACGAACGTTTACAATGTGTCCAAATTCAATTTGATCAATGTGACCATGCGGGATACGCTGTTTATCAAATCAGAATTTACAGGTGGAAAGAACAATACCGATGTTTTTGATATGAGCCTGTTCTACACCATTGATAAAGACAACAAATCGGTGGTGGGTTTCAGAAAATCGAATGTCACCTTTAAGGAGCACACGTGGACCATCAACCAGAATAGAGACAGGCAGAACAAAGTGACTTTTGACAGGCAGTTTACTACATTCGACATTGCCGAGATGGTGATGAGCCATGAAGATGAAGAAATTCTTCTTGCCGGAGAGATCCGGGACTCAACATATAAAAACCTGCAGCTTAACTTTAAGGATGTGGACCTCAATAAAATCACCCCCAGATTGGACAGCATCTATTTTGCTGGGAATGTCAATGGTGATTTGGAGGTGCTGCAGAAGGATGGCGTGTATTTGCCCAGCACCAATGTCACCATCGAGAGGTTTAAGTTCAATGAACATGAGTTGGGCGATCTAAAAGCAGACATCAAAGGAAATGAATCTCTCACCAATTACGAAGTAGATTTGCTCTTGCAGAATGACAATTTGAAATCCTTGATTGCAAAAGGTTATATCGATGTGAGCCAATCCAATTCGAGTATCAATCTGGATATGGAATTTGATGAATTTGAGTTGGCGTTTCTCAACATTTTTGGTGCCGATGTGATCACCAACATTCGGGGATTGGCCTCCGGAAACGTCAAAGCCACAGGAAATCTGAATCAGCCAGACATCAATGGCATCTTGAAACTCGATAATGCGGGCTTGAAAATACCTTATTTGAATGTAGATTATTCCTTTGATTTTGATACGGAAGTGCTGTTGGAAGAGCAGAAATTCATCTTCAAGGATGTGGAGATGACCGATTCGGAATATTTCTCAACTGCCACTCTCAATGGATATATGAGCCATAACAACTTTTCCGATTGGCGGTTGGGCCTTGACATCGATACCAATCGTTTGCTGGTGCTCAATACGGATGATGATGGCGAATCCTTATATTATGGTACCGCTTTCGTAACGGGTGGCGCCAGTATTTATGGCCCGACGGAACAATTGGTCATCAAGGTAGAAGGTAGTACGGCACAGGGTACGGTGTTTAAGATCCCTCTGAACGACACTCAAAGTTTTGGCGACAATTCCTATATTCATTTTTTGAGTCCTGAGGAAAAGGCTGCGCGTTTAAGGGGCGAAACCATTATGGACACCGAAGTAAAGGGTTTGGAACTGGATTTTGACCTAGACGTCAACCAGAATGCCGATATTGAGATTGTCATCGATAGAAAATCCGGGAGCACCATCCAGGGCAGTGGAGAAGGTAACTTACTTATTGAGATCAATACCAGTGGGAAATTCAACATGTATGGCGATTTTGTCATCTATAGGGGCATTTACAACTTTGCTTATGGGGGTTTGGTGCAGAAAAAACTGGAGGTGGAACGTGGCGGAAATCTACAATGGAATGGTGATCCGCTGAAGGCACAGGTGAACCTGAGGGCCATCTATAGAACCAATGCCAATCCTTCGGTGTTGCTTGATAATCCCATCAACAGAAGCATTCCCGTAAATGTGGAATTGAACCTGACTGGCCAACTGGAGCAGCCCGATTTGGATTTCACTTTTGGCTTCCCCAATGTTAGTTCCACCATTAAATCGGAGTTGGATTATAGGCTTGAGACCAAAGAAAGTAGAGATTACCAAGGGGTGTTTCTCTTGGCAACTGGCTCCTTTGCCAGTGAGTTGAGTTTTGGCCAGCAGGCGTATGGCACGGTAGAGGACCGGGTGAACAATCTTTTCAACAGCTTGTTTTCAAGTGATGATGACAAGGTGCAAGTAGGGGTCAATTTTGAATCGGGGGAGGACACACCGGAGTATCAAACCGATGACCGATTGGGGCTTACCCTAAGCACCAAAATCAGCGATAGGGTATTGTTCAATGGAAAGGTGGGGGTGCCCATTGGCGGCGTCAACCAGACGGTGATTGCTGGCGATGCCGAGATAGAATTGCTATTGAATGAAGATGGCACCCTGTCTGCTAAATTCTTCAACCGCGAGAACAACATCCGAAACTTTGGTGAGGAAATAGGCTATACCCAAGGAGTGGGGCTGTCGTACAATGTGGAGTTTGATACCTTTAAGGAACTGTTGCAAATTATCTTTTCGGGAAAGAACAAAAAGGAAAAGGAGCAGGAAAAAAAGGATGAGTCAGCCACCAAAAAAGAAGAAGAACAAATGACCCCTGATTTTATTACCATCAAATCCAAAACAGGGGAAGAATAATTTTTGTTAGTAGTTGAATCGTTGACTTGAAACTGGAATCCATTAACCCTTCAGTGGTTTGACAATTGGACTGATCGAGCGGACAGATTTTATACTCATGCGTTCAATCCTTCGGTGAGTTTCATGTTCTTTGGATGGGATTGGACGCGAAGTACGATGGGTGAAAACTGGGAGGCTTTCTGGAGCCATGGAGCTTCAAGCACTTACGAAACTTTCGGAATTTGTGCAAAGCGATATTGTCACTGCACATTTGAAAGGCGTAGCGTTGTTGGAACCCCGAAAACCACCCACCTAACACCCAACGGCAAACACCTCAGAGATTTTGTCGTAAGCAATGTCCTCAAAATCGCTCACCACCATATCGGCAAGCGAATAGTCTTGGTCGTGGGAGTGCAGGCTGTCATACCCTACACAATAAATGCCCGCCGCCTTTGCTGCCTGTATGCCGTTGGTGGAGTCCTCAATCACCATACATTCGCTGGGCTTGCAGAAAGCCGCCATGGCAGCTGCTTCAAAAATCTCGGGATGCGGTTTGGATTGCTTCAGGTCGGCACCGCTTATCTTCGCAATAAAATACTGATCGAGGTCAAAACGTTCAAAGATGTTATGTATGTTTTGCATAGATGCCGAAGACGCCAATACCAATAGCAATTTGTTTTTATGGTAATCTTTTATCAAGTCGAGCACACCATCTATCAGGCTAAGCGACATATCGGAATCAAAAAGATGCTTGAAATGCTCGCGCTTGATGTCCACAAGTGTTTCCGGACCCAAATTAAGATTGAATTTTTGGCATAAAATTTTGCAGATGCTGAGTGTGGATTGGCCGGTAAAGGAGGCATAAAGTTCATTGGACACTTGGATGTTGACATCGTCAAACATTCGGTAATAGGCTTTGTAATGTAGGGGTTCGGTGTCCACGATTACCCCGTCCATATCAAATAATACAGATTTAAGCATTGGGTTAGTAATTGATTAATAGCAAAAAAGATTGCTACGAATATATAAGAAATCAATTACAAAACATAATTTTTTGCTTTTGAAGATTCGATTATTTTTTCAGATACATATTTCATGCTGGTTGGTTAGATACTAATACAACACATTTTCGGCGTTCATACCATGGGGTGCTTAATCCAAGTGCCATCCATGTTTTGCGCCAATAAATATTTTACTGCTATTATCCCTTCAAACGAATATTCTTGAAACAATTAGTTTTCTTATTGAGTTCACCAAATGCAGGGATCACCTAGGATCCAAAAAAGGAAAGTGGAAAACCATACAGGTTTAAGAGATAATTTGTAATTTTAAACCATACTTAATTCCGTGCAAAATGTCAAAATCAAAATATGGGTTAAATACCATCTGCACGCACGTGGGTGAGATAAGGGACGAACAGTTCAAAGGGTCTATATCGCCCATTTACATGTCCACATCCTATCAGTTTGATGATGTGGAGGTGAAGCGTTATCCTAGATATTTCAATACCCCCAACCAAGCACATCTCTCCAAAAAGATTGCAGCCTTAGAACACACCGAGGCGGGAATGTTTTTTGGAAGCGGAATGGCCGCCATCAGTACAGCATTGTTGGCATTCTTAAAAGCAGGCGATCATATTGTGGTGCAGAATACATTATATGGAGGTACGAGTACTTTCATCAAGGAAGAATTTCCAAAATATGGCATCGACTTCACCATCACAGACGGTTATGAGATTTCCGATTTTGAAGCAGCAATCCGCCCAAATACAAAAGTGATTCACATAGAATCTCCATCGAACCCCATGTTGACCATTACCGACCTAAAGGGCGTTGCGTATTTGGCAAAGGCAAACGGCATCATTACTACCATAGATAATACATTTGCGAGTCCCGTAAACCAGAATCCAATCGATTTTGGCATTGACATCGTGATACATTCGGCGACGAAATATTTGGGCGGACATTCGGACATTCTTGCAGGTGCTGTGGCATGCAGCAATGCCCACATGGATAAGATATGGAACGTTGCCAAAAACCTGGGTGGCAGTTTGAGCGACTTCACCGTATGGATGTTGGAACGCAGTATGAAAACCTTGGCATTACGAGTAAAAGCGCAGAACAGGAATGCGAAGAGGCTCGCTAAGTTTTTAGCGGCGCATCCTGATGTAAAAAAAGTCCATTTTCCAGGACTGGAAAGCCATCCTCAATATGAGTTGGCAAAATCGCAGATGAAAGGCTTTGGAGGCATGATGTCTTTTGAACTTGCTGAAGGTTTAAATGCGATAACCTTCCAAAAGGAGCTGAAATTGATAAAATCTTCTATGAGCTTGGCAGGGGTAGAAAGTACCGTATTACTGCCATACAAAACATCGCACGCGCTCTTGACTCAGGAGGAAAGGAACAGTATTGGTATCACCGATAATTTGATTCGCTTCTCCGTGGGAATAGAAACCAAACAGGATTTGATGGATGATATTGAACAGGCCATTACAAAAGTGAAGCAATTAAAACCCCACACACATAGTTAACGATTAACCTATTAAATATGAAATTAGACATTTTGGCCGTTGGATCGCACCCAGATGATGTGGAACTAGGGTGCAGTGGTACCATTGCAAAAGAAGTGCAAAGAGGAAAAAAAGTCGGCATCATTGATCTCACTCGTGGCGAACTCGGTACTAGAGGCACAGTGGAAACCCGTGAGCAGGAAGCTATGGAAGCCGGCAAAATATTGGGTATAAGTGTAAGAGAGAACCTCGAATTTGCTGATGGTTTTTTTTTAAATGATAAAACACACCAGCTTGAAATTATCAAAAGAATACGTAAATACCAACCGGACATTGTGCTTTGCAACGCCATCCACGATCGTCATATCGACCATGCAAAAGGTAGCCAATTGGTAAGTGATGCTTGTTTTTTAAGTGGATTGATGAAAATCGAAACTACTTCGGGCCGGAACAAACAAATGCATTGGCGGCCAAAGCATGTATATCATTACATCCAATGGAAAAACTTAGAACCTGATTTTGTAGTGGACATTTCGGGATATATGGATGTGAAGATGAAAGCTGTGTTGGCATACAAAACACAATTTTATAATCCTCAAAGCAAACTACCGGAAACCCCCATTTCCAGTAAAAATTTTACCGACAGCGTAGATTATAGAGCACGGGATTTGGGACGTATCATAGGCGTGGAGCACGGGGAAGGATATACGGTGGAGCGGTATGTAGGCGTGAACAGTGTGTTTGACATAATATGATTTTTTTTACAAAATCTTTTGTCATAATTACTAAATAAATTACATTTGCACACGCATTGAAAAATGCGGTTATATGGTGGTTGTAGCTCAGTTGGTTAGAGCATCGGTTTGTGGTACCGAGGGTCGCCGGTTCGAGCCCGGTCTTCCACCCAGAACTAAAGTCTTCAAAGAAATTTGAAGACTTTTTTTGTGACTCGATTTGGATCTTGGGAGGAGGGCAAGAAGTTTATGATGCACTTGCGGTGAGCCGAGTCTTCCTCCCAAAATTAAAGTCTTCAAAGAAATTTGAAGACTTTTTTCATAAAGAACTGAAAATCTTATAAAATAACAAAGGGAACAACAATTAAAATTATTAGTTCCCTTTGCTTGTGTATTCCTATGCTCTGCATTATCAGAGTAAGTACGATGGGTATATTCTCAGCCACTTTGATCGGCACCCCAATACACTTATAAAGATAAAAAATTATATTCCAATTTGAAAATGGTTTTGAAAAATTTAACATTAATAATTGGTAAGAATTAAGAGGTGAAGAGCGAATGGTTTAAAGAGGTGTTGGTAGAAATAAAAAACCTTTCAAGCGCGTACTTGAAAGGTTTTTTTAAATCTTATGTAGGGATTTATTGCGAGGCTTTATCAACGACAACCTTAGTGTCTCTGTTTGCCAACTCCCAGGCTGTATAGAATATCAACCGGGCTCTGTTTTCCAATAAATCATATTCTATTTTGTCAGGAGTGTCCGTTGGCTTATGGTAATCGGCATGAGTCCCGTTAAAATAGAAAATCACAGGGATGTTATTCTTTGCAAAATTATAGTGATCGGAACGATAATAAAAACGGTTCGGATCATTTTCATCATTGTACTTATAATCCAAAACAACATTTGCGTATTTGATATTGACTTCCTCAGAAAGATTGTGAAGCTCGGTACTCAATTTATCCGATCCGATAAGGTAAATATAATTTCTTTCACCTTCACGTTTAGGATCTGTACGGCCAATCATGTCAATGTTCAAATTTGCCACGGTGTTTTCCAACGGAAATATGGGATCCATATCAGTGTAATATTGTGAACCGAGCAATCCCTTTTCTTCGGCGGTAACATGCAAGAAAAGGATAGAGCGTTTTGGGCCGTGACCAGCGTCTAAGGCCTGTTTGAATGCTTTTGCGATTTCCACAATGGCCACAGTACCAGAACCATCATCATCTGCACCGTTGTAAATTTCGCCATTCTTGACGCCTTCATGATCTAAGTGCGCAGAAATTACCAGAATCTCGTTTGGTTTTTCAGTTCCTTTTATATACGCTACCACATTTTCTGAAATGACTTCTTCTGATGCGCTTTCGATGTCAATTGTTAAGGGTGTGGAAACCGTTTTAGTGGCATCATCAGTCAAAATATCCTCGAATAATGCTTTCCCAAGTTTCTCATTCACCATAAAGATGGCCATTGTTTCTTCATCGGTTTTCAAAGATAGTCGGCCGTTATCAGCACCAGAGCTTATCGCATTTGAAATAAATTGTGAATACATCGGGAATTGACCAGCGTCCATCAGTATCAAAGCTTTGGCGCCCTTATCCCTCGCAAGATTTCTTTTTGAGGATAGTGCTTGTCTTCCATTGGTCCATTTTGTTGGTTCCTTGGTTCCAGAAGTTACGTAAGTGCCGTTGGAATTTGTTGGCTCACCCGCTTTTATCAATACCACTTTTCCTTTAACATCAATATTTTGATAATCTGAATACGTATCGGTTTCTATTCCGTAACCAGCATATACTATTTCATCTACGTTGATGGTTTTTGTGTCACCAGACATCGCCACGAAATCCTCAAGATTTTTGTAAGTGAAGCCCCCAACGGTTATGATGGCAGAAGGGAATCCCTGCTTTTCCAAAGGGACTTCTTGAAAATAATCATCACCTGAGAGCGGCGAGTGAATGCCTGCGGATACATATTGTTGTTTTAAATATTCCACCGCCATTTTTTGTCCTGCTTCTCCTGTTTCTCTTCCTTGAAATTCATCGGAGGCATAGGTGTATAAAAGTTCTTTTAGATCAGCTGATGTTATGGATTCACCATACACGGTGGGGTCAACAGGAGGTTGAGGAGCTGTTTGTTTACTTGTTTTTTGTGAAGGGCCACAACTGAAAATCATTAGTGTAATGGCAATCAAAAAGGACAATTTTTTCATGGAATTCAAGATTATTTATTAAGTGCTACGATATTACGAAAAACTACAGAACAAGCATTTTGCTATGTGTTTCTTTTAACATTATTTAACTAATAATTATACTTTTTCAGGATTCAGCCTTTTATTGCTATTTGCAATATGCCAAGCAGTAGTGAAGATTAATTTGGTGCGTTTTTCCAACAATGGATAATCCAGCTTATCTGCGGTATCGGTTGGTAAATGATAATCTTCATGTTCGCCATTAAAATAAAAAATGACAGGAATGCCCATTTGCGCAAAATTATAATGGTCAGATCTGTAATAATATCGGTTGGAATCGTTTTCGGCATTGTATTTATAATCCAGCTGCAATTGTGTGAATTGTTTATTTGCCCTTTCAGAAATGTAATGCAATTCGGTACTGATTCGGTCTGAGCCAATCAGATAGATATAATTTGGCTGATCTATATGTAATTTGTCAATACGCCCTATCATATCGATATTTAGATTGGCGATGGTATTTTGCAACGAAAAAATGGGATGTTCTATATAATATCTCGAACCATATAGGCCTTCTTCTTCACCTGTGAAATGCAGAAACAAAATGCTTCGTTTTGGAGCAAAACCTTCTTTTTCCGCCATTTTAAAAGCTTGGGCAATCTCCAGAATGGCCGAGGTGCCGGAACCGTTGTCATCAGCGCCTGGATTAACTACTCCATCCACCACTCCTATATGGTCGGAATGTGCTGAGATAATCAGCAGTTCGTCAGGAAATTCTGCACCTTTGATATAGGCCCATACATTTTGGGAGCTTGATATGTTTTTTGAAAAATAGGATTTTGGTATCAGTTGATAATAGCTGTCATTCCCAATCGGTGAGGGAATGCCTTGCTGTATATAATAATCTTTTAAGAACTTACTGGCCATATTATGTCCGAACTCGCCTGTTTTTCGACCTTGAAGGGTGTCAGAACTTAAATTTCTCACTAAACCTTCAAGCTCCGGAGCGGTGATGGTGTTTGCAAAATGGTTGATTTTATTTTCATTTTCAAAGTGAACGCTATTTTGTAGGTCTGCCAGTTTTTCACTATGTCTCTTTTCTGCGCACGCTCCTATGAGGGTCAAAGCGGCGACAATTACTAATGATTTCATATATATGGACTAATCGTTTTCAAATAAAGCAAAAAAAAAGGGAATACCGAAACGTTCCCAATTTTTAATTATGGTGTTTTAACGATTGTTAATTATTCAAGAATCATTCAAGTTCTGGTAGTTCGTCCAATTCCAAATCCTCAAGTTCTTCAATAGCTTTTTCTTCTGATTCTTTTTCCTTCGATTTCAACTCTTCCACGTTTCCAACCTCTACCACGGTAAACACAGCTTTATACGTGGTAATGGTCAGTGCGATGATGGTGAGCAAAAAAATCAATTGGATGGATTTTTTTGGATATTGTTTCTGTCTCGAAAAATAGAATGCAATCAATCCGAAAATAAGTGCCGCCACAGATGGTATGAAGGCAATCTTTGACAGCGGGGTTACCGCTAGCATAACTGCCAATATCGCCGTGATGAGTCCTAAGATAATGAATGTGCGTCTCATGCCATTAATTTTTTAATCCGGTTGCCGATTTTAATTTTAATTCTCCAGTGCCCACTGCAATTTTAAATTTAGCATACACCGGCAGCTTGTTTCCGTCCGCAGTGAGCCACAATAAGTTTTCATTAGTGCCTTTTAATGCGTCATCATTCTTGAGGGTGATAGCCAGTTTGTAGCATTCCTTTTTGCCCAGATTTGTATTGATGGTCTCCTTTCTCAAATATTTCACATTGATAATCAACTCTTCATTGTCGAATAAAAAGGTAAAACTTTTTGTGTCGTTTGGGTTGAGTGTTCGGAAATCAAAATTTCTGATATTATAGATGGTCGAGACAATGTCTTTGGTGTTGGCGCCAATTTTTACTGTTTTTGTTTGTTCCGACTTTCGTTTTTTCATCGTACTGCTCACAGTTTTCGTTTTGTGGCTGAATTTGTATTGTTCGAATTTGTAGTAACTGCCCTCGTTGATGTCGCGTTTATAGAGATACGGCACCAAAGTGGTAGGGCTTACGTAGCTTTCATACAAATCCCTTATTTTAAAATAATTGTCAAAATTACTATATGTGGCAGCTGAACATTTCAGTCGCAAAAGTGTGGCATTAGATGTTTTAACTTCACTGGTCTGCATCGTCACCTGTGCAATCTCTGTAAGTAATCCAGACATATTATAAGAAGCAGAAAACCCCAATTTCTCGTTATGTCCAATAGCGGTATTCTGGGCAGTTAACAATGAGCCCCAAAGAAAAAGAATAAGTAGAAAAAATTGCTTCATAATAAAAAGTTAGAGTTCAAAGATACAAGTTATAAGCATTAATAATACCGAAAAATCGAAGTCAAAAATTAATTTTAACATCAGAACTGTTAAACATTTATTAATTAATCGATGCAGTTAAAAAGCGAAGTAATTGAGTTAGCGCTAGTGCGTTTGGTTAGGTAACTTTATTGTTATTAAAATATGAACTTTTAAAAAACATAATATTATGAATTCAGATCAATTAGCCGGAAAATGGAAACAGATAAAGGGCGAATTTAAACGTAAGTATGGAAAGATCACCGATGATGAATATGCAGAAGCCGAGGGTAATTTCGATAAACTAGCGGGAAAAGTACAAGAGAAATACGGCAAATCAAAAGAAGAATTGAAAGACGAAATCGATAATTGGTAAAATGCTGAATCGATTTCTGAAAAGTTCCTAAGAACATAATGTTTTTGGGAACTTTTTTTTATCTCAAAGGAATTTAAAAATTAATTGAGGCACATTTTAAATCAATATAGCACGGTCTCAATTTTTAATGTTGATAAATTTACATCCTAACATTAAATCTAGAATCATGAATACTTCATCAATCCAACGTGGAACATCCCTAGAAAAAAAATGGCATAGAATTGAAAAGGACTTTAAACGGAAATATGCCATTCTCAATGCCAAAATCCTTAAACATGAAGGGAAGTTCGATAACTTATTGGAAAAACTTCATCGCCATACAGGAATCAAAAAAAGAGAATTAAAAAGAGAAATCCGCACTTGGAATACGGACATCAGCGATATGTACTATTCATGAACATGCGATAATGTTTTGTGGCATTTTGAGATGCAAACATCTTAAATAACAAAAAACCACACAAGATAACTTGTGTGGTTTTTTAATTTCAAGCGTGAAGCTTGTTTGCGGAGAAAGAGGGATTCGAACCCCCGGAGGTGTGACCCTCAACAGTTTTCAAGACTGCCGCATTCGACCGCTCTGCCATTTCTCCAGTAAAATATGAGTTGGCTTGTCGACAATTCGACTCCCGAAACCTCGGGGCTGCCATTTCTCCACTAAATACGTGGGTTGGTTTGGATGCCTTTCCCTGTTAGCGGATGCAAATATAAAATGAATTTTTGATTGCCACTAAAGATTTTTTTATTTTTATATGAATAATTTTTTTCTATACTAAGTGGATTATAAAAAAAGCTCCAATAACATGGAGCTTTTTGAATCATAATCCTGGTGTACGTTTTTTGAAACGTTCATTTTCAAATTCGCGCCGGTCGTAGAAATTGTTGTCATCATAAATGTCTTCATGGCGTCTTCGTTGCATTTCCAACTCCTCATCGGAGAGCGCATCGCTATAGATGTCATCTGGATTGTGGTAGGAATGGATTTCCTCACGAACAATTTCCCGAATTCGTTCTTCATTGGCGACAGATTCATAATTAGTTCGTCGGTCCGAGGCTACCGTGCGTTCAAACGGTCTGCCTTCACTGTGGCGACCATAGGAGTCCAACACCTCTACCTCGTAGGCACGGTCAATGGTCTCACCCTTGCGGTAACGTCTGGTTTCGGCAAAGGTTCTATGGTCTAAAATATCCGTATAGACATAATTGGAATCGGTATTTAAATCTACCAAACCAATAGGGATGATGATATGATTGTCCCCGTCCTTGTTCACAAATTCCCTTACCTCGTCATTATTAGGCCTTCCATAAGGGTCGTGTTTGGCATCGATGATGGTTTTATCCACTTCGACATCCAAATAAACAACGCGTTCAATGTCTTTATTGACCATTAGATTGTCCACTTTCCCGATGACGCGATTGTCGATATCCTTCACTGCCCAACCTCTTACGTCTGGGTATCCGTCAGAAACCTTATAATCGGAGAGTTCGTCTAAATTATATAAATGTTTTGTTTGTGTTGTCATAATTGGGTTTTTAAGAGTTTATGGAATGGAGCACATCATGTGCCTGTCTAAAGAATGTTTGAAGTGTCCGTTGCTGTTTGTCCAAAGTGGTGGTGCCACTTATCTTTGAAGACGTTTCCTTTAATTGGGTGACTTCCTGTTGCATTGTTGTGCCATTTTTATTGGTAATGGACTCTATAACCGTCACGATATCCTGTGTCACATCCTTAAAGTCGGCTGCCATATTTGAATTGTCTGTTCTTGAGTCGTTTAAATTGTTTCTCAGGGTGTAAGATTCCAAATCAGAAAGCGCACTGGAAGATTCCACGTTGTTTGACTGTGCTTTTGCCATTGTCAATTTTGCCAAATTATGCAGGGCTGTTTTGGTAAATGTTGAGTCTGTACCAAAACGGGTTGAATCTTTTAAAGACTCCATCAGTCCGGTCATTGCAGCAGAGCCCTCATCATAGTATGTATCGCCGAATGTTGTGGTATCATTATAGATGGAATTGTCCATATCATCCACCATATCAGTGTTATCATCATCATAATAAGTATCGTCTGCCTGGTTTTGGTAAACAAAAAAAGCAACAATGGCCAAAAGGATAAGCACCAGCAATATCCAAGGCCATACTGGCTTTTTCTTTTCTATTTTTATTTCTGCCATAATATTATTTGTTTTTAGGTTTTACAAAAGCAATGCAGATAGTGACATCACTATTCAATTTTTTTTGTCACTTAAAATTACTTTTATAATGGGATTTTTATTGGCTCTATCCAAATGATTATTGACTTGAAACCACACAATGACACATTGTCAAGAGATTTAAGGTGGAAGTATCAGTTTTAAA
>Ga0079224_100006378_pt1 | contig 15636 bp, 8 predicted proteins | sample Stecom2015_FD_80414 | JGI IMG/M metagenome (GOLD analysis project Ga0079224, IMG submission 80414) | Agricultural soil microbial communities from Utah to study Nitrogen management - Steer compost 2015 | ecosystem: Environmental > Terrestrial > Soil > Agricultural land | place: USA: Utah...
ACCTGCAGACGATGAAGATGCATGCCGGCGCGAAGGTCGGTTCTGACCAACGCGAGATCCATCTCACCGCGGCCGACAAGATCCAGCAGCGACTGCCGGGTTTCGCAGCGGATCGAAAGCTGCACACCGGGCTGCTCGCGCAGCAGCGCCTCCACGGCCTGCCCCCGCAGTCGCGATGGTGTACCCGGCTCGGCGCCCAGTTGCGGGATCGCCTCGTCGCCCGAACCGCAGGCCTGGATCTGACGCGCAGCATGTTCCAGACCGCGTCGGAAATCCCGGGCGAGTGTTGCCAATGGGCGGCAGGCATGCGTCGGCGTGACGCCGCTGCGACTGCGCTTGAACAGGGTCACCTCCATCAGTGACTCCAGATCCTGCAGCGAACGCGTCACCGCCGACTGTGTCAGCCCCATCGATTTGGCAGCCGCGCTGATGGTGCCGTGTTCGATCAGCTGCAGGACCAGCTCCATCTGCTGTACGCGAAGCCGCGAGCGTCGCAGTCGTTCGATGAGGTACCCTTTCATGTCGTTGTCCTTCGCGTGCATCCATCGCCGTCCCCCTGCAGTCGCAGGCTAGTGTGGTGACAGCTCTGTGCTGGTGCCATATTGACTGCCATCACAACGCTGTCGACGGCTTCCGTCAACTGCGATATCCGTGCCTTTCGTGACACCGCCCGCCGCGTTCGAGGGCGCATCGGACAACGGGCTGGCTGTGCCGGATAGCGCCCTGACGCACAGACAATGGGGTGTCGCCGATCAGTGAGCTGATCGTTGCGATACTGGTGCCGGGAGTGCCGCTTCAGCGGTTCAGGCGCTCGCTGACCAGGCTCTGCACCACGGCCGGGTCGGCCAGCGTGGAGGTGTCGCCGAGCTGATCCGGCGCATTCTCGGCGATCTTGCGAAGAATGCGACGCATGATCTTGCCGCTGCGTGTCTTCGGCAGACCCGGCGCCCACTGCAGCCAGTCGGGCGTGGCGATCGGTCCAATCTCGTGGCGCACCCACTTCACCAGCTCCGCGCGCAGCTGCTCGGTCGGCTCCTCGCCCGCATTCAGCGTGACGTAGGCGTAGATGCCCTGGCCCTTGATGTCGTGCGGCGAGCCGACCACCGCGGCCTCGGCGACCTTCGGATGTGCGACCAGTGCACTCTCGACTTCCGCCGTACCGATGCGGTGGCCGCTGACGTTGATCACGTCGTCGACGCGGCCGGTGATCCAGTAGTAGCCGTCTTCGTCGCGGCGACAGCCGTCGCCGGTGAAGTAGGTGCCCGGATAGGCCTTGAAGTAGGTGTCGATGAAGCGCTGGTGGTCGCCAAAGAGCGTGCGCATCTGGCCCGGCCAGGAGTCCAGCAGCACCAGGTTGCCCTCGGCGGCACCGTCGAGCAGCTGGCCTTCGGTATCGACCAGCGCCGGCTGCACGCCGAAGAAGGGTCTGGTGGCCGAGCCGGGCTTCTGCGGAATCGCCGCCGGCAGCGGCGAGATCAGGATACCGCCGGTCTCGGTCTGCCACCAGGTATCGACGACCGGGCAGCGGCCGTTGCCGACCACCCGGTGGTACCACTCCCAGGCTTCCGGGTTGATCGGCTCACCCACCGTGCCCAGCAGTCGCAGGGACGAGCGGGAATGCTGCTTCACCGGCGCCTCGCCCTCGCGCATCAGCGCGCGGATCGCCGTGGGCGCGGTGTAGAACAGCGTCACCCGGTGCTTGTCGCAGACCTGCCAGAAGCGACCCATGTCCGGATAGCTGGGCACGCCCTCGAACATCAGCGAGGTGGCGCCGTTGGCCAGCGGGCCGTAGACCACGTAGCTGTGGCCAGTCACCCAGCCGACATCGGCGGTGCACCAGAACACATCGTCCTCGCGCAGGTCGAACACGCAGGCATGGGTGAAGCTGGCGTAGGTCAGGTAGCCGCCGCTGGTGTGCAGCACGCCCTTGGGCTTTCCGGTGCTGCCCGAGGTGTAGAGGATGAACAGCGGGTCCTCGGCGTTCATGCGTTCGGGTTCGCAGGTTTCCGGCTGGCCCTCGACCAGGCTGTGGTACCAGCGGTCGCGCGGCATCTGCATCGGCACTGGGCGGCCAGTGCGCTGCACCACCACGACGGTTTCCACGCAGTTGGTGTCGGCGTGATGTGCCAGCGCTTCGTCGACGTTGGCCTTGAGCGGAATCGGTCTGCCGCCGCGAAGGCTTTCGTCGGCGGTGATCACCAGTCTGCTCTGGCAGTCGGCGATGCGACCGGCCAGCGCTTCCGGCGAAAAACCGCCGAACACGATGGAATGGATGGCACCGATGCGCGCACAGGCGAGCATCGCCACCGCAGCCTCCGGGATCATCGGCAGGTAGATGGTGACGCGGTCGCCCTTGCCGACGCCGAGGTTGCGCAGCGCGTTGGCGAGGCGACAGACGCGCGCATGCAGGTCGCGGTAGCTGATGTGTTCGGACTGGTCCGGGTTGTCGCCTTCCCAGAGGATCGCCGTCTTGTCGCCGCGCTCGGCGAGGTGCCGGTCCAGGCAGTTCACCGACACGTTCAGCTCGCCGTCCTCGTACCAGCGGATGCGGAAATCGTCGAGATCGAAGCTGACGTTGCGGATCGTTTCCGGAAAGCGCATCCACTCGATGCGCCCGGCCACGTCGCGCCAGAATCCGTCGGGGTCGGCGATCGAGCGCGCGTAGTCGGCTTCGTAGCGCTCGGTGGTGATGGATTCGTCGTTGGCGAAGTCGTCCGGTGCAGTGCAGATGGTGGTGTTCATGGCCCACTCCCAGGGTTTGGCGACGGCGCGGCCGTCGGATACAGCACAGTCTAGCCGCCATGGCCGCGTGCGGCGGCGCGGCTGCGGGGAGCCTGCATCGTTGGGCTTGCGCAGCGGGTCAGCCAGCCGCCTGACTCTCTATCGTCGCGGCGCCGTCGAAGCCGCGTTGCCGCCAGGCCTCGTAGACCAGCACGGCGACGGCGTTGGACAGGTTCAGGCTGCGGTTGCCGGGCCGCATCGGCAGGCGCAGGCGCTGTTCGGGCGGCAACGAGGCGATGACTCCGTCCGGCAGGCCACGGCTTTCCGGGCCGAACAGCAGGGCATCACCGTCGGCATAGTTCACGCCGTCATAGCGCTGACGCCCGCGTGTGCTGACCGCGAACAGGCGGGCGGGCTTCAGTGCGTCGAGGCAGGCGTCGAGGCTGGCGTGCACGCGAAGCTCGGCAAACTCGTGGTAGTCGAGTCCGGCCCGGCGCAGCTGCTTGTCGTCCACGGAAAAGCCCATCGGCTCGACCAGGTGCAGGCGCGCACCGCTGTTGGCGCACAGGCGGATGATGTTGCCCGTGTTGGGCGGGATTTCCGGCTCGAACAGGATGACGTCGATCAGCATGCCGCCATTATGCCGTCGGCTCGCGGGTCGACGCCGCTTCCGCAAGGGACATCGCCGGCGCGAGGCCGGCGATGTCTTCCACGACGTTTCGCGCGAACGCGATGACGCCTACTTCTCCTCGTGCAGGGTCTCGCTGCGATTGACCTCGACCATCACCTTCTTGTGCTCGCTGTCGCTGCGGTCGATGACGATCAGACGCGAGCTGCTGTCCGGTTCGATCACGCTGCCATCCTTCAGCTCGACGATCTTGCGGTCGCCGAGTACCACCACGGCGTTGGCTTCGCCGTCAGTGGCGCCATCCATGTCGAGCTGGGTGACCTTGCCGTCGTCACTGATGAACACCATCGCCCGCTTGCCGCTGCCATCGGTGGCTTCGCCGTCGCCAGCCTTGATCACCTTGCGGATCTCGATGCGCTGCGCGCCATCGGCTTCGACGCCGCCGTCATCGGAAATCCAGTGCAGCGCTTCGTCTGGCGGCAGCAGCTTGACCTGCGTCAGGTCCGTGCCGTCGTCGATGTCGAGGCCGTTCTCGGTTCGGCTGACGATGATGTTGCGGCCGTCGTCGGCGATCAGCTGACGGGTCTCGCCGATGGCCAGGTCGTCGGCGTTGAAGGTGGACACCTGGTCGCCCTTGACCAGTTTGATGGTGGTCTTTTCGGCGGCGCTGTCGCCGGCGAAGGCGATGCCAGCGCAGCCGATGGCAAGGGCGAGGGCGGTCATGCCGCGCTGGGCAATGCGGTTGAAGCGCATGTCGGAACTCCTTTTCGTCTGGTTGGTGTGTCGTGGAATCCGCCGGTCGGCGGTTTCGCTGGACATGGCAGATGGAGCAAGCGGCGTGCCAACCCGGTTTGCCCGCTTCTTTCCGCGACGTTGGTCTGGAAACGTCCCCATTTCGGGATACCGAGAACCGTATGATCCGCAAATGCGTCGACGCAGCTACCGCGGACACTTCATGAGGCCTCCTGCTGCGTCGCCCCCAAGGTGGCGCGGACGCGGCGCTCGCTCGGTTCGCGTGCTCGACGGACTGTCGAGTGCGGGTGCATGCGCCCCGGTCACGATCACCACGCTCGCCGCGGCCTGCGACACCTCGCGACGGATTTCTCGTGAAATGTCCGGGCTATTCGCCGCCGAGGCCAAACTTCTCGACGCGGTAGAGGAAGGCCTTGTAGCCGAGTCCGAGTGCGCGCGCGGCCTGGCGGCGATTGCCGCCGGTCTGCTCCAGCGCCTGCGCCAGCAGCGAGCGTTCCATGCGCTCCCAGTCGAGGCCGTGCTCGGGCAGGCGGAAGCCGCCGTTATTGCCGTCGTCTTCGGCGGGAAGGTCGTGTTCGAGGATGTCGTCGTCCTCGCCGAGCAGCAGCAGGCGTTCGACGGCATGGCCGAGTTCGCGCACGTTGCCGGGCCAGCTGCGCTCCATCAGCGCGCGCAGCACGGCCTTGGGCAGGACCACGTCGCCGAGCCGGTGCAGCTTCGCCGCTTTGTCGACGAAGTGCCCGACCAGCAGCGGGATGTCCTCGCGGCGCTCGCGCAGCGGCGGGGTGTTCAGGGTGACCACGGCCAGCCGGTAGTAGAGGTCCTCGCGGAAGCGCGACCCGGCGATCTCCTGCTTCAGGTCGCGATGGGTGGCGGCGACGATGCGCACGTCCACGCGCTGTTCGCGCTGGCCGCCGACGCGCGTGACGACGCCTTCCTGCAGTGCGCGCAGCAGTTTCGGCTGCAGCGTCAGCGGCAGCTCGCCGACTTCGTCGAGGAACAGCGTGCCGCCGTCGGCCTGGGCGAAATAGCCGTCGCGCGTGGCCACCGCACCGGTAAAGGCGCCGCGTTCGGCGCCGAAAAACTCGGCTTCGGCCAGGTCTTCGGGAATCGCCCCGCAGTTCACCGCGACGAAGGGCCGGTCGGCACGGCGCGACAGCCGATGCAGGGCGCGCGCGACCAGCTCCTTGCCGGTGCCGGATTCGCCCTGGATCAGCACGCTGGCTTCGGTCGGGGCCAGCTTGCCGATCTGCCGGTACAGCTTCTGCATGGCCGGCGCGCGGCCGGTGAGGTCGAGCAGGTGGTCGCGGCTTTCCAGCTCGTCGTTGAGGCGGCGGTTCTCCTCGCGCAGCTCGCGGGTGCGCAGCGCGCGCTCGACGGTGAGCAGCAGCGCCTGGCGTTCGAAGGGCTTGGCCAGGTAGTCGTCGGCGCCGGCCCGGATCGCGGTAACCGCGTGCTCGATGCTGCCGTAGGCGGTGACCAGGATGAAGCTCAGCTCGGGTCGATGCCGGCGCACTTCGGTCAGCACCTGCAGGCCGTCGCCGTCGGCCAGTTTGAAGTCGGAAACCACAAGGCTCAGCGTGTCATCGTCAAGCAGCGCCGTCGCGCCATCCAGGCCGCTCGCTTCGGAAACGCGATAGCCGGCCTGGTGCAGCGCCTTGCGCACCAGTTCGCGCTGGGTCGGGTCGTCCTCGACCAGCAGCAGGTGAACGTCGGTGCGTTCCCGCTTGCCGGTCATCAGCTGCCGCTCCGTCGATCGGCGCCACCCTGATCTGTCTGCCGCTGCCGCAGGCGCAGCGTGGCCTCGCAGCCGCCGCCCTCGCGATCCGCCAGCGTGATGTCGCCGGCATAGCGCAGCCCGGCCAGCCGGCGTGCCAGGTGCAGGCCCATGCCGGCGCCGTCCGGCTTGCTGCTGACATGCGGCTCGAACAGGCGCGCGCGGATGTCGTCGGCGACGCCGCGGCCGCGATCACGCACGTGCACGACCACGCCGTAGGCGTCCGGCTGCAGCGCGACCTCGACGTGGCCGCCAACCGTGCTGGCCTCCACCGCATTGACCACCAGTGTATGCAGCAGGATGCGCAGCTCCGCCGGCACGCCGCGCAGCCGGATGCGCTCGCAATCAAGCAGGTCGAGGCCCACATCGCCATTGGCGGACTGGCTGGCTTCCAGCAGCACGTCCTCGACCAGTTCGCGCAGTTCGACCTCGGTTTCCACCGCGGCCTCGCCGGCAGCCAGCGCCAGGAAGCTGCGCAGGGCGGCGTCGACGCGCCTGAGCTGCGCGCGGGCGGTGTCCTTCAGCGCCTGGCTGTCGGGGTCATTGCCGGCGCGATCTGCCAGTTCCTCCAGTGTCAGTCCCACGGCATGCAGCGGATTGCGCAGGGCATGGGCGAGGCCGCGGCCGATCTCGCCCAGCTCGGTCAGCGCACGCCGTTGGCGCAGCTGCTCGGCCTGCTGCTGCAGTTCGGCCAGCTGCGTGGACATGCGATTGAACGTGGTGATGGTGTCGCGCACTTCCGGCGAGCCGGCCACCGGCGCCTGCGCACCGAGGCGACCGTCGGCCAGCTCGCCGGCGGTGAGGCCAAGGCCGCGCAGCGGTGCGGTGATGCGGTGCGCCAGCCAGAACGCCACCAGCAGGCCGGCGAGCAGCAGGCCGAGCACACCCCACAGCAGATTCTCCGAATAGCCAAGCAGGGCGCGTTCCAGACCCGTCTTCGGCAGCGGAATCGCCTCGTCGATGCCGTCGCCGGATACCCACAGCGCCTGGCTGCCGTCGTCCACGTTCAGGCGCCTGATCGACAGTTTGCCGGCCTCCATGGCGAGGGTTGGCGCGTCGCCGTCGGTGCGCAACTCGAGCAGGACCTTTGCCTTGTCACCGCCCCCGTCGCTGGCGTGGCGGTCATCCGTCGCCGGCGCTGCCTCGTCGTGTGGTGCCGGCAGCACGACAACCTGCTCGCTGCGATCTTCGGCGACCACGCCGCCGGCATTGCTGCGCTGTTCGATCCGCCGCTCGATGCGACGCACCGGACCCGAGCCGTCGCTCTGCTCGCTGAGCACGGTGACGATGGTGTGACCCACCTGCACGGCGGACTCGCCGAAGGCCGTATTGAGGTCGCGATTCAGGCGCAGCAGACCCAGCAGCAGGATGGCGGCAAAGGCCGCCAGCAGCAGGGCGAAGGCGAGGAACAGGCGGAGACGGAGTGACATGCGGGCAAGGTGCGCGAGTGGACTTGCCCCGTCAACAAGCAAGAGTCATACCTTGAACGTGTCCGATGACGATGACTCCGCTCCTCCGGCATGCGGCCATGCCGCTACCAGGCAAGTGTGTTTCCGCGCCAGTCGAGGAAGCGGCCGCTGTCCGCGAGGCTGGCGTCAGCAACCACCTGCAGGATTCCGGCGGCGGCCTCGTCGGCTTCGATGTCGGCCTTGGCGCCACCCATGTCGGTGCGTACCCAGCCCGGGTGCAGGGCGAGGACGACGATGCCGCGTGGCGCCAGTTCCGCCGCCAGCAGGCGCGCCGCCATGTTCTGCGCGGCCTTGCTGATCGCGTAGCTGGGCGTACGGAACGCCGTGGTGTTGGCGATGCTGCCCAGTTGCGAAGAAAGGTTGGCCACTTTCGCCCCATCGGCCAGCTGACCGGCCAGCGCCTGGGTCAGCAGCAGCGGGGCGGCGGCGTTGCTGCGGAAGCTGTCCTCGAGGTTGCTGGACGACAGCCGGCCGAAGCGCTCGCCCGCGTGCAGCACGCCGGCGTTGTTGATCAGCCGGTCGATCGGGCCGGCCACCAGCGCCGCCTCACGCGCCAGCTCGGCGATGCTGGCGTCGCTCGCCAGCTCCAGCGGCAGCACGCGGAGATGACCGGGAAAGTCGCCGCTCAGGTGGTTGAGCGCGGTCGCCCGGCCCGGCTGCCGACAGGCGGCGATGACCCGATGGCCTGCCGCCAGCAGCTGCCGGGTCAATGCCAGTCCCAGCCCGCGATTGGCACCAGTGACCAGGGCCTGCAGCGGTTGCGGATTCGTCATGAGCCGGTTCCAGATGGCCTCAAGGCCGCATAGGTCGATGGTTCTAGTGTAAATGCCCGGCCAAGCAGGTACGATCCAAAGCCCCTCGTGCGCCCGGCGCGCATGTCTCGCCCCGCGTGAGACGTGGAATCCCGCCGCGCACGTCAGCATGAACACTCCGTTGAGCATCCCGAGAGGTACACCGATGAGCTTCCGTCCCGGCTGGCTGGCTGCCAGCGTCCTCGGCACCGCGCTGTCGATTTCGCCCGCTGCGAAATCCCAGGTGGTGGACATTCCCTACGAGACCTTCACCCTCGACAACGGCCTGCGCGTCGTCGTCCACGAGGATCGCAAGGCGCCGATCGTGACGGTCAACGTCTGGTACCACGTCGGTTCCAAGGATGAGAAGCCCGGCAAGACCGGCTTCGCCCACCTGTTCGAGCACCTGATGTTCCAGGGTTCCGAGAACTACCAGGACGAGTTCTTCAAGCCCTTCGAACAGGTCGGTGCCACCGGGCAGAACGGCACCACCTGGCTGGATCGCACCAACTATTTCCAGAACGTGCCGACCACCGCGCTGGACATGGCGCTGTGGATGGAATCCGACCGCATGGGTCATTTCGAGGGCGCGATCACCCAGGAACTGCTCGACGAGCAGCGCGGCGTGGTGCAGAACGAGAAGCGCCAGGGCGAGAACCAGCCCTACGGCAAGTTCTTCGAGACCCTGCAGCGCTACAGCTTCCCCGAGGGTCATCCCTACCGCTGGGAGACGATCGGCTCGATGGCCGACCTCAATGCCGCCTCGCTGGATGACGTGAAGGAGTGGTTCGCCAGCTACTACGGCCCGAACAACGCCGTGCTGGTGCTTGCCGGCGACATCGACCTGGCCACCGCGAAGCAGAAGGCGCAGCAGTACTTCGGCGACATCCCGGCGGGCCCGCCGGTGGATCGCATCGATACCTGGGTGGCGCCGCGCAGTGAATCGCGCCGCGTGATGATGCAGGACCGCGTCGCCCAGAGCCGCGTCAACATCGCCTGGAACATCGCCGAGCTGGGCAATCCGGAGCTGGTGCCGCTGGATCTGTTCGCCAACATTCTCGGCGGTGGCAAGACTTCGCGTCTGTACAAGCGACTGGTCTATACCGACCAGCTCGCCGATTCCGCCAGCGCCGGGGTCATGGGCTTTGAACTGGCTTCGCTGTTCCTGATCCAGGCCGACGTCAAGAAGGGCGTCGACCCGGCCAAGGTGGAGCAGGCCATCCGCGAGGAGTTGAGCCGCCTGCTGCGTGACGGCCCGACCGCGGTCGAGCTGAAGCGCGCGCAGACCGCTGGTCGCGCCAGCCTGGTGCGGGGCGTCGAGCGAGTCGGCGGTTTCAGCGGCAAGGCGCAGGTGCTGGCGCAGTGCATGGTCTACCAGAATGACCCCGGCTGCTTCCGCACCGAGCAGGAGCAGGCCGACAGCGCCACACTGGCGCAACTGAAGGCGGCGGCGAACAAGTGGCTGTCGCAGGGCGAGCTGACCATCCAGACCGACCCGTTCCCGAGCTACAGCAACGCCGACACGGGCGTCGACCGCAGCACCGGCGTGCCGGTGGTCGAGCAGTTCCCGGATCTGAGCTTCCCGACCCTGGAGCGCGCCACGCTGAAGAACGGCATGGAGGTGATCCTCGCCCGGCGCAATGCCATCCCGGTGGTCAACGTCGAGCTGCTCTTCGATGCCGGCTACGCCGCCGATCAGGGCACCAGGCCGGGCACGGCCAGCTTCACCATGGACATGCTGGACGAGGGCAGCAAGACCCGCGGACCGCTGGAACTGGCCGCCGAGGCCGAGTCCCTGGGCGCACGCCTGTGGGCCGGCGCCTCGCTGGACGATGCCCAGGTCGGCGTATCGGCGCTGACCGAGAACCTGCGGCCGTCGCTGGCGCTGCTGTCGGACATGGTGCGCAACCCGGCCTTCGACCAGAAGGAGTTCCAGCGCGTACAGGCGCAGCGCCTGGCCGGCATCGCCCGCGAGAAGACCCAGCCGGCGAGCATGGCCATGCGCATCCTGCCGCCGCTGCTGTACGGCGAAGGCCACGCCTATGCCATGCCGATGACCGGTTCGGGCACCGAGGGCGCGATCAAGGCGATGACCCCGGACGACCTGCGTCAGTACCAGCAGAACTGGCTGCGACCGGACAACGCCAAGCTGCTGGTGGTCGGCGATACCACGATGGATGCCGTGCTGCCGGAACTGGAGCGCGCCTTCGGCGACTGGAAGGCACCGGCCACGCCGAAGCCGGCCAAGCGCATCGACCGCGTGGCCCTGCCGGACGCGCCGCGCGTGTTCATCATGGACAAGCCGGGCTCGGTGCAGAGCATGATCATCGCCGGTGAGCTGGCGCCGTCGACCGCTGCGCCGAACCACCTCGAAATCGAGACCATGAACGACGTCCTCGGTGGCGTGTTCACCGCGCGCCTGAACATGAACCTTCGCGAGGACAAGAGCTGGGCCTATGGTGCCTACAGCTTCCTGGTCAACGCCCTGGGTCAGCGCCCGCTGATGCTGTACGCGCCGGTGCAGACGGACAGGACGGTGGACTCGATCAAGGAGTTGCAGAAGGAGATCGCGGCCTACATCGGCGACAAGCCGGCCACCGCCGAGGAGATCGCCAGGATCAAGGCCAAGGACGTGCGTTCCTTGCCCGGCCAGTTCGAGACGGCCAGCGCCGTGCTCGGCGCGATCGAGGGCATGCAGCTGTATGGTCGTCCGGACGACTACGTCAGCACGCTGAAGTCGCGCATCGAGGCGCAGGACGACGACGCCATCCGCGCTGCCGCGCGCGAGGTGATCAGGCCGGATGCCTTTACCTGGGTGATCGTCGGTGACCGCAGCAAGATCGAGCAGCCGATCCGCGAGCTGATGGGCGAGTCGGTTGCCGTGATCGACACCGACGGCAACATCATCGAGTAGGCGGGCGCGATCCGGCGACATGGAGGGCAGGCCGGGCGGAGCGATCCGCCCGGCCTTTTTCCGGCACCAGCGCACAGGACGGCTGCCCGATTCTTGCGGCATAGCAGCAAAGCGGGTAACGTCGGCAGGCTAAGCGGGCCGAACTCCCGCCCTACCGGTTACTTCGATGCTTTTCGAGAACGTTTCCATTGCCAGCGTGACGCATATCGATGCGCCGCGCGAACTGACCACTGACGAGATCAACCTGCGGCTCGCCGACACCATGGAGCGTCTCGGCATCCGCGCCGACGTCCTCGGTGACGTCGCCGGCATCAAGTCGCGCCGCATGTGGGCCGACGGCGTGCTGGCCTCCGACGCCGCCACGCTGGCCGCCGAGCAGGCGCTCGCCGAGGCCGACGTGCCACGCGAGAAGATCGGCCTGCTGGTCAATACCTCGGTCAGCCGCGACTATCTGGAGCCGTCCACGGCGTCCATCGTCTCCGGCAACCTGGGCCTTGCCGATACCTGCCAGAACTTCGACGTGGCCAATGCCTGCCTGGCGTTCCTCAACGGCATGGACATCGCCGGCCGCATGATCGAGCGCGGCGAGATCGACTATGCGCTGATCGTCGACGGTGAAACCGCCAACCTTGCCTACGAGAAAACGCTGGAGCGCATGTGCTCGCCGGACGTCACCGAGGAGCAGTTCCGTAGCGAACTGGCCACGCTGACGCTGGGCTGCGGCGCCGCCGCGATGGTGCTGTCACGCAGCGAGCTGACCCCGGACGCGCCGCGCTACAAGGGCGGCGTCACGCGTGCCGCCACCGAGTGGAACACCCTGTGCCGTGGCAACCTCGACCGCATGGTCACCGACACCCGCATGCTGCTGATCGAGGGCATCAAGCTGGCGACCAAGACCTTCAACGCCGCCAAGCAGGTGATGGGCTGGGTGGTCGAGGAGCTTGACGAGTTCGTCATCCACCAGGTGTCGCAGGTGCATACACAGGCCTTCATCAAGGCTTTCGGCATCGATCCGAAGAAGGTGCTGACCATCTTCGGCCAGCACGGCAACATCGGTCCGGCTTCGGTGCCGATCGTGCTGTCCAAGCTCAAGGAGATGGGCCGCCTGCGCAAGGGCCAGCGCGTCGCCCTGCTGGGCATCGGTTCCGGCCTCAACTGCTCGATGGCCGAAGTCGTCTGGTAGGCCAGCCGTAGACAAGCCTCGCCGGAAAGCCCCGCCCAGCGGGGCTTTTTCTTGCCCCGCATTCCGCTTCGCCAGCCCTCCGACCGTATCGCCCGGTTGTGCGTGAATGCGCTCGGCTGGTGCTGCCCGCAACGACCTCGGGTGTCCCCTGGTGCGCACAGGGGCTATCCTGTCGGCTTCGCACAAGGGGAGTGCGATCATGTCGATCATTCGTCGACTGGGTGTAGTTCTGCTGGCTATTGGCGCAATGGCGGCGGCACCGCTGGCATCGGCGCAGCCCAGTTTCAGCAAGCAGTTCCAGCCGGACAGCATGGGCCCAGGCAGCGCGTCGCTGCTGCGCTTCCAGATCAGCAACAACGACGGCGTGCCGGTCACCGACCTGGCATTCACCGATGTCCTGCCGGCCGGGGTGACACTGGCGACGCCGGCGCATCCGACCACTACCTGCACGGACGGGCTGATCGCCGCGCCGGATGGCGGTGGCACGATCAGCTTCAGCAACGGCCGCGTGGGCGGCAACGCGAGCTGCGTGGTGGACGTCTACGTCACCGCATCGACGCTCGGTACGTACATGAATGTCAGTGGCGACCTCACGTCGAGCGCCGGCAACAGCGGACCGGCCACGGATGATCTGGATGTCGTGGCCAATCGCCCCGGTTTCACCAAGAGCTTTTCGCCGTCGATGGTGCAGGCGGGCGAGCGCTCCACGCTCACCTTCACCATCGACAACAGCGCCAATGCGGGTTTTGCGAGTGGCGCAAGTTTTGTCGACGTGCTGCCGCCGACGCTGGAGATCGCATCGCCGACGATGGCATCCACCGACTGCACGGGCGCGACTTTGACTGCCGAGCCAGGCGGCTCCTCGGTTAGCATCCTCAACGGATTACTTCCTGCCAATACGACTTGCACGGTTTCGGTGGATGTCGTCCCGTATGGCCTTGGGCAGCTCGACAATATCAGCGGTGAGCTGACGGCCAGCCCGGGCGGGCCATTGGTGTCCTCCGGCGTGGCGGTTGCCACCCTGCATGCCGACGCGGACATTCTCCATCTGCAGAAGTCATTCCTGGACGATCCGGTGCCGCCGGGTGGCACCGCGACGCTGCGCTTCAGTATCGGCAACTTTGACCGCAATGAACCTGCGACCGGGATCAGCTTCACCGATGATCTCGACGCCACATTGAGCGGCCTGGTCGCGGTGGGTTTGCCGCTGAACGACGTCTGCGGTGCCGGCTCGACGATCAGCGGCACGTCGCTGCTGACGCTGTCCAACGGCAGTCTGCCCGGCGGTGAAACCTGCGAGTTCGAGGTCACGGTCCAGGTTCCGGCCGGAGCGACGGCGGGCGAGTATCCCAACACCACCAGTACCGTCAGCGCCGATCGGTTCGGTGCTGCACAGGTCTATTCCCCGGCCAGTGACAGCCTGTTTGTTTCCGAGGCGCCGAGCCTGACCAAGACCTTCCTGGCCAATCCGGTTGGCGGAGGCGAGACGGTGACGCTGGAGTTCACCGTCCAGAACAGCAGCAGCACGTCGGCGGCGACCGATATCGCCTTTGTGGATTTCATCGACGATTTTCTGAACGGTGTCGTGGTAGCGAGCCTGCCGGCGAGCGGCTTCTGTGGTGCCGGTTCGATCCTGTTCGTCAACCCCGTGGCCGCAGGGCGGCAGCTGACCGTTTCGGGCGGCAACCTGGCCGCCGGAGGCTCCTGCACGTTCAGCGTGAATCTGCTGATACCGCCCGGCACGGCGCCGGGCGCGTACTTGAATCGCACTTCGGCGATCACCGCGACGGTCGATGGCAGTACACAGACCGGCAACCTGGCTGAGGACACGCTGACGGTGGTGTCCGCGCCCGATCTGCGCAAGGAGTTCATCGACGATCCGGTCCTGCCCGGCGACACCGTCACCCTGCGCTTCACCATCGACAATTCGACCGAAAGCGCGCTGGCGGCCAGCAACATCAGTTTTGCCGACGACCTGAATGCCACCATGCCCGGCCTGGTGGCGATCGGGCTTCCGTTGAACGATGTCTGCGGCGTCGGTTCGCAGATCAACGGGCCATCTTCGCTGGGCTTCATCGGCGGCACGCTGGCCACGGGCGCCAGCTGCAGTTTCGACGTCACCTTGCAGGTGCCGGCAGCGGGTCTGCCGGGCAACTACATCAACACCACCAGCGCGCTGACGGCGAATGCTTCCGGTGTTGCCACCACGGGCACAGCTGCATCGGACACACTGATTGTCAGCGGCCTGTCGCTGAACAAGGCCTTCACCGACGACCCGGTGCTGCCCGGCGATACGGTGACGCTGGAGTTCACCATCGACAACACGCAGTCATCGGTAGCCGCCACCGGCATTTCCTTCAGCGACCACCTGAACAGCATGCTGTCGGGTACGACGGCGGTCGCACCGTTGCCCACCGAACCTTGTGGCGCGGGTTCGTCGATCTCCGGCACGACCACTCTGGTCTTCACGGCCGGCAGCCTGACGGCCGGCAGCAGCTGCACCTTCAGTGTCACCGTGCAGGTGCCGGGCGGTGCAGCCAGTGGTGATTACGGCAACACCACCAGCAGCATGAGCGCGACCATTGGTGGCAGCGCGGCCATACTGCCGGCAGCGCAGGACGTGCTGAGCGTCAACGACAACCTGCTGTTCCTGCAGAAGCAGTTCACCGACGATCCGGTGATGCCCGGCGACACGGTGACCCTGGAGTTCACGCTGACCAACCAGGATGCGGCCAATGCGATCACCGGCATCGCGTTCACCGACGACCTGGATGCCAGCCTGAGTGGTCTGGCGGCGGTTGGATTGCCAGTGGCGGGCTGCGGCGGAACGGCGGCAGCCAACCCGGATGCAGGGACCATCGACTTTACCGGCGGCAGTCTGGCCGCGGGCGCCAGCTGCAGCTTCAGTGTGACCCTGCAGGTACCGGGTGGTGCTGCGTCCGGCGACTACGTCAATACCACCAGCAGCGTCAGCGGAATGGCGGGTGCGCTTGGCGTCAGCGGCGATCCTGCTGCCGACACGCTGCGCCTGCGCGTGGTCGATTTCGGCAAGGCCTTCGATGGCCCGACCGCCGCCACGCAGACGGCCGTGCTGAGCTTCACCATCAGCAATCTGGACGCCACGAATCCTGCGAACGGGCTGGCTTTCGCCGACGACCTCGATGCCGTGCTGGCCGGGCTGGTTGCCACCGGCCTGCCGCTGAACGATGTCTGCGGCACCGGTTCGCAGATCAGCGGCAGCAGCGTGCTGACCTTCAGCGGCGGCAGCCTCGCGCCGGGCAGCAGCTGCAGCTTCGACGTGACCGTGCAGGTGCCGGCCACGGCGGTGGCCGGGAGCTACCCGAACAGCACCAGCGACCTGACCGCCAGCGGCCTGGGTATCGCCAGCCCGGCAACGGCT
>Ga0079224_100006379_pt1 | contig 15636 bp, 11 predicted proteins | sample Stecom2015_FD_80414 | JGI IMG/M metagenome (GOLD analysis project Ga0079224, IMG submission 80414) | Agricultural soil microbial communities from Utah to study Nitrogen management - Steer compost 2015 | ecosystem: Environmental > Terrestrial > Soil > Agricultural land | place: USA: Utah...
CGCTCGGCGAGCGCACCGTGGCCGATCTCGCGACGCTTCGGGGAACCCACGCGACCGGTCTCGCCGGTGCTGTAGGGCGGGAAGTTGTAGTTGTGCATGTAGCGCTTGCGGGTCACCGGGGAGAGGGTGTCCAGCTGCTGCTCCATGCGCAGCATGTTGAGCGTGGTGATTCCCAGGATCTGGGTCTCGCCGCGCTCGAAGATCGCCGAGCCGTGGGCGCGCGGGATGACCTCGACCTCAGCGCTCAGCGCGCGGATGTCGGCCAGTCCACGACCGTCGATGCGGACCTTGTCCGAGATGATCCGCTCGCGGATCAGCTTCTTCTGGACCGCACGGTAGGCCGCGTCGAGCTCCTTGTCGCGACCGGCGAACGGTGCGTCCTCGGTCACGTCGGAGTCGCCGGCAGCGTCCCAGTGGAGGCCGAGCAGCTTGCCCTTCATCGCGGTCTTGATCTCGGAGATACGGTCCTCGCGCTCCTGCTTGCCGGCGATCTGCAGGGCCGGGGTCAGGTCGCCCAGAACCTCCGACTCCACCGCCGCGTAGGCGTCGTCCTCGTAGTCGAGGAAGCGCGGGAACTCCTGGACCTCCTTGGCGGCGCTGGCGGCCAGCTCGGCCTGCGCCTTGCACAGGGTGGCGATGAAGCCCTTGGCGGCCTCCAGGCCCTGCGCGACGATCTCCTCCGTCGGAGCGGTCTTGCCCTGGTTCTTGACCAGGTCCCAGGTCGCCTCGGTGGACTCGGCCTCGACCATCATGATCGCGACGTCCTCGGAGTCGGAACCGCCACCCACGATGCGACCGGCCACCACCATGTCGAAGGTGGAACGGGCGGAGTCGCTGAAGTTCGGGAACGCCACCCACTGGTCGTCGATCAGGGACACGCGGACGCCACCGATCGGGCCGCTGAACGGCAGGCCGGAGATCTGGGTGGACAGCGACGCGGCGTTGATCGCGAGCACGTCGTACTGGTGGTCCGGGTTGAGGGACAGGACCGTGATGACGACCTGCACCTCGTTGCGGAGGCCCTTGGCGAACGTCGGGCGCAGCGGCCGGTCGATCAACCGGCAGGTCAGGATCGCCTCGGTGGAGGGGCGACCCTCGCGGCGGAAGAAGCTGCCGGGAATCTTGCCCGCGGCATACATCCGCTCCTCGACGTCCACCGTCAGGGGGAAGAAGTCGAAGTGGTCCTTCGGGTGCTTGCTGGCCGTGGTGGTGGACAGCAGCATGGTGTCGTCATCCAGGTATGCGGTGACGGATCCGCCGGCCTGCTTGGCCAGACGCCCGGTCTCGAACCGGACGGTGCGGGTGCCGAACGAACCGTTGTCAATCACGGCTTCGGCAAAAGTGATCTCTGGACCCTCCATCGGGTCCTCCTTTTCTCTCTCTCGCAGCTCGGAGCATCGTCGTTGTGCCCGGCTGTTCCTTCGGGGTGGAGAGGTTGGCTCCCCACCCGTGACGGGACATGCCCGTCAGACGGAACGTGTCCGTCATACGCAAAGGAGCGGCTCCCGAGACGGGAGCCGCTCCCCTGCGAAACTTCAGCGGCGCAGGCCGAGGCGCTTGATCAGCGCGCGGTAGCGCTCGATGTCGGTGTCCTCGAGGTAGCGCAGGAGGCGCTTGCGACGACCGACGAGCAGCAGCAGACCACGACGGCTGTGGTGGTCGTGCTTGTGCTGCCGGGAGTGCTCGGTGAGGTCCTTGATGCGCTGGGTCAGCATCGCGACCTGCACCTCGGGAGAACCGGTGTCACCCTCGACGGTGGCGTACTCCTCCATGATCTGCTTCTTCACAGCAGTGTCCAGCCCCATGGGCGACTCCTTTTGTTCGTTGCGCGGCGCACCTGGGCTTGTCCACCAGGGCTCTCTGGATCCGCGGCCGGTCTTACGGCAGGCATCAATCTACCAGCGCAGCGGGGTCCAGCACGAATCGCGGCCCCCGGGGTGGACCCATCACGCACCGCGTGACGCGGGCCCAGCGTTTGCGACACACTCAGGGTATGACGCTCGCCGAGTTCCCCGACGACTGGCAGACCGCGCTCTGCGTGGCGGCCCACCCCGACGACCTGGAGTACGGCACCGCCGCGGCCGTTGCCGGCTGGACGGCCTCCGGCAAGTCGGTCAGCTACCTCCTGGCCACCCGCGGGGAGGCGGGCATCGACGGCATGCCTCCCGAGGAGGCCGCCCCGGCGCGGGCCCAGGAGGAGCGCGATGGCGCTGCCGAGGTCGGGGTCGACCGGGTCGACTTCCTGGACTTCACCGACGGCGCCGTGGAGTTCGGCCTGCCGCTGCGCAAGGCCATCGCGGCACACATCCGACGGGTGCGCCCGGAGCTGGTCGTCAGCATGACCTCCGAGGAGTTCTTCCCAGGGGGCTTCCTCAACCAGGCCGACCACCGGGCGGTCGGGCTCGCGACCCTGGACGCCTGCGCCGACGCGGGGAACCGCTGGATCTTCCCGGAGCTGGTCGCGGACGGCCTCGAGCCGTGGGGAGGGGTCCGTTACATCGCCATCGTCGGGTCCACCCAGCCGACGCACTTCATCGACGTCACGGACACCTTCGAGGATGGCGTCGCCTCCCTCGAGGCGCACCGCCTCTACAACGAGGGCCTTGGACCGGACTTCCCGACCCCCCGCGAGCTGCTCACCGAGCTCCTCGGCATGCCGCACCTGCGGGAGTACGGCGAGAAGGTCTGGGCCGCCCAGCTGGTCCCCCGGCGCTGACCCAAAAAAGATAGGGCTCTCGTACGGTCAGAACGCATTTTGATAGCGGTTCTGTACGCCTATGCCGGCACCTCAGCATCGTTCGCTGGCCGCGACCCGTACAAAACCTCTACATTCTTGCGTGGCGGGCGTACGAGGCCTCTACATTTTTTCGGGGAGGGCGTACGACACCCCCATATTTCTAGGTGCGGCGCTGGCAGTTGCCGCACCAGAACAGGTTCCGCCCGGCGACGACCTTGTGCCGCACGCGCGAGCCGCACCGCAGGCAGGGCTCGCCCGCCCGCTGGTAGACCGCGAACTCGCGCGGCACCTCCACGGCCCCACCGGCCTGAAGACGGCTGCGCACGTCGTCAAGCACGTCGTCGAGGGTGATGATCGAGCCGGTGCGCACGCCCCAGGGCATGAGCTCCACGAGGTCGTCCCAGATCAGCTGCCACGTGGCGCGACGCAGCCGGCGACCTGGGTGCAGCGGGTGCACCCGGTGGCGCCAGAGCACCTCGCAGCGGTAGATGTTGCCGACGCCGGCCACGACGGTCTGGTCCATCAGCAGCTCGGCCACGGTTCGGCCGGAGTGCGCGATCCGGTCATACGCCACGTCGGGGTCCTGACCAGGCTGCAGCGGGTCCGGCCCCTGTCGCGCGACCAGCCGGCTGACCTCGACGGGGTCGATCACCTGGCACGCCATCGGACCGCGCAGGTCGGCCACGTGGTGCTCGTCCAGCACCCTCAGCCGCACCTCCCCGACGACCGGCGGCACGGCTCCGGGCTGCGGCACGGGAAGCACGAACCACTTGCCGATCAACCCGAGATGCACGTAGAGGGTGCGCTCGTCGGCGAAGTCGACGAACAGCAGCTTGCCGTGGGCCCAGGACCGCTCGAGCACCGTGCCGTCGAGCAGCGACGCTCCCTCGGCGAACCGACCCTGCGGGCTGCTGATCTCAGGTGTTCCCCGCCCGAAGGCGCCGTCGAGCGCGTTGGCAAGGCGATGCAGCGTGTGTCCCTCGGGCATGGACCCATCGTCACAGACGCAGATCTCCGTCAGTGGCGGGGTAAATGCTGACGGCGGTGCGCTGCGAGGCATACTTCCGGCATGACGACCACGGAGGCCACCCGGGAGGACGCCTCCGAGACCGAGGACACGCCCTGGCTGCTGCGCGACCCGATCCGCACCGGGTTCCTCGCGATCCTGTTGCTGTCCCTCGCCCTCCGCTACAACATCCTGCGCGACAGCTACTTCATCACCGACGACTTCATGCTGCAGAGCCGGGCGATGGAGCACTCCCTGGGCTGGGACTACCTCACCCGGGTGCACACCGGCCACTTCGAGCCGGTCGGCTTCGGGTTCATGTGGCTGCTCACGCGACTCGCGCCGTGGAACTGGAACGTCGCGATGCTCGCCATGCTGGTCGCCCAGGCGCTCGTCGCCGTCCTGGTATGGCGGATGCTCACCGAGCTCTTCACCCGCCGGGCGCTGGTGCTGGTCCCGTTCGCGCTCTACTGCCTCACGCCGCTGACGATCCCCGCGTTCACCTGGCTGTCCGCCGCCATCATCTGGTTGCCGCTCACCGCGGCCCTGGCCGGTGCAGTGGCCAACCACGCGGTCTACCTGCGGTCCGGGCGTTGGGAGGACGCCGTCTGGGCGGTCTTCTGGTACTGCTTCGGTCTGGCGAGCTTCGAGAAGATCGTCATCTACCTGCCGTTCATCGCCGTGCTGACCCTGGCGCTGTCCCCGACCGTCCAGGTGAACGTGCGCAGCATCCTGGCCCTGCTGCGACGCACCTGGGTCGTCTGGGTGGGGTATGCGCTGGCGAGCGTGACCTATCTCGTCATCTATCTGGACGGGTCGTCCAGGGCGGGGGCGAGCACGAACCTCGAGGTGCCCGGTGCCGAGCAGCTGAGTGAGTTCATCTATCTCAGCGTGTTCCGCACGATGATCCCCGGCGCGCTGGGAGGGCCATGGGAGTGGCAGCCGTCCAGCTACGCCGGCGCGATGGTCGACTCCCCCCGTATCTTCGACTGGACGATGTGGATCGTCTTCGCCGCGATCGTGGTCCTCTCGCTGCTCACCAGGCGCCGCATCGGCCGGGCCTGGCTCGCCCTCCTCGTCTACGTCGGTGGCTCCACCGCCGCCCTCGGCGTCGGGCGAGTCGCCTACGGCGGGTCGTACGCGGCTCTCGAGACGCGCTACCTCGCCGACAGCATCATCCCCCTCGTCGTGGTGACCGGCATGTGCCTGATGGCCCTGGACGAGGAGGAGGACGCCTGGTTCCCGCACGCGCGGCGGTGGGTGGCAGCGGTGCCGCGGCCCACTCTGGTCGGGATCGGCGCGGCGGCCTGCGCCGTGTGGCTGGCGCTGTCCCTCCACAGCGCCAACGGCTACGCGGAGTTCAGCGCAGCCAACCCCTACAGGGACTTCGTCGAGGCCACCCGCGACTCGCTTGAGAGCCTGCCCGAGGGGGCGCAGATCTACGACACGCAGGTGCCCGTCGACCTGCTGGGTCCACTCTTCATGGAGTACAACTACCTCAGTCGGTTCTTGGCCCCCGTGGCGACACCGGAGCAACGGGCTGACCTGGCAACCCGGGAGGCCTACACCAGCCCCCTCGTGCTCACGACGGAGGGCACCTTCCAGCCGATGCGGGTGGACGGCTACTCCTCACCACCCCCGATGGAGGGCCTGTGCGGGTGGCAGTCGGTCGATGGTCGCGTCGTCGTGCCGCTGACCGACCGGGCGTTCGACTGGGGCTGGGCGGTCCGCGTCGGCTACCTGTCCGGCGAGGATGCCACCGGAACGATCCGCCTGGGCGCGGACGCGCAGGAGGTGGAGTTCCAGAAGGGGCTCGGCGAGGTCATCGTGCCCCTGGTCGCCGGCGGCTCCGAGGTGGTCGTCGAGGACATCACGCCCGGGGTGACCATCTGTGTCGGCGACGTCCAGGTGGGCAACCCGGCCGCGGACCCGGCCGCACCGGCCCAGTAGCCGCCGGCGTAGGACGTACCAGTCCTCAACCGGTGTTGCGCAGCCCCGCGGCCACGCCGTTGACGGTGATCAGCAGCGCTCGCTGCAGCTCCTCGACGTGCTCCGCGTCCTCGCCCTGCTCCCGCAGCCGGCGCAGCAGCTCGACCTGCAGGTAGGAGATCGGGTCGAGGTACTGGTCCCGCACGGCCAGCGAGCGCTTGAGCACCGGCTGGTCGTCCAGCAGGTCCTCCTCCCCGGTGAGGGCCCGCAGCTCGCTGAGCGTGAGGTCGAACTCGGCCCGGATCTTGTCGAAGATGTGACGAAGGTCCTCGGGCACCAGCGTCTCGACATACAACGCCGCGATGTCCAGGTCGGTCTTGGCGATCGTCATCTCGACGTTGGACACCACCGCACCGAAGAAGTGCCAGTGCTCCAGCATCTCCTGCAGCGTGTCGGCGTGCCCCGCCTCCCGCGCAGCCCGCAGACCCGAGCCCACCCCGAACCAGCCGGGGATGATCTGTCGCGTCTGCGTCCAGCCGAACACCCACGGGATCGCCCGCAACCCGTCCAGGCCCTTGCCCGCATCGGGTCGTTTGCTCGGCCGTGAGCCGATGTTGAGGGCACCCAGCTGGTCGACGGGCGTCGCCGCCACGAAGTAGGCCGCGAGGTCGGGGTCGTCGATCAGCGTCCGGTAGGCCTCGAACGCCGCGTCGGAGGCCGCATCCATCACCGCACCCCAGCGCTTCAGCTGGTCGGCCGTCGACCGGGAGTCGCGGTGCAGGGCGGAGGCCCGCAGCACGGCCGCCAGCGAGAGCTCGAGGTTCTCCTTGGCCAGGGCCGGCAGCGAGTACTTGTCGGAGATCACCTCGCCCTGCTCGGTGAACTTGATCTCCCCCTCCAGCACGCCCGACGGCTGGGCCATGATCGCCTCGTAGGTCGGGCCCCCACCACGGCCGACCGACCCGCCACGGCCGTGGAAGAGGCGCAGTCGCACCCCGTGCTCGGCCGCCACGTCGCGCAGGTCCCGCTGGGCCTGGTGGATGCTCCACTGGCTGGTCAGCACACCGGCCTCCTTGTTGGAGTCGGAGTAGCCGAGCATGACCTCCTGCACGTCTCCGCGGAGCCGGACCAGCTCCCGGTATGCCGGGACGCTGAGCAGGGAGTCCACCAGCTCGGCCGCGCCGCGCAGCTCGTCGACGGTCTCGAGCAGCGGCGCGAAGCCGATGTGGGCGAAGGCGTCGGCGCCCTCCGCGGCCCCATGGACGTCGAGCAGGCCCGCCTCCCTCGCCAGGACCGCGGCGGCGAGGATGTCATCAGGCCCCTGCGTCATCGACACGATGTAGGTCTCCACGACCTCCGGCCCATAGGTCTCGACCGCAGCGCGGACGGCGTCGAACACGGCCAGCGTCTTCGACCTGGGTGCCTGCCGGGTCAGGAGGGGGCGGGGCGAGGCCAGCTCGTCCGAGAGGATGGTGAGGCGCTCGCCGCGGTCCGTGTCGGCATACGGCTTGGCCAGGTCCCCGACGCCGTCGAGCATCTCCCCCACCGCGACGTGGTGGTGCTCGGCGTGCTCGCGGACGTCCATGGTGGCCAGGTGTAGCCCGCTGCCCGCGAGGGTCTGCGTGACCCGGGCCAGGGCACCGTCGGCCACCAGCTCACCCCCGTGCTCGCGCAGCGAGTCGGCGACCACGTCGAGGTCGTCCAACAGCTCCTGGGTCGTGGCATAGTCACGGCCCGGTTCGTGGGCGTGCCTCTCGAGCACCCGGCGCTCGGTGTTGAGCAGCTTGGCCTTGATGCAGGTCAGCTTCAGGCGATAGGGCTCGGCCGCGTTGAGCTCCTTGACCCTGGGATCCAGCCCAGGAAGGTTGCTGAGGTCCCTGGCCAGGGAGGTCTCCAGCTCCGGCTCCACGTCGACGATCACCGTCGAGCTGGACAGCCGGGAGATCAGGATGTCGACCATGCCCGTGGCCAGCTTGATCGCGTGCTGGTGCTGCAGCTGGAGCACCGCCGCGGTGACCTCGGGAGTCACCGAGGGGTTGCCGTCCCGGTCTCCCCCGATCCACGAGCCGAAGCGGAGCGGGGGCCGGTGCCGGTCCACGGCCACACCGTGCTGGTCGAGCAGATCCGCGAGGTCCCCCAGCAGCCCCGGGACGGTCTCGGCGAGCACCTCGTCCAGGTAGTACATCGCGTTGCGCGCCTCGTCCAGCGGGGTGGGCCTGTTCTGGCGCAGCTCGTCGGTCTGCCAGATCAGGTCGATCAGCTCGGCGAGCCGACGGTCCTGCCGGCGTCTGGCGACGGTGTCGGGCTCCGTGGTGACGGCAAGCTCGTCGGACAACCGGCGGATCTTGGTGAGCACCGAGCGGCGGCTGGCCTCGGTCGGGTGCGCCGTGAACACCGGCCGGACGTCGAGCTCGGCCATCACGTCGGCCAGCAGCTCCGCCCCGCCGGCCGCGGCGATGGCCGCCACCGTGACCTCGAGCCAACCCTCACCCTCCGGCCGGTCGGTCAGCGAGCGCACCCGGTGCACCTGCTCGGCGGCGTTCGCCAGGTGGAAGTACTCCGCGAAGGCACGCACGAGGTCGGTGGCGACGTCCAGCGGGAGGCTGCCCAGCAGGTCACGGACCTGCACGGCGGCCTCGGCGTCCCCGGCCTGGCCGGCCTTGGTCTGGAGCCGAACCTCCTCGACGCGGTCCAGCAGCTCCTGGCCGTGGTGGCGGACCAGGGACTGGCCGAGCAGGGTGGAGACGCGGCGCACGTCGGCGCGCAGTTCCGGGCTGATCGGGTCCTCAGTCACGTCGCGAGCCTAACGGCCGGCGCCCACCCCCGAGGCTCATGAGACTCCTTTCATGAGAACGGCTCTCACCTTTGGCTGCCATAGTCCGACACATGAAGACCACGAAGAGCACCCTGACGACCGCACTCGCCCTCACGCTGGCACTGGGCCTGTCGGCGTGCGGCTCCGACGACACCCCGACGACCGAGAGCCCGGAGGAGGGCGTGGCGGTGGAGACCCCCGCGGGCACCGGCGACGACTCCCCCGACACGACTACCTCCGCGGACGAGGCGACGTCGACCGACGAGTCGACCGCGACGGGCACCACCACCCCGGCAGACCCGGACGCGGACCTCACCGACATCGCGCTGACGGCCATCCGCACCGCCGAGGCGGAGGCCGGTGGTGAGGCCTACGAGATTGACGACATCGACGACGACGGGACCTGGGAGGTCGACGTCCGCGTCGGCGACCGGTCGGTCGAGGTGACGGTGGACTCGGAGGGCACCACGGTGCTCGAGACCGAGGACGACGACCTGGACGGCGAGGACCGCGCTGCCCTCGATGCCGCGACCGTCACGCTGACCGAGGCCATCGAGATCGCCATCGACGAGGCCGGTGGTGTGCTGGACGACGCAGAGCTCGAGACCGACGACGGCCGGCAGGCCTGGGAGATCACCGTCGACACCGGGGAGCACGACGACCTCGAGGTGCTCGTGTCCGTCACCGGAGACGTCATCAAGGTCGACGACTGACCGTCGGCGGCGCTCTCAGCCCTCCTGCGCCCGTGCGAAGGTCAGGGTCTCCCCCCGGGCCCCACCCATCCACACGTCCTGGCAGGCAGCCGCCATCTCCGCCAGTCCTTCGGTGATCTCGGCGAAGACGTTGCCGGGAACCCACCCCTGGTCGCCGTTGATGAGCAGGTTGTTGCGCCCGTAGAAGACGGCCAGGTCGATGATGGCCCGGTCGGCGGCACGGTGCTGCTCCTCGGCCTCGTAGCCGTAGGCCGGGTTGCCCAGGTCGTCGCCGGCGAAGGTGAACCAGCAGACGTCTCCGGGGATCGGGGTGATCGTGGTGTTCTCCCGGCCGGGGTCGCGGTCCGCGAACTGCGGGAAGAGCGCGTAGATCTCGTTGCGCGCGTACTTGCCGTGGAAGACGGGCGCCGTCAGCGGCAGCGCCTCCCAGACGGCACTCGCGGTCCGCGGTGCGGCGTCGTCCAGGAGGCGGGCCGTGCAGCTCACCCCGCGCTGTTCGAGGGTGATGGTGATGTGGCGGGCCATGCGCTGTCTCCTGTGAGCTCGGTGGGTGGTGGGTGTCGTCGCCGATGTCGCGGCACGGGTCAGCGCAGGAGCGTGGGCCGTGCCAGGTGCCACTCGGTGGCGCGCTCATAGGTCCGGGCGGCCCGCAGGGTCAGCGCGTCGGCGTGCCGCGGCCCGACGACCTGCAGGCCGATCGGCCGCCCGTCCGAGGTGAGGCCGCAGGGCACCGACAGGGCCGGCTGCTGGGTCATGTTGAACGGATAGGTGTATGGCGTCCAGGAGGTCCACAGCGTCGAGGGCCAGCCGTCCGGTGCGTCCTGTCCCCGGGGGAACGCCGCGATGGGCATGGTCGGGGTGAGCAACAGGTCGTAGCGCTCATGGAACGCGCCCATCGCGACACCCAGGTTCATCCGCTCGGCGGTCGCGTCCAGGTAGTCCGAGGCGCTGGCGTCCACCCCGAACTCGAGGATCGCCTCCCGCAGCCGCGGGTCGATCCGCTCCAGCGCCCCGTCACCGTACTGCTCGACCACCTTGGCCGCGCCGGTGAACCAGAGCACGTGGAAGGCGTCGACGCAGTCGGTGATGCCCGGATCGGCCTCCTCGACGTGGGCTCCGGCGTCGTCCAGCACCTGGGCCGCGGCGCGCACCGCCGCGTCGACCTCCGGGTCGTTCGACCCGTAGCCCAGGGTCGGTGACAGCGCGATCCGCAGGCCCGCCACGCCGTCCTCGATCCCGTCGAGGTAGGAGCCGGTCACCCGGTCGAGGGCGGCCCAGTCACGTGAGTCGGGCTGCGCGAGTATGTCGAGGAGCAGGGCGGCGTCCCGGACGCCGCGGGTCATCGGCCCGGCATGGGCGAGGGTGCCGTAGGGACTGGGCGGATACAGCGGGATGCGTCCGAAGGTCGGCTTGAGCGCCACGGTGCCGGTGAACGAGGCGGGGATCCGCACCGACCCGCCGCCGTCGGTGCCGACCGACCAGGTGCCCATCCCGAGCCCCACCGCGGCCGCGGCGCCACCGCTGGAACCGCCGGCGGTCAGCTCGGCCCCCCACGGGTTGCCGGTCGCCCCGTGGCGCAGCGAGTCGGTGACGCCCTTCCAGGCGAACTCGGGGGTGGTGTTCTTGCCGAGGAACACCGCTCCGGCGGCGCGCAGCCGGGCGACCGCGGGGGCGTCGACCTCCCACGGGCCGGCCTCGTCGATCAGGGCGCTGCCGCGCAGCGTCGGCCAGCCCCTGGTGAGCAGGATGTCCTTGATGGACATGGGTATGCCGTCCACGGGGCTGAGCGGCGCACCCGCACGCCAGCGGTCGGTCGCCTCGCCGGCCATCGACAGCGCGCGATCCCGGTCGACCAGGACGAACGCGTTGACCTCCGCGTCATGGCGCTCGATGGCGGCGAGCGCCGCGGCGGTGGCGTCCTCGGGGGTGAGGTCCCCGGTCCGGTAGCCGGCGACCAGGTCCTCGGCCGACGCCAGCGAGAGATCGTTCACGCAGCACCACCCGGCACGTAGCCCAGCTCCTTGTCGACGACGTTCTCCAGCGGCTCCCCGGCCAGCCAGCGCTCGGCGTTGGCGACGAACTGACGCGCCAGCGTGTCCCGCCAGCCGACGACGTCCCCGGACATGTGTGCACTGACCACACATCCCGGTGCGTCCCACAGCGGCGACCCGGCCGGCAGCGGTTCCTCGGAGAAGACGTCCAACGACGCGCCCGCGATCTCACCCGTTGCCAGAGCCTGCGCCAGGTCGGCCTCGACCACGGACGCCCCACGACCGACGTTGACGAGGTGGGCGCCGGCCCGCATGGCGGCCAGGACGTCGGCATTGATCAGTCCCGTGGTCGCCGGGGTCAGCGGTGCCGCGTTGACCAGGTGGTCGCACCACCCGACCTCGCCGACCAGATCGCTGCTGGCCACCACCGTCCCGAAGTCCTCGTCGTGCTCCCGCGCGGTCCGGCCCACCCCCCGCACCTCCATCCCCACGGCGCGCAGCAGCCGCGCAATCTCCCGACCGATCGCGCCGGTGCCGATGACCATCGCGCGCGTCCCGGCAACGCGCCTGGTCTCCCGGTGCCGCCACACCCGCTCCTGCTGGAGGCGTCGGCTCTGGTGCAGCAGCTTGGCGTGCGCCAGGATGCTGGCCAGCACGAACTCGGCAATCGGCCGGTCGAACGTTCCGCGGGCGTTCGTGACCGTCACGTCGGAGGACCGCAGGCCCTCGAACATCAGGGTGTCCACGCCGGCGGCCGCAACGTGGATCCACTCCAGGTCCGCACACCGCGGCCAGGCACCCTCGACGGCCGTCGAGAAGAAGTCCCACAGGAAGAGCGCGCGGGCGCCGTCGAGCGCCTCCGCCAAACCCTCCGCGTCGGTGAACCGGAGCTCGACGCGGCCGTGGAGCTGATCCAGGTGCGGCGGGCGGTCATCGGGGCGCTCCCCCAGCACGACGACGACGGGACGGGAGGGTGGCACGCCGCCAATGTAGCCGACACGCTCGTCTGATTGTCAACAATGTGGTCTTCGGTGCACCATGTCCACATGAGCACCGTTGCGGGTGGGTCCGTGGCACCCCGCGAAACATCCTGGAGAACCTCGCCCGCGTGGGGGTCCGACCCGGTGGGCATCCCCGTGAGCACGGTGGGGATCGGAGTGGTGGCGCCCTACGACTTCGCCCTGGACCGGGAGCTGTGGCGCTGGGCCCCCGAGGCCGCGACGCTGCACCTGACGCGCACGCCATACGCCCCGCTGCCGGTCTCCCTCGAGCAGGCGACGCTGGTCGGGGACCCCGAGGTCGTCGCCCGGTGCACTACCGAGCTGCTTGCCGTCGAGCCCCGCGTGGTCGCCTACGCCTGCACGTCGGGCAGCTTCATCCGCCGCCGCGCCGGGCAGGAGGCGCTCGTCGCCAGCATGGTCGCGGTCGGTGCCCCAGCGGCCGTCACCACCAGCGGTGCGCTGGTGCAGGCGCTGCAGCACCTGGGCGCCCAGAAGGTGGCGGTGGCCACGCCCTACGACGGCACCATCAGCCGCGGACTGAGCGCCTTCCTCGAGGAGGCCGGCCTGGCGGTGACCGGGATGCAGCGGCTCGGGCTCGAGGGACGCATCTGGACGGTGCCGTATGCCGTCACGCTCGACCTCGTCCGCCGCGCCTTCTCGCCCGACTGCGACGCGGTGTTCATCTCGTGCACCAACCTGCCCACCTACGACATCATCGCCACGCTCGAGACTGAGCTCGGCGTGCCCGTGCTGACGGCCAACCAGGTCACGATGTGGGCTGCGCTACGGGCCGCCGGCCTGGCAGCGGCCGGGCCCGGCCAGCGGCTGCTGGAGCCACTCGGCTCCGAACCCGTCGGGGAGCCGGCGCTCCAGCTGCCACCCGAGGCGCACGGCCCGGAGGCTGTCCTGCCCCCTGCACCGTCGACACCCGCGCCCCTCTACGGTGCTACTTCATGACGTTCACCACCGACCTCGCGAGCGCGACGGCCACCCCGACGGTCCCGCCGGAGATCATCCGCCCGTTCACGCCCGGGGAGTATGCCGAGCGGCTGCGCAAGGTGCAGGACGAGCTGGCTGCCCGAGAGCTCACGGCCCTGGTGGTCGCCGACCCGGCGAACCTGTACTACCTGACCGGCTACAACGCCTGGTCCTTCTACACGCCGCAGTGCCTCGTCGTGCCGGTGGAGGGGCGGCCCCACCTGTTCGCGAGGGCGATGGACGCGCAGGGAGCGCACTACACCGCCGACCTCGGCCCGCACGAGATCCACGGTTATCCGGAGCACCTCATCCACCGGCCGGACGAGCACCCGATGCAGTGGATCGGGCAGCAGGCCGTCCGGCTGGGGCTCCTGCCGACCGGCGCCGGGGCGCGGGTGGCCGCAGAGCTCGACGCCCACTACTTCACCGCCCGCGGCTACCTGGCCCTGCGCGACGAGCTGGGCGGAGCCGAGCTCCTCGACAGCGCCGAGCTCGTCAACTGGGTCCGACTGGTGAAGTCGCCCGCCGAGCAGGAGATCCTGCGCACCGCGGGCCGGATCGCCGAGCACGTCATGCTGACCGCGCTCGGCGCCATCGAGGCGGGGCGCCGGCAGTGCGACATCGTCGCCGACATCCAGCACGCGCAGACCTCCGGCCTGGAGCGGCTCGGCGGGGACTACCCCGCGATCGTCCCGATGCTGCCCACTGGCGCCACCGCGGGCACCCCGCACCTGACCTGGAGCGACCGCATCATGCGCTACGGCGAGGCGGCGACCATCGAGCTCGCGGGGGTCCACCAGCGCTACCACGCTCCCCTCGCCAGGACGGTCAGTCTCGGCAAGCCACCGGACTATCTGGTGGCGTGCGCGGACGCGGTCAGCGAGGGCCGCGACGCCCTGCTCGAGGAGCTGCGGCCGGGCCGGACCGTCCACGACGTCCACGCCGCCTTCAACCGGACCATCACCCGCCACGGGCTGAGCAAGGAGTCCCGCATCGGCTACTCGATCGGGATCGGCTACCCCCCCGACTGGGGCGAGCGGACGATCAGCCTGCGCGAGGGCTCGGAGACCGTGCTGGAGGCCGGCATGGCGTTCCATGTCATCCTCGGGATGTGGATGGGCTCGTGGGGCTACGAGACCTCGGAGCCCGTCCTGGTCGGCCACGACGGGCCGGAGCGGCTGACCCGCGTCCCCGGAGGGCTGACGATCAAGAGCTGAACGACCCGACCTACGCACGTGAACCGCACGGACCCGGATGAACGACACGACACTGACCGCGAGGCGCCCCGGGCCAGCGCAGCTGCCTCGCACGACGGAAGGCGACCATGACTACCCAGCCCCAGACCCTGCCGCTCGCGGACCGGGCCTCCGGACTCGTGGGGTCGGTGATCGACTCGAGCACCTCCCTGCTGGCGAGCCAGACCCACGACATCGTCAGGTTCGCGATGGGCAGTCCGGCAGCCGAGGCGATCCCGACGCAGGCGCTGGCGGAGGTCGCTGCCACCGCGATGGGACCGCAGGCCGCCGACGCGTTCGACTACGCCGCGACGGAGGGTGACCCGGCGCTGCGCGACGCCCTGCTGGAGATGCTCGAGGGGACCAGTGACGCCACCACCGCGGAGCGGCTCACCATCACCTCCGGCGGCATGCAGGGCCTCGACCTGGCCAACAAGCTCTTCGTCGACCCCGGGGACCTGGTGGTCGTCGAGTCCCCGACCTACACCAACGGCAGCGCCACCGCCCTGTCCTACCAGGCCGAGCTGCTGGAGGTGCCGGTGGACCGTGAGGGCATGGACGTCGACGCCATGGCCGAGCTGGTCGGCCGGGCAGGTCGTGCCCCCAAGGCCATCTACACGATCCCTACCTTCCAGAACCCCTCCGGCGCGTCGATGTCCCTGGAGCGCAGGCACCGGTTGCTCGAGCTGGCGCGCGAGTGGGGCAGCGTCGTGATCGACGACGACCCCTACGGCATGCTGCGGTTCGAGGGTGAGGAGCTGCCGACGCTCCGGGAGCTCGGCGGGGGCGACGGGTTGGTCTTCTCGGTCCGCACCTTCTCCAAGATCATCGCGCCCGGGCTGCGGGTGGGCTGGGTGGACACCGCTCCGGAGCTGCAGCAGCTGCTGATCAACGCCAAGCAGGCGATGGACACCTGCACCAACCTGCCGGCCCAGCGTCTGGTGGCGGGCTTCCTGCGTGCGGGGTATCTGACCGAGCACCTGGCGACCCAGCGTGAGGAGTACCACCGCCGCAAGGTGGCGATGCAGGAGGCGCTCACCGAGCACTTCGGCACGACGGCGCACTGGACCGACCCCGAGGGCGGCTTCTTCCTGTGGGTCAGCTTCGACAACGGCGTGCTGACCGAGGAGCTGTTCCCGCTCGCCCTGGCCGAGGGCGTCGCCTACATCCCCGGGAACGCCTTCTCCCCCAGCCAGGTGTTCCCGCACGACCTTCGGCTGTGCTTCGCCAC
>Ga0079224_100006381_pt1 | contig 15632 bp, 15 predicted proteins | sample Stecom2015_FD_80414 | JGI IMG/M metagenome (GOLD analysis project Ga0079224, IMG submission 80414) | Agricultural soil microbial communities from Utah to study Nitrogen management - Steer compost 2015 | ecosystem: Environmental > Terrestrial > Soil > Agricultural land | place: USA: Utah...
ACTCGTCCGCGACGACGCCGCTCCCGTCGAGAAGGAAGGGCAGCGATGACCCCCGACGTGACCGTGGACATCTCACCCAGCCTCGCGCTGGTGCTGCTCGCCGCCGTGCTCGTGGGGACCGGCGTGTACCTCCTGCTCGAGCGTTCGCTCACCCGCATCATCGTCGGCATCGCTCTGCTCTCGAACGGCGTCAACATGCTCCTACTGGTGTCCGGTGGTCGTGCCGGCGGCGCGCCGCTGCTCGGCGAGACCGACCCGGCCGAGATGTCCGACCCGCTGCCGCAGGCGATGATCCTCACCGCCATCGTCATCACGCTCGGGATGATGGCGTTCCTGCTCGCCATGGCCTACCGTTCGTGGCAGCTCAACGGCCACGACGAGGTCCAGGACGACCTGGAAGACCGCCGGATCGCCCGCCGCGCGGCACGGGACGAGCTCTCACCGCGCGCCGAGGACGACGCCGGCACCTCGCTCGCCGAGGATGCCGCCCGCACCCGGGACGAGACCGAGGGCGGGCCGCAGGTGCACGCCGAGGCCTCCCATCACCCGGCGGCACTCAGCGAGACCGACGAGGGGGCCAAGCCATGAGCTGGCTCGTCGCCGTCCCCGTGGTTCTGCCCCTCATCGGCACGGGTCTGACCCTCGTCCTGGCGCGCCGGCCCAAGGCTCAGGCCGTGGTGTCCCTGACCGTGCTCAGCCTCGTGTTGACCGCAGCGGTCGCCCTGCTCGTCCGCGTCGAGGACGGCCCCGTCGTCATGGACGTCGGCGGGTGGGCCGCGCCCGTCGGCATCGCGCTGGTGGCCGACCGGCTCAGTGCGCTGATGCTCGTCATCTCGGTGACCGTGACCCTTGGGGTCCTCGTCTACTCCCTCGCCCAGGGCCTGGCGGACCGTGCCCGTGCCGCCCCGCTGGCGATCTACCACCCGACATTCCTCGTGCTCTCCGCGGGAGTGTCCAACGCCTTCATCTCCGGCGACCTGTTCAACATCTACGTCGGCTTCGAGGTCCTGCTGGCGGCGAGCTTCGTGCTCATCACCCTCGGCGGCACCCGGGACCGGATCCGGGCCGGGACCATCTACGTCGTCGTCTCCCTCGTCGGCTCGCTCATCTTCCTCATCGCGATCGCCCTGGTCTACGCCGCCACCGGAACCCTCAACCTCGCCCAGCTCGCGCTGCGGCTGCCAGAGATCGACCCGGGCACCCAGCTCGTCCTGCAGGTGCTCCTGCTCGTGGCGTTCGGCATCAAGGCCGCCGTCTTCCCGCTCTCGGCATGGCTGCCCGACTCCTACCCCACGGCACCGGCACCGGTGACGGCCGTGTTCGCCGGCCTGCTGACCAAGGTCGGGGTCTACGCCATTATCCGCACCCAGGTGCTGCTCTTCCCGGACGGACGCCTGGACGAGGTGCTCATGGTCGTGGCGCTGGCGACCATGCTCGTCGGCATCCTCGGTGCCGTGGCCCAGGACGACATCAAACGTCTGCTGTCGTTCACCCTCGTCAGCCATATCGGCTTCATGGTCTGGGGCGTGGCCACGTCCTCACAGGCGGGACTGTCCGCGGCGATCTTCTACACCGCGCACCACATCACCGTGCAGACCGGTCTGTTCCTCGTCGTCGGCCTGATCGAGCGGCGAGGTGGGACCACGTCGTTAGTACGGCTCGGTTCGCTGGGCCGGGCGGCGCCGGCGCTCGCCGCGCTGTACTTCGTTCCGGCGATGACCCTGGCCGGGATCCCGCCGTCGACCGGGTTCCTCGGCAAGGCCGGCCTCATCACGGCGGCGGCCGAGAGTGGGACCGGCTGGTCCTACACGCTCATCGCCGGCGGCCTGCTCACCTCCCTGCTCACGCTCTACGCCGTGGGCCGGGCGTGGAACATGGCCTTCTGGCAGGAGGCGCCCGAGGAACTGCCGCGGGCGAGCACCCCGGCCGGGCTCGTCGGCCCGGCAGCCGCACTGGTGGCGTTCTCGCTCGCCCTGGCGATCGGCGGCGGCAAGCTCTACGACTACACCGACAGCGCCGCGGCCGATCTGCGGGACCGCATGCCGTACATCGTCGCGGTGCTGCCCGACGACGGACGCGGCACCGGCCAGTCGGAGTCAGCTAGTCAGGGCGGGGAGGGTGACGGATGAACGATCCGGCACAGCGCCCCGAGCGGCGCTTCCCCCGGGCCTCGTGGCTCATGCTCGGCTGGCTCACGGCCGTGTGGGTCATGCTCTGGGGCGACCTGACTGCGGCCAACGTCATCGCCGGGTTCGTCATCGCGCTGGTGGTGACCACGGTGCTGCCGCTGCCGCGGGTCCCGTTCGCCGGACGGATCCGGCCCTGGGGCATCGTGCGCCTGCTGGCCGCGTTCCTGCGCGATCTTTTGATCGCCTCGGTCCAGATTGCCGCCACCACGGTGGCCGGACGTCGTCCCAAAGGCGCGGTGGTCCGGGTCCGTCTGCGCTCGCACTCCGACCTGGTGCTCACCCTGACCTCGGGATTCGTCTCGCTGGTGCCGGGCTCGATCGTGGTCGAGACGCACCGGCTGGACGGGACGATGTACGTCCACGTCTTCGACGTCGACCGGCACGGCGGCGTGGAGGCCGCTCAGCGTACCGTTCTGGAGCAGGAGCAGCGCGTCCTGCGTGCGGTCGGTTCCGCGGACCAGCTCGCCGACGCCGGGATGGCGCCCGCGGGCACCGGAGAGGGTGAGCGCCGATGAGCCTGCCCGAGGTGACCCAGGCGGTCCTGATGGTCGGCCTCGCCGTGCTCGGCCTCTCCGCCGCCCTCGTCATGGTGCGTCTCGAGCGCGGTCCGACCATGCTGGATCGCGCCGTCGCGGTCGACGTCATCACGATCGTCGTCCTCGGCTCGTCGGCGCTGGTCACGGCCCTGACCGGCCGCACGGACCTGGTGCCGCTGCTGGCCGTCCTCGCCATCGTCGGGTTCGTCGGCTCGGTGACCATCGGTCGCTTCACCGCGGCCGAGTCGCCCGACGAGGCACGGATCCTCACCAAGGAGGAGATCGCCGAACCGGCACCCGTCCCCGACGAGGCCGCGCCGGTCCACGACCCGGACGCCGAGTCCGAGGACCGTGACCGCGGAGGCGAGCACGAGGAGGTGGCGTCATGACGGGTGCCGACCTGGGCCAGGTCGCCGACCTCGCCGGTGCCGTGCTGATCCTCCTTGGCACGCTGCTGTCCCTCGTCGCGGCGATCGGGGTGGTCCGGTTCCCGGATCTGCTCTCCCGGATGCACGCCGCGACCAAGCCGCAGACTCTCGGCCTCATGCTCATCATGTGCGGCCTCGCACTGACCGTCCGCAGCGCGTTCGTCGTCTGGACGTTGCTGCTCGTCGTCGCCAGCGTGATGGTCACCGCGCCGGTCTCGGCGCACGTGCTGGCGCGCGCCGGGTACCGCACCAACCGGATCGAGGCGGAATGGCTCACCCACGACCAGCTGAACGAGGACATGGCGGCCGTCTCCGAGCTCTCCGAGGACGAGATCGCCCGGCGCCTCGCGGCCCGCGCCGGGGACCGGCCGGAGGACGCGGCCGACCGGGAGACGGCCGGTCCGAGCGTTCCCGGTGAGCGGGGCGAGCAGCGGAACTCGCGCCGGCGGGACTAGCCCGACGCGGGTGCGCCGGCCGTGCCGCTGAGGGCGTGCACTGCCTCGACGAGCTCGTCGGCCACGGTCTCAAGCTCCTCCTCGCTCGTCTGCGCACCGAAGGAGACGCGGACCATGGTCCGGGCGAGATCCGCGTCGATCCCGCAGGCGAGCAGGGCCTCTGGCGGTTCGGTGGAGTCGGCGGCGCATGCCGTTCCGCTCGAGACCTGTACCCCACGCTCGTCGAGCCGGAGGAGAACCGCCTCGCTGGTGACCCCGGGCAGCAGCCACGCCAGGTGCCCGGGCAGCCGCCGGACCGGGTCGCCGACGAGGACGGTGCCGGGCAGCCGCGCCGCGACGGCGGCCGCCAGGCGATCTCGTCGCTCCTCGAGCCGAGCGGTCCGCTCGGCCAGTCCGGTCGTCGCCAGGTGCAGCGCCACGGCGAGCCCGATCGCACCGGCGACGTCCTCGGTGCCGGACCGCCGGCCGTCCTGCTGCCCGCCTCCGTGCAGCACCGGCTCCAGCGGCACCGAGCGACGCACCAGCAGGGCACCGACGCCCGCCGGCGCGCCGAGCTTGTGCCCGGCGACCGTCAGCGCGTCGACGCCCAGGTCGGTCATCGACACCGGGATCTGACCCGCGGCCTGGACCGCGTCGGTGTGCATCGGGACGCCGCGGGCGGCGGCGACGGCGGCGATCTGCCGGATCGGCTGCACGGTCCCAAGCTCGCTGCTGGCGGTGGCCACCGTGACCAGCGCTGCCGGCTCGCCGGCGTCGAGCGCGGTGGCCACGTCGTCGGCACGGACCCGGCCCGCGCCGTCGACCGGCAGCATCTCGACGGTGAAGCCGGCCAGACGGGCTAGCGCCCGGCACGACTCGAGCACGGCCGGGTGCTCGGTGGGGGAGGTGAGAATGCGCCGGCCGCGCGGGCGGGCCAACGCGATGCCCTTGACGGCGAGGTTGTCGGCCTCGGTGCCGCCGGCCGTGAGCACCACCTCGCCCGGCCGGCCACCGAGCGCGGTGGCGATCTGGTCGCGTGCCCAGTCCAAGGCCGCCGCGGCGGTCCGCCCCGCCTCGTGCCGACTCGACGGGTTCGCCGGGCCACCCGCCAGGTACGGCCACATGGCACGGAGCACCTCGGGGTGGACCGGGGCGCTGGCTGCGTGGTCGAGGTACGGCATCAGGCGTCCACCACGAGGTCGAGGCCGAGATCGAGTGCGCGGACACTGTGGGTCAGCGCACCGACCGAGATCACGTCCACCCCGGTGCGTGCCACGTCCGCGACCTCGTCCAGGCCGACGGTGCCGCTGGCCTCGACGACGGCGCGGCGACCGATCCGGTCCACGCCCGCCGCGAGTTCGTCGAGGGTGACGTTGTCCAGCAGCACCGAGTCGACGGCGCCGGCCTCCAGCGCGGGGTCGAGCATGTCCAGCTGATCCAGGGTGTCGACCTCGACCTCGACGTGCGTGGTGTGCCCGAGCCGGCGCCGCAGCGAGAGCAGGGCGCCGGCCAGGTCCTGGCCGCCGGCGGCGAGCACCGCGAGGTGATTGTCCTTGAGCATCACGGCGTCGGAGAGGCTGAAGCGGTGGTTGCTGCCGCCGCCGGCGAGGACCGCGTGCTTGTCGAACGCGCGCAGGCCAGGGGCCGTCTTGCGGGTGTCGGCGATGCGGGCGCCGGTCCCGGCCACCGCGGCGACGTACCGTGCGGTGGTCGTCGCGATGCCGCTCATGCGCTGGGCGAAATTCAGGGCCACCCGTTCACCGGCCAGCACCCCCCGTGCTGGGCCGTGGACGGTCGCGAGCCGTTGCCCGGCCTCGATGCGGTCGCCGTCGTGGGCCGTGAGGATCACCTCGATCGCGTCGTCGGCCTGGCGGAAGGTCTCCGTGACCACCTCGGCCCCGGCGAGGACCCCGTCGGCGCGGGCGACGAGGTGGGCCTGCGCGATGGCCTCGGCGGGGATGACGTGCGCACCGGTCAGGTCACCCCACGGGGCGTCCTCGGCCAGGGCGCGACCGACAACCTCGGCGATCAGGCGGCGGTCGAGCATGCGTGCCCCTCCTGTGGTCGGCCGCGCACCAAGGTGCGCGGGGCGGCGAGTGCGGGATCGGTGGCGGGGTGGTCGCGGCGGCGGTGCGCCCCACGGGATTCGGGACGCTCCCACGCCGCCCGCGCCACGAGGCGGGCGAGTGCGGCCCGCTCGGCGGCGGCGTCGGCGCCGGCGGCAAGCCGGTCGAGGCGGGCGAGGGCGCGGGCCAGTCCGGGCGCGTCGCGATCCACGCCGACGCCGTCGCGCAGGCAGGCACCGACGGCGTCGAGGCGTTCCTGGCTCCCGGCCGGCGGGCCGGTCTCCTCCCGGTCCGGCGCCGCGACGGCGTCGTCGACCGCGGTCGCCGGCCAGGCCGGGACCGTGCCGGTACCGGCCCGGGCGGCGGTACGTCCCGCCCGAGTGCCGAAGACCAACCCCTCGAGGAGGCTGTTCGAGGCGAGCCGGTTGGCGCCGTGCACACCGGTGCGCGCGCACTCGCCGGCCGCGAGCAGACCCGGCACGTTGGTGCGGCCGTCGAGGTCGGTGCGCACCCCACCCATGAGGAAGTGCGCCGCAGGCATGATCGGCACCAGGTCGGTCCGCCAGTCGACGCCGCGGTCGGCCAGGGCGCGGTCGATGGTGGGGAACCGGGCTGCCAGGTCGATGCCGTCGTCCGCGAGGACGGTGGCGTCCAGGTACGCCGGTCGCCCGTCCTGGGCACCGATGACCGCCGCCGTCGCCGCGGCCACGACGTCGCGCGGGGCGAGCTCCGCCCGCGGGTCCACCTCGGCGAGGAACCGCCGGCCGTGCTCGTCCCGCAGCACTGCTCCGGCACCGCGGACCGCCTCCGAGACGAGCAGGCCGTCCGGGGTGGCGGTCGGGTGGAACTGCACGAACTCCAGATCCGCCAGCGCGGCGCCGACGCGCCAGGCGGCGAGGATGCCGCCGCCGAGGGCGCCCGCGGGGTTGGAGGTCGCGGGGTAGAGGCGGCCCAGCCCGCCGGTGGCCAGGACGACCGCGTCGGCGCCGATCACGGCGCCGCCGGCCGGCCGTACGCCGGTGACCACACCCCCGGCCGTGACGAGCTCGCGGATCGGCGTGTGCTCGCGGATGTCGATCCGCGCCGCCGCGAGGCGGCCGACCAGGTGCTCGGCCAACCGCCGGCCGCTCGCGTCGCCACCGGCGTGCAGGATGCGGCGCCGGGAGTGTGCGGCCTCGAGCCCGCGGGCGAGCGTGCCGTCGGCGTTGCGGTCGAAGGGCGCGCCCGCGGCCACCAGGGCACGGACGGCATCCGCGCCGGCGCGGGTGAGTAGGTCGACGGCGGCCGGGTCGCACAGCCCGGCCCCGGCCGAGCGCGTGTCCTCGGCGTGCCGGGCGGGGGAGTCGTCCGGCCAGATCGCGGCGGCGATCCCGCCCTGGGCACGGGCGGTTGCCGAGTCGAGCAGGTCTCCGGCGGTCAGCAGGACGACGTCGGCCCCGTCCTCGGCCGCCGCGAGTGCGGCGCTCGCGCCGGCGACGCCGCCACCGACCACGACGACGGCTCTCCTCCGGCGTCCGGTCACGAGGATCGGCCGGTCGCGTCCGCGGGCCGGTCCCCTGCGCGGCAGGCGAGCATGCGCTCGAGCGCGAGGCGAGACCCGTCCTGGACCTCCGGAGGTACCTGCACCTGGTTGACGGTCTCGCCGTCCACGAGCCGTTCCAGCACCCAGGCGAGGTAACCCGGGTGGATGCGGTACATGGTCGAGCAGGGGCAGACCACCGGATCGAGGCAGAAGATGGTGTGCTGTGGGTACTGGGCCGCCAGCCGCCGGACCAGGTTGATCTCCGTACCGATACCGAACGTGGTGCCCGGCTCCGCGGCGGCGACCGCCTTGGTGATGTGGTCGGTCGAGCCCGACTCGTCGGCGGCGTCGACCACCTCCATGGAGCACTCCGGGTGCACGATGATCCGGACTCCCGGGTGTTCAGCCCGCGCCCGGTCGATCTGCTCGACCGTGAACCGCTTGTGCACGGAGCAGAAGCCCTGCCACAGGATGACCCGCGCGTCGTGCAAGCTCTGCGGGTCGTTGCCGCCGAGCGGTTCGCGCGGGTTCCACACCGGCATCGCCTCGAGCGGCACTCCCATGGCCCGGGCCGTGTTCCGGCCCAGGTGCTGGTCCGGGAAGAAGATGACCCGCCGCGCCCGGGCGAAGGCCCAGTCCAGGACGCTGCGTGCGTTCGAAGAGGTGCACACGATGCCGCCGTGGTGTCCGCAGAACGCCTTGATCGCCGCCGAGGAGTTCATGTAGGTCACGGGAAGCACCGGCAACCGGGTGTCCTCCGGGTCGACGTCGGCGTCCTGGCCGGCGTAGAACTCGGTGAGCTGCGACCACGCGGCCTCGACGTCCTCGATGGTCGCCATGTCCGCCATGGAGCAGCCGGCGGCCAGATTGGGCAGGATCACCCGCTGGTGGCCGGGGGAGAGGACGTCGGCGGTCTCGGCCATGAAGTGCACGCCGCAGAAGACGATGGTCTCGGCCTCGGTGCGCTCGGTCGCGGCCCGGGCGAGCTGGAAGGAGTCACCGACGACGTCGGCATGGTCGATGACTTCGTCGCGCTGGTAGAAGTGCCCGAGGACCACGACGCGCTCGCCGAGAGCCTGTTTCGCGGCGACGATGCGGCGGCGCAGCTCCTCGTCGCCGAGGCGCTTGTAGAGCTCCGGCAGACCGCCCTGGCGGGGTGCGCCGGGCGGGATCGGGTCGGCGGCGGATGCGCCGGGGCCGTATCCGGGCCGGGTGTCGACCTGCCACGGGTCGAGCGCGAGGTCGGTGTCGCAGGTGCCGCGTGCGCCGGGCGGGACGAGGGGCAGGGTGGGCAGGGAGGTCATGAAGTCCGTCGCTTCCGCTCGGTGGTCTCGGCTGGGGTCGGTGCAGGGGTCAGCAGCTCGGCGTCGGGCTCGGCGACGAACCGGTAGCACCGGGCGGGCCGGTGCGCGCCGTCACGGCGCAGGGCGCCGGTGGGTTCGACCCGCCCGGAGGCGAGCATCCGGCGACGGAAGTTGGCCGGGTCGCTGGTCCGGCCCAGCACGGCGTCGTGGACCCGGCGCAGCTCGCCGAGGGTGAACTCCTCGCCGAGGAAGCGCACGGCGACGCCGGTGTACGTCGCCTTCGCCCGCAGCCGCCGGCGTGCCAGGGCGACGATGTCCGCGTGGTCGAACGCCAGGGGCGGCAGGGCGTCGACCGAGTACCACGCTACGTTCTCGACCGACTCCATCGGGGTGCGGTCGGCCAGGGCGATGAGCGCCCAGTAGGCCACCGTGACGACCCGCAGATCCGTGGCCGACCGGTCCCGGCCGCCGAAGGTGTAGAGCTGCTCGAGGTAGCGCGGTGACAGGCCGGTGGCCTCGTGCAGCGTGCTGCGGGCGCTCTCCTCCAGCGAGGTGTCCCAGGCGAGCGGTCCGCCGGGCAGGGCCCAGCGGCCGGTGAACGGCGCGCGGGTGCGCCGTACCAGCGGCAACCAGAGGGTGGCGCCGTCGTGCGGTGCGTCGCCCACCGGCTGTCCGGCCGGTGGCTGCAGGGCGAAGATCACGGTCGAGACACCGACGCGCGGCGGCGCCGTGCGGCGCTCGCTCACGTTGAGCGCTCGCATCGCGTCTCCCGTCGCCAAGCCATCGCCGAGTTATGGTCGTCATGACCATAAGGTGCCCGGCCGTGCCGGTCAACCGGCGAGCGATCCGCCCGGGCACGCCCATCACCGCCGGACATCGCGCATGCACTGCGGGTGCGGCATCATCGGTACCCGCGGGATGGGCCCCGTGGCATCGCCCAACGGAGAGGGAGACGAATGGACATCGGCTGGAAAGTCGTCAGCACGGCGGCCACCGTCGGCGCCACGATGGTGGCCACCAAGGCCATCACCACCGGCTGGAAGGTCATCACGGGCCACGCGCCGCCGGTCGACGAGGACGACCCGGAGGTCGAGCTGTGGGAGGCCGTCGCCTTCGCCGCCGTCTCCGGCGCGCTTCTCGGACTGGCTCGTCACCTCGCGCTGCGCGGCGCCACGAAGTGGTACGGCGGCCCCGTCGACAAGCGCCTCAAGGAGGTCTGAGGCCCGGCTGAACCCGCGGTGAGCGAGGCCCGCTCGCCGCGACCGTCACGCCGCGGCGCCGCCGCATCCTCCCGCGGTGTTATTGTCGGCAGCACGACAGGGGAGCGCCACCGGGCGCTGAGAGTGCGGACCTCCGCAGACCCTCGAACCTGCACCGGTTAGCACCGGCGAAGGGAGTCGGGACGTCTCTCCCTGCGAGCGCGCTCGCAGGCCCTCCTGCACCACGGGAGGAACGCCATGGCCCACACCGCCACGCGGCTCGTCCGCACCGGCGTCGTCGCCGTCGCTACGTTGGCCCTCACGGCCTGCACCCTCACCGGCAACGGGGACGAGACCGCCGGCGACGGAACCGACAGCGCCCCGGCGGGCGAGGACAGCTCCGCCGCGGACACCGAGGACGGCGGGGACTCCGGCGGCACCCTCACCGTCGTCACCCACGACTCCTTCGCGCTGAGCGAGGAGCTCCTGTCCGGGTTCGAGGCCGAGACCGGCTACACGCTCGAGACCGTCGCCCCGGGTGACGCGGGCGCCCTGGTCAACCAGCTCGTGCTCACGGCCGACTCCCCGTTGGGCGACGTCGTCTACGGGATCGACAACGCTGTCGCCGCCCGAGCGGTCGGCGCCGACGTCCTCGCGCCGTACACCCCGGCGGACCAGCCGGCCTCCGCCGACGCCTACGACCTCGGCGACACCCTCACGCCCGTGGACATGGGCGATGTCTGCCTCAACGTGGATCACCGGTGGTTCGCCGAGCACGACGTCCCCGAGCCGCAGACCTTCGCGGACCTGACCGAGGAGGACTACCGCGACCTGACGGTGGTGACCAACCCGGCCACCTCCTCACCGGGACTGGCCTTTCTGCTCGCCACCGTCGACGAATTCGGCGAGGACGGCTGGCAGGACTACTGGCGCGACCTCGATGCCAACGGTCTCAAGGTCGTCGACTCCTGGTCCGACGCCTACTACGTCGACTTCTCCGGCTCCGAGGGGGCGGGCGAGCGCCCGATCGTGCTCTCCTACGCCTCCTCACCCGCGGCGGAGGTCCCCGAGTCCGGCGGCGAGCCCCGCACCGGTGCGCTGCTGTCCACCTGCTTCCGGCAGGTCGAGTACGCCGGTGTCCTCGCGGGTGCCGAGAATCCCCGGGGGGCGCGCGCCTTCGTGGACTTCTTGGTCTCCACGCCGGTCCAGGAGGACATCCCCGGCCAGATGTACATGTACCCCGTCGACGACTCGGTCGGCCTGCCGCAGGCCTGGCGGCAGCACGCGCCGCTGGCCGAGGAACCCCGCGCCGTCGACCCGGCCACGGTCGACGCCAACCGCGAGGACTGGATCGCCGCGTGGCGGGAGATCGTGGTCGGCTGATGGCCGTGGTCACCGGCCGGCCGCTGCCGGATCGGACGTTCTTCCGGGGCGGGGCGGCGGCGCTGTTCTGGGTGGTCGCCGCCGCCGTCCCGCTCGTCTTCCTCGGCACCTTCTTCGCCTGGCCCGTGCTGACCCTGCTCGCTCGCGGCGTCATGACCGACGGCGCACTCGACCTCTCCGGTTTCGCCGACGTGCTCTCCCGCGACCGGACCTGGCGCGTCATCGGGATGACCCTGGCCCAGTCGGCGGTCGGCACCGCGGCCGCCGTGGTGCTGGGCGTGCCCGGCGCGTACGTGCTCTACCGGTGCCGGTTCCGCGGCCAGGGACTGGTCCGGGCCTTCGTGACCGTGCCGTTCGTGCTGCCCACCGTCGTCGTCGGCGTCGCGTTCCGCGCCCTCCTGACCGACGGCGGCCCGCTGGGGTTCCTCGGCCTCGACGGGACCTTCACCGCCGTCGTCCTCGCCCTGGTGTTCTTCAACTACGCCGTCGTGGTCCGCACCGTGGGAGCGCTGTGGGCCAGGCTCGACCCCCGGCTCGAGCAGGCCGCGCGCGCGCTGGGTGCCGGGCCGGTGCGCGCCTTCGTGACGGTCACCCTGCCGGCGCTCGGGCCGGCGATCGCCTCGGCCGCCTCCGTGGTGTTCCTGTTCTGCGCGACGGCGTTCGGCGTCGTCATGGTGCTGGGCGGTGTCGACTACGGCACCGTGGAGACTGAGATCTGGGTCCAGACCACCCAGTTCCTCGACCTACGGGCCGCCGCGGTGCTCTCCGTGGTCCAGGTGGCCGTGGTGACGCTCGCGCTCGCGGCCGCCACGGCGAGCCGGCGCCGACAGGAACGGGCGCTGCGGCTGCAGACCGACAGCCTCGTCCGGCAGCCGCTACGGTTGCGGCCCGGTGCCGACCTGCTGCCGGCCGTCGTCACCGCGGCGGTGGTGCTCGGACTCCTCGTGACCCCGCTCGCCGGGCTCCTCGTGCGATCGTTGCGCACGCCCGCCGGCTGGTCGCTGGACAACTACATCGCCCTCGGCACCACCGGAGGAGCGAACGCCCTGACCGTCACCGTCTGGGAGGCGACGGCGAACTCGTTGCGCGCCGCCGTCGACGCCACCGTGCTCGCGGTCGTCGTCGGCACCCTCGTCGCCCTCATCGCGTCCCGCCGCCCCCGCGGCCGTACCGCCAAACGCGCGGTGGGGCTCGTCGACGCGCTGTTCATGCTGCCGCTCGGCGTGTCCGCGGTCACCGTGGGGTTCGGATTCCTCCTCACCCTGGACACGCCGCCACTGGACCTGCGCACCTCGCCGATCCTGGTCCCGATCGCTCAGGCGGTGGTCGCGATCCCGCTCGTCGTGCGTAGCGTGCTCCCCGTCCTGCGTGCCGTCGACCCGAGGCTCCGGCAGGCGGCGGCCACGCTCGGCGCCACGCCCGGACGGGTGCTCGCCACCGTCGACGGCCCGTTCCTCGTCCGTGCACTCGGCCTGGCCGTCGGGTTCGCGTTCGCCGTCTCCCTGGGCGAGTTCGGGGCGACGTCGTTCCTCGCCCGGCCGGACCGGCCCACCCTGCCGGTGGTCATCTTCCGGCTCATCGGGCGGCCCGGGGCGGAGAACTACGGCATGGCGCTCGCCGCCGCCGTCGTGCTGGCCACGCTGACCGCCACCGTCATGGGACTCGCCGAGCGGCTGCGGACCAGGGAGGCGACCGGATAGTGACCCGCGCGCGTGGCCTGGGCGTCCACGACCTCACGGTCCGGTACGGGCCGACGACGGCGGCCCGCCGGGTGACCTTCGACCTCGCCGAGGGCGAGGTGCTGGCGCTCGTCGGACCGTCCGGCTCCGGGAAGTCCTCCTTGCTCCGCGCCGTCGCCGGACTCGAGCCCGCCGCCGAGGGCGCCGTGCGCTGGGACGGCCAGGACCTCGCGGACGTGCCCGTCCACCGCCGCGGCGTCGGCCTGCTGTTCCAGGACGGGCAGCTCTTCCCGCACCGGTCGGTGGCGGGCAACGTCGGTTACGGGCTGACGGGGCTCTCCCGCCGCGCGCGGGCGTCCCGGGTGAACGAGCTGCTCGACCTCGTCGGCCTTCCCGGGTACGGCCCGCGCGCCGTCGGCACGCTCTCCGGCGGCCAGGCGCAGCGGGTGGCCCTGGCGCGTTCCCTGGCCCCCGAACCACGGCTGCTGCTGCTCGACGAGCCGCTCTCCGCGCTCGACCGGGCTCTGCGTGAGCGACTCACCGGCGAGCTGCACCGCATCCTGCGCGTCTCCGGCACCACCGCCCTGTACGTCACCCACGACCATGACGAGGCCTTCACGGTGGGCGATCGGGTCGCCGTGCTCCTCGACGGGCACCTGGCCCAGGTCGACACGCCGGCCCAGCTCTGGCGCCGTCCGGTGAGCCGGGAGGTGGCCGCGTTCCTCGGGTACGGCCCGTTCCTGCCTGCGGAGATCTGGGACGGCCTCGCCCGGACGGTCCTCGGTGACGTCCCGCTCCCGGCCGGCGCGAGTACGCCTCCGGCCGGGACGGCCACCGGGCGGGCGACCTCGCAGCTGCTGGTCGGGCTCGGTCCGGATGCCCTGCAGCTCGGCGGAGAGCTCGCGGTCCCCGTGCTGGCCCGCCGATTCGTCCGTGGCCGGACCGAGATGGAGGTTCGCCTGCCGGACGGGCAGGTGGCGACAGCGGTCACCAGGGGAGCGGCCGAGGCGGCGGGGCAGGTGCGGATCCGCCTCGACCCCGGCGGCGCCGTCGTCGTGCCTGCCTGACGGGGTGGCGAGATCGACGCGGCCGATAAACCGGTGCGCAGCGACGGCCGCTGCTGCCACGCTCGGGCGGATGGATGCCTCCCCGTTCGCCACCAAGCCGACTCTCGTCGGCGAGCGCGCCACCTTGCGGCCCTTCCGCGAGGAGGACCTCGAGCCGATGGCCGAGGCTCTCGCCGATCCCGACGTGCTCCGGCTGACGGGGTCCGTCCACTCCACGGCCGCGGCGGAGTCGGCCGATCCGAACCCCGATGACCGGACGCGAGAGTGGTACGCCACCCGCAACGACCAGACCGACCGGCTCGACCTCGCGATCGTCGACAATGCGAGCGGCCGGTGTGTGGGCGAGGCCGTGCTGAACGAGTGGGACGCCGATAACGAGAGCTGCAACTTCCGGATCCTCATCGGCCCTGGCGGGCGTGATCGCGGCCTCGGCACCGAGGCGACCACGCTGATGCTCGGACACGGCTTCACGGCTCTCGGGCTGCACCGCATCTCCCTCGAGGTCTACGCCGTCAACCCGCGGGCGCGGCGCGCCTACGAGAAGGCGGGCTTCGTCGTCGAGGGGGTGACCCGCGAGGCGCTCCGCTTCGGCGACGAACGGATCGACGCGATCATCATGGCCGCGCTCGCGCCCGAGTGGCTCGCCATGCGGCACGGCGTCCGCGCCGGCTCGGGGACTCAGTCCGCGTCCGCGTAGGTCTCGACCACCGAGACCTCGACCGGGAATTCCACGGGGAACGTCCCGAACAGCAGCTGCCCGGCGGTGCCGGCCGCGGCACGGACGGCCTCGGCCACCTCGTCGGCGACGTCCGCCGGAGTGTGGACTACCACCTCGTCGTGGAGGAAGAAGACCAGGTGCGGCCCGATCCGCCCGTCCGGGCCCGACCACGTCCGGCCGGCGCCGAGCGAGCGGAGTCGCCCACGCAGGTCCGCGAGCCAGCACGACGCCCATTCGGCGGCCGTGCCCTGGACCACGAAGTTCCGCGTGAACCGACCCCAGTCCCGCGCGGCCTGCCGAGCCCGGCGTACCTCGCCCGCCTCGGCGTCCTCCTGCCCGGCCCGCCGTTGCGCCTCGTGCCACGCCGGTGGGGGAGCCGGCGACGGACGCCCCAGCCAGGTGCGGACCGGGGTGCCCCGCTCGCCGTCACGGGCTGCCTCTTCCACCACGCCGGTCGCTCGGGGGTAGGCGCGCATCAGCCGCGGCATGAGCCGGCCGGCCTCGCCCGACGTCGAGCCGTACAGTGCGCCGAGCATCGCGACCTTCGCGTGGGCACGCGTGTCGACGACCCCCTGATCGACGAGCCCTTGATACAGGTCCGAGCCGCGCGCGGCCGACGCCATGGCCTCATCGCCGGCCATGGCGGCCAGCACCCGCGGCTCGAGCTGGGCGGCGTCGGCGACGACGAAACGCCACCCGGCGTCGGCGACCACGGCTCGCCGGATCTGCTTCGGCAGTTGCAGCGCGCCGCCACCACTGGTCGCCCAGCGCCCCGTGACCACCCCGGAGACCACATACTCGGGGTGGAAGCGCCCCGGCGCCCTGCCGTCGGCGGCCGTGCCGGGTAGTGGGCGGACCCACTCGTCGAGCCACGTCCACCCGTTGGCCGCCAGCAACCGCGCGAGGCGCTTGTACTCCAGCAGCGGTGCGATCACCGGGTGGTCGAGCCGCTGCAGCTCGTGCTTGCGCGTGCTGTCCACCTCGAGGCCGGCGGACCGCAGCGCCCGGAGCAGCTCGGGAGCGGAGTCGGGGTTGAGGGATGGGGCGCTCACGCGGTCACGCACCTGGGCGGCGAGTGCTTCCAGCACCCGGGGGCGCGTGCCGGGG
>Ga0079224_100006382_pt1 | contig 15632 bp, 11 predicted proteins | sample Stecom2015_FD_80414 | JGI IMG/M metagenome (GOLD analysis project Ga0079224, IMG submission 80414) | Agricultural soil microbial communities from Utah to study Nitrogen management - Steer compost 2015 | ecosystem: Environmental > Terrestrial > Soil > Agricultural land | place: USA: Utah...
CGACGGCATCTGCGCCACGCTCAGCAGCGCATCGCTCGTCAGCTGATCGTAGTACGTGACCTCGGCGGTGAGCCGGTCCTCGAGCCACGAACCGTCGAAGCCGACCTCGACCTCCCGGGTCTTCTCGGCACCCAGGTTCGGATTCCCCACATTCTCGGGAAGGAAGGACGATTCGCCACCGAACGAGCCCGCCATCCAGGTGCGCACGGCGTCGAACGCGCCGGGAGCGCGGCCGGCCCACCCGTACGCGGCACGGAGCTTCACCGAGCCTCCGGCCTCCGGCCAGAAGCCCTCCTCGGAGATCACCCAGGAGAGGCTCGCCTTCGGGTAGACCTGCAGCCCGAGATCCTGCCCGAACGTGCTGGTCCCGTCCACCCGCGCCCCGCCGGTCAGGAAGATGCGGTCCTGCCACGACAGCAGGCCCTGCCCGAACAGGCCCGCGCTGATGATGCGCGAGCCGCTCCCGAAGACGGTGCGCTCGGCGACCGTGCTCAGCGTCTGCTTTCCGGGCCCCGGGAAGCCGGTCCCGTAGGTGTCGACGCCACTTTCCTCCGTCGAGACGCTCTGGGCACCCCAGGACAGCGTGGATCCGACGGTCTCGCCCCGCAGGACGTCGAAGCTGCCCACGTAGTCCAGCGTGAGCGCCTCGCTCTGCCACCGGATGTCGCTGAGGGCGCCGAGAGGCTCCAGGGCGAAGCCCAGCGGGCGGAGCTGCGTCCCGTGCGTGCTCACCCGGTCGAGGCCCACGGTGAGGCGTTGCGTGAGCCGCTCGAACGGCGTCCAGTTGGCCGTGAATCCCGCCGTGAACCGCGAGTTGGCCTGGTGGATCTCGGCGTCGAGGAGCTCGCTCAGGACCGCCGGATCGGCCGAGCCGAACGAGTTGTTGGGTTGCCGGAACGCGTTGAACGGCAGGGCCATGCCGCTGTTTCCGGTGTGCGGGATGTCGAGGTCGTGCTGCGTGAAGGAGGTGTTCAGCTGGAGCGTGAGGTCCGGCCGCGCCGTGAGGTCGATGTTCGCCCGCAGCGCGAGCCGGTCCTCGCGGTCGTTCGGCAGCACCCCCTCACCGGCGTCGAATCCGCCCGAGAGGAAGTAGCGGACCTCGTTCATTCCTCCGGATACCGAGAGGCTGTTCTTCGAGCCGTACGCCGTCTTCAACCATGGATCGAGGTTGATGTAGGGCCGCTGCTCGGATCCGAACGGCTGCACCCAGTCGAGGCCGTGGTCGCTCTGGAGCGTCCAACTCGGGCTTCCCTGCGATCCCTTCTTCGTGAAGATCTGGATCACGCCGGCGGACGCTTCCGACCCGTAGAGCGTGGCGGCGGCCGCGCCCTTCACGATCTCGATCCGCTCGATATCCGCGGGATTGAGGTCGTTGAGCGGACTCATCTGGCTGCTCGGACCGTAGTGCGGAAAGTTCGCGTTGCTCGCGTTGAGCGGGTACGACTCGGCGGCCTGCCGCACGCCATCGACGAAAATCAGGGGCTGATTGCTCATCGACAGGCTGACGTTGCCGCGCAACCGGATCGCCGCGCCGGCGCCGAACGACGACGAGCCGGGGTTCACCGTCACCGACGGGCTCCTGCCCTGGAGGAGCTGGTCGACGCTCGCGGGTGGCTCGTCGAAGCCCGCCACCTCGAGCTGCGCGATCGAGTTGCCGACCTCGCGGCGCCGCGCCTGACCCGCGGTGCCCGTCACCAGGATGCCGTCGAGGGACAGCGCCTCCTCGCTGAGGGTGAAGTCGGCGACGACCGGTGTGCTCCCGTCCACCGTCACCGTCACGGTGCTCGAGGAGTAGCCGATGTAGCCCGCCTGCACCGTCACCTCACCCCGCGGGATTCCGGCCAGGAGGTAGCGGCCGCCGTTGTCCGTGAGGGCGCCCACGTTCGTCCCCGGCACCGTCACATGGGCTCCGGAAAGCGGCTGGCCCGTGCGGCTGTTGATCACCTGGCCGGTGACGCGTCCGACCTCCTGCATCGGAAGTGCCGCGGCGGAGTGCGCTTCGGCGGCCGCCGCGAGTATGGGAGAGGGCGCCGCCAGCGCGAGCGCAGGAGCCGCCGCGGCCAGCGCCGCACCGAATGTGAAGATCCCCGGGAGCGCCACCACGACCCGCAGGGTCGTGGGTCGTCGTATGCGTCGTGCTGTCGATCTCATCTCTGGCTCACCTTCGGATTGTATGTGGTCGCTGTCGTCGTCACCGGATCGCGTCCGGTCGGGCGGCAGCGGCACATTCGCTTCGTCAGGCGTGGCGCTGGGGGCGTCATCAGGGTCGGGGTGGAGGGGCATGAAAAAAGGCCCTCCCGGGAAGGGAGGGCCTGGCAGGCGATTCGCGTTTGCTCCGCGGATCTAGGCGTTCACCATGGGGTGCACGCGCCTGGCCAACCCTCCCGGAGGAGAGCTGCACCGACAGCGGCACATCATCATGGTGTGGAACGCGGACATTCGATGTCTCGGGGGAATCGATCCTCGATTCGAAGCGCGGAGGCTACCCAGGATCGCCGGGTGATGTCAAGGCCCCCGCGGTGGACCGGGCGTCCGTGATGCGGGCATGGGCCCGGGCGGCGACCTGGTGTGGCCACCGGCCCCCTCGGCACACGCCCGAGGACTGGGAGTACCAGCCAACCATGCCCGGATCCGCGCCCTCCACCGCCTCCGTTCCCGACGTCACGCCCGATACGCCCTCCCCGGCGTGGCGGGCCGTCCTCGCGCTGCTCCGTCGTCTCCCCCAGGCGGGTCTCAGCCGGAGCCTCGGACGTCTGGCCGACACCCCGCTCCCGCGGTTCGCCAGGACGCCCGTCCTGTCGACCTTCGCGAGGGCGTTCGGCATCGACGTGTCCGAGGCCGAGCGGCCGTTGAGGGAGTATCCGTCCGTCAATGCCTTCTTCGTCCGGCGGCTGCGCCCCGGAGCCCGGCCGCAGCCGGACGCGCCGGGCATGACGAGCCCGGTGGACGGGATTGTCGGGCAGGTGGGGCGAATCGCGTCCGGGCGGCTCATCCAGGCCAAGGGGCGGACGTACGCGGCGGCGGACCTCCTGGGGAACGAAGGAGAGGCGGAGCGCTTCGAGGGCGGCTGGTTCGTCACGCTCTACCTTTCTCCGCGGCACTATCACCGGATCCACGCCCCCGCGGACGGGAAGATCGCGCTGGCCCGGTACGTCCCCGGGGCACTGCTCCCGGTGAACGATCCGGCGGTTCGGCACGTGGAGGATCTGTTCGCCCGTAACGAGCGACTCCTCGCCCACCTCGACGGAGCATTCGGGCGAGTTTCCGTGATCGCGGTGGGCGCCTACAACGTGGGCCGGATCTCGGCGGCGTTCGACGGGGCCTGGAGCGGCGAGGGTGCGCCCAGGGGCGAGCGTGGCCGGCCTGGCGCGGGTGGGAAGAGTGGCGGCGCCCGGAACGCGCCGACCTGGGTCACCAACCGCGCCGACGCGCTGCCGCGGGAGCGCCGATACGCCCCTTCGCTTCCGATCCGACGGGGCGACGAGATCATGGCGTTCCATCTCGGGAGCACGGTCGTGCTACTGACCGAGCCCGGATCGCTGCTCCTGGAAGCGCGGTGCGCAGCCGGGGCGGAGGTCCGGGTGGGGGACCTGCTGGCGCGGCCGGAATGAGAAGCGTGTCGAACGCCTCCGGCGCGGGAGGTACGTCCCGAGAGGTGTGCGGTGAGGGCAGCGCGGCCGATGCGGTCAGGGCGTATCGCCGGCCAGCTCGATGGCCCGCCGCACGGCGGCCTGCATCGCCTCGCCCCGGAAGCCTCGCCGCGTGAGATAGCCGATCAGCCGCCGGTGTGCGCGGGCGTGGTCGGGCCCACGTTCGCCGGACGCCAGGGCGGTCAGGAGCGATGCGCTCTGGCGCGCCACCCAGCCCGCCGCGACCTCGTGCCCGAGGCGGACGTCGCTCGTCTCCTCCTCATCGAACACCCGCGCGATGACGTCCTCGGCCACCTCGGCATCGACGCCCTTGGCGCGCAGCTCGGACGAGAGTCGGGTGCGTCCCCGCGGCCGATGCCGGAGTCGGTCACGTACGAACGCGGTGGCGACGGCCGCGTCGTCCACGAGGCCCCGCTCCTCGAGGCGGTCGAGGCAGCCCGCGATGCGCTCCGGGGCGAACCCCTTCTCGCGGAGACGCCGGTCGAGCTCCCGGCGGGTCCGGGCCCGGTACGAGACCAGGTTCAGAGCCGCATCTCGGACCCTGACGTTCGCATCCACGTCGAGGAGGTGCCGCCGCCGCTCCACCGGGACGGAATCGCCCACGCCAAGCCGGCTGCGCTCGAGCGCCTCGAGCATCACCTCGATCGGGTCGCCCACGTCGAAGTGCAGCCGGACCTTCAGCCCGCGCGGCCGGATCGGCTCGACCCTCGCGATGATCGGCTCGGTCACGATTCAGGGCATCTCGTGCCAGGGGTTGTCGACGGTTCGAACGGTGCGACGGGAGCTTCAGGGACCCCGGGTGACCCGCGCCGGCGACCCGCCGCTCAAGATAAGCGCGGGCCAGAGGCACGGGGATGGCGGAGCGGGATGGCGCGGAACACCGGCACGGAGAAGGTGAGGCGCGAGGACGGATGTATGTAAGCACGCTTGACGGCATGTCATGAGCACTTAACATGTCGGCATGACCACCGTCTCCTCCGCCGCGCTCCGGCGACTCCGCCTCGATCGGGGCTGGTCCCAATCCCATGCCGGCGCGCTCGCCGGCGTGTCCCGGCAAAGCTACGCGGCCATCGAGGCGGGACGGGCGGTTCCTTCCACGGAGGTGGCGTTGCGGCTGGCCCGAGCGTTCGGTCGCCCGGTCGAGGATCTGTTTCGGCTCGCCGAGCCCGCAGGCGTGGAGGAGGTGCTGGACGCCGCGGGACCGGCGCCATTCCTGGGGCACAGGGTGCGGATCGTCCGTATCGCCGGTCGGGAGATCGCGCACCGACTGGACGCGGGTGGCGTCCACGTCCAGACCCCGGCCGACGGCACCGGCGCTTCGCTCCCGGACGGCCGGGTGCGGGTCCGGCGCTTCCGGGAAGCCCCCAGACCGCCGGACCTGGTGGTGGCGGGGTGCGACCCGTCCTTCGGCCTGGTGGCCGAGCTGCTGCGGCGGGAGCACGGGCTGGACGTCCTGCGGGTGCCCGCCGGCAGCCGGGCCGCCCTGGAAGCGCTCCGAGCCGGGGCGGTGCATGTGGCGGGGATCCATCTGCGGGACCCCCAGACCGGCCGGTACAACGGGCCCTGGGTCGAGCGGCTCGTGCCCGCCGCCACCACCCGCGTTTCCTTCGCGGTGTGGGAGCAGGTGCTCGTCGCGCGATCCGGCAATCCGCTCGGCGTGAGCCGGGTGGAGGATCTGGCGCGCGTCGGTCTCCGCTTCGTCAATCGCGAGCCGGGCTCCGGCAGCCGCGCGCTCATCGAGCTCCTGCTCGACGACGCCGGGGTCCCACAGGACGCCGTGCCCGGCTTCCACCTGACGGCGGCGGACGGGCACATGGCCGTGGCCGGGGCGATCTCGGCGGGGACCGCGGACGTGGGCGTGGCGATCCGCGCCGTCGCCCTTGCCCGGGACCTGCACGCCGTCCCTCTGGGCGCGGAGCCCTACGAGCTGGTCATACCGGACCATTTCCTCGAGCTGCCCGCGGTCGGGACGCTCCTGACGGCGCTCAGAAGGCCGGACCTCAGGCGGCAGGTCGAAGCGCTCGGCGGCTATGATGCCGCGGCGATGGGCGTGCCCGCGTGAGCGGTCCGAAGGCGGTAGCCATCGTCGTGCTCCTCGCGGCGCCGGTCCTGCAGGGGTGCGGGATCGGGACGCGGGACGGTGCGGACGACGGGGCGCCGCTCCTGGTGTTCGCAGCCTCCAGCCTGCGGGCGGCACTCGAGGAGCTGGTCACGCTGTACGAAGCCGAGACGGGCGAGTGGGTCGAGGTCGTGCTGGGATCCACGGGCATGCTCGCCACGCAGATTCGTCAGGGCGCGCCCGCGGACATGCTCATCGCGGCCGACGCGTCGTTCGTGGACGATCTGGTGGAGGCTGGCGCGGCGGACGCGGCCTCCCGCCGGCTGTACGCCCTCGGTCGCCTCGCCCTCGTCGCCCGGCCGGGCGCGGCTCCGCCCCCGGGCGTCGGCAGCCTCGCGGGAGCGGCCTACGAGGTGGTGGCGATCGCCAACCCCGAGCATGCGCCGTACGGTGCGGCGGCCCGGGAGGCTTTGCGTGCCAGCGGAGCGTGGCCCGCCGTGTCCGGCCGTCTCGTGTTCGGCGAGAGCGTCGTCCAGGCGCACCAGCTCGTACGGACGGGGAACGCGGACGCGGGCATCGTCGCTCTGTCCCTCGTGGGGGGCGCTGCCGGCGATGGGGAGGCCTTCACGCCGGTGCCGGATTCCCTCCACGCGCCGCTCCGCCAGGTCGCGGTCGTGACCTCGTCGAGCGAGAAGCCGGTGCGTGCGGCGCGCTTCCTCGATTTCGTCCTCTCGCCGACCGGGCGGGCGGTCCTGCTCCGCCATGGGCTCGGCCTGCCGTCCGCCGCAGCGCCCTGATCGCCGAGCCCGACCGGACATCCCATGCCCCTCCACCCGCTCGTGCTCTCGCTCTGGGTCGCCGCCCAGGCCACGCTCGTCTCGCTGGTCGTGGGCCTTCCGCTGGCGTGGCTGCTGGCCCGCAAAGAGCTGCCGGGGCGGGATCTCTGGACGGTCCTGATCCTGCTGCCGATGGTGCTGCCTCCGACGGTGCTCGGCTACTACCTGCTCATTCTCATCGGCCGAGGAGGGCCGGTCGGACAGTGGGCCGAAGCGCTCGGTCTCGGCCGCATCGTGTTCACGCCTACCGCCGCGGTCATCGCCGCGTTCGTGGCGTCCGCCCCCTTCCTCGTCCGCTCGGCGCAGGCGGGCTTCGAGCAGGTCGCACCCACCTACGCCGAGGCCGCCCGCACCCTGGGGCGGAGCGAGTGGGCGATCGCGCTGACCATCACCGTGCCGCTGGCCTGGCGCGGGATCCTCGCCGGCGTCGCGCTCACCTTCGCGCGCGCCGTGGGCGAGTTCGGCGCGACGGTGATGGTGGCGGGGAACCTCGCCGGCCGGACCCGCACCGGCAGCATCGCCATCTACGACGCGGTCCAGGCGGGACGCATGGCCGACGCCAACTTCCTGGCGCTCCTCCTCACGGCCATGGCGGCCGCCGTCCTGCTCGTGCTCGCCCGACTGGGGCGAGGCACCGGATGGTGAGCCTGCACGTCGACGTGCGCGCGCGCCTCGGCACCTTCGAGCTGGACGTGGCGTTCGAGGCGCGGGGCGGCATCACCGCGCTCTTCGGCCCTTCCGGTGCGGGGAAGAGCCTCGCGCTGCGTCACGTCGCCGGGCTCGCGCGCGGCCGCGAAGGCCGGATCGTGCTCGGGGAGCGGGTCCTGTTCGACGCGGCCGAGGGGATCCACGTGCCGCCGCGGGACCGCCGCATCGGCCTCGTCTTCCAGGAGTACGCGCTCTTCCCCCATCTGAGCGTCGGCTCGAACATCGCCTATGGGCTCCACCGCCTCCCGAGGACCGAGCGCTCGGTGCGCGCCCTGGAGCTTCTGCGGTTGGTCGAGCTGGAGGGATACGCCGACCGCACGCCGGACAGTCTCTCCGGTGGCGAGCGGCAGCGGGTGGCGCTCGCCCGAGCGTTGGCGCCGGAGCCCGATCTCCTGCTGCTGGACGAGCCTTTCGCCGCGCTCGATTTCCGTGTGCGCAGGGAGCTTCGCGGGATGCTGTGGGCGCTCCAGCGGAGAACGGGAATCCCGATGGTGCTCGTCACCCATGCGCTGTCCGACGTGCGGGAGCTCGCAGACCGTGTCGTCCTGCTCGACGGGGGGCGGGTGGTGGCGTCCGGCCCCACCGAGCGGCTCCTGGCGGCACCCGGGACGGCGGAAGCGGCGGCCTTGCTGACCGGCGAGGATCTGGCATAGCGCCGATCCTCTCGCATACGCGGGACCCCTCACGAGATGCTTGACGCGACGATCCCCGGAGCGTACATACCAACCAGTCTGTATGGTCGGTCCCCCGGCTCGCTCGGCGCCGCATCAACGAACGGAGGTGCACCCTGCGGTACGCGCTACGCTCCCTGGCTCGTTCTCCGGGCTTCGCCTCCCTCGTCGTCCTGACGCTGGCGCTCGGTATCGGCGCCAACACCGCGGCCTTCAGCGTTCTCCGGGGGGTGCTGCTCCGTCCTCTCCCGCACGAGGACGGGGAGCGGCTGATGTATCTCCGGCAATCCGCAGAGCGGGCGGGGCTCGAAAACGCCCTCTTCTCCGTTCCCGAGATCGTCGACTACCGCGAGGCGGCGTCGTCGCTGTCGGGGTTCGCCGAGTTCTCCGCGATGCCTTTCAACATGCTCGGCGGCGACGAGCCGGTCGAAGTGGAGGCCGGCATCGTGTCGGGCAACTACTTCGAGGTGATGGGCCTCGGTGCCGTGCTCGGGCGGACCTTCAATGCCGGCGACGACGGGCCGGGAGCCGCGCCGGTCATGATGCTCACCCACGCATACTGGCTCAACCAGTTCGGCGGCGATCCCGCCGCGGTCGGACGCGTCGTACGGATCAACGGTCGCTCGGTGACGATCGTCGGGGTCGCGGAGCCGGCGCCGCCGTTCCCCGGCCGCACGGACATCCTCGTCAACATGGTCACGAGCCCGCACCACCTCGACGCGAGCATGGTGCACGGCAGGAGCCATCGCATGACCGAGGTGTTCGCGCGGCTGAACGATGGGGCGTCGGTGCGGCAGGCGCAGGCCGAGCTGGACGCGATCGCCGAACGGGTGCACCGGGACCATCCCGACCAGTACGATCCTTCCGCGGCCTATCGCATTTCGGTGACGCCGCTTCGGGAGGCCCTCACGGCCGACGCGGAGCAGACGCTCCTCCTCCTCATGGCGACCGCGGCCCTCGTGCTCCTGACCACCTGCGCGAACGTGGGCAACCTCGTCCTCACCCGCACCCTGAAGCGCGAGCAGGAGCTCGTGGTCCGGTGGGCGCTGGGCGCCGGCCGGGGGACGCTCCGGGCCATCCTCCTCACGGAGACCGCGATCCTCGCGGTGCTGGGCGCCGCACTGGGCCTGGTGATCGCGTACGGCGGGCTCGACCTGCTGGTCCGCTTCGCGGAGCGGTTCACGACCCGAGCGAGCGAGATCCGGATCGACGGTGGGGTGCTCCTGTTCACCCTGGCCGCCGCAACCGGGGCGGCGCTGCTGTTCGCCTTCGTCCCGTCGTTCCGCTCGCCGGAGCGTGGGGGGGCGGCGCTCATGCGGGTCGGCGCCCGCTCGTCCGGGGCCGGTGGGAGGCTCCAGCGCGGGCTCATCGTCGCGCAGGTCGCCGGGGCGGTCACGGTCCTGACTGCGGCGGGGCTCCTCGGCCGCACGCTCGTGGGGCTCTACGCCGTGGATCCTGGCGTGGATCTCGACAACATCCTCACGATGCAGGTGCCGGCCGACGGCGACGGGCGCACCGCGGACGAGATCCTGCGGATGCAGGAGGCGATGCAGGAGCGGATCGCCTCGCTACCCGGCGTGAGCGCAGTGGGCGTGGGCTCCAACGTCCCGCTCCGAGGCGCGAACGTGATGCTCGAGATCAAGGCCGAGGGACGGCCGCCCGAGCCCGGCGTGCCGGCGCCGATGGCGGAGTACCGCACGGCCACGCCGGAGTACTTCGAGGCGTCCGGCATGCGCGTGCTCGCCGGACGGGGCTTCGAGTCGATGGACGTGAGCGACGGGGCGCCGGTGGCGATCCTGAACGAGGCGCTGGCGGAGCGGCTCTTCGGCGATCAGGACCCGATCGGACAGCGCGTCGCCTGGACCGGCGACGTCCTCCAGTTCATCGGGATGGCAGGCGGTTGGCAGACCGTCGTCGGCGTGGTGAACGACACACGCGACAACGGGCCGGACGAGCCGCCGCCGCCGGCCATGTACCAGCCGCTCACCCAGAACGAGCTGGGGTACTTTCCCGGGGCGTTCGTGATCCGCGCCGCTTCCGTCGGCTCGCTCGCGCAGCAGGCCGAGCGGGTCGTCCGGGAACTGGCGCCGGACCAGCCGGTCGAGGGGGTCGCGACGCTCGCGCAGGTTCGCGAGGAGACCGTCGCCTCCCAGCGGCTCAACGCCCTGCTGGTGGGCGGGTTCGGGCTGCTCGCGCTGGTGATCGCGGCGGTCGGCATCGCGGGCGCGCTCGCGTTCTTCATCGCGCAGCGCACGACCGAGATCGGCATCCGCATGAGCCTCGGAGCGGACAGCTCCCGGGTCATGCGCATGGTGCTCGCCGACGGCGGGACGCTGCTCGCGATGGGAATCGTCCTCGGGCTGGTGGGCTCGGTCGTGATCGCCCGGCTGCTCGAGGGCCTTCTCTTCGGTGTGACGCCGGCGGATCCCTGGACGTTCAGCGCGGTGTCGGCCCTCATGGTCCTGGTCGGGTTGTCGGCATGCGCGGTGCCCGCGCGGCGTGCGGCGCGGGTCGACCCGCTCGTGGCGATGAGGGCGGAGTAGTCGGTGGCCGCCCACGCCGAGCGACGTGCGCGCACGCCCGAAAAGACGCATCAAGCACTGCGCCGACAAGGCGGCGCTGGGCAGGGCCGTCGCGACGAGGTGGTGGCGTTGCTACGGGCGAACCTGGAGCTGCTGGCGGACTCCCTGGAGGCATTCACGGGAACTCGAAATCGACGACGTGCTGTCCGCACGCGCCGATGGCATGCGCCTGCTCGTCCAGCACCGTGGTGTCGTCGCCCGGCGGGTGGAGCTGGGCATGGACCGCGGCCGAGCCACACGTCGAGGCCGGGATGCTGCCGCCGCCGAGGGTGAGGCTGTAGGTCCCGTCCGTGAACAACCGCGAAGCGCTGAAGTTGCCGGCCGTCAGCGTGATGGTCACCGGCGCGGGCGCTCCGCCCTGGGTGAGCGTGCCCGACACGGTCAACAGGCTGGAGGGGTCGGTGGTGGTGGTGCAGGCGAGCGCGAGCGCCAACGCCGTCGTCCCAAGAAGAGGCTGCCATCGCGCTGCGGTGGTCCGTCCGGGCATGCCGCCTTCTCCTTGGGCCCAAGGGCGGATGCCGCGGGCCTCGTCTGATGTCGTGGGTGCCGGCGTGGTCGTTGAACAGCCTTCCACGCTCCGCCAAGGTGTCACCGGAGGGGCGCCGCCGCCACGGCCTGGCTCTCCCGTTCGAGCAAGGGCCCTCGGCGACGCGACCGCGCCGGGGCGGGGTGCCTTCGGCATGGATGGTGCAACACACCCATGCCTCGGCCGGACGGCTTCGACCGCTCCGGAGCCTCGTCGCCTCATGACACGGAGCCGATCGAGATGCAAGACATCCATCGCACGATTCCAGCGACCCTCGCAGCGCTCACTGCAGCGCTTTTCACGCTCTGCGTGTTTCCCATGTCGGCAAGCTCCCAGGAAGACCCGGACGGGGAGGCCCGCGGCGGCGGCTTCTTCCAGGGCGGTTACATGCAGCTCGACCTGTCCGAGCTGAACGCGGCCCTGACCGCGGCCGGATATCCCGCCCTCGGGGAGGATTTCGCCACCCTGGGCGGCGGAGGGTTCGGCATGAAGGGCCGCTTCCTCCTCGGCGGCGAGGGCCACGCGCTGATCGGATCCGACGAGACGACCGCGGACGGCGCCACGCAGCTCGAGCTCGGTGGCGGGTATGGCCTCTTTCGCGTCGGATATCTGGCCTACACCCTCGAGGGGCTCGACGTCTATCCCATGATCGGGATCGGCGGCGGCGGGATGAGCCTGAGCCTCGTCGACCGCAGCGCGCCGACGTTCGGTGAGGTGCTGACCGATCCCCGGAGGAGCTCGAAGCTCTCGATCGCCTCCTTCCTCCTGGACGCGTCGGTCGCCGCCCACTACCGGTTCGCCATCGAGGAGGCGACGCCGGAGCCCGCGGAGGACGACGAACCCGGTGGCGTCCTGGTGGGCGTGCAGGTGGGCTACACCTTCGCCCCCGGCAGCAGCTCCTGGAACCTCGACGCGATCAACACCGTCGCCGGTGGCCCGGATCTCGCGATGGAGGGGTTCTACGTCCGCATCACGATCGGGGGCTGGGGCGGCTGAGGGCCCTCGCCGCTCATTCCGACCGGAGCGCGCTCGTCGGAGCGATCCGTGATGCACGGAGCGCGGGGAGGAGCGTGGCCGCCAGGACGACACCGCTCAGCGTGGCCGTCGCGGCCACCAGGGTTGCCGATCTCGGCGGTACGCCGGCTGACCGCGTACGCCACGACGCCGTAGAGGCCCACGGCCCGCGCTCGCGCTGGCGGCGGCCTGGTCGCCGCGGCCTCGCTCGTAGCGGCGTGGATCCCGGCGCGGCGAGCCAGTCGAGTGGACGCCGCCTCGTCCCTCCGGGCGTAGGCCGGCGACACCTGTCGTGGCGCCGGGGGTAGCGTCAGCGGAACCCCACGCAGTTCGCTCGACCCTCTTGTCGCCCCGAGGATGCCGCCGTGACCTACGTCGCCACCGATCCCGCCACCGGGAAGACGATTTCCACCAGGGAGGCCACGTCCCCCGAGGAGTTGGACGACATCGTCCGGCGCGCCCACGCCGCGCATCTGGAATGGCGCGATGCGCCGTTCGAGCGCAGGGCCGAGGCGCTGCGCTCCTTCGGCCGCCTGGTGCGCGACCGCAGCCGGGACTACGGCCGGCTCATGACGCTCGAGATGGGCAAGCCCCTCGCGCAGGCGGTGTCCGAGGCGGAGAAGTGTGCCACGGCGGCCGACTACTACGCCGAGCACGGCGCCGCCTTCCTCGCGCCGGTGCCCGCCGACACCGACGCCTCGAAGAGCTACTGGACCTACCGGCCCCTCGGCGTGATCCTCGGCATCATGCCCTGGAACTTCCCGTTCTGGCAGGTCGTGCGCTTCGCGGCGCCCGCCCTGGCCGCGGGCAACGCCGCGCTGCTCAAGCACGCCTCCAACGTGCCGGGATGCGCCGAAGCGCTCGAGAAGCTCTTTCGCGACGCGGGCTTTCCGGAGAACCTGTTCCGGAGCGTCTACATCCGCGGCAGCGAGGCGGGGGACCTGATCGCGCATCCGTTGATCCGCGGCGTCAGCATCACCGGCAGCGTGGGCGCAGGCCGCAGCGTGGCGGAGCGGGCCGGCCGTGTGCTGAAGAAGTGCGTGCTCGAGCTCGGCGGTAGCGATCCCAGCCTCGTGCTCGCCGACGCGGATCTCGACACGGCCGTCGAGCGCTGCGTGCGCGGCAGGCTCGTGAACAACGGACAGAGCTGCATCGCGGCGAAGCGGTTCGTGGTGGTCCCCGAGATCGCCGACGCGTTCACGGAGCGCTTCGTCGAGCGTATGCGCTCGGTCGAGATGCGCGATCCCATGGAGGACGGCACGGAGCTCGGACCGATGGCGACCACCGATCTGCGCGACGAGCTGCACGACCAGGTCGTGCGCTCGGTGAAGGGCGGTGCCACTCTGGCCCTCGGTGGCGAGATCCCCGAGCGCGCCGGCGCCTGGTATCCGGCGACCGTGCTCGCCGACGTGGCCCCCGGCATGGCCGCGTACGAGGAGGAGCTGTTCGGGCCCGTCGCGACCATCCTGCGGGCGAAGGACGAGGACGACGCGATCCGCATCGCGAACGACACCGTTTTCGGGCTCGGCTCCGTGGTGTATACACGCGATCTCGCCAAAGGGGAGCGGATCGCCGCGGATCTGCTCCAGGCCGGCAACTGCTTCGTGAACGACATCGTGCGCTCGGACCCGCGGCTCCCGTTCGGCGGCATCAAGGACAGCGGCTATGGTCGCGAGCTCTCTCCGCTCGGGATCCACGAGTTCACGAACGTGAAGACCGTGTGGGTGGCGTAGTGGCCGCGCGAGCGGAGGGCGCGCGAGCGCCGGAGGGCGGGACGCCGGACGAGCGGACGCTCAGAGGGCGGACCGTCTTCATCACCGGCGGGTCGAGGGGCATCGGGCTCGAGATCGCAAAACGTGCCGCGCGGGACGGCGCGAACGTGACGATCGCGGCCAAGACCTCGGAGCCGCATCCCAAGCTTCCCGGCACGATCCACAGCGCGGCGGAGGAGATCGAAGCGGCCGGAGGCCGGGCGCTCCCGGTCCAGTGTGATATCCGCAACGAGGACGAGGTCACGGCCGCGATCCAGGCGACCGTGGACCGGTTCGGCGGGCTCGACGTGCTCGTGAACAACGCGTCCGCGATCTACCTGAAGCGGACGCCGGATGTGCCCATGAAGCGCTTCGACCTCATGCACGAGGTGAACGCACGCGGCACGTTCCTGTGCTCCCGCGCGGCACTCCCGGCGTTGGCGCGGTCGGCGAACCCGCACATCCTCACGCTGGCTCCGCCGCTCAACCTGGACCCGCGCTGGTTCGGGGCGCATCTGGCGTACACCATGTCCAAGTACGGGATGTCCATGTGCGTGCTCGGACTCGCCGAGGAGCTCCGGGATCAGGGGATCGGCGTGAACGCGCTGTGGCCGCGGACGATCATCCATACCGCCGCGCTCAACATGCTGCCCGGGATCGACGTGAGCCGGTGCAGGAGGCCCGAGATCATGGCCGATGCGGCGCACGCGATCCTCACCCGGCCGGCGCGCGGGACGACCGGCAACTTCTTCATCGACGACGAGGTGCTGGCGGCGGAGGGCGTCGAGGATCTCGATCGGTACGCCGTGGAGCCGGGGCGGCCGTTGTTGCCGGACTTGTTTCTTTGATCGATCACATGGAGGAGCGGACGCTGGAGGTCGCCTGGCCAGGCGGCGCCGCACCGCCGGACGGCTTGGCGTCCCCATCGCGGTACGGCCGGGAGCCGAACGCGTCACGGCTCGAGGCGGCCCTACAGACCGCCGGTCCCCCAGGGACCCCAGAGCGCATAGGTAGCGCTGGGCACGCTGCTTCGCGACGACGTCGATCGCTGCACGTTGAAGAACAGCACCTCACCGTCCGGGCTCGTGCATGCCCCGGCGAACTCTCCGGGATCGGACTCGCCGACTTCGTGGGGCTGCCGGACCAGGTCGACGATGCGTCCGTCGCGGTCTAGCCCCCGGACGAATTCGTCACCGGCTCCGTCCTCGCAGATGATGAGCCCGCCCCTCGGCGTGGTGCAGATGTTGTCCGGCGCGTCGAGCACCTCGCGCGAGGGGGACTCGAACACGAGCGTGAGGTCACCGCGGTCGGGCGAGGTGGGGCGGTAGAAGAACACTTGCCCGGCCCCGGCCCTGCCCCCGTTGGTCGATACGACATAGATGCCACCGTCCCCGTACCACGCTCCCTCCAGTCGAGCGAACACGGCGGCGCCCTTCGCCAGGCCTTCCCGGAACACTGCCGACGGATCGGCTTCGGCCCCTGCGGGATCCGGATCCTCGATGTCGATCCAGGTCGCCGGGAGCGTCTCGCCGGGGCGCATGCCCCATACGGTCACGAAACCCGGGAGTCGATCGATGGCCATGATCTGGAGTCGACCGCCCTCGGCGAGCCGGCGCTGACGGTTCGGAAGGAACCGATACAGGCCGGCGCCGGGGCGCGCGGGGTCCGTCACATCGAAACGAACGTCCTCGGTCTCGTAGACGATGCCGGTCGCGGGGTCCACCGCTACCGCCTCGTGCACGAAGCGGCCCATCGCCGTGAGCGGCACGGGGTCGACGGAGCCGGTGGCGTCCACCGGGACTTCGAACACGTAGCCATGGCGCTCGTCGAAGCCG
>Ga0079224_100006385_pt1 | contig 15629 bp, 17 predicted proteins | sample Stecom2015_FD_80414 | JGI IMG/M metagenome (GOLD analysis project Ga0079224, IMG submission 80414) | Agricultural soil microbial communities from Utah to study Nitrogen management - Steer compost 2015 | ecosystem: Environmental > Terrestrial > Soil > Agricultural land | place: USA: Utah...
GTATAAACATTTCAAGGATTTACAGGAACAGTGGCGCAACGCCGGTCCCATCCCAAGAGACAAATACAACAATGCCTGGAATACCTACCACCATCATGTAGAGATTTTTTATGACTTTTTACATCTCAATCGCGACCTACGCGATATGGACTTCAAACATAATTTGGAACAAAAGCTAAAAATCATCGATCGTGCGGAAGAATTGGCCCAAGACAATGACAGTAATAGGGCCTTTAGAGAATTGCAAGTGCTCCATAAAATGTGGAAGGAAGATTTAGGTCCGGTGGATAGAGAACATCGCGAAGCCATTTGGGAACGCTTCAGCAATGCCACAAAAACCATTCATGATAAACGACAGACCTATTTCGCCAACATTGATCAAATCCATGAAGAAAATTTGGTTAAAAAAGAAGGTATCATCTCCCAAATAGAGAAAGTTGCACAAGATGAAAACAACACACATCAAGCTTGGCAGAATAAAATAAAGAAAATTGAATCATTACGTAAAGAGTTTTTCAACGCCGGCAAAGTGCCCCAAAAAGTAAACGAAGCCACATGGTCAAAATTCAAAGCGGCAGTAAGAACTTTCAACAGAAAGAAAAACGGATTTTATAAACATCTGAAAAAAGACCAATACGATAACCTACAGAAAAAACTTGACCTCATCAAAATCGCTGAAGACAACAAGGACAGTAAGGATCTTGAAACGGTCATGCCCCTGATGAAAAAAATTCAGGCAGAATGGAAATCCATTGGCCATGTGCCAAGAAAGGACAGTGATAAAATTTGGAACCGATTCAAGGCCGCCTGCAATCATTATTTTGACCAAGTGCACGCAGACCGCAAGGCGGAAAATCAAGAACTCTATGATGCCTTTGATAAAAAATCGAAGCTATTGGATGCCATGAAAGATTTAAAATTGTCTGGAAAGCCAGAAACAGATATTAAAACTATCAAGGAAAAAATTGAAGAGTGGAAAACATTAGGCCAAGTACCTCAAAATAAAAGGTTTATAGAAGGAAAGTTCAATAAAACGCTTGATAGCTTGTTCAGTGGATTAAAAATGGACAAATCGGAAGTAGAGATGATAAAGTTTGAAAACAAACTTGAAAATCTGACCCAACCAGATGATACCAGACTTTTGGATAACGAGCATAATTTCATCCGTAAGAAAATTGATGAAGCCAAGAGCGAAATCAATCAATTGGAGAACAACCTACAATTCTTTTCGAATGTGGATGAAACCAATCCTTTGGTAAAAAGTGTGTTGAACAATATCGAAACCCATAAGGAGAACCTTGCCACGTGGGAAGAAAAATTGAAAAAAGTGAAGGAACTTTACGGATAATCCATTTTATCTCCGAAATTGAAATAGCCACATCAACTAACTGTAATGTGGCTTTTTATTTTTTGCAAATTTTTCAGAAACGTTTATAAAATCAAATCCCATCCGCTAAGAAAGTGGATGGGATTTTGACCCCTAACTAAACTAAATTTTTAATCTTAACTATTACCGCTTAAAATAAAATTAAGATTACCTACTTATGATTATGAAACTAAAGAAAGTTTCAATATCATATATACGGATGCTTTGATAAGTTTGGATTACGAGGATTAAAAAAAATTACACCTTTTTTGCTTCCTCCCAAAAAACATCCATTTCTGCCAATGTCATATCGGCTAACTTTTTATTGATTTCCAAAGATTTAGATTCGAGATATTGAAAACGTTTGATGAATTTTTTATTTGTGCGTTCCAAAGCATTTTCCGGGTTTATTTTTAAAAAGCGTGCATAGTTGATCAGTGAGAATAGAATATCACCAAATTCATTTTCCATTTTATCACGATTTCCGGCATCCACTTCAGACTTAAATTCCTGAAGCTCCTCCTCCACTTTTTCCCAAACTTGGTGTGGTTGCTCCCAATCAAAACCAACGCCTGCCACTTTATCCTGAATACGATTGGCTTTCACCATAGCTGGCAAACTTGCGGGTACGCCCTGCAAAACACTTTTCTTCCCCTTCTCTTTCAGTTTGATTTGTTCCCAATTGCGCTTTACGTCTTCTTCGTTTTCTACCTTCACATCCCCATAAATATGAGGGTGCCTTTCTATCAATTTATCAGAAATGGAGTTGCAAACATCTGCTATATCAAAATGCTTGGTTTCACTTCCGATGCGAGCATAAAATACGATGTGCAACAATAGATCTCCCAATTCCTTTTTTACTTCATCCAAATCATTGTCCAAAATGGCATCACCCAATTCATAGACTTCCTCGATGGTCAAATGCCTTAAGGATTCCATTGTTTGTTTTTTGTCCCACGGACATTGCTCCCGCAATTCGTCCATGATGGTGAGCAAGCGTTCAAACGCGTTGAGTTGTGGGGTTTTGTCAGTCATATTAATTTTGATTTCAAGTATCAAAAATACAACTAAAAGAAGAGCTCAGAAAGGCACCAGAAGATGTTTCTGTCAACAATTGATAAAAATTAGGCTTGTTATTCCTCTTCAGAAGATGCTGCGGCTTTGGAATTCTCCTTTTCTTCATCCAAGGCATGCAACATATCCTGTTTTTGCAGTAAGTTGTACCACTGCACGATTTTTTTGATGTCACTTGCATAGACGCGGTCTTCGTCATACTCTGGAAGTACCTCAAAAAAGAATTCCTCCAGTACGTCTTTACCATCTTTATGGCTGATAGACGTGGGCTGCCCATTCTCTTTGTTTTTTATCTTTTTGAGGACTTCGCGCAATGGTAATTCTTCCGTCAATGTATATACGGCTATTTCGCTCAAAACACTGACATTGCTTTGCGCGTTGACGGTAATGCGTTTATTGTCCAACAAAGATTCTGCTACAAATCCATGACGTGTTGGCGTGATTACTTTATAAAGGCCAGGTTTTCCTGAAATGGACAAGATTTTATCTAAACTCATAAATTTTTCTTTTTGAAATGAGCAAATATAAAAGAATGCTCAAGTGATAAACAATTTTTAACGTTTCTTTTTTAAGTCTGGGAAGCGCATTCTATAATCGACATCGATTTTTCCTTTGGATATATTACCCAAGCGTGCTTTGATCAACCGTTTTTTCAAGGCGGATAATTTATCCGTAAACAATATGCCTTCGATATGGTCGTATTCATGTTGGATGACCCGCGCTATCAAACCTTCAAATGTTTCGGTATGTGTCACAAAATTTTCATCTTGATACGTAATGGTAATGCTAGGTTTCCTGAATACGTCCTCACGAATGTCCGGAATGCTCAAACAGCCCTCATTGAATGCCCATTCATCACCCGTTTCCTCCAAAATTTTAGCATTGATGAACGTTCGCTTGAAAATAGCCAGTTCGTCCCGTTCCTCTATTGTATAATCCTCATCATCGGAAAAAGGACTGGTATCCACTACAAACAAACGAATGGGAAGTCCGATTTGTGGCGCGGCCAAACCGACACCATAGGCACCATACATCGTTTCGTACATGTTTTCTATGAGTTCATCCAATTTGGGATAATCCCTAGAAATCTCTTCAGCCTTTTTTCTCAAGACGGCATCACCATAAGCGACGATTGGTAAAATCATAACATTCAAATTTTGAGATGCAAAAATACAAATCTTATAAGGATTATGGATTGTTCAGAGAAAAATGTTGTGGAACTATTGTTGTGGAACTATGGATTGGAAGCCATGTAACTTTGAAGTATGATTGTGGCACTTATTTCATCAACAAGCGCTTTATTTCTACGTTGCTTTTTTGTGAGGCCGCTATCAATCATCGTTCGGAAGGCCATCTTGGAGGTAAAGCGCTTGTCCACTCGCACAACAGGAATTTCAGGAATGGCTTTCGATAAATTGGCAATGAATTTCAGTATGGAACCTTCACTTTCCGACACTTCATTGTTCATCTGTTTTGGTTCGCCGATAATAAACAGCTCTACATGTTCCTTTGAAATGTAATGCTTCAAAAAAGACAACAGTTCTTTGGTATCGACAGTGGTCAGGCCAGATGCGATAATCTGAAGTTCATCTGTGACTGCGATTCCCGTGCGTTTGGTGCCATAATCTATTGCCAATAGTCTTGCCATTACACAAAGTTACGTGTTCTGTATAAGCTGGCATATTTTTTAGGGTTGAATTTATTTAAATCAATTATAGACTTATCTTTGTTAAAATTCAAAACAAACTATGAAGCAACTCATCCATAATATCGAAGAAGCGTGGGAAGACCGTTCCCTTTTGACCAATGAAGTGACTATTGAAAGCATTAGGAGTGTCATCGATCTATTGGATGCCGGCACGTTAAGAGTTGCGGAACCCACCAATGAAGGTTGGCAAGTGAACGAATGGGTCAAAAAAGCTGTGGTGATGTATTTCCCAATTCAGAAAATGGAAACCTGGGAAGCTGGAATTTTTGAATATCATGATAAAATTCCTTTAAAACGAGATTATGCCAACAAGGGAATCCGTGTGGTACCGAATGCTGTGGCGCGTCATGGCGCCTATATTTCCAGTGGTGTGATCATGATGCCAAGCTATGTGAATATTGGCGCTTATGTGGATGAAGGTACGATGGTGGACACGTGGGCAACCGTGGGGAGTTGTGCCCAAATTGGAAAAAACGTCCATCTTTCTGGAGGTGTTGGTATTGGTGGCGTGTTGGAACCCTTGCAAGCTGCACCAGTGATAATTGAGGATAATGCCTTCATTGGGAGCCGATGTATTGTGGTGGAAGGTGTACGAGTGGAAAAGGAAGCTGTACTTGGCGCAAATGTAGTTTTGACGGCTTCCACAAAAATTATCGATGTTACAGGTAATGCCCCTAAAGAAATGAAAGGTGTCATTCCCGCTCGTTCTGTAGTGATTCCTGGAAGTTATACCAAAACCTTCCCAGCTGGCGATTACCAAGTGCCTTGTGCCCTGATTATTGGCACTCGTAAAGAAAGCACCAATAAAAAAACATCATTAAATGATGCTTTGAGAGAATATAATATCGCGGTGTAATTACTTAATGATAAAACTGGGATTTTGAAAGTTTTGATTATACAGCAGAAAATGATTGGGGATGTGCTGACCAGCAGTATCCTGTTTGAGGCCATCAAGACCAAATACCCCTCATCCGAATTGCATTATCTTATCAACTCACATACGGTTCCTGTTATTCAACATAATCCGTTTATTGATAAATTGCAGATTATATCTCCGGAAATTGAATCCAGTAAGATTAAATTTTACAAATTTCTAAAATCAATCCAAAAGGAAAATTATGATGTGGTTATTGATGTATATGGAAAACTGGGCAGTGCTTTGATCAGTTTATTTTCCAAGGCACCAATAAAAGCGGCTTATTATAAAAAAACAACCGATTTCATCTACAGCCATCCTATTAAGCGACTTAAAATCCCTAATCATAATTCAAGTCTTGCGATTGAAAACAGGATGAAACTTTTGGAATCTATAGATGTTCAATTCGATAATTACCATCCAAAAATCTTTCTAACACCCTCAGAGATTGAATCCGCAAAAAAATATCTTGAGAGTGAATTTATTAATCTTTCCAAACCACTGTATATGATTAGCGTTTTGGGCAGCAGCGAGATAAAAACATATCCAACAGCGTACATGGCCATGTTCATTGATGCGATTGTAAATGCAAAACCAGATGCTCAATTATTGTTTAATTATATTCCTAAACAAATTGACAAAGCAAAAGAAATTTATGACTTATGTTTGACAGATACCAAAAAGCACATCCATTTTAATGTCTTTGGAAAAAGTTTAAGGGAATTTTTAGCGATCACACACCATTGTGATGCACTTTTAGGGAATGAAGGTGGTGCAAATAATATGGCAAAGGCCCTGGGCATTCCTACTTTTACCCTTTTTTCACCATACCTCAATAAGAAGAACTGGTTTGGTGAGAATGAAATCCCTAAGCATGTGGCCGTTCATATTTCTGATTATATGCCTTTTTCTGAAATGGATATAATGGCGGCAAAAAAAAATCCAAAGGACTATTATATGAAATTTAAGCCAGACTATTTGCTACCAGAATTAAAAGAATTCTTGAAATCCACAACCTGATGATTTATAAATTCCTGATTTACATTTCCTATAGTTATGCGGTTCCAATTGGCAATCCCTTGGAACGGGAAATCGTGCGTCGTGGCTATAACGTAAAATGGTTCAGTGATAAGGTAGATGGCACAAAGGCACTTTCCACCAAAACGAATTTGCTGACAACGGTTGATGACTTATTAACCTATCGCCCTGATATTGTTTTGGCGGCCACTAATGATGTTCCAGATTTTATCACGGGGCTAAAAGTTCAAATTTTCCATGGATTTTTAGCGTACAAAAGACCCGAAGGAAACGACAGCGAAGCGCATTTCAGGATACGTGGTTTTTTTGATTTATATTGCACGCAAGGACCTTCAACCACAGAGGGTTTTATGGCACAACAAAAAAAATACCCACATTTTGAAGTGATGGAAACAGGATGGTCCAAAGTTGATGCTTTATTTCCGCTTATCCTTCCAGGAAAGAGTGATAAACCGACCATTATGATTGCGTCAACATTTACCAAGCGCTTGAGCCTCGCTTATCGAGAAGATGTGTTTAAGGAAATAAAACGACTTTCTGAAAAAGGAGATTATCGGTTCTTAATGGTGTTGCATCCTAAAATTCCAATTGAGCTTAAAACCCAATGGCAAACTTTATCTGGTGAAAATTTTACTTACTTTGATACAACCGATTTAATTCCATTGTTCAAACAATCTGACATCTTATTTGCTGACACCACTTCTGCTATCCAAGAATTTTTGTTGCAAGAAAAGCCCGTGGTAACTTTTAACCATACATTCAACCACAATTATATAATTAATATTACGGAATCAAAATATATTGAAGAAGCATTTCAGAGAGCTTTGACTTATCCTCAAGACCTGATAAAAAATATAAAGCTATTTATTAATAGGCTCCATCCCTATTTTGATGGACAATCGAGCAAACGTGTTATTGATGCGGCCATAAACTTCTTACATAAAGATAAAACGCATTTAAAATCAAAACCGTTGAACCTTATCAGAAAATATAAAATCAGGAAGCAGTTGCGTCATTTCACTTTCAAAAGTTTCAACAAACCGTTTACCATCAATAGAACGAATTAACGCCATCATTCCCTTCTAAATTTTTGAAAACTGTCACCATCTTACCAAACCTGTTACTATTACAGACATTCCCATGGCGCAATCTTAACTTGGGCAAAATACACATTTTGCTACACTGACAATTTTAGGATGTAAGTTTACCATCCTGATCACATCATCAGACAATCCCATGATCTGTCCAAACACTTTTTGTTTTTAAAACATGCTTTCTTATCTGTTTGTTCAGAAGTAGGTCGTCATCATTTTTATAGGGTCTATCATGGTATAAATGGACACAGATCAAACTATAACGTGCCTGGATAAACTTCACACCATTGTTCGTCATACGCTCCCCAATTTCACGGTCTTCACCTCCATATTTCATGCGTTCATCAAATCCGTTAACATTTAATATGTCTTGTTTCCAAGCGGACACATTCATCCCGTCAAAGGTTGCCTTTGTGGGGGTAAAAGTATTCAACAACCAAGATTTAAAACCACCTGATGTCAACTTATTGTTTTTGAAGGTTTTCTTCAATCCGTTTTTTTTCAACCAATCAGAATCAAAGCAATTCTGATTTTCGATATGGACATGGCCTAGATGATGAGATATCTGCTCTGATAATTTAAAATAACCTCCAGAAAGTACACTTTTATTTTTTCTCAATCGCAAATGTAATGCTACAAAATCCTTTCTGGCCACGCAATCACCATCTGTAAAAATCAAATAATCGGTAGTCGTAGCCATAATGGCCTTATTGAGTATAATTGTTTTTTGAAAACCATCATCCTGATGCCATACATGCGTAATCTTTAATTTTGAATGCTTTATAAAATCGTCTATCACGGTTTTGGTTTCTGGAGAAGAGCCGTCATCGGCTATAACAATTTCAAAATTCGATTCCGTTTGAAATTCATAACTCCATAAAACTTTTTTCAACCATTTTGGCTGATTGTAAGTGCTGATAATTACAGAAGCTTTAGACATATTCATTTGCGCTAAAATAGTATTTTTACATCATAAATTGACCTCATGGTGAAATTTTCGGGAGTCGTAATCACATACAATGAAGCGCGGAACATTGAAAAATGTTTACAGTCATTAGTTGATGTTGTGGACGAAATTGTGGTAGTGGACTCCTTATCAACGGATGCTACAGTCGCAATTTGTCAACGATACAATGCAAAAATTGTGAAACAGCCATTTTTAGGTTATGTCGAGCAGAAAAACTTCGCCCTAAGGCACGCCTCTTATGACCACATTGTATCACTGGATGGCGATGAGGCCTTGTCTGAAACACTTCAAACATCGATTCTTGAACTAAAAAACAACTGGAAACATGATGGTTACTATTGCAATAGACTCAATAATTTTTGCGGCCAATGGATAAAACATTCCGATTGGTATCCCAATAAAAAATTGCGTGTTTTTGATAGACGTGTAGCGCATTGGCATGGTCATCTTATCCATGAGTCAATACAATTTACAACTCAAACGGCAAGCACGGGTCAACTAAAAGGTGATATTTTGCACTGGACCTATCAAACATATTCTGAATTCAACTTAAAGACAGAACATTTTTCTACGATATCGGCGAAGGCCTATTTTGAATTAGGCAAAAAGGCACCATTCTGGAAAATCATATGCCACCCAATTTGGGCTTTTTTCAAAGCTTATTTTCTTAGACTGGGATTTTTGGATGGCCTGAACGGTCTGGTGATCTGTGTGCAAACGGCCAATATCACATTTTTAAAGTATACAAAATTGCGAGAGTTGATACAAAAACAATGATGAATGTCATCTCCAAAAAAAATATTTCTTTTTAAAACGCTCCTTTCTATTGTACCGCGTGGAAAACTCAGTGGAATGCAATAGCATCCGTGCGGTAATTTCTGATGTTTTTTTCTCTGGATATAATTTTGAGTATTCGTGACTCATAATCTCCAACATATCACCTTTAGGCGATAATTTGGCGAAGTTTTTCATACGGTCATCAAAATCCATGTCCATAAATTTCATTCGATTTAGGTCAATGAGATAAAATTCATACCGTCCATTTTCAAGCTTACGAATCAAGGTATTGCCCGGAGAATGGTCCAAAAAATTTATATTATTTTGATGAAGCAGAAATGTGAATCTAGTAAAGGCTCTTAATATGCTTTCCCGATTTGGATAGTTGATGTCCATTATCAATTCTCTATAAGTAAGATCGTGATCTAAATGCTGGCTAACATAGTAGCCATTTTTATAAAGCAAAAATGAGGAACAATCCAAGTACGCTATAGGCTGTGGAGTACCAATCCCCACTTTGAGCAAATGATTGGCATATTCATAAGAACGTCGGGCTTTTGATTTCCTAAAAAATTTATAGGCAATTTGGTTGATGATGTTTGGGGTTTTAAAAGCCTTGATGTTTATTTGTACATCTCCAATATTGGCTATTTTTACTTTGTTCCTTCGCCCATCGCCAATCATTTTTTTTATTTCACCAAAATTCTCAATGAGATTTTTGACTTCATTTTGGTTAATAAATTTTTGCCTTTCATTAAAAATGTATCGTTCAATCATGGAATGACTAACCTTTGGTAAACATTAAAAATCGTATTATTGCAAAGATAAGATTCCTTACCTAACGAATTTAGTATGTTTCAGCATTTTTTGATTACGAGGTTCAACCTCCGCAAATCAGATTGGACCACCAACAAAAAGAATGTGGCGGTTTTGACCGAAGAATGGCATAAAAATCGATTTCAACTTTTTACCGATTATTGTTTTCCATCAGTGAGTGCCCAAACCAACAAAAACTTTGAATGGCTTGTTTTTTTTGATGTTACCACACCAGAAATTTATCAAGATAAAATTCGAATTCTTGGAAGCCAATTGTCAAACTTCAAACCTATTTTTGCCGATGGGATGGAGCAATTTCTGCCTTCATTAAAAAACTATATATCAGAATTTGATACGGAATACATCATTACCAGTGGACTCGATAATGATGATTGCTTGAGCAAGGATTATATTCAATCGGTTCAAAATAGATTTGAAAATCAAGAGTTTATGGCGATAGATTTTATAGATGGCTATACGTTACAAATTTCGCCAACATATAAGTTGGGCAAGAAACTGCATTTGTACAATCCGTTTATTTCTTTGATTGAAAAAAACACGAACATTGTTACTGTGTGCAATATTTCACACAGACTTTGGAAAAAAGAAAGCAGAATCACCCACATAAAGAACAAGCGTGTTTGGACCTCGGTAATACATCAAGAGAACAAGGTAAATGAATTTGATGGTTATGGAGATGTGGATTGGAATGACATTAAATCGAATTTTCTTGTATCCGAAAGCGCAAGCACGGCAATCGAACAAAATCTAATGCCTTATGAACAATGGAGATTTGAAAATCTTACAAACAGGGTATATGTGCATTATGTTCGATTGAGTAAAACTTTCAAAAAAAAACTCGGAATATACAAACTGAAAAGAAATTAACTCGTTTTTAAATGCTTATCAATTCCATTTGATGCCCACACGATTTTATTCTTCAAAGTATTGATTTCCATTTCGTTATTTACATCTAAATGGTGCTTTGATTTTTCCGTATGAAAAATATGATATACAATTCCTGCAAACTTAAGTCTCTGTGCCGAAAGTCCGTAATTGTGAAATCTTAGTGCCAGTTCTGAATCTTCCCTGCCCCAACCTTCAAAAGACTCGTTGTACCCGTTCACGGCAATAAAATCCTTTCGCCAAAAAGACACATTGCATCCTCTGAATTTTTTTGAAATCTCGGTATGTGGCTTGTAAAGTCGCGCTAAAAACGGCATGTGCAAGGTTCTGTTCTTGTTCTTGATCTCTTTTGAAAAAATATTGAACTCAATTAGTTCTTCTTCAAGAACATCGGAAACATATTGTGGCAACACATTGACCCTTGCTCCATATAGATACAGGCCATTTGAAACATTGGCAATGTGATCTTTGATAAAGTTTTTATGTAAAATGCAGTCGCCATCTATCTGTATGATGTAATCGGAATGGCTTGCGGCAATGGCTTTATTCAAAATCTTAGCCTTTCTGAATCCTTTGTCCTCTTGCCAAAAATGTCGAACGGGAATGTTCATTTGTTCCGCTAAATGCGAGATAAGCTGCTTGGTCTCTTCGGTTGAGCCATCATCGGCAATGAGAATTTCGTCTGGAAGTTGGGTTTGGTTCTGAATGCTTTTAAAAACTAATTGCAAAGCCTCGACCCAGTTGTATGTTGCGATTAAAAGGGAAGTTTTCATCATTTCGGCTTTTTATTTAGATTCAAATTCTTTGGAAGGATTTATTTTGAAAATTTTTAAATGTTTGAACCATTGCCCGAAATTTTTCTTTCTCAAATACCAATTACTTGGGGCAAAATTAGCTTCTTCAAACTTGTTAGCCAAATCAGTTAAGTTATCGATGTTTACAAAGTTTAACCGTTTCCATTTATGAGGTTCCAAATAAAATAAATCGCTTAATTGTTTATAATTCTGCGAATTGGCCAATTTCCATTTCTCCATAAAATGAGGGTTCAGTTGCTTGTTGTGGCCCCAATTCTTGAATTTGAACGCCAGTTCTTGTTCATCGCGCGATAAGGTTTCATGAAGCATTAAATGCTTTGTATAAATGATACGCTCTTTGGTATTCCTCCCTCCTTTATAATTTGGATAATTTGTGGCCGTCATACATTTAGTGGGTTCGTCTATATATAAAAATCCATTGTCTACAAATTTGTAAATATTCACCAAAAAAGTGGCTATTTGTATCTTGTTCGATTTCGGGTCATCAAGATAAGAATCATATTTATGTAAGGTGCTGACGAAGGCTTTAAAGTCAATGGGGTATTCATCCGCATCCAGTTGCACAATCCAGTTACCGATGCCCATTTGTTTTGCCAAGAGCCTGCGTTCTAGCACTTCGCATTCCATTGTAGTTAAGCCTGGGCGGTAAAATCGGTCTTCGAAAATTGAAATTTTATTTTCCACATCGATTTCTTTAATCCAATGAAAAAATGTAGCTTCGATTTCAAATGGACTCCCTTGCCATGTGCGTCTGTCCTTATCTATTGCCAAAAATATAGCATCGGCTTCGGCATACACTTTTGGTATTGCATTTTTGAGCAAATCGTAGTCATATGAGACCAAATAACCAACATGTATTTTTTTCATTCTTATTTCACGTATTAAAGAATCTCCGTATTTTTACTCGAATGCCTTCTTTAAAAAGTTTAAATTTATATTTTCTATATTTCTTAATTAAAACTTGGGTAGTAGCTTCTGGTAATACATTATACTTTATTAATGGTTCAATGGTTTTTAAAGTTGTTTCAATGGATTTATATCTATTTATACCAGACCAAACACCTTTATCATGAACTCTGTAAACAGACATAACATCTTTTAGTTTCATAATCAATCCATTTTGAGATTGGATTAAAAAGAGAGGCCAATCGCCTACAGGTAAATAACTAAACCAATTTTCAAGCACAAAATTATTTCTTAAGACAACCGTGTTAGTATGTAAATAGCAGCGATTTGCTAAATATGCATTGGTTGTTGTTTCTGGTACATTTGTACTATCTGGTCGAAATTCTTTAGATTTTTCAATATAAATCTTTACGTGATGAGCACAAAGCGCATAATCTGAGTTGTTCTCTAAAAAATCAACTTGCCTTTGTAGTTTCATTGGGTCAGTCCAGTAATCATCACCTTCGCACAAGGCTATATACTTTCCTTGTGCTTTAGGAAAAACAAAATTGGCCCAAGGTTTCACATTTTTTGAATATTGATTTTCTGATTGAAGAATAGTGACAAACCTATTATCTTTTTTGGCATATTCTTTTATAATATCAGCTGTCCTATCGGTTGAAGCGTCATCATGAACAATGATCTCAATTGGGAAAGTTGTTTTTTGCATCAAAAAACCCTCCAAGGTTTGAACAATGTAATTTTCCTGATTATAGGCAGTACAACAAATGCTTAACAATGGTTTCATCTAGCTTATTTTCTTTACGTTTATCGCCGGATTTCCAACAAGTAAACAATTTGAAGGAAATGATTTGGTAACATTAGCTTTACCGCCCACAACACAGTCGTCCCCCAATGTCAATTTAAGTGGCAGAATCAATGCATTCATTCCAAAAAGCACTCGTTTACCAATGGTGCAATAAGATCCTACCATCGCAATCGATGATAAATAGCATGCATCGTCTAAACTGGCATGATGGGCTACTAGACTATTAAAATCAATTATACAATCATTCCCAAGCTTACAATTGGTACTGATTTTGGAATTTAAATGAATAAAGCATCCTTGACCTAATATTGCCGATGGACTTACAAATGCCCTAGGATGAATAAGATTTGGTGTTTTGCCTCCAAGGCTTCTCAACTTGGTTGCTATGTCATTGCGCAATCTATTATTGCCCATGGTGACTGCAAAGTTCCGATCGCTTATGTCACCGTTATATAGTTCTTCCATCGAGCCCAGAATCTCTATGCCCAAAACGCTTTCTCCCGTGCGGGTGCTGTCATAATGGTACAATCCTTTGACATCGAACCTACAATCTTTGGCCAATTCTATAACCACTTCGGTATAGTTGCCTACACCTATCAAAAATATTTCATGTTTCAAATCCATCCAAACTGTTGTTAATAAGGTTACAAATCAGGTCCACTTGGGCATCCGTCAAATCGAAATACAAAGGTAAGCACAAAATACGCTCGGATAATGATTCAGCAATGGGCACATCAATTGGTGCTACATAAGGCAAGGTGTTCAGAGATGGATAAAAATAGCGTCTAGGCACGATATGATTCTGGTTCAAGACGGCCTGGGTCCTGAGCAATTGTGCTTCGCTTTTAAAAACAACAGGGAAATAGCTATAATTATATACGGTGCCCGGTCTGATTTCTTGAAATCCCAAATCCGGACTGAGACCGTTGAGGTAGCGTTCATATAAAAATTTCCTTCTTGAAAAAATAGCGTCAAGATAAGGCCATACTGCCAAACCCATGGCGGCTTGCAATTCGCTCATTTTGGCATTGATTCCCAGCCCGTGGAATTTCTCAGGACCATGATGCCCAAAATTATGGTGATGGTACAGCGTTTCGTACAATTTGTTGGATTTGGTGAAAAATGCACCGCCTTCACCTGTATGGAAAATTTTGGTGGCATGGAAACTACACGTGCTAATATCCCCGTACTCGAAAATCGATGTGTCATGGTATTCAACACCAAAGCTATGGGCCGCATCATAGATGATCCTAAGGTTGTACTTTTTTGCTAAACGCTCTATTGCCAAGACATCACAAGGATTGCCAAAGACATGCGTTGCCAAAATAGCCGACGTCCTAGGGGTAATCTTTTCCTCAATCTTTAATGGGTCTATGGTAAAACTGTCGGCTTCGATATCTGCAAAAACAGGGGTCAATCCCTCCCAAACAATACTGGATGTCGTTGCCACATAACTAAACGGGGTAGTAATGACTTCTCCCGTTAACCGCAAGGCCTTTAAGGCAATCTGAAGTGGCAATGTTCCGTTTGTGGTCAACAAAACATGCTCCAATCGGTATTTTTGTTTCATTTTTTGCTCCAATTCCAATACCAAATCGCCCCTGTTGGTTATCCAACTCTTATCCCATGACACTTGTAATATCTTATGGTATTCCTGCTGGTTCGGCAAAAATACTTTCGTTACATTGATATGCTCATGGTTATGGCTCACTTCTTGCATTTTTTTGGTTGCGCAAAATTAATCCAATTTATAAACTTAAAGCCATATATGGTTACTTTTACATAATTTTTCATATTAAAACCTATGATGATCCAAGAAATCGATGCGTGTCTAAAAACCCTTAAACAAGGTGGCCTCATCCTCTACCCGACCGATACAGTTTGGGGCATAGGTTGTGATGCATCAAATGAAGAAGCAGTTTCTAAAATCTATAAACTTAAACAGCGCAAAGACAGCAAAGCATTAATTTGCTTGGTTGCAGATGATAGAATGTTGAAAAAATACATTAAAAAAATTCCAGATGCGGCTTTTGATATTTTAGATGTGGCTGAAGAACCGATCACAATCATTTACGACGAACCTCAAAATTTAGCAAAAAACCTGATTGCGTCAGATAATACAATTGCCATACGCATCCCGAACGATGATTTTTGTTTTCAATTAGTGCGCAGATTCAATGGCGCCATCGTTTCAACATCGGCAAATACCAGCGGTGAACCAACCCCAAAATCCTTCAAAGAAATAAGTAAGGACGTTGTAAAAGATGTAGACTATGTTGTAAATTTGCATCGAGAACAAATATGCTCACAACCATCATCAATTATTAGATTGAGTAATGATGCGAACGTGAGAATTATAAGACAATAATACTGAAAATCTAAGCACAAAATGCCAAAATACAAGACCATAAACAACTGGAATATAGAATTGAATATGA
>Ga0079224_100006386_pt1 | contig 15625 bp, 14 predicted proteins | sample Stecom2015_FD_80414 | JGI IMG/M metagenome (GOLD analysis project Ga0079224, IMG submission 80414) | Agricultural soil microbial communities from Utah to study Nitrogen management - Steer compost 2015 | ecosystem: Environmental > Terrestrial > Soil > Agricultural land | place: USA: Utah...
ACCACCAGGATGCTGCAGGGCAGGTATTTGTTTTCTTCTCTATGGCAGTTGCCGCTGCGGAAGTTGCTGTAGGCCTTGCCATACTTGTAGCAGTTTACAGGAACCTTAGCAATATTGATATAGACAATTTAAAAAAATTAAAAGGATAACGCCTAATGGAGACTAATTTGGCATTACTACTACTTCTAGCCCCTTTTATAGGGTTTTTGATTAACGTATTTGCAGGAAAAAAATTAAGCGGTAACCTGCCTGGCATACTGGGTACAGTTGCCGTGGCTACATCATTTGCCGTAACGCTTTATTTCTTTTTACAGGTAAGCAGCTCAAAAGAGCCGGTAATGATAGACCTGTTTGAATGGATTCAGCTTAAAAACTTTAAAGTAAACATTGCTTTTCAGCTGGATCAGCTTTCACTGTTATGGTTAATGTTTGTTACAGGTATCGGTACACTAATCCATATGTACTCCATCAGCTACATGCATGATGACGAAAACGTACACAAGTTTTTTGCATATCTAAACCTTTTCGTATTCTTTATGATTACCCTTGTAATGGGTAGCAACCTGCTTATTATGTTTATAGGTTGGGAAGGTGTAGGTTTATGTTCATACCTGCTTATCGGGTTTTGGTACAAAAACCACGATTACAACGATGCGGCTAAAAAAGCATTTATTATGAACCGTATAGGTGACCTTGGTTTCCTTATCGGTATCTTCATACTGGGTTTCATATTCAACTCACTGGATTATACAGTTATAAAAACTACTATTGAAAGTGGTAAGCTTCTTCAACCATCATGGGGAGTTTCTATCGCTGCACTATGTTTATTTATTGGTGCTTGTGGTAAAAGTGCTCAAATTCCGCTTTACACATGGTTACCGGATGCGATGGCGGGTCCTACCCCGGTATCGGCACTTATCCACGCAGCTACCATGGTAACTGCAGGTATCTTTATGATCACAAGGCTAAACTTCCTGTTTGACCTTGCTCCAGAAGTACAGAATATTATTGCCATAGTAGGTGCAGTAACATCACTTATTGCTGCCTCTATAGGTTTAGTTCAAAACGATATCAAAAAAGTACTGGCTTACTCTACTGTATCACAGTTAGGTTTAATGTTCCTTGCTTTAGGCTTAGGAGCTTATCAAATAGCAGTATTCCATGTTATTACACACGCTTTCTTTAAAGCTTGTTTATTCCTAGGTTCGGGCTCTGTTATCCACGCTATGCACGGAGAGCAGGATATGCGCTACATGGGTGGGCTACGTAAGGTGATGAAAGTTACATTTATTACTTTCCTTATCTCTACCCTTGCCATTTCGGGCTTACCACCATTCTCAGGATTCTTCTCTAAAGACGAGATATTAATGACTGCTTTCCATCACAACAAACCACTATGGGTTATTGGGTCGGTAGCTTCTATTATGACAGCATTCTATATGTTCCGTTTACTATACCTTACTTTCTACAAAGATTTTAGAGGTACGGAAGAACAGAAAAAACATTTACACGAGTCTCCGGGACTTATTACATTCCCTCTAATTGTACTTGCTATATTAGCACTTGTAGGAGGTGCCATAAGCTTACCTGGTAACAGCTGGTTAAACGAATACTTAGCTCCTGTTATCGCTAAGCAAAGTGAACACCACCACATGGGTACTACAGAGTACATGCTTATGGGTGTAGCCATTATAGGTGCATTTATAGGTATTGGATTAGCTTATGCTAAATATATCAAACAGTCTGCTGTACCGGGTCAGGACAGCGAGATTACCGGCTTTGCCAAAGTACTTTACAACAAATTTTATGTTGACGAGATATACACAGCCATTATAGTAAAACCTATTTATGCACTGGGTAGCTTCTTTAAGAATGTTACCGAGGTTGCCATTTCGGGATTTATTTTCGGCTTAGGTAAACTTGCCAGCGTATTAGGTACCGAAGGCAAAACACTCCAGAACGGAAGCATTGGTTTTTACCTGTTTGCTTTTGTACTGGGTATATGTTCAATAATCGTTTATATCTTTTTAGCAAAATAATTCATACCTGATGGACGTATCATTTATACTTATCACTTTACTGATTGGAGCTGCAGCTACTTATTTTGCAGGAAATAAATGGGCTTCAAAAGTCGCGCTGCTATTTAGTATCGCAGCTTTTGCTTTCACTCTTTATACAGTAAACATTTTTAACAATGGCGAAAACGTAAGCTTTTTAAAAGCTTGGATCAAAAATCCAAGAATAAGCCTTAACCTTATTGGTGATGGACTGTCGCTTATAATGGTATTACTTACAACATCGCTAACGGCAATTATAATACTTGCTACACTAAAAAATACGTTTAAAAACGCTAAGTCATTTTATGCACTTATACTATTTATGGCATTTGCTATGGCAGGTACATTTTTAAGTGCAGACGGATTTGTATACTACATATTCTGGGAACTTTCGCTAATCCCTATTTACTTTATCGCCCTAATTTGGGGCAGTGGTGAAGCTGAAGCCAGAAAAAAAGATGTTATCAAATTTTTCATCTACACCTTTGCAGGTTCACTATTTATGCTTGTGGCATTTATTTACCTGTATCAAAAAACAGGATCTTTCGTAAACGGGGCACTTATAAGAGTAAACCTAACAGATAAAGAGCAGTTTTGGATTTTCCTAGCTTTCTTCCTGGCTTATGCTATTAAAATTCCGATTATACCTTTCCATACATGGCAGGCAAACGTGTATCAAAAAGCACCTTCTGCAGGCACAATGTTACTATCGGGTATTATGCTTAAAATGGCAATATACAGTATTATAAGATGGCAGCTTCCTATAGCTCCGGCTCCGGCAAAAGAGTACATGCATGTACTTATTATACTTTGTGTGGCCGGTGTTATTTATGGTTCAATCTTGGCATTAAAACAGCAGGATCTTAAAAAATTACTGGCATACTCATCACTTGCACACGTTGGTCTTATAGCTGCAGGTGCCTACACCCTTACTCTTGATGGTTTAAGAGGCGCAGTACTGCAAATGATTGCGCACGGTTTTGTAGTGGTAGGTCTTTTCTATGCTGCAGAAATCATCATTCGCAGATATAATACTACCGAAATAAGCGAAATGGGAGGTATACGTATACAAACTCCGCGTTTTAGTTCTATGTTCATGATACTGGTACTGGCTTCTGTTGCACTGCCTGCTACCTTTAACTTTATTGGAGAGTTTGAATTACTTTACAGTCTGGCACAAACCAATATATGGATTGCCGTACTGGGAGGAACAACCATTATATTAGGTGCATTTTATATGCTTAGAATGTTCCAGCAGGTAATGCTTGGTGAGCAAAATGCTAAGCCGTTTGCCGATGTTACTTTTGGGGAAGGTTTTGTATTTGTAGCTATAATAGGTATTTTATTATTCTTTGGTTTATACCCTAAACCGATAATAGACTTTATTACGCCGGCACTAGAGAACACATTAAATTTAATAAACAGATAATTAAGCCCGATAAGAAATGACTACATTAATAGCTATTGCAGGATTAGGGATTATATGCCTTATAGCTGAAATTTTCAACCTGAGAAAAGCAATTGTACCGGTTACTATTATCGGTCTATTGGCTATACTGTGCCTAAATCTGGTAAATATACCGGGTGTCCATGTGGCTAATTTGAATATGGAGCAACGTTCGTTCTATAATAACATGATTATTCAAAATAATTATGGAACACTTTTCTCTTCACTGTTTATAGTACTTACTATATTTTTGGTAGCACTAAGCCCTGACTTCCATAAAGAGCACAAAGCCAAGTTATCTGATTTTATCTCTATAAAACTGTTCCTGCTTGCAGGTGCTGTTGCCATGGTTTCTTTTGGTAATATGGCTATGTTCTTCCTTGGTATAGAAATCTTATCCATATCACTTTATGTACTTGCTGCCAGCGAGCCTAAAAACGTTAGCAGTAACGAAGCGGGTATGAAATACTTCCTTATGGGATCGTTTGCATCAGGTCTTATTCTGTTTGGTATCGCTTTAATATATGGTGCTACCGGCGCATTTGACATTGCTGCAATTTATGAAGCTGTAAGTACAGGTGTAGCAAAAGGATGGTTTTTCCCTGGTGTGGTATTACTTACCATAGGATTACTATTTAAAATAGCAGCCGTACCATTCCATTTCTGGGCTCCCGATGTATACGAAGGATCGCCTGCCCTAACTACAGCTACCATGAGTACTCTGGCTAAAGTAGCGGCAATGGCTGCCTTTTATAAACTAATGAGAGGTATTAACCTTGAAGTACCGGGAACTTATGTAACCGTACTTATAATAGTTTCTGCTTTGTCTATGTTTATAGGTAACCTTACGGCATTAAAACAAAACAATGTTAAGCGTATGCTTGCATTCTCTGGTATATCCCATGCCGGTTTTATGTTGATGGTATTCCTTAACCCACCGGTAACAGCAGGTACTTTATTTTACTATGCAGCAGCCTATACCCTTGCCGGTATTGCAGCCTTTGCAGTAGTAATAAGTGTTTGTGGTGATAAGAGAAACGAAGAAAGCTTTAAGTTTAACGGACTTGGTAAAACAAACCCGTTAATGGCTGCCGTACTTACCTGTGCATTACTATCTATGGCGGGTATTCCTATATTCTCAGGGTTCTTTGCAAAATTCTTCCTGTTTAGCCAGGCATTAAAAGCCGGACAGGTTGCTATTGTTATCATAGCTGTAGTTAACTCTATAATAAGTGTGGGCTACTACTTCAAACTTATTCTTGCTATGTACACAAAAGAAAGCACCGAAGAAAAACAGGCAGTTCCGTTTGCTTATACAGCTGTAGCTGTAGTTGCAATACTGCTTAATATCCTGTTAGGTATTTTCCCTGACATGGTTTTAGGTTACCTATAGTCAATAACAAAATTATATAAAAAATGCCCGTTAAATAACGGGCATTTTTATTTTATATACTCTTCATTATATCGAAGTATAACCGCCATCGGCAATAACATAGCTTCCGGTAGTGAATGAAGATCTTTCCGAACTTAAAAAAGTAACAAGCTCTGCTATCTCCTGTGGAGTACCCAGCCTGTTCATTGTGCTTTTTGAAGCCACAGCTTCCATCATTTCCTTATTTAAATGATCTGTCAATAATGGGGTTTCAATATAACCCGGCCCTACGGCATTACACCTAATATTTTTTTGACCGTATTCGGCAGCGATGTTTTTGGTAAGACCAACAACTCCGTGTTTAGAGGCAGTATACGCCGGACTGTTTGGTGCAGCTACCGTACCGTGTATAGAAGCAATATTTACAATACTTCCGCCACCATTCTTCATCATCTGCTCAACCTGGTAACGGCAGGCATAAAACACTCCGCTAAGGTTAAGGGCAATCACCCTGTCCCATCCATCAATATCATACTCTCCCGTTGGCGCGGCAGGACCACCCATACCGGCATTATTGCAGGCTACATCAAGCCTGCCATATTTAGCCACAACAGCCTCAACAAGTTTTTTATTATCCTCGGCCTTAGATGAGTCGGCTTTAATGAAAAAAGCCTCTCCTCCGGCCTTCTTAATAGCGGCTACAGTTTCCTCGCCATGTGCTTGGTTAATATCGGTAATTACAACCTTTGCGCCTTCGCGGGCATATGTTTCTGCAATGGCACGTCCTATCCCCGATCCTGCACCGGAAACAACAGCCACTTTATCTTTTAATAATGACATAATATATATTTTTAATTGCCCTATAAATTTACGAATAAAAGTCCGTTACACCCCACTACACAAGGGTTTTAGACTTTTTTTAACTGACAGATAAAAATCATATAAGATTATTTTCATATATAAGAGAAAATAATCTAAATTTGTACTATGTATGCATTAATTGACTGTAATAACTTTTACGTTTCCTGCGAGAGGGCGTTCCAGCCCCAATGGCAAAATAAACCAGTTGTTGTACTGTCTAATAACGACGGATGCATAATATCAAGAAGTGAAGAAGCGAAAGCCCTTGGTGTACCTATGGCCTCACCTGAATTTAAAATAAGAGAACTGTTACAGCAAAATAATATAAAGGTCCTTTCATCCAATTATCCCCTGTATGGCGACCTAAGCGAAAGGGTTATGAAAATCATGGAAGGATTTACCCCAAATGTGGAAGTATATAGTATAGATGAGGCTTTTTTAGATTTTAACGGTGTTAATGTTAACGACTTCTATACTTATGGGATTGAAATGAGAGAAAGGGTTTGGAAATGGGTAGGGTTGCCTATATGCGTTGGGGTTGCCCCTACCAAAACATTATCGAAAGCCGCTAACAGGATAGCCAAAAAATATCAGGAAAAAACAGGAGGTGTGTATGTAATTGATAGCAATGAAAAACGCCTTAAAGCTATAAAGTGGCTAAAGATAGAAGACGTTTGGGGAATTGGTTACAGAACCGTAAAAAAACTAAAAGCAAGGAATGTAAATACTGCTTACGATTTTACCCTACCCCATATAGAACCCTGGATAAAAAAAGAGATGGGCGTAGTAGGTATGCGTATTAAGTATGAACTGGAAGGAAATGCCGCTATTGGTGACGGACAGGTACCGGAAGTAAGAAGAAGTATTGCCACCACGCGTACTTTCCCAAAACAGATAACCGACTTTGACTTACTGCGCGAACGTATTACCACCTTTGCTATGGTCACTGCCGAAAAACTGAGAAAACAAAAAAGCTGTTGTCAAACCATTATTGTAACCCTTGTGTCAGATAAGCATAAAACAGAAAGCAAAAGTATTATTACAGCAGGGCTGTATTACTTCCTTTCGCTACACAGTCGGGCATTACAATTAGTAATACCGCTATATCATTATTAAAAAGTTTATTACCGGAAACCGAAACAATAAAATTTAAAAAAGCCGGGGTTATAGTATCAGATCTTATCCCCGAAAATACACGACAGTTCAATTTATTTATAGATGAAAATCCAAAGCACATATCCCTAATGAAAATGCTGGACAGGGTAAATGCAAAAATGGGTGAACGCATAATACGTCTGGCATCACAGGAAAAAAAAACATGGGACATGAAACAAAACATGCTCTCTCCCAGATATACCACTAATATTAACGAAATATTGCACATAGATGTTGACAGTTAGTAATAAATACAGAGCGCTTAATGTATATGCACCCGATATGGAAAGTCAAAACGGACTACCATTTGTTTCTCATGGGGTATCGGCAGGATTTCCTTCCCCTTCACAGGATTTTATGGAAACAAGGATAGATCTTAATAAAGAACTCTCCAAAAACCCGCTAAGCACTTTTTACATAAGGGTATCGGGCAACTCTATGATTGATGCCGGTATAAATAATGCCGACATACTGGTGGTAGACCGCAGCCTGGAACCCCGAAACGGAAAAATAGCCGTATGTCTTATAGATGGCGAATTTACCGTTAAAAGACTATTAACCGAAACCGACAGCTTATACCTTATGCCGGAAAATAAGGCTTACAAACCCTTAAAGATTACCGAAGAAAACCAGTTTATGGTTTGGGGAATAGTGACTTATGTTATAAAGAAAGTAGCTTAAATATTTATATAACTCACATAAACAAGTCCTACAGATAATGTTATTAAACTTCTTTCACTATCTATAAATCTTTACATTTGTAAATACCGAACTTACACGAAAATAATTATATTAAACACTAATTTAACGAAATACGACTATACGTTTTTCACAAAATAAAATTGAATAGTTTAGTAGATAATAATGTTGGTCAATTTTTGTTGAACATCGCGTAGAATAGTCAAGGAATTATGAATTTATCAGGATTATTTTTTTTAGTTTTTCTGACTTTGGTTTTGGTATTCTTTGTATATCAAAAAATAAGAGATCAGAAATTACTAAAAACTGTTACAAAGCCTAATCGTGGAACTCGAACAGAGAGACTTATGGTTTTGAAACTTTTAAAATCTGGAATTCCTCATCAAACAATTTTTCATGATATATATCTCAAAAAACCTGGAGGATACTATTGTCAAATTGATTTGGTTATAGCGACAAAAGTTGGCATCATAGTATTTGAGGTGAAGAAATATAATGGATGGATTTTTGGACTAGCTAATCAGAAGTACTGGACTCAAGTCTTAGCTTATGGAAATAGTAAATTTCGCTTCTATAATCCCATATTGCAAAATAGGAAACATATTCAAGATTTAAGACAGCAATTACCTCAATTCGAAAATATACCATTTTATTCTGTAATAGTTTTTTTTGGAAATTGTAGTTTTAGAAACCTCGATTATGTTCCCAATGATACGTCATTAATACATTCTTCAAGAGTAACAAAAGCTGTAAAAAAAATTTTAGACCAAAATAATCCGGTAAAGTATCGTAACAAAATAGAAATTGTAAATCTCTTATCGGCAGCTTCTCTCAATGGTGAAAAGGAAGAAATTAAAATTGCGCACATTAATAATATTAGAAGAAACTTTGGTTATTAAAACTGCCACTAACAGTGATTTTATGCCAAGTAGATTAACGTGCAGATTTAGATTTTGGGGAATAGTGACTTATGTAATAAAGAAAATACAATAAAAAAACCCGAAAGCCAAAAGCTAACGGGTTTTTGTACCTGGAGTGGGAATCGAACCCACACACCGTAGTACACGAGTTTGAGTCGTGCGCGTCTACCAATTCCGCCATCCAGGCTATTAACGGTTATTGTGGGTGCAAATGTAAAAAATAATTCCAATTGAGCCGAAAAATAACCCAAAAAAACTTCCAGAGTTCAATTAAATTCCTAAATTTGCACCTCGTTTACGAAAACAACACACTAAATAACTACAAAACAAGTATTTAAGATGTCATACATGGAGCCGGAAGCAAAGATATTTTCATGTTCTAACAGTGTATATCTGGCAGAAAAAATCGCCAAAAGTTACGGTGCAGAATTAGGTAAAGTTACCTTTTCAGAGTACAGTGACGGTGAGTTTCAACCATCATTTGAAGAGTCTATAAGGGGACTTCGTGTTTTCCTTGTTTGCTCTACTTTCCCAAGTTCAGACAATCTAATGGAATTATTACTGATGATAGATGCTGCAAAAAGAGCATCTGCAAGACACATCACAGCAGTAATACCTTACTTTGGATGGGCAAGACAGGACAGAAAAGACAAGCCAAGGGTTCCTATAGGAGCTAAACTGGTTGCTAAGCTTCTTGAATCGGCAGGTGCTACAAGAATCATGACTATGGATCTTCATGCAGACCAGATCCAGGGCTTCTTCGAAAAACCGGTAGACCACCTGTTTGCATCTACAATATTTTTACCATACGTTAAGAGCCTTAACCTTGAAAACCTTACCATCGCCTCTCCGGATATGGGTGGTTCAAAAAGGGCTTATGCATACTCTAAATTCTTAGGTAGCGATGTAGTTATTTGCTACAAACAAAGAAGAGAAGCTAACGTTATCGAAACTATGGAGGTTATTGGTGATGTTAAAGGACGTAACATTGTTCTTGTTGACGATATGGTTGACACAGGAGGCACACTTACAAAAGCTGCCGACATGATGATGGAAAGAGGTGCATTAAGCGTAAGAGCTATATGTACACACCCTATCCTGTCTGGTAGTGCTTATGAGAAAATTGAGAACTCTCAGCTTCTTGAGCTGATTGTTACCGACAGTATTCCGCTTAAAAAAGAGAGTAATAAAATACGCGTAGTTACGTGTGCTGAACTGTTTGCTGATGTAATGCATAAAGTAAACAGCAACAACTCAATAAGCGGTAAATTTTTAATGTAATTTATTTTTATTAATTAATATATTTCACAAATGAAATCAATTACGATCAAAGGATCTGAAAGAGAAAGCGTGGGCAAAGCGGCAACGCGCGCGGCACGTAATGCTGGAATGGTACCTTGCGTGTTATACGGAGGAGATCAGCCAGTACACTTTACTGCAGAAGAAAAGGCATTTAAAAACCTTGTTTACACTCCAAACGTACACACTGTAGTAATTGACCTTAACGGTAAAACTTACAACGCTATCCTACAGGATATCCAGTTCCACCCTGTAAGTGATAAAATCCTTCACATGGACTTTTATCAACTACATGATGATAAAGAAATCACTATGGAAGTACCGGTTAAAGTTATTGGTAACTCTAAAGGTGTTATGGCTGGTGGTGTTTTACGTCTTAACCAACGTAAACTTAAAGTTAGAGCTTTACCTACTAACCTTCCTGACTTCGTTGAAGCAGATATCACTAACCTTGAAATGGGTAACAAACTTTATGTTACTGAAGTTCCTTCAGATAACTTTAAGTTACTTCACCCGGACAACACTGTTGTTGCACAGGTAAGAATTTCACGTGCTGCAATGAAAGCTGCTCAGGAAGCTGCAAAAGCTGCAAAAGAAGCTACAAAGAAGAAAAAATAATCAATCTTCTATCATACAGAAAAGCGTCCTACACAGGACGCTTTTTTTTATTCTGGTTATTAGCTATTTTTGAACCATGAAATGGCTTACAAACCTTTTTAAACAAAACACGACAGCACACACTACCGATCCTATGAAAAAATATCTTATAGCAGGCCTGGGCAATATAGGTGCCGAATATGTAAACACACGCCACAATATTGGTTTTAAAGTAGTAGACAGGCTAGCGCAACAGGAAGGAGAATCGTTTGAAACCGCTAAACTGGGAGCTCTGGCACAGGTAAAGGTAAAAGGAAGACCCCTTTTCCTGCTAAAACCTAACACCTACATGAACCTAAGCGGTAAGGCCGTTAAATACTGGATGGATAAAGAAAATATTCCTAAAGAAAACCTGCTTGTGGTTACTGATGACCTTAATCTCCCTTTCGGAACAATACGAATGAAAGCTAAAGGTAGTGACGGAGGCCATAACGGACTTAAAAACATACAGCAGATACTTAATTCGGTAGAATACCCGCGCTTTCGTTTCGGTATAAGCGATGAGTTTAAAAAAGGACAGCAGGTAGACTATGTTTTAGGCGAATGGAGTGAAGAAGAAAAAGCAAAACTCTCTGAAAGACTTGATGTAGCATGCGAAGCTATTAAATCGTTTGCCCTAGCCGGACTAAACAATACCATGAATACTTTTAATGGTAAATAATTCCTAATTACACCAGTGTTTTAGCCATTAATATGTAATTTGGCGTAAAGTTTGTTTTTATAAACTAAAATAAGACTATGAAAAAACTTACTATAGCTTTAGCTTTTGCCGTTGTGCTTGTTGCATGCGGAAGTCAAAAAACTCTTTTACAATCAGGCAAATATAACCTGCAAAGTGAATGTCCTGCAAACGGGGACTGCACTTTTGTAGTAGCAAAAGACAGCAGCATGACTCTGGTTGAAGACGGGGTAGGCAAAATGCGTTATAATATGACCAGCCATGAAGGCAAAAGTATTTTAACGTACAAATACAACAAAAAATCAGACCCACGTGCACAAGATGACTTTTACAGTGAAGAAGTTATTATTGAAACTAACAGTGATATAGCCTCTTTAAATAAAGACAGTGAAATCAAAATGCTGTTTGGAGTATTTTGCTACTGTAAAGGTGTAGCAGGATATTATGAGGCAAAAGACGGTTATGCCGAATACAGGGACGGCAAAGTAATTATAACCATACCTAAAGTTATCGAAAATCATAAAACCAATATCATTATAGCTGATATAAAATAAAAAAAGGCGCTTATTATAAATAAGCGCCTTTTTTGTATGTGTTAAATAGTGATTACTGAACCACTATTCTTTTCACTTCTTTTCTACTACCATCCTCTACGTTTACAAGATAAACTCCGGATTGTATTCCCTGCAGATTAAGCTCTTTTGAGATTAAACCTGTATTGGTATATACATTACCAAATATCTGTCTGCCTCTCATGTCATAAACAGCAATATTAATATCATTTGTAGAGTCTGAACTAAACTGTACCGTAAAGCTACCATTATTAGGATTTGGATAAAGCGTAAATCCGTCAAGACCAAAGTCCTCAACACCTGCAATATCACTAATAGCAAATTCACGTGCACTTACAGCGTAAAATATATTCCCTACAGCCTCAACTAAAACTCTACAGTTAGTAGCAAGAGGAGTATCAAGAGGCACGGTAAATGATTCAGAACCATCATTAGGAGTATTTTCAACCAACATTTCAAATGTAGCTCCACCATCTGTAGACAATAAAATGTTTACATTAGATACATTTATAAGTCCGTCGGCAGTAGCACCTACATTCCAGCTAACAGTTTGTGTAGAACCTGTTTGCCATGTAATACCAAATAAATTTTGAGATGTAACCGTAAAAGGATCTGCAGAACCCAAAACAGAAACCTGTAGGTTACGTCTTGCTGTTTGACCTCCGTTTGGAATGGCATTATCTCTTACAGTAAGCGCAAAGTTAAGTGTTCTTGAAAGAGCAGTCGTAACCTCCCATGTAGGGGTAAGATTGTTTGCAAGCACATCACTAAATTTAGGCATATATCTTTCTGAAGATTCAGTAGGACTTAAAGACCTATATAGTGGACCAGAGCTTGATATAGGAGTTGGTGCTCCTGTTGAAGCAGTACCATTATTGTCTGTTTCCTCCCAGCAATAAGCTAAAACATCACCATCTGCATCTGTAGCATTTCCTCTTAAAACAAATGCTGTACTCGCAGGAATATAATATAAAGGCTGATCAAAATTATCAATAACAGGAGGAGTATTATTATTTGGCGTCTCTACAGCACAAGTAGCAGAGTTTTCTATAAAGTTAAAAATCTGTGTTAAACTCGCTGTATGGAAATAATCGTCAGAGTGTTGTTGCACATCGGCATTAGCACATATACCGGCATATCCCATAATAGTGGTACCACTTCCCGGCTCAACAGCCGTAGACGGAGTCCTGTTACCATTACAGCTTCCGGTACCGTTACCGCTTGCATTAAATGTATGCGTAGCACTAAACTGGTGTCCCATTTCGTGAGCAACATAATCAACATCATAAGAATCGCCTACGGGAGCAGCACTACCTGTAACACCACGAGCCTTGCTTGATGTACAAACACAACCCAACTGAGCAATACCGCCACCGCCTGTACTCACAACGTGACCTATATCATAGCTTGAAAAACCTACTCCGTTATCAATCACATCCTGTACTTCATTTAAAAGAGTTCCGCCGTTTTCACCAGAAAACGGATCGCTTGCACTGGTAACAAAAATTATATCATCATTACCATCTATTATTTCCATAGTAACGGCAGCATCTCTTTCATAGATACCGTTTACCCTTGTCATTGTAACATTCATAGCCGCAAGAACAGCTTCTTTCTTTTGTGAAGTTGTTCCTGAGGTAACACCTGCAGCCTGCATATGGAAAAGCGCATAAGAATAAGTACAGGTCATTGCAAGTCTGTAAGTTCTTAAAGTACCGTCATCTGCCAATACGTTTTTAGGAGTAAACTTAGCACCAAACTGTGCCGGCATATCTGCATCAGCAGCATCACAACTAAAAGACCTGCTTCCTACAGGAAGACTGGATTTATTATACACTATATAGTTTTGAAGGTCTTTAGTATAAGTATCAATATAATAAGTACCGTTCGTTGTAAAAGCCATTGAGTGTAACCCGAAAAGTGTAGTACTGAAACGGATCATTGTTGAAGGATTATCTATACCCTTACCAACATACGAGCGTATACCAGGATATTTTGCCGCAAGACCCGGCTGCATCACAGATGCTTCGTAAATAATAAATTTTTCCAATTGCCCTTCTGGCGTAGGAAAATAAACAACAACGTTTGATGTCGTTAAGTCTCTCCTTGACGGGGCAGTAGCAAGAACATTTTTCATAGCCTCGAAGTTAAGATGATACAGTCCGTACTCTGCAGGCATATCAGTACGTTCTGATTTTTCTAAAGGAGCCACACGCTCTTCAGATACTTCACTCCAGAAATTCGATTGCGAATAGCCACAAAGTGTTTGCATTATGACTATCAGGAAAATTAATAGTTTTTTTGTCATTGTAGTAGTAGTATTTTTATAATAGCCGACAAATATAGCAATTAATAAGCCTAAATATTAACGTTTTAGCATTGAAAAAATGTTAATGTTGAATTTTAACCTATAAAAAACGACTTATTTTAAATAAATTCAAATCAGTAATTCATAATTAACTAATCTTATTAAATTTGCTAAATATAACTATTAGCCTTTGAAAATATTCAACTCTATACAGGAATTTACTACTAACACACCTACTATTGTAACCCTTGGTACTTTTGACGGAGTGCATAAAGGACACAAGAGTATTCTTGAGAAAATAACCTCAAGCAGTAAAAATACAGGTTGTGAAAGTGTACTGCTTACTTTTTTTCCGCATCCGCGGATGGTTTTGCAGCAAAATACAGATATAAAACTGCTTAATACAATTAAGGAAAAGGCCATGCTGCTGGAGCAACACGGTATAGACAAACTTATTATACACCCTTTTGACCATGCCTTTTCAAGACTCACTGCCGAAGAGTTTGTAAAAAACATACTGGTAGACAAGTTTATGGTCAGGAAAATTATAATAGGATACGACCACCGTTTCGGACGAAACAGGACTGCCGATATAAACGACCTTATACAATACGGTGAGGAATATAATTTTGAGGTAGAACAAATTTCAGCACTCGAGATTAATGAAGTATCCGTAAGCTCTACCAAAATACGCAATGCCCTAAATGCCGGTTATCTTGAAACTGCAAACAGGTATTTGGGCTACCCTTATTTCCTTACCGGAAATGTTGTTAAAGGAAAACAGCTGGGCCGAACCATAGGCTTTCCTACCGCTAACATCAACATTACCGAGAGCTATAAATTAATACCGGACAAAGGTGTATATATAGTATCTTCCGAAATAGCAGGCAAAACTGTATACGGAATGATGAATATAGGCAACAACCCTACAGTGGGTGGTGTAGCTGAATCCATTGAGGTACATTTCTTTGATTTTAACAGTGACCTGTACAATCAGGAAATAAGAGTAAATATTCATTACAAGATACGCAATGAAATAAAGTTCCCAAGCGTTAACCACCTAAAAGAACAACTCAGGGAAGACCAAAAAACATCTTTAGAATATATCGCCACCAAACTGTCATGAAACCACGCCTTTTCCAGCAAATAGACAATAGCCCTCTTATTATATTCAGAATATTTTTCGGCTTTCTGCTTGCCTGCGAAACTATTGGCGCCATCCTCACAGGATGGGTAAAAGAAAATTTCATCGATGTTCAGTTCACCTTTAATCACATAGGTATGGACTGGCTTCAGCCCCTACCCGGCTATGGCATGTACTACTATTTTATCACTATGGGAGTACTAGGCCTGCTTGTTATGCTGGGCTACAAATACCGATGGACTCTTGGTGTATTTACTATAATGTGCGTCTGAGTTTATATGATGCAATAAACGTCATACCACAACGATTATTAGCTGTTATTACTGGTATGTATTATAGTGTGGTTTTTACCCGCAAACACTTATTCCTCTCTCGATGACAAGCATAACCCCGATTTAAAAAGCCTAGCCGTTCCCGCATAGTGCTCTTGGGTAATGATAGTACAGGTTGCCACA